>Ga0265295_1000107_pt1 | contig 164824 bp, 151 predicted proteins | sample Munlansysbiofilm_FD_192503 | JGI IMG/M metagenome (GOLD analysis project Ga0265295, IMG submission 192503) | Leachate microbial communities from a municipal landfill in Southern Ontario, Canada - Methane capture system biofilm | ecosystem: Engineered > Solid waste > Landfill > Unclassified ...
CAGCGCCGCCGCGTCAGCGGCAAGCGTGGGGGCAAGCAAATCGGCCCAGCCGCCGGGCCGCCCCAAGGCTGGGCCAGCCCCCTCGGGGGGCAGCGCCGCCGCGTCAGCGGCAAGCGTGGGGGCAAGCAAATCGGCCCAGCCGCCGGGCCGCCCCAAGGCTGGGCCAGCCCCCTCGGGGGGCAGCGCCGCCGCGTCAGCGGCAAGCGTGGGGGCAAGCTCCCGCGGATTCACCCTGCTCGAAGTGCTGGTGGCGCTGGCGGTGGTGGCCATTGCGCTGCTGGCGGCGATGCGGGCCGCAGGCGGAGTCGTCGACAACGCGCAGCGCTATCGCATGACCGTGCTGGCCGAGCAGTGCGCGCAGAATTTTCTGGTCGATCAACGTCTGAGCAAGACCTTTCTAGCGGTCGGGAGAAGCACCAGCACCTGCACGCAGGCGAATGTGCCATTCACCGTGGCGGTGGATGTGATGCCCACGCCCAATCCCAACTTCCGCCGCGTGCAGGTCAATGTGCTCGACGCCAGCGGCTGGAGCGCGTGGCAGGTGGTCACCATCATCGGGAACCTGTAAGTGAGCCCGAACCGAGTCCCTGCTGCCGGCCAGAGGGGTTTCACCCTGATCGAGCTGCTGGTGGCCGTGACCATTCTCGCGGTGGTGGCGGTGCTGGGCTGGCGCGGGCTCGATGCGGTGGCGCGCAGCCGCGACGACGCCAGCCGCGCATTCACCACCAGCTCGCGTCTGGCCGACGGCATGCAGCAGTTTGGCGACGATCTGCGCCACGCGGTATCGGAAGGGCCCGGACTGCCTGCGGTGAGCCTGCTCGGCGGCGGCTTGTTCATCATGCGCCGCCCCGCGCAGCCGCTGGGCGGCGATGTGCGGGCAGACGCAGCGGCGGGCGTCGGCCTGCCGCCGAATGCGGGCGAGCTGCAGGTCGTGCGCTGGACGGTGCAGGACGGCGCGCTCAAGCGCAGTGCCAGCGCGCCCACCGCCAGCCGCGCGGCGTTGCTGGCTGCCTTGCAGAATTCCACCGCCCCCTTGCTGACCATTCTGCCCGGCGTGGCGGGGATGCAGGTCCAGTTCTATCGCTACGCCGGCATCGGGCTGCTGCAGCAGTCGGGCGCCTGGGTCAACCCAGGCACCGCGGCGAACGCGACCGGCAGCACCCCGGCCGCATCGGCCAGTGCTGCAGCAGGCAGCGCACTCGCCGTCAGCACGGCCACCCCGGCTGCGGTGCGCTTGCGGCTGCAGTTTGCCGGCAAGGCGCTGACGGGCGAGTTGCAGCGCGATTTTTTGCTGGATGACCGGGAATGAAGCGCGCAACCGGGCAGCAGCGGGGCGCGGCGCTGATCACCGCCATGCTGATCGCCGCGCTGGCCGCGGTGATGGTCTCGGGCATGTTCTGGAGCCAGTGGAGCGCCATCGCCCGCGAGCAGACCGCGCGCGAGCAGACGCAGGCGCGCTGGATTCTGCGCGGCTCGATCGACTGGGCCCGGCTGATCCTGCGCGAAGACGCCATGACCTCGACGGCCGATTACCTCGGCGAGCCCTGGTCGGTGCCGCTGGCCGAGGCACGGCTGTCGACCTTTCTCGCTGCGCGCGGGAGAGACAGCGCGGGCCTGCCCGACGCCTGGCTCGAAGGGCGCATCACGGATGCGCAGAGCCGTTTCAATCTGCGCGATCTGGCCCCGGCCGGGACCATCGACCCGCAGGCGCTGCTGGCCCTAGAGCGACTGTGCGCGGCGCTGCAATTGCCCTCCAGCGTGGCGGCGACCATCGCCAACGGCATGGCGGCGAGTAGCCCGTTTGGCGCCGCAGCACGGGAAAATGTTGCCAATTCGCCACTGCCGCTGCAGCAGTTGCAGGATCTGGCGCGCCTGGGCCCGACCGTGGCGCAGGCCCTGCCCAGGCTCGCCTCGGCCGTCACCCTGCTGCCTCAGGCCACCCCGGTCAACGCCAACACCGCCGGCCCGGTGGTGTTGGCCGCCGTGCTCGGGGTGAGCCTGGATGCGGCGCAGGCGCTGGTCGAGGCGCGCAAGCGCGCGTACTTTCGCAATCTGGGCGATATTTCCACCCTGCTGCCGCAAGGCACGACCGTCAATCCGCAGTTGGTCAGCGTGGCCACCGGCTACTTCGACGCCATTGCCCGCGTGCGCATCGACCGGCTGGAATACGCCGAGCGCGCGCTGATTCAGCGGGCCGGGGTGTTCTCGCAGGTGGTGCGCATCCAGCGCGTGCCCCCCTGGTTGGCGGCTGCGCCTGAATCCGACCAGGGCGCAAACTGACGAGATCGGACGAGCCGGTTTCAAGAATGTGTTCCAACGCATTGTTTTTCCCCTACCTTTACGGTAACGAAGCCTCTCTACAATCGCCGCCATCATGCAAACCCTGGTTCTTCGCCTGCCGCCTCTGGCCACTGCGCATCCGCTGCCGGAGCTGGAGTACGTGCTGCTGAGCGCCAATGACAGGCTGCTGTCTTCGGGCCGGGAGCAAGCCGCACTGCTGCCGCGCGGCGCCCGCGTGGTGGCCGTGGTCGATGCGCTCGACGCCTCGGTGATGGCGGTGACGCTGCCCGCCATGCCGTCTTCCCGACTGCAGGCTGCGCTGAACGGGGCGCTCGAAGACCGTCTGCTGCAGGACGCGGGGCAACTGCATCTGAGCGTCGGGCCGCTCGCCGAGGACGGCAGCGTGACCCTGGCCTGCGCGGTGCAAAAGACGCTGCTGCAGCAGGCCATCGCCGACCTCACCCAGGCCGGACAGGAGCCGTCTGGCATCGTTCCCGAAGCCGCCCTGCTGGCGCCGGGCGACGCGCTGCTGCAAACCTCCGAGCAAGGCCCGCGCCTGCTGTGGCGCGATCTGCAGGGCGAGGCGGCCTGGTTGCCGCTCATCCTGGCCGCCGATGCCGCCGCGCCGCAGGCGCTGCCGCTGCCGGTCACGCCCGAACATCTCTGGGTGCAGGATCAGGCGCAGCCGCAACTGAGCTGGCTCGATCTGCCGCCCGAGCTCACCCCGGCCACGATCAGCGATGCCGGATGGATGGCGCGCGCGGCGCAGTCGCCGTGGAACCTGCGGCAGTTCGACCTGGCGCCCAAACATGCGCTGTCGCGGGGTTGGGCCGGTGTGCGGGAGCAACTGGCCACGCCCGCGTGGCGGCGCGTCGGCGCCCTGCTGGGGCTGCTGGCCGTCGTGCAGCTTGTGGGCATGAATGCCGCCGCGTTCATGCTCTCGCGGCAGGAAAGCCAGTTGCGGCAGAAACTCGACGCCACCGCCGCCGAGGCCTTGCCCGGCGTGCCCGCTATTCTCGATGCGCGCCTGCAGGTGCAGCGTGCGCTCGTTGAAGCCCGCCTGCGCACTGGCCGCCCCGGAGACGGCGATCTCGACGTGCTCATGGGCCGCGCCAGCGTAGTCGTGCCGCCGGGCATCGTGCCCACGGCGTTGAAGTTCAGCCCGGGGCAGTTGCAGCTCACCCTGCCGGGCGATGCGGCCGCGCAGGCCGCCGCGCGCTGCACCCCTGCGGGCCTGTCCTGCGTGGCGCAGGGCGATGTGTTGAGCGTGACGGGGGCCATCCAATGAGCGCGACGCAAGGCAGCCGCGTCGCCGCGCTGTCGGCGCTCTGGTACCGGGGATTGCCGCAGGCCGTGGCGCTCGGGCGCCAGCGCTGGGCGGCGATGTCGCCGCGCGAGCGCTTTGCTGTCGGCTCTGCCGCCGTGCTGGTGCTGGCTGCACTGCTGTGGCTGCTTGCGATCAAACCGGCCTGGCGCACGCTGCAAACCGCGCCGCAGCGCATCGTCAGCCTGCAGCAGCAATTGCAAACCCTGCAGCAGGACGCGCAGAGAATTGCCGCGCTGCGCAGCGCACCATCGGCACCGGCATTCAGCGGCGATCTGCAGGCGGCCATCGTGGCCTGGTTCAAACGGGTCGACCCCGGCGCCAAGGTGCAGGCGCAGGTGCTGCCGGGCGAGGTGACGCTGAGCATCACGGCGCTGCGCCCGGCCACCCTGCCTGCGCTGGCGCAGGCGGCGCGGCGCGATTGGTCGGCGCAGGTGGATGGCGCCGATCTCGAGCGCGGACAGGACGGCGCGCTCAGCGGCACGGTGCATCTGTCGCGGCAGGGATCGGGTGGCGGATGAATGGCCGGCACACCCAAATCCACCGATCCGGCGCGCCCCGGGCGATCTTCCGGCAAACGCTCGTCCGCGTCGTCGTCGCGCGGGCGTTCGTCGTCGCGCAGGCCGGTCAAACGCCAACGCGCCTTCAGCCGCCGCGGGTTGTGGCTGGCGGCTTTGCTCGGCGCGCTGTGGGCGCTGCTGTGGCAGGCGCCGGCAAGCTGGCTGAGTGCGGCGGTGTGGAAGGCCAGCGGCGAGCATGTCCTGCTCGCGCAGGCGCAAGGCACCTGGCGCGACGGCTCTGCGCTGCTGGTACTCGAAGGCGGGGCGGGCAGCCGCGGCGCGACCGTGCTGCCCGGCACTCTGCACTGGAGCATCGGTCTGGGCGAACTCTGGCGCGGTCGGCTGTTGGCAACGATCGACTGGCCCAAGGTCTCGCCCCAGCCCTTGCAGGCGAGCGCCCAGCTCGGCTGGTCGCAGACCGCGGTGGCGCTGCGCCCGGCGAATGGCGGGCCGGATGCGCCCTGGCAGGGCGTCCTGCCGCTGTCGGTGCTCGATGGGCTGGGCACGCCCTGGAACACCGTTGCGCTGCGGGGGCAGGCGCGATTCACCCTGCGGGGCCTGCTCCTAGAATCGGTGGCCGGGCGGATGCGGATCGCGGGGCAGTTGAGAATCGATCTGCCGGATGTGGCATCCCGCCTGAGCGTGGTGGCGCCCATCGGCAGCTACACGCTGAGCATCACCGGGCAGGGCGCCGAGGCGCAGATCAATCTGCGCAGCGACCAAGGGCCGCTGCTGTTGCAGGGCAAAGGGGTCTGGAACGGCCAGGCGCTGCAGTTTCTAGGAACCGGCCGGGCGGCGCCCGGCAACGAAGCGGCGATGGCCAATCTGCTGTCGCTCCTCGGACGGCGCGAGGGCGACCATGTGCGAATCGCCATCTGAATATTCACGCGCCCCGACAGCCGCAGAACAACCCCAAGAATCAAGGAACGCCGCGATGCATCCCGACTTGAAACCCGAACATCACGCCAGCCGCCGGATGCGTCGCTATCTGGCGCTGCTGCTCGTGCCTTTGCTCATGCTGCAACCGGTGATGGCGCAGGCGCCCTCGGGCACGGCGGGCGATGCAAGGCGCAATGCAAGCGGCGATCTCACCATCAACCTGGTCAACGCCGACATCGCCAGTGCGGTGCAGGCGGTGGCCGCGGCGACCGGGCGCAATTTCATCGTCGATCCGCGGGTGAGGGGGCAGGTCACCCTCCAGTTCGAAAAGCCGGTGTCGCCGCAGAGGGTGTTTCAGGCGCTGCTCACGCAGTTGCGTCTGGCGGGCTTTGCCGTGGTGGAGCATGACGGCGTGTATCAGGTGGTGCCCGAGGCCGACGCCAAGCTGCAGAGCGGCCCGGTGGGCGTGGGGCTGGCGCCGTCTCATATTCCCGGCCGCGGCGATCAGGTGGTGACGCAGATCTTCCAGTTGCGCAACGCCTCGGCCAGCAGCCTGCTGCCGGTGCTGCGGCCGCTGATCTCGCCCAACAACACCATCAACGTCAGCCCCTCGGGCAATGCGCTGGTCGTCACCGACTATGCCGACAACCTCAAGCGCATCGCGCGCATCATCGCCGGGCTCGACGTGCCCACAGGCACCGATGTCACCGTGGTGCCGCTGAGTTATGCGGTGGCCAGCGATCTGGCGCCGACGCTGCAAAAACTCATCGACATGCAGACGGCCCAACCGGGCGGGCCGGGTGCTCCCGGTGCGCAGGCAGCCTTCGCCAACAGCGCAGCGATGCGCGCGGTCATCCTGCCGGAAAACGCGAGCAATTCCTTGATCGTGCGCGCCACCAATGGGGCGCAACTGGCTGAGATCGAGCAGATGATCCACCGCCTCGACCGGCCGCAAAGCGATCAGGACAACATCCATGTGGTGTATCTGCGCAATGCCAATGCGGCCGATCTGGCGCGCACCCTGCGCGGCGTGCTGGCCGCGCAGGGTGCGGGCAGCGCTTCTTCCGGCGGACCCTCGCAGACCAAGCCGCTGGGGGGCACGCAGTCGATGAGTGGCAGCAACAACGGCAACCCATCTTCTTCTGCTTCCTACGACGCCACCAGCCCGGGGCTGGGCCAGGCGCCGGAATTCGGCGCCACCGGCGGCGACTCGACGGTCAACCTGCCGCAGGGCGGCACGGTTTATGCCGACAATGCGCTCAACGCCCTCATCATCAACGCGCCGCAGCCGGTCTACATGCAACTGCGCCGGGTGATCGGGAAACTCGATGTGCGGCGCGCGCAGGTCTATGTGGAGGCGCTGATCGCCGAGGTCGATGCCAACAAGGCGGCGCAACTGGGCATCCAGTGGCAGTCGATCGCCGCAAGCGCGGGCAACAACAACGCCATCGTCGGCGGCACCAACTTCGGCACCGGCGGCAGCAACATCATCAACCTGCAGGCCGGGCTGTCCAGCGGCAGCGGCGCAGGAACTGCCATCGCCAACGGCACGCTCAACATCCCCAACGGCCTGAACATCGGCGTGCTGCACGATTTCGCCGGAGTGGTCACGCTCGGATTTCTGGCCAACTTTTTGCAGACGCACGACGGCGCCAACATCCTGTCCGCGCCCAATCTGATGACCCTCGATAACGAGGAGGCCAAGATCGTCGTCGGTCAGAACGTGCCCTTCATCACCGGCCAGTATGCGCAGACGGGTTCCACCGCCACGGTCACGCCGTTCCAGACCATCGAGCGCAAGGACGTGGGCCTCACGCTCAAGGTGCGGCCGCAGATCACCGCAGGCGGCGCCATCAGGATGGACGTCTATCAGGAGGTGTCGAGCATTTCCAGCCAGTCCAACACCGCGGGCATCATCACCAACAAGCGCTCGATCCAGACCGCGGTGCTGGTCAACGACGGCCAGACCATCGTGCTCGGCGGGCTGATGCAGGACAACGTGAGCGAGAACAACAGCAAGATTCCGGGCCTGGGCGACATCCCCGGTCTGGGCGCGCTGTTTCGCTCCAATTCGCGCACGGCGACCAAGACCGACCTGATGGTGTTTTTGCGGCCCATCGTGGTGCGCACCGAGAATCAGGGCAACGTCCTCAGCCAGCAGCGTTATGAAGCCATGCGCGGCCTGCAGAATCAGGCGCAACTGCCGCCGCAGTTGGGCATGCCCTATATGCCGGGGCCGGTGCTGCCCTCATTCCGCGACGAGGCCGATGAACTTCCAGCGGGCGAGCCCGGCGGCGCTGCGGCACCACCCTTGGCCTCGCCTCGCGCCACGACTGAGCCCAGCCCCGGCGTCAATACCCTGCAGAGCCTGCAGGCCCACCGCCAGGCCGATGCGACCGTGGTCGAACTCGGCTTCTCGCAACCGCTGACCGCGCCGCCCACCGCCTTCACCCTGAGCGACCCGATCCGGCTGGTTCTCGATTTTCAGGGCGCCCATTCCTTGCTCGGCAGCAAGTCCCAGCGCTTCGATCTCGGGCCGCTGCGGTCCGCCGATGTCATCGACTCGCAGGGCAAGTCCCGGGTGATTCTCAACCTGAACCAGACCACGCGCTACGCCACCGAGGTACAGGGCAGGCGGCTGCGCGTCATCCTCACGCCGCAGCACTGAACGACTGCACTGAACGACCGATCACCATGTCCGTGCGTCATCCCTTGCCCTATACCTTCTGCCGCGACCAGGCCGTGCTGGCCGAAGACGACGGCCAGGGCGTGCAACTCTGGATGTGCGAGGCCACGCGGCCCGCGGCGCTGGCCGAGGTGCAGCGCCAGCATGTGCTCACTGCGGTGCATCGCACCACCGCCGAAGACCTGCAGGCGCGCATCGGCGCGGCCTATGCCGCGCGCGACGGCAGCGCCGCCTCGGTCATCAGCGAAGTCGAGGGCGATGTCGATCTGGGTCGGCTGATGCAGGACATTCCGGCGGTCGAAGACCTGCTCGAAGCCGCCGACGACGCGCCCATCATCCGCATGCTCAACGTGCTGTTCACCCAGGCCGCGCGTGAAGGCGCTTCCGACATTCACATCGAGCCTTACGAAACCGCCTCGGTGGTGCGGTTTCGCGTGGACGGCACGCTGCGCGAAGTCGTGCGCCCGAACAAGGCGCTGCATGGCGCGCTGATTTCGCGCATCAAGATTCTTTCGCAGCTCGACATCGCCGAAAAGCGTCTGCCGCAGGATGGCCGCATCGCCCTGCGCATCGGCGGGCGCACGCTCGATGTGCGCGTCTCCACCCTGCCTTGCGCGCATGGCGAGCGCGCCGTGCTGCGGCTGCTCGACAAATCGTCAGCCAAGCTGAATCTGCGCGCCGTGGGCATGGCGCCCGACATGCTCGACCGCTTCGACGCCCTCATCCGCGCGCCGCACGGCATCCTGCTGGTCACCGGGCCGACGGGCAGCGGCAAGACCACCACGCTCTACTCCGCGCTCACCCGGCTCGACGCCGCCACCACCAGCATCATGACGGTGGAAGATCCGATCGAATACGACCTGCCCGGCATCGGCCAGACGCAGGTCAACCCCCGCATCGACCTGAGCTTTGCCCGCGCGCTGCGCGCCATCCTGCGGCAAGACCCCGATGTGGTGATGATCGGTGAAATCCGCGATTTCGAAACCGCGCAGATCGCCATCCAGGCCTCGCTCACCGGCCACCTCGTGCTCGCCACCCTGCACACCAACGATTCCATCTCTGCCGTCACCCGCCTGACCGACATGGGGGTCGAGCCCTTTTTGCTCGCTTCCTCGCTGCTGGGCGTGCTGGCGCAGCGGCTGGTGCGCCAGCTCTGTCCGGCGTGCAAGATGCCGTCGCCAGATGGTCAGGGTTTCGTCCCCGTGGGCTGTCCCGCGTGCAACCATACCGGCTATACCGGGCGCACCGGCGTGTTCGAGCTGTTCGAGGTCGACGACGGCCTGCGCGCGGCCATTCACGCGCGCGCCTCGGAGGCCGAGCTGCGCCGACTGGCGCAGGCGAAGGGCATGCGCACCATGCGCCAGGACGGGCAACGCTATATCGACAGCGGCATCACCAGCCTGGCCGAGTTGCTGCGCGTGACGCGCGACTGACTTTTTCCCGCCGCCCCATGCCCGCTTACCGCTTTGTCGCCCTGGACGCCGCAGGCGCCGAACAGTCCGGCGTGCTCGAATCCGACAGCGCCCGCGGCGCGCGCACCCTGCTGCGCAGCCGGGGGCTGATCCCGCTGCAGGTCGAAGGCATCCACGAAGAAGCCGCGCAGGCCAGCGGTCGCCGCTTCGCCCGCCGGGTGTTCAACAACCAGGAGCGCACCCTGTTCACCCGCCAGCTCGCCGGCCTGCTGGTGTCGGGCCTGCCGGTGGAAAAAGCCTTGGCCGCCCTGGCCGAAGACGCCGACCGCGCCGAGATCGGCAATCTGCTGTCCAACCTCAAGAGCGAGGTCTCCGCCGGCCACAGCCTGGGCGATGCGCTGGCGCAGTATCCGCGCGAGTTCAAGCCCATCTACCGCGCGCTGGTGAGCGCCGGTGAAGACAGCGGCGATCTCGGTCTGGTGATGGAGCGGCTGTCCGACTACCTCGAAGACCAGCAGGCGCTGCGGGGCAAGCTGGTGCAGGCCTTCGCCTACCCGGCCATCGTGGTGCTGGTGGCCGTGACCGTGGTGGTGCTGCTGCTCACCTATGTCGTGCCGCAGGTGGTCGGCGTGTTTCAGGGCGCACACCAGAAGCTGCCGCTGCTCACCGTCGGCCTGATCGCCGTGTCCGATTTCATGCGCGCCTGGGGCTGGCTGATATTGACCCTGCTGGTCATCGGCGGCATCGCGTTTGCTCAGGCGATGAAGTTGCCGGGGCCTCGGCTGGCGTTCGACGCCATGCTGCTGCGCAGTCCGCTGTTCGGGCGGCTGATCCGCGGCATCAACACCGCGCGCTTCGCCAGCACCCTGGGCATTCTGGGCGCTGCCGGCGTGCCCATCCTGCGTGCGCTGCAGGCCGCTGCGGACACGCTGAGCAACAGCCTGCTCAAGGCCGACGCCGAAGAAGCCATCGCCCTGGTGCGCGAAGGCGCTTCGCTCAGCGCTTCGCTGGCGCTGCACAAGCGCTTCCCGCCGGTGCTCATCACCTTCATCCGCCTGGGCGAGCAAACCGGCACGCTGCCGCAGATGCTCGACCGCGCCGCCGTGCAGCATGCGCAGGAGGTGCAGCGCCGCGCCCTGACCCTCACTACCCTCCTGGAGCCGCTGCTCATCCTGGTCATGGGCGGCATGGTGCTGCTCATCGTGCTGGCCGTGATGATGCCCATCATTCAGATGAACAACTTGGTGAAGTAACCATGCCCGCTGATTTGAACGACCGTCTGGTGGTGGCGATTTCCTCGCGCGCGCTGTTCGATTTCGAGGAGGAGAACCGCGTGTTCGAGCAGGCCGACGATGCCGCCTACATGCGGCTGCAGCTCGACCGCCTGGAGCGCCCGGCCAGCCCCGGCGTGGCGTTTCAACTGGTGCGCAAGCTGCTGGCGTTCAACACCAGCGACGCGCAGCGCGACCGGGTGGAAGTGGTGCTGCTGTCGCGCAACGATCCGGTGTCCGGGCTGCGCGTGTTCAACTCCGCCAGGCATCACGGCACGCCCATCGAGCGCGGCGTGTTCACGCGGGGCCGCGCGCCCTATCAATATCTGCACGCCTTGCAGGCGAATCTGTTTTTGTCGGCCGAGCCCGATGACGTGCGCGCGGCCCTGCACGCCGGCTATCCGGCGGCGCAGGTCTATCCCGACTCGGCGCGCGCCTCCGAGGCGCATCCCGATGAGGTGCGCATCGCCTTCGACGGCGACGCGGTGCTGTTTTCCGACGAAGCCGAGCGCGTGTACCAGGCCGAGGGACTGCCGGCCTTCCAGCAGCACGAAGCAGACAGGGCGGCGCTGCCGCTGCCCCCGGGTCCGTTCAAGCCCCTGCTCGAAGCGCTGCACCGCCTGCAAAAAGCCAGCACCGATGGCTCCACCCCCATGCGCCTGCGCACCGCCCTGGTCACGGCGCGCAGCGCCCCGGCGCACGAGCGCGCCGTGCGCACCCTGATGCACTGGAACATCACCGTCGATGAAGCCATGTTCCTCGGCGGATTGGACAAGGGGCCGTTCCTGCGCGAATTCCAGCCCGATTTTTTCTTCGATGATCAGGCCGGTCATGTGCAATCGGCCGCGCGCCATGTGCCTGTCGGTCAGGTGCATTCGGCCGCGACTTCAAGTCCGGCCTAGAATGATTTTTTTACCTCCCGGAGATAACACATCATGGTCATGCCTGCCTCCATGTCGGATCGCGACGGCAAAATCTGGATGGACGGTCAGCTCGTCGAGTGGCGCGATGCCAGGATTCACGTGCTGACGCACACCTTGCACTACGGCTGCGGCGCCTTCGAGGGCGTGCGGGCCTACAAAACCGACAAGGGCACGGCCATCTTCCGCCTGCGCGACCACACCGAGCGCCTGTTCAACAGCGCCAAGATTCTGCGCATGGACATTCCGTTCACCTTCGAGCAGGCCATGCAGTCGCAGATCGACGTGGTCAAGGCCAACGGCTTCGATTCCTGCTACATCCGTCCGCTCACCTGGATCGGCGACAAGAAGCTCGGCGTCTCGCCGCGCGGCAACACCATTCACCTGATGATCGCCGCCTGGCCTTGGGGCGCCTATCTGGGCGAAGAGGGCCTGAAGCGCGGCATCCGCGTCAAGACCAGCAGCTACACGCGCCATCATGTGAACATCACCATGGTCAATGCCAAGGCGGTGAGCAACTACACCAACTCCATCCTGGCGAACATGGAGGTCACCAACGATGGTTACGACGAGGCGCTGCTGCTCGATCCGCAGGGTTTCGTCAGCGAAGGGGCTGGAGAAAACATCTTCATCGTGCGCGATGGGGTGCTCTACACCCCGGACCTGTCCTCGGGCGCGCTCAACGGCATCACCCGCAAGACCGTGTTCGCCATCTGTGAAGACCTGGGCCTGCCCCTCAGGGAAAAGCGCATCACCCGCGACGAGGTCTATATCGCCGACGAAGCCTTCTTCGCCGGCACCGCGGCCGAGGTCACCCCCATCCGCGAGCTCGACGGCATCACCCTCGGCCCTGGGCATCGGGGACCGATCACCGAGCGCATCCAGAATGCCTTCTTCGATATCGTCGGCGGACGCAATCCGAAGTACGCCGACTGGCTGTCGATGGTCTGATCACGGCACCCCCGCCACTTGACTGAGATCTGCACATGAGCGCCATTCCCAAGCCCGACATGCCCGTGGTCGAACTCAAGGCCAAGGATCTGCCGGCGTATTGCCCCAATCCGAACATGCCGATCTGGAGCAGTCATCCTCGCGTCTATCTCGACGTGACCCACGGCGAAGTGGCCTGCCCCTACTGCGGCACCCGCTATCGCCTGGCCAAAGGCGAAGTGGTCCACGGGCATTGAGCGTGCGTCCATGCCCCGCGTGCTGCTGATCGCTCCCCAGTGGATCGGCGACGCGGTGATGGCCCAGCCCCTGGTGGCGCTGCTGGCCGGGCGGGGCGAACAGGTCAGCGCGCTGGGGCTGCCCAGTGTGGCCCCCGTATTGCGCGCCATGCCGGGCGTGGGCGAGGTCATCGAGGCGCCCTTTGCGCATGGACGACTCGATCTCGGGCTGCGCTGGCGCATCGCTGCCGAGCTGCGTGACCAGGGGTTCGAGCGCGCCTACATCCTCGGCAACAACGTCAAGGCGCGTCTCGTGCCGTGGCTGGCGCGCATTCCGCGGCGCATCGGCCATTCCGGCGAAGCGCGCGGCCTGCTGCTGACCGATCGAATCGAAGCCGGCGTGCCCGCCCGCGCGAGAGAAGCCTCGGAGCCGATGGCGCTGTCGCCCGTGTCCTGCCGCGTTCCGCGGATTGGGCAGGAAAGCCGCGCGGATATGCGGCAGTATTACGCCGCGCTGGCGCAGCTCGACGGGTCGATCAACGGGCCAGCCCTTCCAGAGCCGACCCTGCTCGTCCCTGCTGCCGAGGCCGAGGCCATGCGCAGCCGCTTCGGTCTGCCGCCGCGCTGGATCGCCCTGTGCCCCGGCGCGGAGTATGGCCCGGCCAAGCAATGGCCGGTCGCACACTACGCCGCTCTGTCTGCCCAGGCGCAGAACGCCGGTTACGCCGTCGCCATCCTTGGCGCCCCGCGGGATGAAGCCGCCGGAGCCGAGATTGCCCTGCGCGCGCCGGGCAGCGTCAATCTATGCGGAGCCACGCGGCTGGGCGAAGCCATCGCCCTGCTTGCAAGCTGTGCCGGCGCGGTCAGCAACGATTCCGGTCTGATGCACGTCGCCGCTGCGCTGGGCCGGCCGACCGTGGGGGTGTACGGTTCGACAGACCCTCGCCATACGCCTCCTGCAGCGCACCGCAGCGCCACCCTCTGGCTGCAACTCGATTGCAGCCCGTGCTTTCAACGCACCTGCCCGCTGGGGCATCTCAACTGCCTGAATCGCATCACACCGGATACGGTCTGGAATGCGCTGACGCGATCGATGTGCGGTTGAGTGTCGGGGCTTTCATTGCCAGAGCAGCACAAGCGCAATCGCTATCCAGCCCAAGGTGAAGTTGAGCACCACCAGCGGGTGAATCTGCTCCAGCGCGCGTCCCAGCGCGGGCCAGTCCTGCCCAGAGGCGGCCAGACGTGCGCGGCGAAAAGGCGCAAAGTAGATGTGCGCGAAGATCGCCATCATCACCAGGCCGATGCCCAACATGGCATACCAGCCGACAGGCGCCCGGGCGAAGCCGACTTGCCCCATGATGATCCCTCCGGTGACCAGAATCACGCCGATGCTGAGCCAGACCAGGGGGAAGAAGCGTTGCAGCGTCGCAAGGGCCTGTTCACGCTATATCTGCACCCGCGTTGCCCCCAGGCGGGGAGGGATGCAAGGCGGAGGGCAGGGGCAAGGCTGGCTGCCTTGCCCCTGCCCGACAACGCCGCAGACGCCCCGTCTGGAGGCAACCCTTCGGGCCGGGGGTGTGGGCGGCGCACTGCCACGTTGCAGTCCGCTTGTGGTGGAGACCACCACGGCGCGGCCTGCGCCTCGCATTGCATCCGCCCAGACCCCCGGCGCGGGTGCAGATATAGCGTGAACAGGCCCTGGAATGAACTGCGGTCTCACAGGTGGCTGCAGCAGGGCGAAGGCGGTGGGCCGCATGGCAAAAAGGATGAACGCCATGCCACCCATCCAGACGATCGCGGCGACAAGATGCAAGAAGACCAGCAGAGCAACCATGAATGTTCCTGAAGTTGGGCGCCGTGCACGCAGGCACGAATCGAGGTCGGTGGCTGCGAGCCCGCCAACAAAATGACAGAATGTTGACCCGACACAATGTTAGATGTTGCGGCACGAAAAAAACTGGAACTGTATCCACTTTCCCCTATACTTTCGCCATTTGACCTGCGCGCCAATTGTTACCCGCCGCAACAACCGATCACTGGCTGCGAGAGGGTGGCGGACAGGCTTCAACCCATATTCAACGTAGTTTCAAACCAGGGGCTGGCCATAGAGTCGTCCGCATTGCTGATCTGAGTGTTTTCGCTTTGAACCAAACCGTGCCATCCATCGATCCCTGGAAAGACGAGCAAGACCTGCCGTCGGCAGCGCCCTTGACGCGCGCCGAAGCGCAGAGCCTGCTGCTGCGCAAGCCGCAGGTTTCCGTCTGGCGCGTGGTGGCGCTGCAGGCCGTGGTCGGTCTGGCGGTTGCCGTGGCGAGCTGGTTTTTTGCCGCGGGCGAGCTCTCGGTCGTCTGGTCTGCCCTGTACGGCGCGGCCATCATCGCCGTGCCCTCGGCGCTGTTCGCTCTGTCCATTCGGCTCTGGCTGTCCAGATTGAAACCCGGCGTGGCGGTTTACGGTTTTGCGCTGGGGGAATTGCTGAAAATCGGTTTGACCATCGTGCTTCTTTTTTTCGCGCCGCGCATCGTGCAGCCCCTGAGTTGGGCGGCGATGCTGATCGCAGTCGCCGTGACCTTGCAGGTGTACTGGGTCGCCTTGATTCTGCGCGGCAGGAAATCGTGTGGCGCAGCCTGATCCATTCAAGTCGTGCCGCGCTGGCGGCCCTCCATCATTAGTCGACCATGTCCGCAGAACAACACACCATCACCGCAGGCGAGTACATCGTTCACCACTTGACGCACTGGACCAGCGGTCCGCGTACCGGAGTGGTCGACTTTGGCATCATCGACATCGATTCCATCTTCTTTTCCGTGCTGCTGGGGGTGATTGCGTGCTATGTGCTGTGGCGCGTCGCCCAAAACATGACCAGCGGCAGGCCGGGGCGGATGCAGGCGGCGGTGGAGTTTCTGGTCGAGTTCGTCGACGAGCAGGCGCGCGGCATTGTGCGCAACGCCAAGTCGCGCGAGTTTGTGGCCCCGCTGGCGTTCATCTCGTTCGTCTGGATCGTGATGATGAACCTGATGGACCTGCTGCCGGTGGATCTGCTGCCGAGGCTGTGGCAGATGGCGCACCCCGGGGTCGATCCCGAGCATGTCTACCTGCGTGTCGTTCCCACTGCCGACCTGTCGATCTCGCTGGGCATGTCCATCACCATTTTGTTGCTCAGCCTGTATTACGGCATCAAGATCAAAGGCATCGGCGGCTGGGTGCATGAACTCTTCACGGCGCCGTTCGGCAATCATTTTCTGCTGTGGCCGCTGAACTTCGCCATGCAGATTCTCGAATATCTCGCCAAGACGCTTTCACACGGCATGCGGTTGTTCGGCAACCTCTATGCCGAAGAAATCCTGTTCATGATCATCGCCCTGATGGGTGCTGCCGGCTTGAGCAGTCTGACGGGCTGGGCGCTGTTTTTCGGCAACATCGCCGCCGGTCTGGCCTGGTCGATCTTCAGCCTGCTTGTCATCGTGCTGCAGGGTTTCATTTTCATGATGCTGGCGCTGGTGTACATCGGCCAGGCGCATGATCATCATTGATCGTTTCTGATCGCTTTTTTCCGATTTCTTTTCTCTTTCTTTTTCTCTTCAACTCTTCAACTCACTAGGAGCAAGCATGGAACACGTTCTCGGATATGTCGCACTGGCCGCGGGTCTGATCATTGGTCTGGGCGCCAATGGCGCCTGTATCGGTATCGGCATCATGGGCAGCAAATACCTCGAATCCGCCGCACGTCAGCCCGAGCTGATGAACGAACTGCAAACCAAGATGTTCCTGCTGGCCGGTCTGATCGACGCGGCCTTCCTGATCGGTGTCGGTCTGGCCATGATGTTCACCTTCGCCAACCCGTTCGTGCTGAAGTAATCCCCGCCTGATTCCAGCAACGATCCGTTCACCCATCTGAAGCAAAGGTTAGCGCCATGCATCTGGACGCAACACTCATTGCGCAGATCATCGTTTTCTTGCTGCTGGCGTGGTTCACGAAAAAATTCGTGTGGCCGCCCATCGTCAAGGCCCTCGATGAACGCGCAACAAAAATCGCCGACGGTCTGGCAGCCGCCGATCGCGCCAAGTCAGAACTCGCTTCGGCCAACCGCAAGGTCGAGGAAGAGCTGGCCCGCTCGCACCAGGAAAGCGCGGTTCGTCTGGCCGAGGCCGAGCGTCGTGCGCAGGCCGTGATCGAAGAGGCGCGCAAAAAGGCCGAGGAGGTCGCGGCGAACATCGTGGCGCAGGCCAGGTCGGAAGCCGATCAGCAGGCCGTCAAGGCGCGCGATCAGTTGCGCGATCAGGTCGCGGCGCTGGCGGTCAAGGGCGCCGAGGCCATTCTGCATCGCGAGATCAATCCGCAGGTGCATGCCGATCTGCTCAACCGGCTCAAGGCCGAGCTGTAATCGGAGCGCATCATGGCAGAACTCGCCACTATTGCCCGTCCCTACGCCGAAGCCGCTTTTGCCGCAGTACGAGACGCCGGCGTCCCGGCCGCGCAGGCTGCAGACATGCTGGATCAGATCGCGCAGATCGCCTCGGATCCCGCATTGCGCGACGTGATGGGCAGCCCCAGGGTCTCGGCGCGTCAGTTGGTCGATCTGGTTCTGGGTGCATTGCCCGATGCCGTGCCCCCTGCATTGAAGAATCTGGTCGAGATGCTGGCCGAGAACCGGCGCTTCGCAGCCGCCAGCCAGATCGCCGAACAGTTCCGTGCACTGAAGGACGAGGCAGAAGGCAGGGTCGAGGCCGTGGTGACCAGCGCCTTCCCGCTGGAAGGCGAGGCGCTCGATAGCCTGGTGCAGGCGCTCGAACGCAAATACGGCCGCAAGCTGCACGCCACCGTGGAAATCGACCCAATGCTCATCGGGGGAGTGCGCGTCGCCGTTGGTGACGAAGTGCTCGATACCTCGGTTCGCGCCCGGTTGGAGCAGATGAAAGTCGCTCTCACCGCTTAAGTCTCAAGAGGCTCCCATGCAACTCAATCCCGCAGAAATTTCCGAACTCATCAAGAGCCGTATCGAAGGCCTGGACGCCAGCGCCAATATCCGCAACGAGGGCACCGTCGTGTCCCTGACCGACGGAATTGCGCGCGTGCACGGGCTGTCCGACGTGATGCAGGGCGAAATGCTCGAATTCCCGAACAACACCTACGGCCTGGCGCTCAACCTCGAGCGCGACTCCGTCGGCGTGGTGATTCTGGGCCCTTACGAGCAAATCTCCGAAGGCGACACCGTCAAGTGCACCGGCGAGATTCTTTCCGTGCCCGTCGGCCCCGAACTGATCGGCCGCGTGGTCAATACCCTGGGCGTGCCCATCGACGGCAAGGGCCCGGTAGAAGCCAAGCAGCTCGACCCTATCGAAAAAATCGCCCCTGGGGTGATCTGGCGCCAATCCGTGTCGCAGCCGGTGCAGACCGGCATCAAGGCGATCGATGCCATGGTGCCCATCGGCCGCGGCCAGCGCGAGCTGATCATCGGCGACCGTCAGACTGGCAAGACGGCCGTGGCTGTCGACTCGATCATCAGCCAGAAGGGCAAGGACCTGATCTGCATCTATGTCGCCATCGGTCAGAAAGCCTCGACCATCGCCAACGTGGTGCGCAAGCTGCAGGAATTCGGCGCGATGGACTACACCATCGTCGTGGCCGCCTCGGCTTCCGATTCCGCCGCGATGCAGTACCTGGCGCCTTACGCAGGCTGCACCATGGGCGAGTATTTCCGCGATCGCGGTCAGGACGCACTGGTGATCTACGACGATCTGACCAAGCAGGCCTGGGCCTATCGCCAGATCTCGCTGCTGCTTCGCCGCCCGCCAGGGCGTGAAGCCTATCCCGGCGACGTGTTCTACCTGCACAGCCGCCTGCTCGAACGCGCCGCCCGCGTCAGCGCCGAGTACGTCGAGAAATTCACGAATGGTGAAGTCAAGGGCAAGACCGGTTCGCTCACCGCATTGCCGATCATCGAAACGCAGGCCGGCGATGTGTCCGCGTTCGTGCCGACCAATGTGATCTCGATCACCGACGGCCAGATCTTCCTCGAAACCGATCTGTTCAACGCCGGCGTGCGTCCCGCGATCAACGCCGGTGTGTCGGTGTCGCGGGTGGGTGGTGCGGCGCAGACCAAGATCATCAAAAAGCTCTCGGGCGGCATCCGCACCGACCTGGCGCAGTACCGCGAGCTGGCGGCCTTCGCGCAGTTCGCTTCCGACCTCGACGAAGCCACCCGCAAGCAGCTCGAACGCGGCCGTCGCGTCGTTGAACTGCTCAAGCAGCCGCAGTATCAGCCCGCGCAGGTCTGGCAGATGGCGGCTTCGCTCTACGCGGTGAACAACGGCTATCTCGACGATCTGGATGTGAAGCAGGTGCTGCCTTTCGAGAAGGGGCTGCACGATCATCTGCAGACCCAGCACGCCGCCCTGGTGCAAAGCATCGAATCGGCCAAGGATCTTTCCAAGGACGACGAAGCCAAGCTCAAGGATGCGATCGCCGAATTCAAGAAAAACGGTGCGTACTAATTCATTCCATGACGGACGAGACCGGCGGGCCGAAGCCTTTCGGTCTGACCCAGGAGTAATTCAATGGCTGGAATGAAAGAAATTCGCGTCAAGATCAAGAGTGTGCAAAACACACGCAAGATCACCAAGGCGATGGAAATGGTGGCCGCATCCAAGATGCGCAAGGCCCAGGAACGCATGCGCGCGGCACGACCCTATGGCGATACCGTGCGCATCATCGCGGGCGATCTGCGCCAGGCCAACCCGGAATACACCCATCCCTTCCTGATCAAGCGCGAGCCGATCAAGCGCGTCGGCCTCATTCTGGTGACGACGGACAAGGGGCTTTGCGGCGGTTTGAACACCAACATCACCCGCATGGCGCTGGGGAGAATCAAGGAATGGCAGGCCGACGGCGTGCAGATCGAATGCTGCGCCATTGGCAACAAGGGCCTGCAGTTCCTGCAGCGCCTGGGTCTGCATATCACGTCGCACGCCGTGCAGCTCGGCGACAAGCCGCATCTGGAAAAGCTGATCGGGCCGGTCAAGGTCATGCTCGACGCCTACCAGGAAGGCAAGCTCGACGCGGTCTACCTGGCGTTCAGCCGCTTCGTCAACACCATGAAGCAGGCGCCGGAAATCGAGCCGCTGGTCCCGCTGCCCGCACACGCCCTGGCCGTCAAGGCGGGAGAGGAAAAGTCGCATAGCTGGGATTACATCTACGAGCCCGACGCCAAGCCGGTGATCGATGCCCTGCTGGTGCGTTACATCGAGGCATTGATCTATCAGGCAGTGGCCGAAAACATGGCCTGTGAGCAATCGGCGCGGATGGTGGCGATGAAATCGGCCTCCGACAATGCCAAGAGCGTGATCGGCGAGTTGCAGCTCGTCTACAACAAGAGCCGACAGGCGGCGATCACCAAAGAACTTTCGGAAATCGTGAGCGGAGCCGCCGCGGTCTGACGCGGCCCGGATCCGACCCCCAACCCGGCCAACCGGATTCAAACCATTGGAGAGCAATATGACGACGGCTCAAGCGCAAGGCAAGATCGTGCAGTGCATCGGCGCTGTGATCGATATCGAGTTTCCCCGAAACGCCATTCCCAAGGTGTACGACGCCCTGGCTCTGGCCGAAGACAATGAGCACAGCCTGGCCGAAAAAGGCCTGACCTTCGAGGTGCAGCAGCAGATCGGCGACGGCGTGGTGCGCACCATCGCGATGGGCGCAAGCGACGGGCTGCGCCGCGGCATGCGAGTGAACAATACCGGAAGGCCGATCGAAGTGCCGGTCGGCCCGGCCGTGCTGGGCCGCATCATGGACGTGCTGGGTCGCCCCATCGACGAAGCCGGTCCCATCGCCACCGAAGAGCGCCGCTCGATTCACCAGTCGGCGCCGAAGTTCGATGACCTGTCTCCTTCGGTCGATCTGCTCGAGACCGGCATCAAGGTGATCGACCTGGTCTGCCCCTTCGCCAAGGGCGGCAAGGTCGGGCTGTTCGGCGGCGCCGGCGTGGGCAAGACCGTGAACATGATGGAACTCATCAACAACATCGCCAAGCAGCACAGCGGCCTGTCGGTGTTTGCCGGCGTCGGCGAGCGCACCCGCGAGGGCAACGACTTCTATCACGAAATGAAGGAGTCGAACGTGCTCGACAAGGTCGGGATGGTGTTCGGCCAGATGAACGAGCCGCCGGGCAACCGCCTGCGCGTGGCGCTGACCGGCCTGACCATGGCCGAGCGCTTCCGCGACGAAGGCCGCGACATCCTGTTTTTCGTCGACAACATCTACCGCTACACCCTGGCCGGAACCGAAGTGTCGGCGCTGCTCGGGCGCATGCCGTCCGCGGTGGGCTATCAGCCGACGCTGGCCGACGAAATGGGCAAGCTGCAGGAGCGCATCACCTCGACCAAGACCGGCTCCATCACTTCCATCCAGGCGGTGTACGTGCCCGCGGACGACCTGACCGACCCGTCTCCCGCGACCACCTTCAACCACCTCGACGCCACCGTGGTGCTGAGCCGCGACATCGCCTCGCTGGGCATCTACCCGGCCGTCGATCCGCTCGACTCGACCAGCCGCCAGATCGACCCCAACGTCATCGGCGAAGAGCACTACTCCACCACCCGCGCGGTGCAGGGCATCCTGCAACGCTACAAGGAACTGCGCGACATCATCGCCATCCTGGGCATGGACGAACTCTCTCCGGAAGACAAGCAGGCCGTGGCACGGGCGCGCAAGATCCAGCGTTTCCTGTCGCAGCCCTTCCACGTGGCCGAAGTGTTCACCGGATCGCCCGGCAAATACGTGCCGTTGAAGGAAACCATCCGCGGCTTCAAGATGATCGTGAACGGCGAGTGCGACGCGCTGCCCGAGCAGGCGTTCTACATGGTCGGCACCATCGACGAAGCCTTCGAAAAGGCCAAGAAGCTCAGCTAAGCCAGAGAGCGCCCCCAGAACCTGCTGCATTCGCGTCAGGCCCTCCGAGGGGGATGAGAAAACTTGGGGTGGCCCTGTGTTTTCTCATGAGCTTGAGGCGATCCCATCCGGCGCGGTCTGCCCAAACGGACCGACAGCCGGAGCCTGAAACCGCATCACGTTCCGGATTGAAGCCATGAACACCATCCATGTCGACGTCGTCAGTGCCGAGGAGTCCATCTTCTCCGGCGAGGCGCGTTTTGTCGCCCTTCCCGGCGAATCGGGTGAGCTGGGCATTCTGCCCGGCCACACCCCGTTGATCACCCGCATCAGGCCCGGCTCGGTGCGCATCGAGCTGGCCGAAGCCAATGCCGCAGGCGGCAAGGAAGAATTCGTTTTCGTCGCCGGCGGCATTCTCGAAGTGCAGCCCAAGCGCGTCACCGTCCTGGCCGACACGGCCATTCGCGGCAAGGACCTCGACGAAGCCAAGGCCAACGAGGCGCTCAAGGCCGCTCAGGAAGCGCGTGCCCATGCCAAAGAGGCACAGGACGTCGCCGTGGTCGAGGGCGAACTCGCCATGCTGGCAGCGCAGCTCGCTGCCATTCGCAAGCTCCGCGGCCGCTCGCACTGAACGGCGCTCAGCACTGTTGCAAAAGAACAGCCCGCCCATGCGGGCTGTTCTTTTTTGGGCTTCATCGCCCTACGATGCATAGGATGGGGCAAGACGGAGTCGGCGAATGAATGCAGGTCAGCTTGCAAGGAAGGCAAACCTGGAAGTTTCAGGCCTGCTTGAAGGACGCAAGCATGGGCCACTGATTGCCGCAACCCTGCTGCTGGGATTGGCCCTGGGAGGCTGCGCCAGTGCGCCTTCGCGCAGTGTGGCGAGCGGGGAGCCGGTCAACGCACAGGCGGGTTGCCATGCGCCGCCGCCCAATCTGCGCGCAGCCTATAACCGCACCTATACCGTACATGGCCGCAGCTATACGCCCTTGCGCAGCGCGGACGGCTATGACGAGGTCGGCATCGCTTCCTGGTATGGCTGGGAGTCCGGCACGACCACCTCGATGGGCATGCGTTTCAACCCGCGCGGATTCACGGCAGCGAGCCGCGTTCTGCCGCTGCCGACCTGTGTGCAGGTGACCAATCTGGACAACGGACTGAGTGCCCTGGTGCTGGTCAATGATCGCGGCCCGTTTGTCAGCGGGCGCCTGCTCGATCTGTCGATGGGCGCCGCGCAGGCCCTGGGTGTGACCCGAACGGGAACGGCGCGCGTGCGCGTCGTGGCCTTGCCCGAGGGTGCGAACGCGCCCTTGCAGTTCGCTCAGGCGGCTGCGCCGCAGACCCCGCAAACCCTTACTATGCCGGCCGCCGTCCCGCAGCACATTCCGTTGCCGGATCAGTCAAAGTTTGCTCCGCAACAGTTCGCCACTCAGCCCGTCGCCCCGGTGCCGGAGTCCATCGAAGTGCAGACCTTGCCGCCGCTCAAGTCGCCTTCCGCGCCGGGCGCTATCGGGCCGCAAACTCCGGCCTCTGGCGCAGGCGCGAGCGCGCAGCCTTCCATGCCCCAGCCCGCACCGACCTTGCCCGTCACCTCGCCGCAGGTCGCGGCAACCGGCTCGGCGCAGGCCGACCAGGCGATGGCGCCCGCGCCCTCCGCTTCGCCTCTGAACTATGTGCAGACCGGCGCCTTCATCCTCCAAGCCAACGCCGAGTCGGAGAAAGCGCGCCTGCAGGCTGCAGGCATAGCCGACGTGCTGGTGGTGCCGGGTTACATACGCGGGCAAACCTTCTATCGCGTCCAGATCGGACCGCTCGCGGGCGTTGCGCCGGATGCCACCCTCGTGCAGCAGTTGCTGGGACTGGGACTGCGCAACTTTTCCGTCGTGCAGCAGTAGCCCAGCCCGTCAACCCGACGAATGAAAACGCACCCGAAGGTGCGTCGTCTAAAGCGTCCACCAAGGCGGGGTCGCGGGATGAACCCAGGCTTCTGGCGAGGCAATCACTTCTTGCGCAGGCACTCGCTCATGAATTTCTTGCGCTCTTCGCCCTTCATGCCCTTGGCTTTGGCATCCTTGCTGCAAAGCGACATTCTCTGTTGCTGAGGGGTCAGTTTTTTCTCGCCCGCAGCAGCCTTGTGCTCAGCTTGGCGCTCGGCTTTGTGTTCAGGCATGGCCGCTTGTTGGGGCGCCTGGGCAGCGGCGGGCTTGCTGGCCAGACACTCTTTCATGAAGGCCTTGCGGGCCTCACCGGTCTTGCCGGTGGCTTCCTTGTTGCATTGGGCCATGCGGCTTTGCTGCGGGGTGCCTTGCGCTTGAGACAGCATGGGCAGGGCCAGCAGGCCAAGGGCAAGACCGAGGGTGGCGATCAGTTTGTTCATGATTTCTCCAAGTTGTGTTGTTACAAGTGGTATTGTTGCCGGACAGCCGTGCAATACAAGGTCGCAAACCGGCAAATCATTACACCATACGGTCATGAAGGCGCGCAGACCGGCGGCAGACTCATAAAATGCCGATTTTGCGTCTTCACAACTTTTCCATAATGATCGAATTCACCGCGCGGTTGACCATCGCGCTGCAACGGGCCGCTTGCGCCTTGCTGCCGGAATTTTCAGGCACTGTCGAACTCAGCCGCCCGCGCAGCGATGACCATGGCGAACTGGCCAGCAATCTGGCGATGCAACTGGCCAGGCCACTCAAGCGCAATCCGCGCGAGGTGGCGCAGCACATCATTGCCGCGCTGACCTCCGAGCCCGATCTGGCTTCGGGCATCGCCCGCACCGAAATCGCCGGGCCCGGTTTCATCAATTTCCACCTCAAGCCCGCGGTGCTGCAGCAGGTGATCCTGGAGGTGGAGCAGGTTGGCGCGGCGTTTGGACATTCGCGTGCCGGGTGCGGGCAGCCCATGCTGGTGGAGTTCGTTTCGGCCAACCCGACCGGGCCGCTGCACGTGGGACATGGACGCCAGGGGGCGCTGGGCGATGCCATCGCCGCCGTGCTCGCCACGCAGGGCTGGGCGGTGCAGCGCGAGTTTTATTACAACGACGCCGGGGTGCAGATCCAGACGCTCGCCTTGTCGGTGCAGGCCAGGGCGCGCGGTTTCAAGCCCGGCGATGCGCAGTGGCCCGAGTCGGCCTACAACGGCGACTACATCGCCGACATCGCGCAGGATTTTCTGGCGCGCGAGTCGGTGCCTGACGATCAGGGCAGGCCCATCGTCGCCAGCGGGCAGACCGACGATCTGGACAATATCCGCCGCTTCGCCGTGGCGTACCTGCGCCGCGAACAGGATCTCGACCTCAAGACCTTCGGCATTCGTTTCGACACCTATTACCTCGAATCCAGCCTGTACGCCGATGGCCGGGTCGAGGAAACGGTCAAGCGGCTGCAGGCTTCCGGGCACACCTACGAACAGGACGGCGCGCTGTGGCTGCGCACCACCGAGTTCGGTGACGACAAAGACCGCGTGATGCGCAAGTCCGACGGCACCTACACCTACTTCGTTCCCGACGTGGCCTATCACCTGGCCAAATGGCAGCGCGGATTTCACCACGCGGTGAACATCCAGGGGTCGGATCACCACGGCACCATAGTCCGGGTGCGCGCCGGGTTGCAGGCGCTGGACCTGGGCATTCCCGCGAGCTATCCCGACTATGTGCTGCACAAAATGGTCACGGTGATGCGCGGCGGGCAGGAAGTGAAAATTTCCAAGCGTGCAGGCAGCTATGTGACCGTGCGCGACCTGATCGAATGGTCCGGCGGCGTGCGCGAGGACATGAGCGATGCCGAGCGGCAGGCCGCGCTGCAGCGCGGGCGCGACGCCGTGCGCTTTTTCCTCGTTTCGCGCAAGGCCGATACCGAATTCGTGTTCGACGTCGATCTCGCCCTGGCGCAAAGCGATGAAAACCCGGTCTACTACGTGCAATATGCCCATGCCCGGGTGAATTCGGTGTTCGAACAATGGGCCGCCCGCGCCCCGCAGGACGCGGCGCAGCCCGCGCTGCTGGATCAGGCCGATCTGTCCCGGCTCACCGCACCGCGCGAACGCGCGCTGCAACTTGCCCTGGCGCGTTATCCGCAGGTCCTGGCCACCGCCGCGCAGGAGCTTGCTCCCCATCAGGTGGCCTTCTATCTGCGCGATCTGGCTGCGGATTTTCACGCTTTCTACAACGCCGAGCGCGTGCTGGTCGACGAACTGCCGCTGCGGCATGCGCGCCTGCGCCTGCTGCGCGCCGTGCGTCAGGTGATGCACAATGCACTGGCCGTGCTCGGCGTGAGCGCGCCGCTGCGCATGTAAGCGCCGCAACGCTTCCGCCAGGCTTCATCGACAACGCATACTCCTGCCCTTCATGTCCAAACGCACCCCACTTCACCGCCAGTTCGGCGACACCGTGATCGGCCTGATCGCCGGTCTGGTCATCGGTCTGGCGATCGCACTCGGCGTTGCGCTCTACATCACCAAGGCGCCATTGCCCTTCATGAACCGATTCCAGGAACGCCCCGGCAATGCGGCATCCGGGAGCGGCAACTGGAACCCCAATCAGGGGCTGAGCGGCGCAACCGCCACACCGCCCGCGGGCAGCGGCTCCATGCCCGTGACGGTGGCGAGCAGGCCGCTCTCGCCTCAGGCGCTGGCCAGACTGGGGCAACCCGCACCGCTAGCGTCCCAGGCCGCAGCGGCTGCAGGCCCTGGCGGCATGACGAGCCCGGCAACATCGGCCAGGCCCGCCGCGCAGGGTACGGTGCAATATGTGCTGCAGGTCGGCGCCTACAGCACACGCGAAGACGCCGAGCGCCAGCGCGCCAAGGTGGCCCTGACCGGGCAGGAGGCGCATGTCGATGAGCGAGTTGTCAACGGGCGCACCCTTTACCGCGTTCGCTTGGGGCCGTTCACCTCGGCGCAGCAGGCCGAGCAAACGCAGAAACTTCTGGGCGACAACGGCATTCAAACCGCCCTGGTGCGTCTGGGTACATAAAACCCTTCATTCATTCTCAAACCAAAGGATGTCTCATGTTGCAACGCTGGCTTTCCGTGGTGTTCATGGCGTTTTCTATGGGCCTGTTCGCCGCAGGCGCGCAGGCGCAGACCCCCGCCAGGAGCAGCCCGTTCCACGAGGGCTTTGCCTACAACCGTCTGGCCGTGCCGCAGCCGGTGAGCCCGGCGGACAAGATCGTGGTGTATGAATTTTTCTGGTACGACTGCCCGCACTGCGCCGACTTCGATCCCCTGCTCGAAGCCTGGCAGAAAAAACTGCCGCCTGACGTCGTGCTCGAACGCGTCCCCGTCGCTTTTTCTCCCCAGTTCGTGCCGCAACAGCATCTCTATTACGCCCTGAAGGCGCTGGGCAAGCTCGATGATGCGATGCAGGCCAGGATTTTCAACGCCATCCACAAACAGCACATTCCCTTGGGTACGGCCGATCAGATGGCCAACTGGCTGGCGCAGCAGGGCATTGCGAAAAAGACTTTTCTCGATGCCTACAACTCGTTCGGCGTGAATGCCCAGGTCCGGCAAGCCACGCAGATGGTGACCGATTACCAGATCCAGGGTGTGCCGACCATGGCGGTTCAGGGTATGTACACGACCTCGGCGGCTTTGCCTGAGGCCAATAACAACGAGAAGGTGCTCGAAGTCGTCGATTACCTCATCAACAAGGTGCGAGAGCAGCAGAAAAAGAAGTAAGCGTCTCCTCCCATCACAACAGCAAACTGCCCGCGGTATGCGGGCAGTGTGGTTTTGAGCACCGCCAATTTGTGCTGCGGGGCTGCGCGGCCTTGCCCTAGAATGAACCGAATGAAGCAAAACCCATGCCGATGAAACGATTGGCCCGATTCCTGTTGTTGACCCTGCTGTGTGCGCCAGGTCTGGCGCTGCCCGTGCTTGCGGCACAGACCGACCGGAACCAGCCGATTCACATCGAGGCGGACGCCATGCGTTACGACGACGTGCATCAGACCAGCGTGTTCACCGGCAATGTGGTCGTCACCAAGGGATCCCTCGTGTTGCGCGCCGCAACCGTGGACGTGCGCCAGGCGCCGGACGGCTACCAGTATGCGACGGCGATCGCCGCGCCGGGGCAGTTGGCCACTTTTGCGCAGCAACTCGATGCGGCGCCCGGGCAGCCGACGCAGACGCTGGATGGGGCCGCGCAGCGCATCGAATACGACGGCAAGACCGATGTCGTTACCCTGCGCGGTCAGGCCGTGCTCAGCCGTCTGATCGACGGCAAACTGGTCGACCGCGGTCAGGGCAATGTGATCGCCTACAACCGCATCACCGATGTGTTCACCATTGAAGGCGGAGCGCAGGGCGCTTCGGCCACCAATCCCGGTGGCCGGGTGCGGATGATGTTGACGCCGCAGCCTGCCGCGCCCGCCGCATCGGCGGCGCCAAGGTCGCCCCCCGCGCTCCGGGTCGCGCCCAGGCTGGAGACGCAGCCTTGAGCGCGCAGGTTCATTCTGCCAGGCAGACCGTGGTGCGGGGCGGACTCGATCCCGTCGCCCCGGCGCAGGCGCCGCGTCCGACATCAGCCCGTGCGACCCGCGTGGCCACCGGCTCTGAACTGGATGTTCAGCATCTGCAGAAGCGCTATGCCGGCCGGCAGGTGGTGCGCGACGTGAGCTTCAGCGTGCGCTGCGGCGAGGTCGTCGGCCTGCTGGGGCCGAACGGCGCGGGCAAGACCACTTCGTTCTACATGATCGTCGGCCTGGTGCGGCCCGATGCGGGTCGCATCCATATCGACGGCCAGGACGTGACCGACCTGCCCATGCATCGCCGCGCCCGCATGGGGCTGTCGTATCTGCCGCAGGAGGCGTCCATCTTTCGCCGCATGACCGTGGCCGAGAACGTGCGGGCCGTGCTGGAACTGCAGCACGACGCGCAGGGGCGGCGCCTGGGCAAGGCCGAAATCCGCGAACGCGAAGAGCATCTCCTGCGCGAGCTTCATGTCGAGCATCTGCGCGACAGCCCCGCGCCCGCATTGTCGGGCGGCGAGCGGCGGCGGGTGGAAATCGCCCGCGCCCTGGCCACGCAGCCGCGCTTCATCCTGCTCGACGAGCCTTTCGCCGGGATCGACCCCATAGCGGTCATCGAAATCCAGCGCATCGTGCAGTTCCTGAAAGAGCAGGGTATCGGCGTGCTGATCACCGACCACAATGTGCGCGAAACCCTGGGCATCTGCGACGCCGCCTGCATCATCAGCGAAGGGCAGGTGCTGGCGCAGGGCGATCCGCAATCCATCATCGACAACCCCGCGGTGCGCAAGGTGTACCTCGGTGAAAACTTCCGCATGTGATGAAGCCGTCGCTGAATCTGCGTCTGTCCCAGCATCTCGCGCTCACGCCGCAGTTGCAGCAGTCCATCCGGCTGCTGCAACTCTCCACCCTCGAACTCACGCAGGAAATCGAGGGGCTGCTCGAATCCAATCCCTTTCTCGAACCCGAAGAAGAGCAAGACGCGCCGGCCACCTCATCGACGGCCGAGACACCCGTGGCGCCGACGCCCGACGTTCCCCAGATTGCCGTCGAAGGGCATGACCCCGTTGCCGAACCCGCTGCCGAGCTGCGGCTCGATACGCAGGACTGGACGGCCAGCAGCGGCGAAACCGATCACGGCGCCGATACCGATGCCGACGCCGACTCCTGGGTCGGTTCGGGCCAGTCCGCCAGCGGGGGTGGGGGTGACGACGATGAATTCAGTGCGCTCGACATCGCCTGCGGACACCTCGATCTGCGCGACCACCTGCGCTCGCAACTGGCCGGGCTCGCGCTGAGCGCGACCGACCGCGCGGCCGCCGAAGCCATCATCGACTCGCTCGACGACGACGGGTATTTGCCCGACACCCCGCAGGAACTGGCGCAGGCCCTCGCCCCGGCGGCGGATGCCGAGCAGATCGAAGACCTGGCCGATGCGCTGACCACGGCCATGCGCCTGATTCAGAGTTTCGACCCCGCAGGCGTTGCCGCCCGCGATCTTCCCGACTGCCTCCGTCTGCAACTTCAGCGCCAGCCGCCCTGTCCGGTGCGCGACCTCGCCTTGCAGATTTGTCGCGGCGGACATCTCGACCTGCTCGCGCGCCGCGACTGGCGCAGGCTCGAACGCCAGCTTCAGGCCGATGAAGCCGCGCTGCGTCAGGCGCAGCAACGCATCGCCCAGCTCGATCCGCATCCCGGCGGCGCCTTTCGCCGCGATGACGCGCAGGCGGTGACCCCCGACGTGATCGCCCGCAAGACGCCGCAAGGCTGGGTGGCGCAGCTCAACGCCGAGGTCATGCCCAGGCTGCGGGTGAACCAGATTTACGCCGATGCCCTGCGCCGCGCACGCGACAGCGGCGGTGCCATGCAGGGGCAGCTTCAGGAGGCGCGCTGGTTCGTGAAAAACGTGCAGCAGCGTTTCGAAACCATCCAGCGCGTGGCTCAGACCATCGTCGAGCGCCAGCAGCGGTTTTTCGACTACGGCCCCGTGGCCATGCGGCCCATGGTGCTGCGCGAAATCGCCGACGAACTCGGGCTGCACGAATCGACCATCTCGCGCGTGACCACGCAGAAATTCATGCTCACGCCGTTCGGTACCGTCGAGTTGAAGTATTTCTTCGGTTCCGGGCTGAGCACCGAGGCGGGCGGGAACACCTCGTCCACCGCGGTACGCGAACTCATCCGCCGTCTTGTCGCAGAGGAAGACAGCACAAAGCCGCTGTCGGACAGCGAACTCGCCGAGCGCCTGACGCAGCAAGGCGTGCAGGTGGCGCGGCGCACCGTGGCGAAGTACCGCGAGGCGCTGCGCATACCGCCAGCAAACCTGCGCAAAAGCGCATAGTTTTCCCGGCGGGGCGCTCACCCTGCGCTAAGTCGCCCGCTCCAGAATGCCGTTGTCGCGCCCCACGCGATCCCACGACAACACCAAACAGCATTCAGGGAGTTCATCATGCAAAACGCAGCAACAGCCGCGCGACCCTCTGCGCAACCCCCCGCGCAACCCGATTGGGCGCTGGCGGTCAAGGTTCCGGTGGTCATCACCCTCTATTTCTGGTTGATCAAGATCATGGCCACCACGGTGGGCGAAACCGCCGCGGACTATCTGGCCGTCGATCTGCATCTGGGGCTGGTCGCCACCAGCGTGGTGATGACGGTCTTGTTCGTTGCCGTGCTCACGGCGCAGATGCGCGCCCGCCGCTACGTTCCGTGGCTTTACTGGTTGACCGTGACCCTCATCAGCGTGGTGGGCACGCTGGTCACCGACAATCTGACCGATCAGTTGGGCGTGCCGCTGCCAGTGAGTACGGCCTTGTTCGCCGCGGCCTTGATGGCGACGTTCATGTTCTGGTGGTTCAGCGAACGCAGCCTGTCGATCCACAGCATCGGCACGCCTCGGCGCGAAGCGTTCTACTGGGCGGCCATCCTGTTCACCTTTGCGCTGGGTACTGCCGGAGGCGATCTGGCCGCCGAGCGGCTGCAGCTCGGCTATGCGATGTCGGCCGTGCTGTTCGGCGGTGCCATCGCGTTGACGGCGGCGGCCTACTACCTCTTCAAGGTCAGCGCCGTGACCACGTTCTGGGTCGCCTACATCCTCACCCGGCCGCTGGGCGCGACGTTGGGTGACTGGTTGTCCAAACCCGGCGCCGAAGGGGGGCTCGGTCTGGGGACGATGGGAACCAGCGCCCTGTTCCTGCTGGCCATTCTGTCCCTGGTGATCTACCTCACCGCGACGCGGCGAGACCAGTTGCAGGAGGGCCAACAGGGCGATCGGCAGGAGGAATCATCCCTCGCTTGACTTCATGCGGGCGGCGTGGAGCGCGCGCTTCAAGCCGTCGCTGGCCAGTCTGAAGGCATCGAGTACGCCTTGCTCGCTGAAGGCATCGGACTGGGGCGGGAGAATGACCTGGTCGCTGGCAGTCCAGCGCGCCAGCCGCAGCATGTCGAGCGCTTCGCCCAGATCGGATTGCAGCGCGCTGGTGAGTTTGAGCCAGGCCTTCCCTTCGTCGCCCAGAGCGGAGCCGACCCAGGGGGCCAGCCATTCCAGCGCGTAGCGCAATTGCTTGGCGCGCAGGCGCAGGGTGTGCAGCGCGCTCCAGGGGGCGTCGAGCGGCGTGGCGGCAAAGCCGTCCCAGATCGCCAGCAGTTCGGCCCAGCGCTGCGGATGCAAATGCAGATCGTCGCTGTGAAAGCGCAGCAGCCGCCTGGCAAGCTGTTCGGTGGACACCTCGACAGCGATGATGCTCCCGCTGCTCCAGCACTCCGCCCAGCGCGCCTGAGCCAGCAGCACGCGGCCGAAACGCGCACTGCGCAGGTAACTCAGCAGGGCCTGAAGACGCGCGGTGCGGCGCTGGAGCAGGCCTGCGTACACGGGGGATGAGCCTTGCGCCTGGCCCTGCGCGCGGGCCAGTTCGAGGCAGACGTCGACATCGCGCACCGCGCCCAGGAGCTGCCCGGCCCAGCGCCATTCGCCGCGCAGCCAGCGGCAGGCGGCGCGCTGCGACTTCGGGCCTGTGGTCTGGAGCAAACGCAGCAGCACACGCAGACGGCGCAATTGCAGTCGCATCTGGTGCACGGTCTCGGCTTGGGTTTGCTCGCGCAGCAGGTCGGCGCCGACGGCAATCACCGCGGCGGCCTGGTGGAGCACGTCGGCCACAGCCTGCCCGCCCTGCGCATGCGGGGGCAGTTCGCGGGCCACAGCGGGCAGTTGCAGCGTGATCTCGCCTGCGGCGATGGCGGCGAGCTGGACCTTGCTGACCGGAGAGATCAGCAGCGGCAGGTCTTGCGCCAGGGTCCAGGCGAGATCGAAGGCGTGGGGCCAATGGCCGTCGATGAACTCGATCTCCAGTTCGCTGATCGGCAGACTGGGCGCCTCCGGGGTGGTGCCGCCCAGCGCCTGCCCGTGGTCGAGGCAGACTTCGAGCTGCGAGCCTTCCCATTCGACCTGCCAGACGGTGCGTTGCACCCGCGTGCCCAGCACGGCGCGCAACTGGCCGGCGAGGGCCTCAACGTCGCCCAGGCTGGACAGCGGCGTGTCGCTCAGGCGTTGCAGCGAAGCGGCATTGGGCGTGTCGGCGTCGATGTCGAATTCCCACTCGCCACGCGCGAGTTGCAAACCCGCGGCTGGACTGCTTTTCAGAGTGAGGACGCGCCGCCCGTCGCCCGCATGCCGCACGCGCAGAGCCATTCCGGCTTGACGCAAGGTGTGCTCCGGCGTGTCGAAGTACCAGCTCTGCAGCGTCTGCACGCGCGGCGCCTGCGCCATCGACAGCAGAACGGGATGGCTGCGCACGGTGTCGTGCAGGGTGGGATCGAGCCGGAATTTGAGTTCGCGTTCCGGTTCCTGACTCATGGCGGGATATTCTGAGGAAGGTGAGCGCGTCATTTGACTCGCTCACTGCGTGGGAAACAAGTCACCGTGTCAGGCGGGCCGCGAATTTTTTCGTGACATTCACCTGTTTGACATATTAGGGCTATGCAATGCGCGGCATGGTGATCCAAACCCTGTCCCGAATGATGCGCACCAGTGCTGTGCTCTCCCAAGATGGCGCCCCGGCGCAGGCGCTGCAGGACGCTGCACAGAGCGACGCCTCTCAAGGCGACGGCGAGCCGGTCATGAAGTGGCGCACCCTGTGGCTGTCGGACATCCACCTGGGCACGCGCGACTGCAAGGCGCCGCAACTGCTCGAATTCATACGCCATTGCGGCGCCGACACCATCTATCTGGTGGGCGACATCATCGACGGCTGGCAGCTCAAGAAAAAGGGCATCTACTGGCCGCAGTCGCACAACGACGTGGTGCAGAAGCTGCTGCGCAAGGCGCGCAAGGGCACGCGGGTGGTGTTCGTGCCAGGCAACCATGACGAATTCGCACGGCCCTACGACGGCCTGCATTTCGGCGGCATCGAGGTCATCAACCAGGTGCGGCACGTCACCGCCGACGGTCGCACCCTGCTCGTCGTGCACGGCGATCTGTTCGACAGCGTGGTGCTGTACGCCAAGTGGCTGGCGCACCTGGGCGACGCCGCCTATATGTTCACCCTCAAACTCAACCGCTGGTTCAACCAGGTGCGGCTCAGGCTCGGCCTGCCGTACTGGTCGCTGTCGCAGTATCTCAAGCACAAGGTCAAGGCGGCGGTGAACACCATCTCCAGCTTCGAGACCCTGCTCAGCGACGAGGCGCGGCGCCAGCAATGCGACGGCGTGGTCTGCGGCCACATTCACCGCGCCGAGCTGCGCTGCGAAGACCATCTGATCTACGCCAACTGCGGCGACTGGGTGGAAAGTCTCACCGCGCTGGCCGAAGACTTCGATGGGCGGCTCAAGCTGCTGCACTGGAACGCCGGGCTGCAGGTGCTGGCGGAGCTGGCGCCGAAGACCGCAGCGCACCCCGCCCAAGCCCAACCGGTTCACGCACAACCCGCCCACGCATGATCGCCTCTGCTGTCGTTGCTCCTGACGTTTCCCCTGTGCTCCCCCACAGGGACGCTGCGGCCGAAAAGCCCTGGCCTCCCGCTGCCGGTACGCCGCCGCTGCGCATCCTCATCGTCACCGATGCCTGGGAGCCGCAGATCAACGGCGTGGTGCGCACCCTCAAGACCACCATCGGCCAGTTGCGCGACATGGGGCAAGTCGTCGACGTGGTCGAGCCGAACAGCTTTCGCACCATCGCCTGTCCGACGTACCCCGAAATCCGGCTCAGCCTGAGGCCGCATGGTCGCATCATGCAGCGGGTCACCGAATTCATGCCCGACGTGATCCATGTGGCTACCGAAGGGCCGCTGGGGCATGCCGCGCGCCGTATCGCGCTGCGCCTGGACATTGCGCTGACCACGGCCTATCACACCCGTTTTCCCGAATACGTCCAGGCCCGCTTTCGCGTCCCGCTGGGCTGGACTTACGCCTATCTGCGGCGCTTCCACAACGCGGGCCGCGCCGTGCTGGCTCCCACCCAGGTGGTGCAGCGCGACTTGCAGCAGCATGGCTTTCGCAATGTGCGGCTGTGGTCGCGCGGGGTCGATCACCGCATCTTTTACCCGCGCGAAGGCGAGCGGCTGGAGGGCAAGCCGCCCATCTTTCTGTACGTCGGCCGGGTGGCGGTGGAGAAGAACATCGACGCCTTTTTGCAGCTCGACCTGCCGGGTACCAAATGGGTGGTCGGCGAGGGGCCCGAACTCGAGCGCATCCGCAAGCAGTACCCCGAGGTGCGTTACCTCGGCGTGCTCACGCAGGACGAGCTGGCCAGGGTGTATTCCGGCGCCGATGTGTTCGTGTTTCCGAGCAAGACCGACACCTTCGGCCTGGTGTTGATCGAGGCCATGGCCTGTGGTTGCCCGGTAGCCGCCTTTCCCGTGACCGGCCCGCTGGATGTGATCGGCGACAGCCCGGCCGGGGCGCTCGACAACGACCTCAAGGCCGCCTGCCTGCGCGCCCTGCAGATTCCGCGCAGCGTGGCGCTGGCGCATGCCCGCAAGTTCACCTGGGAAGCGGCCTCGCGGCAGTTTCTCGAACATCTGCGCAAGGCGGTGCGCGAGAGCGACGCGACGCAAGCTGCGAGCTGAACCAATGGCCCAGCAGCGCGAGCGCGCGCCCCTGCCCAAACCGGAGGCTGCGCCCAATCCCTACAAGGCTCGCACCGGGCTGTCGCGCGTGTATCACGCGGGCATCAACTCGATCAGCGGCCTGCGTTCGGCGTGGAAAACCGAGTCGGCGTTTCGCCAGGAGCTCACGCTGGCCCTCATCATGCTGCCGCTGGCGCTGTGGCTCGGGCGCACCTGGACGGAACGCGCGGTGCTTGTGGGCAGCGTGCTGCTGGTGCTCATCGTCGAGCTGCTCAACACCGCCATCGAGTACACCGTCGATCGCGTCTCGCTGGAGCGGCACGAACTGAGCAAGACCGCCAAAGACCTGGGCAGTGCCGCCGTGCTGCTCACCCTGCTGCTGTGCGCTTTGATCTGGACCGCAGTGCTGCTGCCGCGAGTTTGACGCTAGTTTTACTAAGTTATAAATCAATCCATTATCGATACCTGGCGGCCTCCAATCTGGCCATATGGCATGGCGATCTGGCCAGATCGATCGGGGAGCGCCGGGAGCAGCGCCCAATCCGCAGCGCCATCAACTTGTATCCCAATGAACAACCGGGGTGGTCAGACCGCAGCCGCAGGCTCGGCTTCAAGCTGGCGACGCATCATGCGATGCGACCACAGCCCGCCAAACGGAATCAGCGAAGCAAGAAACACCCCGAGGCTGCGCAGGGGCGAGAGCTGCCCGCGCGACAGCGTCACCCCCAGCGCAATCGTGGCCCAGATGAACAGCGCGCCGTGAATCGGCCCGATGATCTTCACCCCCAATGGCCAGTCGGCCGCGTATTTCAGCGGCACGGCCAGCAGCACCAGGGCGATGAGCGACGAACCTTCGACCAGCGCCATGACGCTGAGATGATGAAGCGGGGACTTGAACATTCAGGCAACTCCGGCGAAACGTCTCGCTACGAGACGGATGCGCGAAATGCTATGTCCCGAAAAATCCCCTGCGGCGCGAATGCGGCTGGGCGACGCCAGAGGAATTGCCCGAGCGCAACTCCTGCATCAGCGGCTGGCGTCTTGGGTACCTGCCGCGTCGATGCGCAGGCTTCGGTGCAGGCGTCGGCAATTTGGGCCTATCGATATGGGTAGCCTCGGGGCGGGCTGCTATAGTCTTCTGTTACCTTTGAATTGGGGCAGGTTTTTCGTGAAACAGCGTCTTGGCGAGATTCTGATTGAGCAGGGCAAAGTCGATCAGTCCCAGGTCGATCGAGCTTTGCGTTTGCAGCAAGAAGACCGATCAGGACGCATCGGGGAAATTCTGCTGCGGCTTGGCCTGGTGACCGAGGTGGACGTTGCTCAAGCCCTCTCCATCCAGAGTGCGATACCGCTGGCCAAGGCCACGGACTATCCAGAGTTGCCCTTGTTCACTCAGGCGCTGTCGCAGAGATACCTGCGTGAAGCTCATGCGCTTCCTTTGAGTGATGATGGCAAGCGCATGGCAGTTGCTGTTGCGGATCCGTTCGACGGGTTCCTGAAGGAGTCGCTGGGATTGGCCACGGGCCGCTCAGTCGATTTCGTTCTGGCCACACCCGGCGAATTGCAGGCAGCGTTCGACCGGCTTTACGGCACCGGCAAATCGTCGATGGATCAGATCGTCGGCGATATCGAAACGCTGGAAGACGACACCGGAAACGAAGATCTCCAGCAGTTGAAGGACCTGGCGAGCGAAGCTCCGGTCATCCGGTTGGTCAGTCTGATCATCAGCCGGGCGATGGAATCGCGTGCTTCCGACATCCATGTCGAGCCTTTCGAGAGCCGGCTCATCGTGCGCTACCGTATCGACGGCGTTCTGCATGAAGTCGAGTCGCCGCCGCGCAGATTGTCTGCGGCGGTCATTTCGCGTATCAAAATCATGGCGAGTCTGGACATCGCCGAACGCCGCCTGCCACAGGACGGGCGCATCAAGCTGCGCATCCACGGCAAAGAGGCGGATTTGCGTGTTTCCACAGTGCCCACGCTCTATGGAGAAAGCGTGGTGATGCGGATCCTGGACAAATCCTCCACACTGCTGGATTTCACGCGCCTGGGGTTTGACGATCACAACCTCCCGAAATTCAAGTCGGCCCTGATGCAGCCGCACGGCATTCTGCTGGTGACGGGCCCGACCGGCAGCGGCAAAACCACCACGCTCTATACCGCACTGCAAACCATCAATCAGCCCGATCTGAAAATTCTCACGGTCGAAGACCCTGTGGAATATCAGATGGATGGAATCAACCAGATTCAGGTCAAGCCGCAAATCGGCCTGACTTTCGCCAATGCGCTGCGCTCTATCGTTCGACAGGACCCGGACGTCATCATGGTGGGGGAAATCCGCGATTTGGAAACCGCGCAGATCGCCATCCAGTCCGCCCTGACGGGGCATATGGTGCTGTCGACCCTCCACACCAACGATGCGGCAAGCACCATCAACCGCTTGCTCGATATGGGGGTGGAAGACTATCTGCTCACCTCGACGATCGTCGGCATACAGGCGCAGCGCCTGGTGCGCAACCTGTGCACGGCTTGTCGACAACCCTACACGCCTACGCCCGAACTGCTCGATGAAATCGGCTTGAGGCGCTACCTCCCGGAGCAAGGGGCGATCCTTTATCACCCCCAAGGATGTGAACTTTGCGGCGGCACGGGCTTCACAGGCAGAAGCTGTATCGTCGAAGTCCTGTTGATGGACGATACGGTGCGGCAAAAGGTGATGACGCATGCCACCTCTGGGGAAATCCGCCGGGTCGCGGTGGCGCAGGGCATGGAAACCATGTATGAAAACGGCTTGCGCAAAGTGGCGGCTGGCCTGACCACTCTGGAGGAGGTCCTGCGTGCCACGCGCGAGGAGTGAGATTTGCCTATTTATGCCTATAAAGCGGTAACCGGCGCGGGTGAGGTCGTCGAAGGCACGATGGACGCCCGCAGCGACGCCATCGTGATCGAACGCCTGCAGAGCAGCGGCCATCTGCCGATTCGTGTTTCTGAAACGGGCGCCGAAACCGGTGCACAAACGGCTGCGAAGTCATCGGGCGGGCTGTTCCAGAGCAAGCGCGTCAAGCGCGAAGAAATCATGGAGTTCACCCGCGAATTGGCCACGCTGCTGCGCGCCGGATTGCCGCTGGATCGGTGCCTCGACATCATGAGCGGCATGGCATCGCGCGCTCCGGTCGCTGAACTGATCGTCAGCATCCAGGCCGAAGTGCGCGGCGGCGCTCCGCTGTCGGCCGCCCTGGAAAAGCACAAGAACGTGTTTGACCGCTTCTACCTCAACATGATCCGCGCTGGCGAGGCAGGTGGCGCTCTGGACGTGGTCTTGTTCCGCTTGACCGATTTCATGGAGCGCGCCAAGGAATTGCGCGAAACCGTGACCTCGGCCATGATCTATCCCATCATTCTGGCCTGCGTCTCGGTGCTGTCCGTCCTGCTGCTGCTCATGTTCGTCGTGCCGCAGTTCACGCAGATGTTCGATCAGGCGGGCAAATCCTTGCCCGTTCCCACGCAGATCGTGATCGCCGCCGGGAATTTCGTGCGTGGCGACTGGTGGGTGATTCTGATCGGAGCCGTGGCTATCGTTTGGCTGATGCGCAGGCAACTGAGCAACCCGGTCAGTCGTCTGCGCTGGGATCGCTGGTTTCTGGGCTTGCCCTTGTTCGGCGAAATGATTCTCAAGCTGGACGTCGCCCGGCTGACCCGCACCTTGGGCACCCTGCTGGAAAACGGCGTCACCCTGCTCTCGGGTCTGTCCATTGCCAAGGAGACGGTCGGCAACGCCGTTCTACGCGAGAGTCTCGATCAGGTGACGGCCAATTTGCGCGAAGGCAAGGGGTTGGGCAAGCCGCTCATGCAGACGGGCTTGTTTCCCAAACTGGCGGTTCACATGGTGATGGTCGGCGAGGAGACCGGGCGCCTGCAGGAACTGTTGATCCAGGTGGCCAATGTCTATGATCGCGAGGCGCAGACCACCATCAAGCGCCTTTTGGCGCTGATGGAGCCCATTCTCATTCTTTCTTTGGGGCTGATGATCGGTGGCATCATCATGTCGATTCTGTTGGCCATTCTCAGCGTCAACAATCTTGCATTCAGTTGATTTTTTCGGCTGATCTCTCACAGGAGTTCTCCATGTTTTTAGCCAAACAACGCCAAGCAGCGCGAATGCGCGGCCTGACGCTGATCGAATTGCTCGTCGTCCTGGTCATTCTGGGTTTGCTCGCAGGTCTGGTCGCGCCGCGTGTCATTCACTACCTCTCCACCTCCAAGACCGAGACGGCGCATCTTCAGATCAAGCATTTCGAGGCCGCGCTCGATCTTTACCGGCTCGACGTCGGCGGCTACCCCAACACCCAGCAAGGTCTGCAAGCGCTGATCAAAGACCCCTCGGGCGTGACCAATTGGCACGGCCCCTACCTCAAGAGCCCAGACATCCCGAAAGATCCCTGGGGTCACCCCTTCATCTACACCAGCCCGGGCAAGCACGGCGCCTACGACATCGAGTCTTATGGTGCGGACGGACAGCCCGGTGGCACCGGTGAAAACGAGGACGTGAAAAGTTGGTGATCGCGCGGCGCCGCGCCGCTGGCTTCACGTTGCTCGAGTTGCTGGTCGTGCTGGTTTTGATGGCCTTCATGACCGGGCTGGCCATTCCGCTGATTTCCTCGGGTACGCCCGGCGCCCAGATCAAGGCCGCATCCAGGGAACTTCTGGCCGGTCTGAGACAGGCGCGCGAACAGGCCATCGTCACCCGGCAACCCACGGCGTTGACCATCGATGTGGATGACCGCAAATTCCAGATATCGCGGCATAAAACCGCTTTTCAGTTGCCCGGGAAACTGCAGATCGGCCTGTTCGTCGCCGAGGTCGAGGACAACGGCAAACGAGGCTCGTTCATTTTTTATCCCGACGGCAGTTCCACCGGAGGCAAGGTCACTGTCACGCTCGATGGCCAAACCAACCGTATTGATGTCGACTGGCTCACCGGCGTGGCTCGGCTTCAGGAATAGGATGAATGTGAACACCCCGAGATCCGTGAGCGGATTTTCCCTGCTCGAAGTGCTCGTCGCCTTCGCCATTCTGGCCCTGACGCTCGGGGTGCTGCTCAACATTTTCTCCGGCGGTCTGCGCAACCTCGGCGATGGCCAGCACTACACCCGCGCCGTGCTCGATGCGCAGTCCCGGCTGGCCGAGATCGGCGTATCGCGCCCCTTGACGGCGGGCGACCAGTCGGGCGACATCGACGATGTTTACCGTTGGTCGGCGCGCGTCACTCCGCTGGCCATGGCGCCTGGGGGCTTGGCGACGCTCTACCAGGTCGATCTCACGGTCAAATGGGGCGAAGGCGCTGCCACGCGCTCGGTCGTCTTGCAGACCCTCAAGATCGGCCCATCGACCACATGATGCGCAAGACTCGCCGTCCCCAGCATGGTCTGACCCTGCTCGAAATGATGATCGCCATGCTGTTGCTGAGCATGCTGCTCATGCTGCTGTTCGGCGGGCTGCGGCTCGCCTCCAGCAGTTGGGATCGCGGCAGCGCCTTCACCGACCACGTGTCGCAGATGCAACTGGTCGAGGATTTCATGCGGCGTGAAATCTCCCAGGCCGTCGCCTACCGCCTCAAGCAAGACCCGCAAGATCCCAAGGCCGTGCTGCTCGGCTATCAAGGCAGCGCCAAGCGCCTGCGTTTTGTCGCCCTCATGCCCCAGGCGGCAGTCAAGGGCGGCCTGTATGTGCTGACCTTTGGCCTGTCGCAGCAGGAGAATGGTCGGCAGGCCCTGACCCTGTGGCGCGAGCCGGTCGATGCGGACGGACTCGCCCACGAGCAGCCCTCGACTGATGAATCCTCCGCGTATGCACCGGTCATTCTGGCGCGCCACGTGGCGCATCTGGCGTTTTCCTATTACGGGGTGCCATTCGGCAGCAATCAACCGGCTTCCTGGCTTGCGGACTGGCCAGACAACAGCAATGCCCCCCAGCTCATCCGCATGAACATTGTGTTCGATGACGGCCAGACCTGGCCCGATCTGGTCGTGGCGCCGCGTGTGGATATGGCCGCAGCGGCAAGTGTGCGATGAAAGTCGGCGCGACGATTTCCGCCCCGGTCGCCCAGCGCGGCATCGCCCTGATCCTCGTGCTCTGGGTCTTGGTGCTGCTCACCATCATCGCTGGCAGTTTCGCCTACAGCGTGCATACCAGCACGCAGATGGCCGCGAACGCCATTGAGACGGCCAAGGCGCGAGAGCTGGCCGACGGCGGGGTGATGAAAGGCGTTTTCGAACTCCTCAGCGCGCAGAACCTGCCGACAGCCTGGAAAGCCAATGGACAGACGCACCGCATGCAGATCGAAGGCCACGATATCGCCGTGACCCTCACCGACGAATCCGGCAAGATCGACCTGAACGGCGCGCCGCCCGCCCTGCTGACGTCCCTGCTGCAGTCGGTCGGCGTGGATGCCGACCGTGCCGCCCAGCTCGCGCTCACCATCGTCAGTTGGCGCGCACCACAGCCCGCAGGCGCCGGCTTGCAGCCTCAGCTTGGCGCCGTGGCTGCGCACGGTCCTTTTCGCAACATCGAAGCGTTGCAACAAGTGCCCGGCATCACGCCGCAACTCTTTCGCCGTCTTGCCCCCTTGGTGACGGTCTTCACCGGCTTGCCCGGTGTCAACACCATGCTCGCCCCCGAGTCCGTGCTGCGCGCCCTTCCAGGCGTGAGCCCGGAGCTCGCCAATGCCTACGCCCAGCAGCGAGCCGCGCTATGGCAAGGCGGGCAGGCCGTGCCGCCGCTGACGCAGGCCGGGAGCTATAACGTCGCGGCGCTTTCTGGCTTCGTGGGCGTGCTCGCCCAGGTCAGTCTGTCTGACGGAGCGGGGTATGCCCGCGAGGCCGTGGTGCGCATCACCGGTCAGCCCGGCCACCCCTACCAGATCCTTTCATGGCGCGAGGCTTATCCGCCAACGTCTGAGGCGCAGGCCGATTCGTCAGGCTGACCCGGTTTCAAACCCAGCGATCCAATACACTTTGCCCCTTGGACTTTGCCCCTTTGCGGGCAAGGCCTTGCCCCACGCATCAAGCAGATCCCCGATGGCAATCACCTCCCCACGTTCGGCCGACATCCGGCAAACGCTTTCCATGCAATGGCGCGCCTTCCTCGACTGGTGGGGTTCGGAGTTGGCCGCGCTGTTGCCCGCCTCATGGCGCTCGGGCGCAACCGACCCCTTCGAGAGCTGCCTGAGCAGCGTCGAAGATGGAGTGTTCTCGGTCCGCCGCCATCAGGGTGGGCGTTGGGTCGAGGTCGCTCGCAAAACCCTGGAAGGAAGCGACTTTCGTGCGCAACAACAGGCTGTCGCCGCCGTGCTCAAGGCGGCGCATCTCCACTCTGACCAGCCCTATCTTCTGGCGCTGCCGCCGCGTCAAGTGTTGCGCAAGGAGATCGCCCTGCCGCTTGCGGCCGAGGAAAATCTGCGCACCGTCATTCAGTACGAAATCGATCACTACACCCCGTTTCGGGCCGAGCAGGTGTATTTCGACTACCGCTTGCTTCACCGCGACGCTGCGCTGGGCAAGCTCACCGTGTTGCTTGGCGTCGTGCCGCGCGGCGTGGTCGACCAGGCTTTGCAGCACCTGCACAACCTGGGCTTGAAGCCCGCGGCCGCCATCACCCTTGACGACCTCGTGCCGAATGTGCCGCCACTGAACTTCCTGCCCGATACCGCGCGCCCAAAACGCAATCTTCGTCTCAGCAAAAGCAATCTCGCCCTTCTGTCCTTGGTCATCCTGCTCGGCATCGCGGCCATCCTGTTGCCCATCTGGATCAAACGCGAGGCATCGATCCAGCTCATTCCGGTCGTGACCCAGGCCGACCGGGCCACACAAAAAGTCGAGCAACTGCGCGACAGGGTTCAGGCCGAGCAGCAGATCTACAACCTGCTCAGCGAAAAAAAGCGCACCCAGCCCTCCGCCCTGTTGCTGCTCGATGAACTCACCCGCCTGCTGCCCAAAGACACCTGGGTGCAGCAGCTCAACCTCAATGGCAACACCCTGCAGATCCAGGGCGACACCGGTTCCGCCTCCAAGCTCATCGGTCTGATCGAAAATTCCCGCGTGCTCAGCGGCGCCAACTTCACCGCTCCGCTGACCAAAGGCGCTGGCGAAAACACCGAGCATTTCCAGCTCAGCATGCAGGTCGATACCACTTCCCTCGTGCCCAGCGAAGCGCAACTCAAAGCGCAGCCCGCGCAAACGCCGCTGCCTCAGCGCGCCGCGTCACAGCCCGCCAAGCCCCAGGCGCCAGCCAGTTCCGCCGCCTCGGCGCCCACTACGGCAGCGAGCGCTGCCAGGCCTTCCGCTGCCAGCGCACCCAAGCCGGTTTCCGCTGCATCGAATCCCAAATGAATCTCACCCTGACCCCCATGACGCCCGGGCAAAGCCGCGCCCTGGCCGTGCTCCTGCTGCTGGCCGTCTTGTGCGCAGTTGCTGCCGCCATCGCCATTCCCGCCCTGCAGTTGAACGCCCGCTATCAGTCCGCCATCGATCAACGCGTCGATCGCCTGACCCGCGAGCAGCGCATCATTTCCATGGCGCCCAAACTGCAGCAGCAGATGCTCGAACTCCAGCGTCTCAACCCCTCTCGGTTCTACCTGCGCAACCCCAACCCTGTTCTTGCCGCAGCCGAGATCCAGGAAAACGCCAAGCGTTTGATCGACGCCAATGGCGGCAAGCTTCTCAGTATGAACATCCTCCCCCCCAAGGATGAAGACCCACTCACCCGCGTCGGCATCAACGTGCAGCTCACCGGCGGGCTCGACGGCGTGGAAAAGCTGCTCTACCAGCTCGAAACCGCTACGCCCTATCTATTCATCAACAACCTCAGCATCCGCGCCATCAACGCCTATCTTCCCCGCAACAGCGCTGTGCCCCCCTTGCAACTGCAGGTGCAGTTCGACCTCACCGGCTATGTGCGTAAAAAGGAGGCAGCATGAGTGCGCTGCATTTCACCGGACAAAAGCAACTGAGCGCCACCCTGCTCGTCATGGCCGCTGCCTTGGTGTCCCTCCTGATCTATGAAGGGCAGCAGGGCGTCGCGCTGCGAGACAGCGTGCTGGCGCTCAACACCCGCCAGGCCGCCACCCCGCCCGCCTTGAACCTCCAGGCGCCCTTTCAACTGCGCCCACTGGCCAGTTATGCACAGATCACCGAACAACCGCTGTTCGTCTCCTCCCGCACCCCTGCCGAATCCAAAGTGGCTGCAGCAGCTCCTCCGCCCGAGTCGTTCCAGCTCACCGGCATTGCTCAATCCGCCCAAGAATCCGTCGTGCTCTTGCGCAACACCAAAACCGGCAAAACCGAGCGCCTGAAAACAGGAGAAAAAGCCAAGGACGGCCTGGCGCTGGATTCCGTCAAATCAAATGGCGCGACCCTCGATCAGAACGGACAGAAAGTCACGCTCGATCTCGATGTCGCCTTGAGCGGCAACCGTGTGGCGACTCCGCCGCTACCACCCCGGCCAACTTCGACAGGTTCCGCCGCCAAAGCGGCCGTTACACCGCCGCAAAACTCAGCGCGGGCAAGCGCTGGTCCAGCCCAGCCCGCGGTCGATCCAGGCCTGGAACAACTCAATCTGCAGCGAGCGAAAATGGGACTGGCTCCCTGCACACCCGATGGAAAGTGCCCACCTTGAGAGTCAAATGAACCGAATCGAAAAAGTCATCAAGTACATTGACAAAAAAATGAAGGGCATTGAAATTGCCCCGTGGCATACGCCACTCGCCCCCAAGCGCGACGGCTGGAACTGCTTATCACTCGATTTGTTTTCGCTCGATGAACTGCGGCAAAAAAATCAAAACGACGAAAATTTGTCGAATGATCTCATTGAAAATATAGAAGAGGTGGATGTTGTAGGGTCGGCTTCGGATATTGAAGAGCTGATTGCTGCGCGCGATGGACTGGGTACTTTTGATTACATCATTTCCTCGCATAATTTTGAGCATTTACCCAACCCGATCAAGTTCTTGCAGGGCGCAGCCAAGGTGCTGAAGGAAAACGGTATCTTATCGATGGCCATTCCCGATAAGCGGGGTTGTTTTGATTATTTTCGCCCGCATTCTATTACCGCAGATTTCCTGGCCGCTTATGCAGAAGATAGGGTGATGCCTACTGTGACGCAGATTTTTGCGCATGGCTCGCTGAATGCGAGGTATGGCTCAAATCTGGCTTTTTTGCAGACTGGCAATCCCAGGGGGGTTCAGGTGGATAAAAATCTGATGCTTCACTATAAAAATTGGGTGGAGAGGTCAAAAAATAAACCGACAGAATGTGCAGATACTCACTGCCATGTTTTTACGCCTTCTTCATTTTATTTGATCATGATTGAGTTGCAATTTCTCGGACTCATGCCATTTCATGTCATCGAAATCGAGCAGACGGGAGGAGTTGAGTTTTATGTGCACATGAGAAAAATGCCTCAGTCTTTCAAACCGCCGGAGGATCAGTTCTATTTGTTCAGGCAGCAGCTTTTGCATCAGATTGGCAACGAGTTGGCTTTCAATTCAATTCTAGGGTTCGATTGCAGGGCTCAGGTTACGCACAAAAATAATGAAATCAAAAATTAAATGTAGATCATCCTATATCAGTTTCCCCATTTTTTGAGATACAGTTGCGCTTTTTTTCTCCAATGTGTGCTGAAAAAGCTACCTTGGCTTTGGTGGGTGAGTTCAATCGGCCATGTGCCTAGCCTTAGTCCGGCTTTTCGTGCTGATCGACAAAAATCGATGTCATATAAATGAAAATCGAATTTCGGGTCGAACCGAACTTTTTTGGGCTGTAGGCGCGATTTTTGTGTGACCAGAAACACGCCGTCGAGCAGTTCGCAGGGGGCGGGCATGCCACCAAAGTAAGACGTGGCCCCATAGGGTTCCTTGCCATGCGCAATACGCCCGGTGAAATTGATGCGCTGGTCAGATTTCAGATTATCATCTAAGTGTCCCCATCCTACCTGCCCCGGCAGCCTTCTCTTGTTGCCCGCTACACCCCACACATCAAAATGTACCAGCCCTTCCCGGAGTATTTTTGTCAGGCCGCCGAGTTCATCCAGCCATACATCGTCGTGCATGAAAACGAGAATATCGCCATCATCGGCCGCTTCGATGGCTGCATTGAAAATTTCTGGTAGGCCGCGCCGGTTTGCAAAGGCGATCTGAGGTTTGATGCGTGCATCTCTCTCCAAATGGTAAGGCAGTGATCGCCCCAGCGCAGATTCCGCCCAGAATTCGGCCTCGGTCTTTTGTGTGGCGCTCACGACGCGCACAGTCCCTTGAAAATCGCTGTCCAGAGGATAATCAGGCCAACGAATGGGACGAGGTGCGGGATTCTGAAGGTGGCGTTCCCACATCTGCGTCATGGCCTGCGTGAAATGCCGGGCGAAACGGTCGGCATCGAATAGCGGGGAGGCTAGCACCTGTTGCCGCAGGGCCGGGCGCAACTGGGCGAGTTCGTCGATTTTGCCAGCCCAAGCCACCGCCTTGGCGATGTATTCCTCTTTGCTATAGGCCACCCAGTTGGGCAAGCCGGCATTCATCAGCAGGCCAAGACCTTGCCTGCCGATGAGCGTTTGTCCTGCCAGGGTCAATACGGGCACGCCCATCCAGAGGCTCTCGACCGTGGTAGTGCCTCCAGTGTAAGGAAATGGGTCTAGGCTGATGTCGATGCGATTGAAGCACGCGAGATAGTCTTCGCGACTGCTTTCCCCCTCTAGAATGAGCCGATTTGCGCTGATGCCCTGTGCTTGAAATTTCGCCATCAACTCGGCCTGCAACTCGGGGTCTGCGAGATGGCGTGTTTTCAAAAAAAGCGTGCTATGGGGCAATTGCAGCAGAATTTTTGACCATGTTTCAATCACCTCATCGTTTAATTTGAGATATTGATTGAAACAGCCGAAGAAAGGCGCGCTTCTTGTGCCGCTGGGGGTTCTTTGGGGGGCGATGTCGAATTCCGGGGGAGTAAAACAGAGTCGGGTTTCGGGAAGCGGCCACAATGCCTCGCTGAAAAATTCGGCCGCTTGATCCGCCTGACTCCAGGGATCACACAACAGATAGTCGATCTCATTTACGCCCGTGGTGGCAAAATAACCTAGCCAAGTGACCTGCACAGGAGCAGGGCGCCGTGCAAAAACCGCAAGGCGATTTGCGCCCGTATGCCCCGCAAGATCGATCAATATGTGGATGTCATCATGATGAATGAGTTCCGCCGCCTCTTGGTCCGTCAAGGAATTGATGGCGCGCCAGGCCGCCGAGCTGGCCTGTATTCTCTCGCTTACACTATCGACGGTCGTGCTGTTGCTGTAGATGAAGACCTTGATTTTGTCGTGATGCCTTTGATGGATGGCAGAAAGCACGGCATCCATGAAATGGCCGACCGGGTGATTGTGAAGATCTGCGGACACAAAACCAATGTTCAGGGATACGTCTTCCGTGTTTTTATATTGGAAATCGGTGAGCCGCATTCTACTCAAACGAGCGCCGAATCTTCTAAGTTCATTTTCTCGCTGCTCATTGGAATCGCACCCTGAACTAGCGAAAACGTAGAAAAGATTGCTATGGCTTGTGAGGCTGTTGGGTTCTCGCCATAAGGCATCCCTATACAGCTTCTCAGCTTGCGAGAAATCGCCTGAGGCAAAAAAAAGATTGGCGAGTGAAAAGAGAAATTCTGCCTTTTCAGGGTGCTGCCTGTGCAGCCTTGAGAGAAGAGGCATGGCCTTGTGCACTTGGCCGCTTCTTTCATAAAGATTGGCCAAGCCCAGATTGAATAAAGGATTGTCAGGGTGGAGTGCCTGGCCTTTTTGATAAAGAAGCGCCGCTCGATCTGCCTCCTCCTTTCTGGTGGACAAAAGATTGGCCAACTTCAGCAGGGCGTGGGCATTCTCAGGGCTGGATTCAAGTACATTTTGGTAATAAGCAATGGCCTTGTCGTTGTCGCCCTGTTTTTGGTGCGCCTCAGCGAGACCCAACAGGGCTGGTACGCGATTGGCGCCGCTGTCCAGAATTTCTTTGTAGAGGGTGATGGCCTGATCGTATTGACCGTTTTTGGTCAATAAGTCCGCCAACTCCATGCCCGCGATATGCGATCGCGTTTTTTCCCAAAGGTCTTGGTAAATTTCAAAGGCTTCATCCTTGTCGCCCTGAGTGAGCCCTTGGGTGAGCAATAAGGCCGCGAGATTTCTTCGGTTGATGAAGGATGATGGAGCGATGGAGATCGCAGTTCGGTAAAGCTGCTCCGCCTCTTTCAATCGACCGGCGGATTGCAGCAGCGAGCCGTAGCTGGCGTAGGCATCCAGGGTCTCAGGCCATCGTTTGATGAGTTGGATATAAATCTTTTGGGCATCGAATAGCTCCTTGAGGTCTTGATGAACCCGTGCCAGGTGGAATAGCGGAAGAACTTCATTGGGCGCTAGGGCCACGACCCGCTGCAATAAGGGTTTGGCCTCTTTCTGACGGCCGGTATGAATCAGTGCCAGGGCGTACTGATGCAGCGTTGGGGCGTGGTTGGGGTTTTTTTTCAGAAAAATACGGGCCGCGTGGATGACGTGCGGATAGTTTTTGCCGTTGAAAGCCGCGTTGATTTCGGCGAGCAGGAGTTGGTCTTTGCTGGGGTTGAAAGGCGTTGTCGTCATGTCGGTGCGTGTCAGGGCGTCGAGATCAACGGTGAAGGAGGTTGATTCAGAGGGGCAGACAAGCCGCATGGGATACGGGTGTCATTGTCTCTGCGAGGTTACGGCGTCAAGAGGTACGGCGTCATGAGCCCATCAGACCGCACGGCAAGATGCCCCCGCAAGAAGTCTTGCGATATTGTGCCTGCGCGCAAGGGCTGCAACGCCAGCGGCTTAGGCTGCCGCTCGTGTGGCTGCACTCAGTCGGCTGGCGGCGGCGCACGGTCGGCAAGGTGCCGTTTGGAGGCACGCTGTCCCAGGGGGATTGGGTCCTGGCGTCCGGGATTGACCGATAATGCCATGCTTTGACTTCGGGTCACACGGCAGCGTCACAGCGCATCTCCAGCGGCACTGCCCGAGCGATGCGAATTCACCACTATGGTTCCCCCGCCTGCACACCAGGGTGGTGCCTTAGTCGTCATTCAATCTAGGAATGCACCAAAAATGAGCGTTCAACGTCAACACACCCTCCGCCCGCTGGCAGCACTCATCAGTGCCGCCTTGGTCTTGGGGGGGTGCGCCACGCCCCCGCCCAACCGGCCCCTGATGCCCGATATTTCTTCTCTGCCCAGCCCGTTTCCGTCTGCCAGCGCGCCGCAGGCGACGGCGTCGGCTGCTTACGCGGCGGGCACCTCCAGTAGCGCCGCATCAGAAAAGAAGGCCAACGAAGACAAATCCAAGTCCTACCTCTATCCGGGCACCGGGCAATTCGTCAGACAACCCGCGGCGGTGCAACCCACGCACACCTCCACCGCCCAAGGCACCACCCTCAACCTCGAAGGCGCCGACATCCGCGAGGTCGCGCACGTCATCCTGGGCGACATCCTCAAGGTCAACTACGTGGTCGACCCCAGGGTGCAGGGCAATATCACCATTCGCACCAGCAGCCCCATTCCCAAGGATGCGCTCGTGTCCACCCTCGACACCGCCCTGCGCATGAACGGCGCCGCGCTGGTGCACGACCCGCGAGAAAATCTCTACAAGGTCGTGCCCCTGACGGTTGCCATCAAGGGCTCGGTCGATCCGCAAGTGGGCGGGGCCAACATTCCGCTGCGCCCCGGCTTCAGCGTGCTGGCCGTGCCGCTGAAATACATCGGCGCGGCCGACATGGCCAAGATCCTCCAGCCCCTCACGCCCGATGGTGGCATCGTGCGCATCGACCCCGTGCGCAACCTGCTCATCCTGGCCGGCGGCCAGGGCGAACTGCGGCACATGCTCGACACCATCGACATGTTCGATGTCGACTGGATGGCCGGCATGTCGGTGGGCATCTACAAGCTCGCCAATATGGACGTCAAGAGCGCCGAGCCTGCGGTGGAAAAACTCTTTGGCGACAAGGCCAACAACCCGCTCGCCGGGCTGGTGCGCGTCATTCCGCTGGAGCAACTCAACGCCTTCATGGTGGTCACCTCGCAGCCCGCCTACCTCGAAAAAGCCAAGACCTGGATCCATCGCATCGACCAGGCCGGTTACGGCGGCACCCAGCTTTTCGTCTATCCCGTCAAGAATGGCAATGCCGTCAAGCTCGCTGCGGTGCTCAGCTCGCTGTATTCCTCCAAAGCGCCAGCCGCATCGAACGGTGCCGCCTCGGTCGCGCCGGGGTTGACGGGCAGCAGTATTTTCACCAACACCACCATAGGCGGTCAGACCTCCCCGCTGGGCGCACCGACAACAGGGGCGACAAACACCACCACGGCCGGTCTGGGCAGCGGCCTCAGCATGCCGGGGCTGACTGCGAGCCAGGCCAATCAGGGCAACGCCATCACCACCGGCGGCGACCAGAACGTCACCCTCAAATCCGAAGGCGGCGTCAAGATCATCGCCGACAAAGACAACAACTCCCTGCTCATCCTCGCCACCGCGCAGGAGTACGAAAAAATCGAGGCCGCGCTGCGTCGGCTCGACTCCAGCCCGCGCCAGGTGCTCATCCAGGTCACCATCGCCCAGATCACCCTCAACAACAATATGCAGTACGGGCTCGAGTGGTTTTTCAACAGCAACAACGGCACCGTCAACGGCCAGCTCGTCAGCAACCTCGGCTCGGCAGGGGGTCCCATTCCCTCCACGCCCACCACCCTGGCCAATGGCTTTTCCATCTACAAGCTTGGGGATGCGGGTGACATCCGCGTACTGTTCAACGCCCTGGCGCAAGACTCCGATCTCAAGATTCTCTCCACTCCGCAGTTGATGGTCACCGACAACCAGACCGCGCAAATCCAGATCGGCGACCAGATTCCCACCCTGGGTCCGGTACAGACCACCACCACGGGCGTCATCACCAGCGTCAACTACATCAACACCGGCGTACAGCTCACCGTCACGCCGCGCATCAACGCCGGCGGCCTGGTGTCGATGGACATTTCTCAGGCCGTCAGCACCCCCGGCTCCACCACCACCTCGGCCATCAATTCCCCCACCATCAGCCAGCGCTCCATCCAGACCCATGTGGCCGTGCAGTCGGGCAAGACGCTCGTGCTCGGCGGCCTCATCCAGGACCAGGATGGCGGCGGCAACACCGGCCTGCCCTACCTCTCGCGCATCCCCGTGCTGGGCGCACTATTCGGCACCCAGAGCGTCACCAAGGTGCGCACCGAACTCGTCGTGCTCATCACCCCGCGGGTCATCAACAACCCCGAAGAGGCCACCGATGTCACGCAGGAATACCGCAAGCGGGTGGATGAACTCAAGCAGCAGATCGAGGGCGCCATGCCCAAAGCCACCGCCGCTGAGCCCATCAAGCCCTAGCCAAGTCGGGCAAGCGAGGCGAGAGCGTTAAAAAAAAACAACAACCGCCCTTGGAAGTGTTCTAACCCTGGCCTCGACACTCGCGCCTGTGGCTATACTCTGCCACGTTACATAAGCCCGGTTTCATACAGGGTAGATGCAACGCTTGGCACACTACTTGCAGGGTCGGAGTGTCAAATCAACAAGAGGGAGGCAACAAGAGTCAGAAACGGCAAGGCCCTTCAGGTCTGGCCGCACAAGGGGGAAAGGCAGAGGTCACTTGCCAATGCATCATTCCCCCAACATCTGCACTCCGTACGGCACAAACACTTGACGATTTGTCTTCTTTGCATGCTAGTATCGTTTTCAGCGCAGTGATCGCAACAATTGAGTCATCACCGCTATCTGTGTTTTCAACCCGTTCTGAAAGGAAGTTCTCAATGAACAACATCAAATTCAAGAAAAGCCTGATGGCCGCTGCTGCTGGTGCCGTGCTGGCCACCGTGGGCATGTCCGCCGCCAACGCCAACTCGCTGCTGTTCCCCTATTGGAGCACCAACAACGGTGCCCAAAGCGCGCTGAGCCTGAGCACCGACGGTTCGGTCGGTACGGCTCGTACCCTCCACTTTGTTTACAACTATGGCCCGTCTTGCACCCATTACGACCTGGATGGCTCCATGACCGGCAACGATCTGCTGCAGCAGTCGGTGGCTGCGCCGAGCGCCGGTGGTTTTGGTCTGGTGGTGCCCAGCGATACGTCGACCCCGGCCTACTTCCCGCTCGCCAACCAAACCGGCTTTCTGGTCGTGACCGACAAGACGTCAAGCAGCACTGCCGCCATCTCCGGCGACATGGCCATCGTCGACCCCAGCACGGGCTTGGTTGCTGCTTATGCTGCGACTTCGAATGCTCTCGATACTTTGACTGCTGCCAACGAGGGTGACTTCTCTGCTATTACCAACACCAGCTACAGTCTGAGCTTCTATCCCCAATCGATCGTGACCACCTCGTGGTATTCCATCATGATGGGTAACATGAACGCGGCCATCTCGGGTGGCCGTGACTGGACGGGGACCGCTACCGTGTCGAACAGTACCGGTGGTACTGGCGGTGTTTACAACAACGACGAAGCGTTCTTCTCGGGTACCAACTCCAAGACCCTCACCTGCGCAGGAAGCGTAAAGCCGACCGATCTGATGACCACTGCGCAAGCAGCAGCGGTCGGACCCAATGGCGGCTTGATCCAAGCGGGCTGGACTCCCGTGGCGCCGAATGGTACCACCATTCTGGACACGACCTCCGGCGTGCTGATGTACAAGATGCAACTGGTGAGCCCGTCTGTGGGCGGCGTGTTCGGCGGCAAGCAGTTCATGTTCCAACAGCAGTAAAGTGCCAAGCCCGTCTGATGCCGACGGGTTTGCGCCTTCTCAAAGGCCCCGCTCGATGCGGGGCCTTTTTTATGGATTTGAAGGAGCAGGAACTTCCGACCTTCAGGTCTCTCTCATAAAGTTTGTTGCGCATCAAGCCACTCCTTTCATGAAGCCACTCTTCTCTCTCTTGGCCGCGTTTTTCGTCCTCGCTTTGACTTCCTGCTCTGCGCTGCAACCCCATGACGGCCCCAAGCCGGTTGTTCAAATCAGCAGCCTGCAAACCGGCACGATAGAAACCTATCCCGCCGTCATGCCACTCTCCGATGGCCAGAATGCCCTGCTGTATGACAACAAAGAGGGCCGAGTGACTTTTCAGATCGGTGAACACAAGATCCTGCTGGATGAAAAAGCCCCGGTGCAGGGCGGCAACTGGTTTCAGTTGCACGAGCACAAGGGCCGCATTTACGCCAGTTGGTGGTCGCACCAGAACGCCAAGAATCTCTACATCACCAGCAGCGTCGATGGCGGCAAAACCTTCGGCCCCGTGGCGATTGTGAACGACAACCACGGCGTGCTCCCGCCCTACACCTTGTCCTTTGGCGCAGACGGTGTGGTGATGGCCACCTACTCCGATGAGCGCACACCCAAGTATGAGGTGTATTTCAACCGCTCCACCGACAACGGCTTGACCTGGCAGCGCCCTGACGTCCGCCTCGATGAGATGCCTGCCGGTGCGGATCTCAGCTTCGCCGTCGAGCCTCGCACCCTTCAAATTGGCAAAGAGCTGTTCGCCTTCTGGGATGACAGCAACACCATCATGTCCGGTTATGCCGTGCATCGCGTGCTGATGCGCACCACAAGAGATGAGGGCAAAACCTGGTCGACGGTGCATGAGCTTTATCGTTCGAGCAACCAGATCAGCTCCCTTCAAACCTTGGCGGTTGGCAACAAAATCATCCTTGCCTTCGATGATTACCACCATGGCATCAAGTCCCTGGTTTCTCCCGACGCGGGCAAAACCTGGCTGCCAGCCTCTACCCTCGAAGGAACCGAAACGACCACCAACAGCGGCATCACCCTTGCCACGGATGGCCAGTTCGTCTATGCGGCATGGAATTCACAACAACAGGGAAGAAAAACACAAATCGATGTGGGTCGCGTCGATCTGACCAAAGGCGACTGGATCGGTACTGCCCAGCGAGTGGACGTCAAGGCCTTCAACAACACCGACTCTGGTTTGCCGACGATAGCGGCCTTTCAAAACGGACCGGTCGTAGTGGCATGGGTGGACTTCCGCGATATTCGGCCGAATATCTATGTGTCCATGTCGGTCGATCATGGCGCTGCTTGGTCCAAGCCAGAGGCTATCAGCGCCCCCGGAAAAAAGAACCTCGGACTGCCGAAGTTGTATAACACCGGCAACGGCATGGCGCTGAGTATGGATTCCTTTCCGTCTGACCGTCAGCTGGAGGGGGAATTCACGGTAGTCAACCTGGACCTGACCGCCAACAGCAAAGCCTTGCCTATTTATGTTCAGGTAAAACCCTACTCCGAGGAACAAAAACAAAAAATGCTCGATGAGCGGGTCAATGAACTGTGGAAGTTGAGGATGGAATCAAAATACGCCAAAACCTATGGTTTTTTTGACTTTGCCTACCGCGCCTTCATGCCAAAAAAAGACTTTGTGGAGAAATCTGGCAACATCAATTATTATAAATACGAAATTTTGAAGACAAAGATTGATGGAAACGTCGCAGAAGTCGAGCAGAAGGTAACTTACGATAGCAAACCGATCATGCTGCCTAATGGTAAGACCGTCGACGTAAAGAAGACCACTGTAGGTGTCAAGACGACATGGGTATGGGTTGGAGATAACTGGTATCTTGTCTATGCCCCCGCATTCGGGAAGCCGATCTTGAATTACTGATATATTTTCATTATATTTAATCATATACAGGCGCAAGAATATTGCGCCTGCTTTATTTTTTAAAGCAAATCCTTCATGCTCCAGAGATTCTTTGCGACGATGTGCAATCATCGGGAGCTCATGTTGCTGCTCATCCGGCGCGACATGGCTGCAAGAACGTCTGGAACCGTCCTTGGAAGTTTGTGGATGCTGGTGCAGCCGACTCTGCAGGTGGCGGCATTGTGGTTTTTGCTGGATATCGTGTTGAAAGTCCGGTTTCCTGGCATGGAAGGCGGTTTCGTGGGTTACTACCTGACCGGCATGCTGCCTTGGCTGATGATGAGCGAAATCATACAGCGCAGCCTCGGTGTGATGCCAGAATATGCGGCGCTGTATCAACGTTCCGTTTTTCCGCTTTTCCTCATCCCTCTGGTTCCGCTTCTGGTGAGCGGCGGAATCTATGTCAGCATCTTTTTCATTGTTGCTTTCCTGATTTCAGGCTGGGCGGGCGCTCTGGGCGCGCTGTTGCTGATGCTGGGTTTATTGTTGTGGTTGCTGCCGTTTTGTTATTTGCTGGCTGTGCTTGGATTATTTGTGCGCGATTTGCAGCAACTCGCACCTTTTGTTCTGACCATGTTGATGTATGTCACGCCGATCCTTTACGTGCCCTCCGCGTTGCCTCAGAGCATGACTTGGTGGTTGCAGGTCAATCCTTTTGCGCACCTGATGGCGCTGGCGCATGCCCTGGTGCAGGGGCAGGCATGGACTTGGTGGAACCTGGTGGTGCCTGGCGCGCTTTGGCTTGTCGTCTTGCTGCCAGCGCTCGCACTGTTTTATCGGGCGCAACCTCACATGCGTGAGGCGCTATAAAATTCATTTATATAAAGGCATTTATATTTCGGTGGCTGGATGATTGCGATTGATTTGAGAGGAGTCAGCAAGACTTATAGCCTTTATAAGCATGGTTTCGACCGATTGCTGGAAATTGCTTTCGCAAAAAAGCGCCATGTGGAATTTGTGGCCCTGCACACCCTTGATCTACAAATAGACGCCGGAGAGGTCATCGGGCTGGTCGGGATGAATGGGGCGGGCAAGAGTACGTTGCTTAAGTTGCTGGCACGCACTCTGGTTCCGACCACGGGCGAGTTGAATATCCATGGGAGAATTGCCGCTTTATTGGAATTGGGCACTGGTTTTCACCCGGAAATGACCGGACGCGAAAATGTCTATCTTGCGGCAGCAGTTTTGGGTATTGGCCGTACACGAATGGCCACGCTGTATGATGAAATTGTGGAGTTTTCAGGTTTGCACGATTTCATGGAGCAGCCCGTCAAGACCTACTCCTCAGGCATGTATGTGCGCCTGGCGTTCGCGGTTGCTACCTGCGTCGATCCTGATATTCTGATTGTGGATGAGGCGCTGTCCGTGGGTGATGGGGCTTTTGCCAGAAAGTCTTTCGACCGGATCATGGGTTTCAAGAAGGCTGGAAAAACCATTCTGTTTTGTTCCCATTCCTTATACCAGGTCGAGGCGATTTGCACGCGTGTGATCTGGGTTCATCAAGGCCGGGTCATGATGGATGGCGATCCTGCCCAGGTTGTTGCTGCATATAACGGGTTTCTGAATAGTCAAGGTCGTCAGCCGGGTGTTGACCTTCCAATTCAGGCGCCAGTCAGTGATTCACCTCTGCTGATCCCGGCCGGTCATGCAAGGCTGACCAAGGTGACGGCATGGGCTGACGGCAAGGCAGGGAAGGAATTGCAGTTGCATTCGGGATCCAGTGATTTGTGTATAGAGGCATCCTTTTCCTCCGATCCAGCCTTGCCAGCGCCGACACTGGCCTTTGCTTTGACAGGTGCCGATGGACGCTGGATTTGCAGCGCGGGAACTTTGAATGACGGCATTGCGCTGCAACGCACAGCAGAGGGCAACGGTCGTGTTTTGCTGACCTACCCCGCTTTGCCGTTGCTCAAGGGGGAATACTGGGTGCAGGCGTTTTTGCTTAGCGAGGATGGTGTTCATATTTACGATCAGGCCAGCGACATTGCCCGGATTTTGGTCACGCAAACGGGACTGGAACAAGGTATCGTGACATTGCCGCACCATTGGGCGGATGTCGCTGAAGGCGCTGTGCGTTCGACAACTTCGGCATTTGCGGCATGATCCTGCAGCAATCGCTTGGGGCCGCCGAAATGCAGAGGCCTGCGCCTGACACCTGTTTGGGTGAAGGTTTGGCTTACTTGCCCGCAGCACCTGGCCGCTTACTTTATTGGTCGCCTGTTCGTTCAGAGTTGGCGGCTGACTTACAAAGTCTGGGCTATCAGGTTTGTGTCGGGCTGACGACGCAGCTTTCTTCTGTGGGCCGTCAGGCGCGCCTCGGATGTGTGCCACCAGAAGATTGCGAATTCCCGCTCGCGGCAGTTTGGTTTGTTGAGCTGTCACCGGAGGTGAATGCCTTGGCCTGTTTGCAGTCCGCAGTGGCTTCCATAATGGCGGGTGGCAGGATTTTGCTGAGTTTTTCCGAAAGCCAGTATGCACGCCTCCCCAAATGGCGGGAGTATTGGATCACCATCGGTGCCAGACTGGGTTTGCAGTTGCTCGGCAAGACTGGGAAAATTCTGTGCCTGATTCGAACCGAGCAGGCACCTCGTTGGCAAATAAGGCTGGCCTCTGCGCAGGATATGCCTCATATCCAGTCCTTGTTCAAGGCTGTTTTTGACCAAGAGTTGAGCGAAGCCGCCTGGGACTGGAAATATGGGCAAGGCCGAGGCAATGCCATTCTGGCTTATCGGAATGGAGAGCTGGTCGCCCATTATGGCGCGATCTATCGTGACATCTGGATGGAAGGCGTGCGCAACTGGGCTTTGCAAGTGGTTGATGTCATGGTGCATCCAGGGCATCGCGGCGTCATGACCAAGCAGGGCGCTTTCTTTTTGATGACGGCCACTTGGGATGAACTCTATGGCCCTTTGGCTTTCGGTTTTCCTACTGCACGAAGTATGCAGCTCGGGCAGCGTCTGGGCATATATGCAGATGCGGGATCGATTGTCGAGTTGCGCTGGCCCGCCGGTACTCCTCGCCCGCGTTTGACGACACATCTGGTTTCTGTCGATCCGACAAACGCAACCCATCGCAGAAAGATTGAAGAATTATGGAAGGGCATGCGGCAAGATTTGATAGGGCGCGTGGTAGGTGAGCGTGGCTCCGATTGGCTTATGCACCGTTTTATAAATCATCCAAGCAAAAGATATGAAATACTTGCAGTCAGCCACAGATTGACCGGAACATGGGATGGAATAATTGTATGGCGCGAATCAGAGGGGCGAATTGAGATACTCGATCTGATAGCTCCATTGGCAAATATTTCAAATCTGATTGCTCATGCAAGGCGGATCTGCGCTTTGCGAGCTTGCAAGGATGTCTATTTGTGGATAGCCGCTGCGTCGACCGAATTGATCCCTGCAAAGAGCACATCGCTGCACACTACTGACATGCGCATACCTACAGACTGCTGGACTGGGGTATCCGATGCTTCTCGGTTGATCGATCGATGGTGGTTGGTCGGCGGAGATTCGGATTTTCGATAAAGCTTTCAGGTGAAATTGCTTATAGTCACGCGTGAGCGGCCTGGTGATGCTCGCTTTGGTCTTGGCAAGGTAGTGCGAAGAATCGCTGCTGAACTGCAAGACAGAGGCCACCAAGTCGCACTCATCAGTGCTGCGGACTGGACGGAACAAGACCATAAAAATCACGCCAAGACGACGCGCTTCTTGCAACGTCTCGGAGCGCCAGAAGCCTTGGCCAGCACGCTGGCTGAGCGTTGGGTGCAAGCGCGCCGTACGCGCCTATTGCTGCAGCGCGAAGGGTACACGCATCTCTGGTTCCAAGATCCTTGGCTGTCCGCAGCCTATTTGTTGCTGCGCCCCTTCAATCGTGCTCATCGTGAAATTCGCTGGGGGATTTCAGAGCATGGTTTGGGGACGTTTGCTCGTGCTGTGGCGCTAGATGGTTTGCTCATGCCGCAGCGTTGGCGTCAGATTTTGATATGGCTTGAGGCCAGAGGTTTGCGGCGGGCTGATTTTGTCCTGTTGCCCAGCAAGGCTGTTGAGGGTCAACTGCGCCATGAACTTCATCTGCACAGTACGCCGAAACATTGGGCTGTCTTGGGCTACGGTCGCCCCCCGGCTCCGATGATGTCGCGCGGAGATGCGAGGCGTGAGCTAGGCTGGGAAGCAGACGGGTTTTATGCGCTTGTGCTTGGGCGCACCGCGCCCGTCAAGCGAATCGACTTGATCTTGAACGCGTGTCACTTGGCACAGCGCGCGGGGGTAGAGGTACGTCTTGTCTTCGTTGGCGGCGGTCTTCATGCAGATCTGCAGCGCCTCGCTGCAGGCTTGTCTTCCCCGCCGATCTGTGTGGAGGTGGATGATCCTTCCCTCTACCTAGCGGCTGCAGACATCTATCTGAGTGCATGCGCGGTTGAATCATTCGGGTTTGCTAATTTAGAGGCGATAACTGCTGGATTGCCCTGCGTTGTCGCAGCAGGAGGTGGCGCCACAGAAGTCCTGCAGGACGGCGCTTGGCTCATAGAGCCAACTGCTGAGAATTTTGCAGAGGCGATCTGTCAGTTGTTTGTTCAGCCGAATTTGAGGACACGCTGGGCAGATGCGGCTCTTGCCCGCGCCGCATGTATTCCAAGCTGGGCGCAACTCTCGGCTCAATACGAAGTGCATATCGGAGGTGATTGTGCAAAGATTGGCGCCCCCTAAACAGTTTCCACTTGAGAGTTTCGCGCGTGTACTGGCGTTCATCCCGCATCCTGATGATGAGGCAATGGGTTGCGGCGGTTTGCTTCGCCGACTCGTTGATGCCGGACGTGAAGTCGAGCTTGTTCTGGTGAGCGATGGTTCCGGAGGACCAAATCACCCCACGAATCTGAAAGCGGAAAGACTCCCTGAATTTGCTCGCTCGTTGCATTTCCTCGGTTTGGATACCTATGACGCCTGGCTTTTGCCGGATGGTTGCCTGGAGCAGGAGTCGGAATTGAGTGAGCGCATCAATAAACGTATTGAAGACTCCGCACCCGATCTGATCGTTGCGCCATGGCCGGGAGACCTGCATCCTGACCATGCGGCAATCGGCCACGCGGTGGACTCCAGTTCTGCTGGCCGCAAGAGCAGCGTGGCATGGTTCGAAATCTGGTCGCCCTTGCCAGCAAGCCATGTTCTGGATATCACGGACCTCATGGATATCAAGCTTCAGGCACTCAAGGCGCATGAGACTGCGCTGCGCTTTGGCAATTATCTCGAAGCAATGATGGGGTTGTCCGCCTATCGCGGAATCAATCTGCCCTACCGAGGCACACCAAACTATGCGGAGGCCTACCTTTTGAGAGGCCCCAATCATTCTGGTTAAGAACGCTTGGCGCGCCTGCGAGCGAGGCGAGCGCGAATGCGACTGAGTCTGAGACGAGCAAGCAGGACCTCTGGGCGCTCAGTCAATGTCTGAAGCAGTCATTCGATGTGTGTTGGTTCGAACAGATCGTCGTCATCGAGAAAGATGAGGTACCCGCCGTAAGCTGCATCAAGACCGACATTGGCCGCAGCACTTCGCAATAGTGGATTTCCTTGGGAGATGAGACGCACCGGCATGTTATTACGATTTCGACGGGGCTGAGTCCGACTCAGCTAACAAGTGACACCAGTTTCGCACAAGGGATGGGGTTGTGGCGCATGAACGATGCTTAGCCGATGAGGACGGAGCCAATCAACAAGGTTGGGATGGAAGGCCGGGGGCAGGGCAAAATCAACGCGGCGGTGAAAGGCGGGTGATTGCTGTCGCGGTGACTTATCGGCCTGATCTCGCACTATTCCGCATTGCGGTACGGGCGTGCCGAAATCAGGTAGCAGAATTTTTTGTGATTGATAATGGATCTACAGAGCCATACAAAAGCTCATTGGCAGCGCTTTGTGATGACGAAGCATGTAATTTTGTTCCTTTGGCAGGTAATTCTGGCATAGCAGCAGCACAGAACCAGGGTATATTAATGGCACGCAGCGCCGGGGCGACCCATATTCTGTTGCTAGACCAGGACAGTGTCGCCGCACCCGATATGGTAGCGCGTTTGTTAGAGATTCTTGATAGGGCGCCGAGATCGGGGCGACGCGTGGCCGCGGTTGGGCCTAGGTTGGTAGATCGTCGCTCAGGACGGAGTACGCCATTCGTCCGCTTTGGGCTATTTGGTGTGACGCGGCTCAACTGCCAGAAAAATAGGATAGTCGTTGAATCGGATTTTCTTGTGGCTTCGGGTTCGTTGATGCGTATAAGTGTTTTTGATGAAATTGGTTTGATGGAGGAGGGGTTGTTTATCGACAATGTCGATTTGGAATGGTGCTTTCGTTCAAGGCATATTGGCTATGTATTGCTTGGGGTCTGCGAAGCTGTGCTTGAGCATAGCGTGGGTGACCAAGCATTTCATCTGGCTGGGAGGGTTATATATCGACATAACCCCATACGTCAATACTATATTATGCGTAATCGCATATTGCTATATCGTAGGTCATACAGCCCATGGGCTTGGGTGATACAGGATTTTTTACGTATGCTGGTTAAGGTGATGTTGTTTGGATTGATTTATTCTCCGCGAATAAAAAATTTGTATATGATGGCACGTGGCATGATCGATGGCGTGCGTGGACGAACTGGCCCGTTTTTTGATTGATCAAAATGGTTTACGGTAAGTTATATTGCTTGATAAAAATTCGGCTGTAAAATGCCCCATTGATGCATTTCATGCTTGATCCGACAAGTTATTTTCGCAAAAACAAGCCAGTATAAGACGGTTTTTTCAATAATATGTTGATTGATTTGAATGCTATAGGTGGTATTGGTGGGCAAGTCACTGTTTCAGTGGTCTCTCATGGCCAAGAGGAGATGTTGAATCATCTTTTGAACGATATGGCGCGGCATGCTTCACAATCTTTGCGGCGTGTTGTAGTAACACACAATTTACCGTCTGTTGGGGTTCAGCGTCCAGAGGATTCTAGGGAATATATTTTCGATCAAGTTTATAATAAAAAGCCAAGAGGATTTGGAGAAAATCATAATGCAGCTTTTTGTTTCTGCGATACGGAGTGGTTTGCGGTTGTGAATCCGGATATTCGGTTGGGGTCTGATATTTTCACGGAGTTAATTTCTAAAGCAATGCCAAACGATATATTATTAGGCCCCGCGTTGTTCGATCCAGAGCGCAATGAGATTGCACCAAATCGAGGCATGCTAAATATCTTTGAGATTGTTGGCAGGAAATTTATTAATAGCGCTCCGCCTAAAGATGTTGTATGGCTCCCAGGTGCGTTTTTGCTATTGCGCTCCGGAGCCTATAAGCAGATAGGCGGCTTCGACGAGAAGTTTTATCTGTATGCAGAGGATTTCGATTTATCAGCACGCATGAGGCTAGCCGGTGGCGTGTTGCGTTATGTGCCTGACGTGCAAGTAATTCATCCGGCGCAGCACAGTAGCCACGTTCGATTGCGTTATCTGCGCTGGCATGTGGTGAGTCTATTGAAGCTCTGGACCAGCCGCACCTTTTGGCGTTATCGCAACCTACTGCGGCGCGAGGCGCGCGCAGCTCGACTGAAGACCTAGCGCCTCTGCTGACCGGAGGTCAGAGGAGATAACTACTTCTTGGCGGTAGTATTTTGATCTTGTGCTCTATCGCGACCAATCCAGAAGCCATCACTCAAAATAAAGCGGTAAACACGTTCGGGTAATCGCACGCGATGGGTGTCGAGCCAACTAACGACAGGCAGCATTAGTGGCACGCAAATTCGAAGGAAGCGCTTCCAAATTCTGGGGCGATCGGCCACCGGCATAAGAGGATCGTAAACGAGTTCGGGATGTAGCGTATATATAGTGCCAATTGAAGCGCCAACCTTGATCTGTCGTTCGTAAAAATGGCGTAAGAACATTGGATGGCAATGATGCACTCTAGCTTGTGCGTTGTATACGATGCGCAAACCACGACGACTTAAGCGTAGGCCAAGATCGATGTCTTCCCAGCCATAAGTTCTGAAATTTGGGTCGAATGGTTGCTGTCCCATTATTTCTCGCGGCAGCGAGACATTGGATGTGTAAAAACACGTATAGGGTACGTCGTTCCCATCGAGCATGTAGCGATAGCCAAACTGATGTCCCCCCTCGTTGACATACTCCAGGAAAGGAGTGACGTGCATGCCTTCACGATCCCATTGTGTATAGCCTACGACTGCACAGGGCATGCCGACCTCTAGATGCTTGGCAATATGTTGTTCTATGAAATCAGGCTCAGGAATTGTATCGTCGCCAATGAAAAGAACGATATCGCCGGTGGCAAATTGAAGGCCGTAATTTCGAGCAATACCCTGTCCGGTATTATTCTGCGTGAAGACTTTCAATACTAAATCACCGGAATTTACATTTTTCCAGTTTTGCAAATTTTCCCATGTGCCGTCACTAGAGCCGTCGTCGACGACGATGACTTCGTAGTGCGGCCAGCTCTGATGTTTGAGTGCTTCCAATGTCCTCGCCAGAATGGGCCAGCGTTTGTAGGTTGTGATGAGCACCGTGACTGTATTTGGCTTATATATGGGTAATGGTTTAGAACCTTCAAATTTGATCTGATGGATGAATGCGCCTAATCGTCGCATGTCACCATTGTGAAATTCTTGGTGTGAGACCCAGGATGGAACATCGATCATGACGTTTAGCAGGCCATCAGCTCTGGCTTGGGCCGGTATTTCTATCGAGTTCCAAAAATTGTCTGGATCCAGTAGCTGACTTGTTTGTGATTCATTGCAGCGTACTGAGACTGCTCGCCCTTTGCAAAGTGAAGATGGAACATGCATTTTGATAAAAAGCCGTCCTATTTCGCCAGCGCCTACTTGAATTCGTGCAAAAGCTCTGCCAGTAGTTGCACGAACGTCAATCCCATCAATGCGTTCTGGAATGTACCAACCCGGACCCAGTCGACCCAACGCAGATGATCTACCCGGCCAAAGAACATTGCTGATTAGAAGCGGCTCCTGTCTTGCTGATTCCAATACGACCGATAAATCAGGTTGAGGTGGCACATAAAGGGTAATGAGTCCTCTTTCAAATAATTCATGGTCAGTAACGCGACGGTTACGCTGGATGCGTCTGCGCTCGCGCAATGTGCCGGGTGCGTGTCGCAAATTCCAACTCAATACCGCCCAGGCAAAGCCTAGATGGCCGCTTCTTAGCCAACCGCGATACAGTCTGTAGGTTGCACCAAGCGCTCGGCGGAGTGCATAGTTCTTCCAGATTGACCGCAAGTTGTGTCGATTGCCCATGACGTGCCGCCATGTGCTATCACGCTCGACTTTTGTTGTGCCACCAAACGCATGAAAAACGATGGATCGAGGGCACATCACAACCCGCTGGCCATTCAGCCAGTAGCGCCAGCCGAGATCCACGTCTTCGTGGTACATGAACATCGCCGGGTCGAAGCCGCCAATTGCTAGAAATTCATGCTTGCGCACAAGCATTGCTGCGCCAGACGGGAAAAGAACATCTTTAGGCTGGGCATCCACATCGGAGTCTGCTTCTATGTATGGAAATCCAGCGTCAATGTCATAGCCGAAACCCAATCGTGACATGCCGCCGCCACGAGCATTTAATAACTCAGGTCGCGCTAATAGACGAAGCTGAGAGCACGAAGCACCAATCTCTGGGTGGAGCAAAAGAGGCTCAATCAAGCGGGTGAGCCAGTCGGGAGTCACAATGGTGTCGCTATTGAGCAGTGCCACATATCCAGACTTGGCCGCCTCAATACCAATCTGATTGCCTCGTCCGAAACCGTGGTTAATTTTTTCCGAAATAACGGTGATCTGAGGCCAGTTCGAACGCAGCCAGGCCACACTATCGTCTTTGGAAGCGTTATCCACAATGATGACGTCCATAGCGACGCCACGCGTAGACATAAGAGATGGAATGCACTTTTCCAGATGGTGCCGTCCGTTGTAATTGACCACAATCAGACTGACGCGCAAAGAATGAGTAACTGCGACACCAGGGCCCGCTGACTCGCGCTTTGAAAGATCTATCTCGCGTGCATGCCGAACAGCTTCCCACGCCTCCAGTTGTATCAGGCGAGGGATCATCTTTTGCTTGACGGCGATGTGGGCATCTGCAAGTAGTGCGGCTTCTCCGCAGCGTAAGTGTTTCGCATATATCTTGGATAAACCACTTATTTGCTGTGCCACTCCACCTCGACCACTGGCAAATGTCGCACCGAAGCTGCGGTATTCTGCGACAAGTTTGTCGATATATTCGAAACGACACCGCTTTGCTAGACGAAGATACAAATCCCAATCCTCAAAGCAGTCTAATGACTCGTCCAGCCCGCCGACGGCAAGCACTTCGACGCGAGGCATCAAGCAGCCGATGAAAGGAATCTGGTTTTCGAACGCCATGAGGGCAGAGTCATATGGCGCTCCGAAACGACGAAGCAATTGACGCCCACGCTCACCATATTGCACAAAATCCACTGCTCCGTGATACACAGTCGAGGTGTCCTTGGCTGCCGTAATGAGTGCGTCAATGCCTCCTGGCAAATAGATATCGTCGTCGTCGAGTATGGCTATCCAAGTACCAGCGGCACGTTGAATCCCGAGGTTGGCTGCCGCAACCCTTCCAATCGGTGCTGTATGCTCGATCAAGGAAATCCGCATACCACTTATGAACTGTTTGGTGACGTTTTCGACAGATGAGCCCCCATCGTTGATCACGAGAATTTCAAGGCTTTGCGACTGCTGTGACAACAAGCTAGCAAGCGCCTCGTTGAGCAGATCAGGCCGGTCCCGGGTTCGGATAATGATGCTGACAGTCACCGCGGCGCTCAATTCCCGGGCGCTTGGTCTGAAAGATAAGGCGCTATGAACAAAATCACTAAGGATGCCGCCCTCAGAAAAATGATCCGCAGCCCAGAAACCTTCTGCAGCCGACACACCCTGAATCTGTCTTGCGCGAGTAAGGAGTCTACTCAACAGAACTGCCCAATCAAACTCAGGATATTGAGTGGAATACGCCTTGATTTCGTCTAAGTAGCTGGAGACGTCGAGAAAGCAATTGCAGGGCGCGTCGCCGATGAAATCGTAGGCCCACAAAGCCCCATCGTAATCGGCATTTGCAAGTGCAGATTCCACCTCAGTGGCGAACGAGCGATCAGTTACGCGCCCCCAAAGAGGTGATGGAATGAAAACCGTAGCAGGGCCTATTTCTGATAACCAACGTGTGATTTGTGTGGAAGCGCCATTATTCGAGTCTATTTTTTGCAAATACTCGCGGCGCACCTCAGGCAAAGGCTGCGCAGACTCAATGGCAGGGGAGCCCGTTCCGTAGACGATGCATACATCCACCTGGGAGGCTCGCGCTCTAATGAGGCTTGCTCCCATACCGATCCATTCATCCCCTAGGCTGTGTGCAAACACTAACCAAGGACCAGGAGGGAGGGGGCGGGTGGGAAAAATATATCTGGTAGGTTCGAGTCCTGTCATTTCAGACGACTATCAGCCGAGCAAATGCGGTAGTTACTTTCCGCAGATTGGCAGTGTTGTGCCTCTCTTTAAAAGAGATTTACCTTTGTCACTCAGCGCCCCCGCTGACCGCCGCCCGATCTGCGCTGACCGCCGAAGCCGGGGTTCTGGCCACCGCCGCCGCCTGAGGGCCGGCGTGCGCGTCCCTGGCCGCCTCGCATGTGCGGCGGCAGGTCGAGTTCGACCCAGGCCGTACCTTGCCAGGAATCGGCACGGTGCTCGGGCGGCAGATGGCTCGCCGCCGACTTGGCGCCCGCGCCCGACTGGCGCTGGCCCTGCGGCTTGGCGCTCGCGGGGGCTTGCGGGCGGCCTTGGCCTGAGCCTTGTCGGGCTTCACCGCGCCTGCCGCCCTGGCTTGCGCCTGATGCGCCGGAGCCTTGTTGGCGGCGCTGGCCTTGACCTTGACCACCACCACGGCGTTCGCCGCCATGCAGCACGGTGCGGCCCATGACGATGGGTTGTGCCTTGGCGTTGGGGTCGGGCTCGAAGCCGGGGATGATTTCCTGCGTGATGGGATTGCGCACCAGCTTCTCGATGTCGCGCAGGAAGCCGAGTTCGTCCACGCAGACCAGTGAAATCGCCTGGCCGGTGCTGCCGGCGCGCCCGGTGCGGCCAATGCGGTGCACATAGTCTTCGGGGATGTTGGGCAGCTCGTAGTTCACCACCACGGGGAGCTGGTCGATGTCGATGCCGCGGGCGGCGATGTCGGTGGCGACGAGCACCTGCAATTTGCCGCTCTTGAAGTCGGCCAGCGCGCGCAGGCGGGCGGACTGAGTCTTGTTGCCGTGAAAGCCGGTGGCGACAATGCCGTCCTTGTCGAGCTGTTCGGCCAGGCGGTTGGCGCCGTGCTTGGTGCGGGTGAACACCAGGGTCTGCGGCCAGTTGCGTTCGCGGATGAGGTGCACCAGCATGTCGCGCTTGCGCTCGCGGTCGACGGGAAACACGATCTGCTCGACCAGATCGGCGGTGGCGTTCTGGCGGGCGACCGAGACTTGCTGCGGGTTGACGAGGAAGTCTGAGGCCAGGCGCTTGATGTCGTCGGAGAACGTGGCCGAGAACAGCAGGTTCTGGCGTTGCTTGGGCAGCAGGGCGACGATGCGGCGCATGTCGTGGACGAAGCCCATGTCGAGCATGCGGTCGGCTTCGTCGAGCACCAGCATCTGCACCGCGGAGAGGTCGATGTTGCGCTGGCTCTGGTGGTCGAGCAGGCGGCCGGGGGTGGCCACCACGATGTCCATGCCGCGCGCCAGGGCGTTGATCTGCGGCTGCATGCCCACACCGCCGTACATCGCCATGCTGTGCAGCTTGAGGTGGCGGCCGTAGGCGGCGAGGTTTTCGTGCACCTGCGCGGCAAGTTCGCGGGTGGGGGTGAGGATGAGGGCGCGGGGAATGATCTTGCCCTTGGCGTTGCGGGCGGGTTCGCCGCCTGCAAGACGTTGCAGCATGGGCAGGGTGAAGCCCGCGGTCTTGCCAGTGCCGGTTTGCGCAGCGGCCAGCAGGTCATGGCCTGCGAGCACGACGGGAATGGCTTGTCGTTGGATGGGGGTGGGCTCGGTATAGCCTTGTTCGGCAACGGCGCGCACGATGGGGTCGATCAGACCCAGATCTTGAAAAGACATGTGAAAAACTTTCGGGAGCGGTGTGTGAACCGATCCAGGACTCTGCCACCGCGCTTGAACAAGCGCGCCAGTCTGCAACAGATGGAGTGGGCCGAGAGGCTCGGCAGGAGTCAAAAGTGACTGCGGCTGGGAGACTGGACATGGCCGCTGGGCGCAATGGTAGCCGAGTTCGCCGTGTGCGTGTGTCAGAGCAATGTTTTGGGCACGTAATGCACGCCGGGCAGGCCCTGGAAGTCTGCGTCCATGGTCCAGAGATCGGCCTGAGCCTGGCGGGCCGTGGCGTAGATCAGACTATCGGCCATGGGGAGCTTGTGGCGCAGGCTGACCTGAGCGGCAAACAGTGCGAGCGCAGCGTCGATGGCGACCGTGCGTCCCTGCTGCATCACGGCAAGGCAGGCAATGCCGTCGTTCTCGTCACGTTGAGCGGCGATGCGCTTGAACACTTCATACAGCGTGATGACCGGCACGATCAACGCTGCTGGCTCCTCGATCATCGGGGCAAACTGGTCGGCAGCCGGGCCGTCTGCGAAGTACTCCAGCCAAGCCGAGGAATCGACCACGTGAAGTTTCACGAGCGGTCAGTCTCGCGGGGAACGGTCGTGTCGATGCCGCGCAGAAGACCGCGCAGCGCTCGAGCGCCCTGCCGTGGAACAAGCTCGATGCGCGAGCCGAAGGGCACGACGTCGAGCTTTTGTCCCGGCCGCAGGCCGAGCTGCTCGCGCACGCGTTTGGGGATCACGACCTGAAACTTCGGAGAGAGGGTGACGGTGTCCATGGGAGGGGGGGTAAAGATCGATGGAGAAATCGTATTACAAAAAATAGATCGATTCCTTTCGTTCGGCCGACTGTCGTTGGGCGCGAGACTGTGCTCACGATACGCGGTACAGCGACAATAGGGGTTTGCTGCGTGATGGGCTGAGGCCTGTCGACGCCGATATTGCGCAGTTCCCAATTTGGGCTCGCTTCGCGCGGCCTGATTATTTCGACAGAAACTATGGCTCAATACGTTTTCACCATGAACCGGGTCGGCAAGATCGTGCCACCCAAGCGGCAGATTCTCAAGGACATCTCGCTGTCCTTCTTTCCCGGCGCCAAGATCGGCGTGCTCGGGCTGAACGGCTCGGGCAAGTCCACGCTGCTCAGAATCATGGCCGGGGTGGACAAGGACTTCGAAGGCGAAGCCGTGCCGATGACGGGACTGCGCATCGGCTATCTGCCGCAGGAGCCGCAGCTCGACCCTGAGCAGACGGTGCGCGAGGCGGTGGAAGAAGGGCTCGGCGGCGTGCTGGCGGCAAAAAAGCGTCTGGAGCAGGTTTACGCCGAGTACGCCGAACCCGATGCCGACTTCGACAAGCTGGCCGAGGAGCAGGCGCAGCTCGAAGCCATCATCTCCGCAGGCGAGGGCGACAACACCGACCTGCAGATGGAAGTGGCCGCAGACGCCCTGCGGCTGCCGCCGTGGGAGGCGAAGATCGGACCGCTGTCGGGCGGCGAGAAACGCCGCGTGGCGCTGTGCCGCCTGTTGCTGTCCAAACCCGACATGCTGCTGCTCGATGAGCCGACCAACCACCTCGACGCCGAAAGCGTGGACTGGCTGGAGCAGTTCCTGCACCGTTTTCCCGGCACCGTCGTGGCCGTCACCCACGATCGTTATTTTCTGGACAACGCCGCCGAGTGGATACTCGAACTCGACCGCGGCTCGGGCATTCCGTTCAAGGGCAATTACAGCAGTTGGCTGGAGCAGAAGGAGGCGCGGCTGGAGCAGGAGTCGCGCAGCGAGGCGTCTCACCTCAAGACCATGAAGCAGGAGCTCGAATGGGTGCGGCAGAACCCCAAGGGGCGCCAGGCCAAGAGCAAGGCGCGCATGGCGCGGTTCGAGGAGTTGTCGAGCATCGAGTACCAGAAGCGCAACGAGACCAACGAGATTTTCATTCCCGTGGCCGATCGCCTGGGCAACGAGGTCATCGAGTTCAAGGAGGTGCGCAAGGCGTTCGGCGAGCGGCTGCTGATCGAGAACCTGAGCTTCAAGCTGCCGCCGGGCGCCATCGTCGGCGTCATCGGCCCCAACGGCGCGGGCAAGTCCACGCTGTTTCGCATGATCGCCGGGCAGGACCGACCCGATGCCGGCGAGATCGTCATCGGCCCGACGGTCAAGCTGGTGTATGAAGACCAGAGCCGCGACGCGCTGCCCGACGACAAGACGGTTTGGGAGGCGATTTCCGACGGGCTGGACATCCTCAATGTCGGCAAGTTCCAGGTGCCTTCGCGCGCCTACTGCGGGCGCTTCAATTTCAAGGGCGGCGATCAGCAGAAGATCGTCGGCCAGCTCTCCGGCGGGGAGCGCGGGCGGCTGCATCTGGCCAAGACGCTGATTTCCGGTGGCAATGTGCTGCTGCTCGACGAGCCGAGCAACGACCTCGACGTGGAAACCCTGCGCGCGCTCGAAGACGCGCTGCTGGAGTTCGCCGGCTGCGTGATGGTGTCCAGCCACGACCGCTGGTTCCTCGACCGCATCGCCACCCACATCCTCGCCGCCGAGGGTGATTCGCAGTGGACTTTCTTCTCGGGCAACTACCAGGAATACGAGGCCGACAAGAAGCGGCGCCTGGGCGAGGAGGGCGCGCGTCCGCACCGCCTGCGCTTCAAGGCGCTGCGTTGACGCGCCGTCGGCCTGTGGACGCATGGAGCCGCTGCTCGTCGCCTGCCTGTGCGCGCAGTGGTGCGGCATCTGCCGCGACTGGCGCGCGGGCTTCGACATGCTGGCGGCGCAACTGCCACCCGATCTCGCGGTGCGCTGGGCCTGGATCGACGTCGAGGATCACGCCGATGCGCTGGGCGACTATGAGCCGCCCAACTTTCCGGTTCTGGCGGTGCAGCGCGGCGGCGACCTGCTCTACTGCGCGCCGCTGCCGCAGCAACCCGCGCTCTGGCTGCGGGTGCTGACCGAGCTGGCTCGCACCGAGGGCGCCGAAGCCGCGCGGCTGGTGCAACAAGCCGCGGCGACTGGCCTGCCCGATCTGCGCGGGCTGTTCCAAGAGAACGGTGATTGAATAAATCTCCCCCCCGCTCGTGGGCGTGGAGGCTGCAAAGCCAACTGCCCGGCTTTGCTCCGCCGGAACGGGGCTGGCCTGCAAGCCAGCCATTGGACGGGTTGGGGTGGGCGCCCCCTCCCGGCCTCCCCCACTACGTGGAGGAGGTGAGAAATGCGCTTCGCGCTGCCTTGGGTTGCCCCTCACAGCCTCCCACACGCCGTGGGGGAGGAGCATTCGCTCCCTCCTCACTCGTGGGGGTGGAGGCGGGAGAGGCAAAGCCAACTGCCCGGCTTTGCTCCGCCGGAACGGGGCTGGCCTGCAAGCCAGCCATTGGACGGGTTGGGGTGGGGATGGGTTGGGAGGGGTGAGCTGAATCCAACGCATCGCTCCCCCTCCCAACCTCCCCCGGCAAGCGGGGGAGGAGAAGACAGTGCTGCGCAGAACAAAGGATGCCCCTTCCAACCTCCCCCGGCAAGCGGAGGGGGTGTTCTTCGGCGCTTGCTCCTTATCCGATGCGAAAACCGGGCGGGCATTGCGCCACGTCAGCAGCCTCGACGTGAACGGCATCCACCCTGGCCGCAGGCGGGCCGACTTGCAGCCAGTGCAGCAGCGCTTCGACGGCTTGCGCTTGCCCGCAGACGAGCACTTCCACACGGCCGTCGGGCAGGTTCAGCGCATGGCCGCGCAGCCCGAGCCTTTCGGCCTGCATTCGGGTGAAGGCGCGAAAGGAAACCCCTTGCACCCTGCCACTGACCCATGCCCGCTTGCACTGCATGATCCAACCCTCCACGGCGCATCCGGACGCGAGGTGCCCGGCCTCACTGCGGCATCCCGCTGACCCAGGCCTTGCGGATCAGCCGGCCGCATCTGGCCGAAGCATAGCCTGCGTTGTCGCCGCCGGCTGTGCGCCGCGCGACGATGCCGTACCAGGTGCGGGTGGCGTCGATCCACGGATAGAAGCCGAAGGCGCCCGCGCTGTTGAACGCGCCGTCGCCCACTGCCGGATCGTCCTCGACCCAATGGCCGAGCGAGTAATGCCAGCTCTCGGCTGTCGGGATCGGCGTGGCCAGCGCGGCTCCCGGCGGACAGGTCGCGGGGTTGGTGCACACCGCGTCCGCGCCCAGCATCCTGCCGAGCAGCAGGGTGCCGCCCAGCATCTTGCGCAACAACAGACCATAGGCGTCGGCGGTCGTGACCACGCCTGCGGCGAGTTGCGGCTGGCTGTACGCGATTGCAATGTCGCGGCCGATCCGAGACTGGATTTCCGCGGCGAGCCCGGCGTTGTCCAGCGGGCCGAGGCCGACGATCTCGGCATGTTTTTGCATGTGGCCGCCGCCGTAGTAGAAGGCGCCGGCGGTCGATGGATCGTATACCCCGTTGCCGAGATAATCCACGCAGCCGGCGACCGTCTGCCAGGGCAGACAGATCGAAAAGTGGGTGTAGCCGCTGGTCAAATGCAGGAACGAGACGTCGGAATCGGAGAGCACTCCACCCTGCCGCTGCACGACGTAGGCAGCGTAGATCCATTTGGATGCGGACGCGATGTTCATCAGGGTGGAAGCGGTGTAGACCGGAGCGCCAGTGTCACCCGCCGCATTGACCGAGCCCGAGGCCAGACGCTGGTTCGCATCGCCGATCTCCCAGTAGAACGGCTGCACCGCGGTGCAATCGGGGTTGTGCTGCGCGGTGGTCGCAGCCGCTGCCGCGCGCTGCTGCGTTTCGGGTCCGGGCGGCGCCGACGAGGCCGAGTCTGCACCGCCGCACCCGGCGATGAGCAGCAGGGAAAGGGCGACAGGGGGCAGGCGGATGATCGACTCCACGATCTTCATTGCCGGCTCGCCTGGCGTCGGCGCAGGCCGGCCTGGAGTTCGGCCTGGAGTTGATCGAGAGTGAGGTAGCCCAGATGGTTCGTGTCGAGCCGATCGAAATGTTGCGCGACGCGCGGCATCCCGGTCTTGGCCTCGGCCAGGGTGAGCCGGCCGTCGTGGTCGGCATCGGCGCGAGCGAAGCGCTCGGCGAGCACCTGCTGCGCGCGCGATGCGCCCGGTGGCGCGGTCTGGGCCTGCGCGATGCTCACGGCCGCGAGCGCGCAGCAAACCAGGATCAGTCGAGTCGAAAGGATGGAAGGCATGGGATGCTCCAAAGCAGGGGATGAAAACCGATCGGCAACCGGCGACGAGCCTGGCTGCCGCGGATCAATGATCGTCGAGAGCCATGAAGAATTGAACATCAGCGGCAGGGGATCGGGTTGCCGGCTGCGTCGGTGCAGGTGGCGGTGTGCGTGACCCCGGTCTGCGGGTTGTACGAGGTGGAGCCGACGTAGCTGTTGCCGCCGGCGCCGGTCGCCGTCGTGGTTCGGCTGCCGCTGGTGCCGTCGGCGCTGCGCGTGACGCTGCCGCTGCTCTGGATCGATCCGCCGTTGGCGCCCTGCGCCGCGAAGCCGCTCTGGTGAGTCAGGCTGCCGTCGGTGCCGCGCGTGGTCTGTCCGGCGCGGGCGGCGACGCCGCCGTCCGGTCCGCGGTAAACGCCGCCGCTGCGCAGCGTCGTGCCCTCGGCATTGCGGGTGACGCCGCGGCCGCGCAGATAGGCTGCGCCTTCAGCGGTCCGTCCCCCGGCGACGAATCCCGTGCCGTTCTGGCCGACGGCGCGCACGCGGTGCCGCTCGGCCGCTTCGGCCGGCACGGCGGCGGCGATGGCGGCGGCGCTGCAGATCAGGCAAATCAGTGTGGTGGTTCGGATGGTGTGTCGCATGATGAGGTACTCCAGGTGGGTTTGGGGTCGCCGTCGCGCCTGCGGCGAAGGCGGCGAATGCGGGATCGGGCATTCACGCCGAATTGAACGCGAACCGGCCTGAACGGGGTGACGCCGGCGCCGGCGCATCGATCACGGCCGGTTGCGTCGGGGCGGGTTTGAAACAGTTTGACATCGAATCGACCCTCCGGCGGGCAAACGGCCGATACGATGTGGCCGCAGCCCAGCCCATCAGCCCAGCGCATCGATCCCCCATGAGCCCCGCCGCAGCCAGGATCCTGCTTCTCGACGACGAGGCCGAGCTGCGCGCGCTGCTGCAGCGTTATCTCGGCGGCATGGGGCTGCAGGTGCGCGCGGTGGCGGACGCCGCGCAGCTCGACCGCTTGCTCGCGCGCGAGCCCTTCGATCTGCTCATTCTCGACCTGATGATGCCCGGCGAGGACGGCCTGTCGGTGCTGCGCAGGCTGCGCGCGCAGGGAGAGACTCTGCCGGTGCTGATGCTGACGGCGCGGGGCGACCCGGTCGATCGCATCCTCGGTCTGGAAATGGGCGCCGACGATTACCTGCCCAAGCCGTTCGAGCCGCGCGAATTGCTTGCGCGCATCCAGGCGATGCTGCGGCGGCAGGCGATGCTCGGCGCATTGCCGGCCGCCGTGCGCGGCGACGTCATCCGCTTCGGCGCATTCGAGCTGGACCTGGCCGCCCGCACGCTGGCGAGGGACGGTGCCGACGTGCCGCTGACCTCGGGCGAGTTCGCGCTGCTTGCCGCGCTGGCGTGCAATCCGGGGAGGCCGCTGGGGCGCGAGCGCCTGCTCGAACTGGCGCAGGGGCGCGACCGCGAGGCCACCGAGCGCAGCGTCGACATCCGGGTGTTGCGGCTGCGTCGGCTGATCGAGGAGGATCCGGCGGCGCCGCGTTACATCCAGACGGTCTGGGGCCTGGGCTATCTGTTCGCCCCTGATGGAACTCGGCGGTGAGCGTGCACCTCGCATCGGCCGGGTGGGGCAGCAGCCTGTTCGCGCGCAGCCTGCGGCTGATCATCGTGCTGCTCGTCGCCGCGCAGTTCGCCAATCTGCTGGTGTTGCGCGAACTGGTGCAGCGGCCGCGGCTGGATCGTCTGGCCGGCCTTGTCCGCGCCGATCTGTCGGCGATCGATCTGGCGCTGCACCGCCTGCCGCAAAGCGAGCGCGCCGGCTACGTCGATGCGCTCAATCGCGCTGCAGCCGGACGGATCCTCGTTCCGGCCGGGCAGGCCCCGGCGCAATTCGACGCGCCGCAGGCGCCGGCAGCCGCGCTGCTGCTGCGTCCGCTGCAAAGCGCGCTCGGATCCGGTTTCCGGCTGCATTGGGCGCGGTCGGGGGAGGTGCGGCTGTGGATCGGCACCCGGCTGGGCGGACAGCGGTACTGGGTCGGATTCGCCACCCCGGGGCTGCTGACGAGCCTGCGCCTGCCGCTGCTTCTGGGCACGGCGATCAGCGTGGCGCTGGCCGTGCTCGGCGCCTGGATCATCCACCGCACGGTGCGCCGGCCGATGCGGGCGCTGGCGGCTGCGGCCGAGGCCGTCGGCGCAGGCCGTCCCCCCGGGCCGCTGCCCGAGCGGGTACCGCCGGAGATCGCGCAGGTCGTGGGCAGCTTTGCCCGCATGGCCGAAGAACTGGAGCGGGCCGACCGCGACCGCGCGGTGATGCTCGCAGGCGTTTCGCACGATCTGCGCACGCCGCTGGCGAAACTGCGGCTGTGCGTCGAAATGCTCCCGCCCGGAATCGATGCCGAACTCGTCGCCACGATGAAGCGCAGCATCGCCGCGGCCGACGCCATCGTCAGCCAGTTTCTCGACTTCGCCCGCGTCGGTGCCGACGAGTCCGAGGAGGAGGTCGATCTGGCGGCGCTGGCGCGGCAGACGGCGCTCGATCTGCTGCCGCCCGAGCGCCTCGACCTCGATCTTCCCGCATCCGGCTGCACCCTGCGCGCACGCCCCGTCGCGCTGCGCCGCGCCGTGATGAACCTGGTGGACAACGCCGTCACGCATGCGGGCGGGATCGTCGGGCTGAGGCTGTATTGCGACCCGGTGCGCGCGCAGCTCGCCGTGCTCGATCGCGGCCCCGGAATCGCGCAAGACCGGCGCGAGCGGCTGATGCGGCCCTTCGCCCGCGGAGACGCAAGCGCCGGGAGCGGCCTGGGTCTGGCCGTGGTCGATCGGGTCGCGCGCCTGCACCGCGGCAGTCTGGAACTCCGGGACCGTCCGGGAGGCGGTTTGGAGGCCGTGCTGCGGCTGCCGCGTTGACGCGCAGCCGTGCCATCCGGGTTGCGCAGGTCATGCGGCGCGTGCGGAGCGGGCGCCGAAAATCGCCGTGCCGACGCGCACGATGGTTGCGCCTTCGAGGATGGCCGCTTCGAGGTCGGCGCTCATGCCCATCGACAGGGTGTCGAGCCTCAGGCCGTGTTCGGCGGCGATGGCGTCGCGCAGCCTGCGCAGCCGGGCGAACGGTTCGCGCTGCGCGGCGATCCCCTGGCGTGGCGCCGGAATGCACATCAGCCCGCGCAGCCGCAGCCGGGGCAGGGCGGCCACGGCCGCGGCCAGCGCTGAAGCGTCTTGCGCCGGCACGCCGCTTTTGCTGGTTTCCTCGTCCACGTTGACCTGGATGCAGACTTGGAGGGGCGGCAGGTCTGCCGGTCGTTGATCGCTCAGGCGCTGGGCCAGCTTGAGACGATCGATGCCGTGCACCCAGTCGAAGCGCGCCGCCACTTCGCGGGTTTTGTTGCTCTGCAAAGGGCCGATGAAGTGCCATTGCAAGGCGGGCCAGTCCGCTCGCAGGGCGGCGATCTTGTCGACCGCTTCCTGCACATAGTTCTCGCCGAAATCGATCTGTCCGAGCGCGGCGGCGCGGGCGATGTCTTCGGCTGGGAAAGTCTTGGATACGGCCAGCAGGGTGACGGATCGCGGGTCGCGCCCGCAGGCGGCTGCGGCCTGGGCGATGCGCCGGCGCACTGCGGCAAGCGTGTTTTCGAGGGACATGAGTGAGCAAAACGGGGGTTGATACAACAATTCGGCGGCAACGGCGCCGCCCAATTGCGGCAAACCGATATTCTGACCTTAAGATAGTCGAATCGCTTCAGCACCGCTGGCCCATCGGCGCGCACAGGCCTGCTCGGGGGAGACATCGCTTGGACATCACGCAACTGCTCGCTTTCAGCGTCAAGAACGACGCATCCGATCTGCACCTCTCGGCCGGACTGCCGCCGATGATCCGCGTGCACGGCGACGTGCGGCGCATCAACGTCGAGCCGCTCGATCACAAGGCGGTGCATGCCATGGTGTACGACATCATGAACGACTCGCAGCGCAAGCGCTACGAAGAGTTTCTCGAGGTCGATTTCTCCTTCGAGGTGCCGCAACTGGCGCGTTTTCGCGTCAATGCCTTCAACCAGGCGCGCGGCGCGGGCGCGGTGTTTCGCACCATTCCGAGCAAGGTGCTCACCCTCGACGATCTGAACGCACCGAAGATCTTCGCCGAACTCTCGCTCAAGCCGCGCGGTCTGGTGCTGGTGACGGGGCCGACGGGTTCAGGCAAGTCGACCACGCTGGCGGCGATGGTCAACCACTTCAACGAGAACGAGTACGGCCATGTGCTCACCATCGAAGACCCCATCGAGTTCGTGCACCAGTCGAAAAAGGCGCTCATCAACCAGCGCGAGGTCGGGCCGCATACCCTGAGCTTTTCCAACGCGCTGCGCTCGGCGCTGCGCGAAGATCCGGACGCGATTCTGGTGGGCGAAATGCGCGACCTGGAAACCATCCGCCTGGCGCTCACCGCTTCCGAGACCGGCCACCTGGTGTTCGCCACGCTGCACACCGCATCAGCGCCCAAGACCATCGACCGTATCGTCGACGTGTTCCCGGCGGAGGAAAAGGAAATGGTGCGCGCCATGTTGTCCGAAGCGTTGGTGGGCGTGATTTCGCAGACGCTGTGCAAGAAAAAGGACGGCTCGGGCCGGGTGGCGGCGCACGAGATCATGATCGGCACGCCGGCCATCCGCAACCTCATCCGCGAAAACAAGGTGGCGCAGATGTATTCCATGATCCAGACCAGCCAGACCTACGGCATGCAGACCCTCGACCAGAATCTGGCCGATCTGGTCAAGCGCAACATGATCTCGGCCACCGAGGCGCGCACCAAGGCCAAGCAGCCCGAGAACTTCCCAGGCGCCTGATCAGCCGGTTCGGCTCATAGGCTCATATCTTCGACCCGCACACACTCGCTTACCCACCGCTCCCAGCAGGCCATGAAACTATTCGACAAGTTCCGCTCCGGTTCGCGCAAGGAGGGGGTGGACGACGCGCCCGAATCGCAGTTCTTCACCACCGGTTTCCACGACGCCGAGGTCTCCAGCCTGGACAGCGTGGTCGCCTGGCCGCAGCGCTCGGCGCAGATCGGCGCCACCAAGCTGTCGCGCAGCGCGGGCGGCCTGCGCCTGCTCGAACTCTGGCAGCAGGACAAATACATGGCCGGGCTGACCCAGGCCGACAAGGAACGCTGCGTCAGGTATTTTCATTTCTACACCGTCAGGGCCAATGCCGATCTGATCGCGCAGGGCGAGACGGGCAGCTTCATGGTGGTGCTGCTGCGCGGCGCGGTGGCGGTCGATCGTCTGCAACCCTGGGGCGACAGGCTGCGCCTGACCGAGGTGCGCGCGGGCAGCATGCTGGGCGAAATGTCGCTGGTCGACGCCGCGCCGCGCTGGTCCTACTGCACCACGCTGACCGACAGCGAGATCGCCGTGCTCGAAGCCGGCGACCTCGACCGCATGATCGCGCAGGATCCGGCCGCCGCCTGCCGACTCATCGGCTCGCTGGCGCGGCGCCTGTCGCTGCGTCTGCGCAAGCTCAGCGCGCGCGTGGCCGCGACTTCACCGGGCGGTTGATGCGGCGGCTGGCGGCATGAATGATCGTATTTGACAAACGCTGGGGGGCGTATGGATCGTGATCAGGCTTCCAAATTCATCAACGACCTGCTCAAGCTGATGATCAGCCGGGGCGGTTCGGATCTGTTTCTCACCGCCGACTTTCCGCCTGCGATCAAGGTCGATGGCGCCGTTTCCAAGCTGTCTTCGCAGGCGCTTACCTCCCAGCACACGCTGGCGCTGGCGCGTTCGATCATGAACGACAAGCAATCGGCCGAATTCGAGCGCACCAAGGAGTGCAATTTCGCCATTTCGCCCGCCGGACTCACTCGCTTTCGCTGCAATGCGTTTTTGCAGCAGGGCAAGGTCGGCATCGTGCTGCGGCAGATACCGCAAGACCTGCCCTCGATCGACGCCCTGGGCCTGCCGCAGGTGCTCAAGACCCTGGCGATGCACAAGCGCGGGCTCATCATCTTTGTCGGCGCCACCGGCTCGGGCAAGTCGACCTCGATGGCGGCCATGCTCGATTACCGCAACGAAAATTCGCACGGCCACATCATCACCGTGGAAGACCCCATCGAGTTCGTCCATCCGCACAAGAACTGCATCGTCACCCAGCGCGAAGTCGGGCTCGATACCGACAGTTGGGAAGCAGCGCTGAAGAACACCCTGCGGCAGGCGCCCGACGTCATTCTGATGGGCGAAATCCGCGACCGCGAGACCATGGAGTACGCCGTGGTGTTCTCCGAGACCGGCCACCTGGTGCTGGCCACGCTGCACGCCAACAATGCCAACCAGGCGCTGGACCGCATCATCAACTTCTTTCCCGAAGACCGCCGCACGCAACTGCTGATGGACCTGTCGCTGAACCTGCGCGCGCTGGTGTCACAGCGGCTGGTGCCGCTGCAGACCGGCAAGGGGCGGGTGGCCGCGGTGGAGATCATGATCAACTCGCCGCTGATCGCCGATCAGATCTTCGAAGGCAGGCTCACCGAGATCAAGGATGTGATGCGGCGCTCGCGCGAACTGGGCATGCAGACCTTCGACCAGGCGCTGTTCGACCTGTTCGACGCCGACAAGATCGGCTACGAAGACGCGCTGCGCAACGCCGATTCGGTCAACGATCTGCGGCTGCGCATCAAGCTCGACAGCAAGCGCGCGCGCAACGCCGACATCGGCGGCGATACCGGGCATCTGGCCATCGTCTGAACCGCGCCTCGGGAAATGCTCAAGCCCCTCCCCCGCTTGCCGGGGGAGGCTGGGAGGGGGAGGTTTTTTATTCAAACCTGCGGTTTCAGTGCTTTGGCAACAAGCCCTGATTCATATCCCCACGGGTTGCCGTCAGCAGCCTGCGCACCGGCGCCGGAAGCCCCATGCGCGCGGCTTGTTCGAGATCGATCCACAGTCCCTGCGGCTCCGCGACTCCCGGCTGAACCTGCAGATCGACCAGCAAGGGCTGAATCGTCAGCTCGAAATGGGTGAACGCATGGCGAAACGGTGGCAGTTCCCGCTGAGCGATCACCCGTCCCAGGCGCGCAGCGTACCGCAGCGCCTGCTCGGGGGTGTCGAACTGCGGCAGGCTCCACAATCCCGGCCAGATGCCCAGTGGCGGGCGCTTTTCCAGCCAGCAAAGGCCATCCGGCGAGCGGCGCAGCCAGAGCATCACCGCGCTGCGCTGCGGGCGGATCTTGCGCGCGGCCCGTCGCAGCGGCAGTCGCTGCGGATCGCCCGCGAGGCGGGCGCGGCAGTCCGCGGCGAAAGGACAGGCGGGGCAGGCAGGCTGGCGCGGCCGGCACACGGTGGCGCCCAGATCCATCAGCCCCTGGGTGTAGGCGGAGATGTCTTCGGCTGCGGGCAGCAGGCTCAGGGCGAGCGCCCGGAGCTGGCGCGTGGTCGCCGCCGATGGCATCGGAGCGTCGATTCCGTGGCTGCGGCAGAGCACCCGCTGCACATTGCCGTCGAGTATGGCCGCGCGCTCGCCGAAGCAGAACGCGGCAATGGCCGCTGCGGTGGACGGGCCGATCCCAGGCAAGGCCGCCAAGCTTTGCGCCGTTCGCGGAAAGGCGCCGCCGTGCTCTTGCACCACGATCTGCGCGCAGCGCTGCAGGTTGCGCGCGCGCTGGTAATAGCCCAGCCCGCTCCAGGCGGCGAGCACCTCGTCTTCAGACGCTGCGGCCAGCGCCTGCACCGTGGGAAACCGGGCGGTGAAGCGCGCGTAATAGTCGATGACCGAGGCGACCTGCGTTTGCTGCAGCATGATTTCCGACAGCCAGACGCGGTAGGGATCGCGCACCTGCCAGGGCAGATCGTGCCGCCCGTGCCGACGCTGCCAGAGCACCAGACGGCTGGCGAAGTGCGGCAGGGGCAGGATGGTTTCAGCGGCAGGGTGGGCTTGGGCGGAATCGGGCACGGCGGGCAGGAAGCCGCGCTTCAGGCGCGATGCGCGGTCATGGCGGATGTTCAAACCCTCTCAGCCGAGCCGCGCGAGCTGGATCTGATCGTTCAGCCCGCGCTGCAGCGCGTCGATGCGGGCGATCTGCGCCTGCAGTTCCTCGATGCGGTCGTGCAGGCTGTCCTTGGTGTCCTCGATGCGCTGCAGCGTGGTCAGCCGGCGGTTGAGCTGCTTCTTGCGCTCGCGCACCTGGCTGTCGAGCTGGGCGATGGCTGAGCGATCCCAGTTTTCGATGTCGCGCGTGGCGCGTTCGAACAGTTCGCGCACCCGCGCCGACAGGCCGCGCAGGGTGCGCAGGGCGTAGGCGTTGTTCTGCAGCTTGAGCCAGTTCACGCCGGAGAGATGCTCGGTGTAGGCATGAAACACGCGGTCGAACTCCTGCATCAGCCCGGCCAGCCGCAGCACGCGCGGCGCGGTGACGGTGAAGCCGAATTCGCGGTTGGCGCGATTGAAGGCGGCGGCGAGCATCTGGCGGATTTCCTCGATCTGCGTTTCGGCCTCGACCAGCCGCTTGCGCAGTTCGGCGCCGATGCGGGCCAGCTCGCCTTTCACGCCGACTTTCAGCAAGGCATTGCCCAGGCGCGATTCGAGCCGTTCGAGGTCTTGCAGCACCGAGCCGGCGGCGAAGCGCTCGCGCAACTGTTCGAGCATGCGGTTGTTGACGGCGCGCAGCGCCAGCACCTGCGTCATGCCGGTATCGAACTCACTGCGCTCCGCAGCCAGGCGCTGCAGCATGAGCACCACCATATGTGCGTTCTTGCCGCGCAGCCCCATCAGCTCGTCGAGCTGCCCCTGCGCATCGTGTCGTTGCTTGCGCAGTTGCTGCGAGAGCTCGGCCTGCACCTGCTCGAGCGCTTCGCGCACGGCGCCGTCGAGCACGCCGCGGCGATCGATGTTGGCTGCGCGGTTGAGCGCATTCTCCAGCGCGCCCAGCCCCGAGCGCGCCAGCAGCGGGCCGTCGCCCTGAATGCGCGCCAGCAGCGCCTTGTGCGCCGAGACGGGAAACACGCGATCGACCGGCAGATGCAGCATGGCCGCAGTGGTCTGCACCTGATGGTCGATGCTGGCGGCGATCTGCGGTGGCGTGAGCAGCGGGTCCCACAGCGAGTCGACCTTGTTGAGCGCCACCAGGGTCTGGGTGCCGCTGTTGGGGGCGATGTGGCGGTTCCAGATGTCCAGATCGCTGCGCGTCACCCCGGTGTCGGCGCCGAGCACGAAGACCACGGCGTTGGCCGCAGGGATGAGCGAGAGGGTGAGTTCCGGCTCGGCGCCCACGGCGTTGAGCCCCGGCGTGTCGAGAATGCTCAGGCCCTGATCGAGCAGCGGGTGGGCGAAGTTGACCAGCGCGTGCCGCCACAGCGGAATTTCGACCTCGACCCGAGCGTCGAGGTCGAGATCGAGCTGCGCCAGATCATCGGCATCGTGGAAGAAACCCAGCTCCTGCGCGCGCTCCAGCGGCACGCGCTGGGTGTCGGACAGATGGGTGAGCGCCTGCGCCAGGCCCTGTGCATCCTGGGAGAGCAGTTCGAAATGCGTCCAGACCTGCGGGCTCGATTTCCATTGCGCCAGTGTCTGCGACTGCAGGCGGGTTTCGATGGGCAGCAGGCGCAGGCCGCGCGGCTGCGCGGGGTCGGAGAACAGCTCCATCGGGCACATGGTGGTGCGCCCGGCCCCGGCGGGCAGGATGCGCTGGCCGTGCCCGCCGAAAAAAATGGCGTTGATCAGCTCGGACTTGCCGCGCGAGAACTCGGCGACGAAGGCCAGGGTCATGCGGTCGTTGTCCAGAAGCTGAATCTGCCGCTGCAGCGGCGGTCTGGCCTGATCGAGATCGAGTCCGCTTTCTTCGAGCCAGGCCAGCAGCGATTTGACACGCTGCAGCGCCTGCGCGCGCCACTCGGCGTAGTCGAACAGACCGGCGGTGAGGATGGGGGCTTCGACGTGCGGATTCATCGCTTCGGGCGCATGGATGGAAGTCGGGCAAAAGTAAACCACAGGATCAGCCGGATTTCGATCAGCGTATCCCCCTCTTCGCCTTCGCTTTGAGAATTTTTTGGCAGTTTGGGCAGAAATAGCTGCTGCGCTGCCCCTGCACGATCTGCCGCACGGGCGTGGCGCAGACGCGACAGGGCTGCCCCGCGCGCCCATACACCCGCGCCTGCATCTGGAAATAACCCAGCTCGCCGTCGACGTGGGCGAAGTTGCGCAGGCTGCTGCCGCCCAGCGCCACCGCCTCTTGCAGCGTGTCGCGCACGGCTGCGGCCAGCCGCTGGCAATCGGCCGGGCGCAGATGCGATGCGGGCGTGCGCGGGTCGATCCCGGCGCGAAACAGCGACTCGCAGGCGTAGATATTGCCGATGCCGGCGACGATGTGCTGCGACAGCAGCAGCGGCTTGATCGCGGCCTGCCGCCCTGCGAGCGCGCGGCACAGCGCCGCGCCGTCGAAACCGGCGCCCAGCGGCTCGGGCCCGAGCGCGCGCAGCAGGGGGTGTGCCTGCACCTGGTCGCCCGCGTGCCAGAGCACGGCGCTGAAGCGCCGCGGATCGTGCAACCGCAGCACGCCGCGGTCGGTCTGCCACTCCACATGGTCGTGCGGGGACGGCGGCGCAGGAATTTGCGCCGCCGGCGTCCAGCGCAGCGAACCCGACATGCCCAGGTGGACGATGAGCGTGCCTTGGGCCAAGGGAGATTCGGCGCTTGCCGGCTCCAGGAGCAGCAGCAGGTATTTTCCGCGGCGCTGCAGCGCGGTGATGCGCAGTCCGGCAAGCGCTGCAGGGTCGATGTCCAGCGACCAGCGCAGCGGTTTGCCCAGCCGCAGATCCATCAGACGCGCGCCCAGCAGTGCGGGCTCCAGACCCAGACGGGTGACTTCGACTTCGGGCAGTTCGGGCATGGCGGCATTGTGCCGCAGGGGGAATGGCACACTTCTACAATCTGCACATTTGCCTGCCCTGCCTGCTGGTCGTTTGCCGGTGCGGACGGGGCTTTCTTCTTTAGTCGACTTTCAGGATTCCCATGCGCGCTGCCGTACTTGTGTCGGCCCTGTTGTTTCCGGCTCTCGCCGCCGTGCCGATGGCCGCCACTGCGCAGCAGTCGGCCGATCGGGTCAGTGCGCAGGACACGGCGCGGCAAGTCTTCGCCGTTCTTGCCGGAGAGATTGCCGCGCACACCGGCCATCCCGGCGTGGCCTACACCGAACTGCTGAAGGCGGCCAAAGAGCTCGATTCCGAGCAGCTTTACCGGCGCGCAGCGGAAATCGCCCTGCGCGCCGGAGCGCCCGAGCAGGCGCTCGCCGCAGCAAAGGACTGGCGCAAAGCCATGCCGGACTCGCGCGAGGCCGGGGCCTGGGTGGTGCAACTGCTGCTGCTCATGGGCAAAACCGGCGAGGCCGGCTCGGCCATCGCCCAAGACCTGGCCCACACCCCAGAGCCGCAGCGCGGTCAGGCCATCGCCGATCTGCTGCCTCTGGCGGCGCAGGCCAGCGATCCGGCGGCCACGCTGTCGATGATGCGCACCGCTCTGGCCGGGCAGCGGCAGTTTGCGCAGACCGATGTGGTGCTGGGCCTGCTGCGCGCGCGCGCCGGCGACCAGAAAGGGGGTTTCGCCGATGCCTTGCACGCGCTGGGCCGCGATCCCGGTTTGGCCCCGGCTGCGGCGCTGCTGTTGCAGCTCTACACCGTCAATCCGCAGGCGGCGGATGCGGCGATGCAGCGGTTTTCCGTCGCCCAGCCGAAAGACAGCGGTCTGCGTCTGGCCTGGGCGCAGGCCGCGCTGGCACAGCAGCGCGACGGCATTGCGCTGCATGCGCTGGAAAAACTGGTGGCCGATGCGCCCGATTCTGCCCCGGCCTGGTTGATCCTGGGCAGCCTGCAGACGGAATTCGGCCAGGCGGCAAAGGCGGTGATTTCGCTGCAGACCTATCTGCGGCTGGCGCGCGCTCAGGCCGCTCAGTCCCAGCCGCCGGTGCTCACCCCGGCCTATCTCGCTTTGTCAGAGGCTTCGCGCAAGCTGGGCGATCTGGATCAGGCCAATCGCTGGCTCGATCAGATCGTGCCCGACGCCAACAACCAGCTCGCCGTGCTCAGCAGCCGCGCAGCTATTCTGGTGCAGCAGGGCAAGGTGGACGACGCCCTCAAGCTGATCGAAACCCTGCCCGAGGCGAGCGCCGCGCAGCGCAAGGATCGGCTGCTGGCGCGGGCGCAGGTGCTGCGCGAGGCCGGGCGCTTCGAGGCGTCTTACAGGCTGCTGCGATCCGGTCTGAAGCAGATGCCGAACGATGTCGATCTGCTGTACGAGGCCTCGATGATGGCCGACAAGAGCGGGCACATCAAAGAGATGCTGCAGATGTTGCGAAAGGCCATCGCGCTCGATCCCGAGTCGCAGCCCGCCTACAACGCGCTGGGCTACACCCTGGCCGACCGCGGCGAGCAGTTGCCCGAGGCGCGCAAGCTCATCGCCCGCGCGCTCGAACTCTCGCCGGGCAATCCCTTCGTGCTCGACAGCATGGGCTGGGTCGAATTCAGGATGGGCCATGACGATCAGGCGCTCGATTCTCTGCAGCAGGCGTATGACGCGCGGCCCGACCCCGAGATCGGCGCGCATCTGGGCGAGGTGCTGTGGCGGCTCGGCCAGCACGACCGGGCGCGCGCCATCTGGCGCCAGGCCATCGAACGCGCGCCGAACGACTCCATGGTGCAGGCGGTGCTGCGCAAATACGGTGTGTCATTCTGATGCGGCGTCGCGCTTTCGCCGGGGCTGCCGCGGCGGTGATCGCAGGGCTTCTCGGCGGCTGTGCCGCGCCGCGTCTGCCGCAGTCGCCCGAGCCCGCGAACACGCTTGCGCTGGCCGGACGGCTGTCGCTCGTCAGCGGCCGGGCCGATGCGCAAAAGGCGCTTTACGGCGGGTTTCGACTGGTGTTGAGCGGGGCCGCATCGGGCGAGTTCGAGGTTTTTTCCCCGCTGGGGCAGATGCTGGCCAAGGCGCAGTGGCGCCCAGGCCAGGCCAGCCTGGATGACGGCAGGCAAACGCAGCATTTCGCCTCATTCGACGACATGACCCAGGCCGCGTTGGGGGTGGCCCTGCCGCAGGCGGCGCTGCAGGACTGGGTGCAGGGGCGACCGGCGGCCAGCCTGCCCTCGCAAACCTTGGCTGACGGTGGCTTCGAGCAACTCGGCTGGCAGGTGCATCCCACCTGGCGTGACGGCCATCTCGCGCTGGTCAGGGCGCAGCGACTGCAGGGCGACCCGGCGGAACTGCGCATGGTGATCGAATCCAGCGCGCCGAAGCCCGCCGCTGCGGCGTCGCAAACCGCCCGCTGATCCGTCTGCTGCCGCCTGATTCATGCGCGCTCTTTACAACCTGCCCGCTCCGGCGAAGATCAACTGGTTTCTGCACGTCACCGGCAGGCGGCCCGACGGCTATCACACCCTGCAGACCGTGTTTCAGTTCATCGACTGGTGCGACAGCCTCGACCTGATCCGGCGCGACGACGGCATCATCCGCCGCATCGGCGCAGACGAATTGCCGCAGGATGATCTGTGCGTGCGCGCCGCCCGTCTGCTTCAGGAGTTCGCCCAGTGCACCCAGTGCGCAAGCGGGGTCGACATTCACCTGCGCAAGCGCATTCCGCAACAGGCCGGGCTGGGCGGCGGCAGTTCGGATGCCGCTACCGTGCTGATCGGCCTGAACCGACTCTGGGGCCTCGATCTGCCGCGGGCGACCCTGATGCAGATCGCGCTGCGACTCGGCGCCGATGTGCCGCTATTCATCTTCGGCCGCAACGCCTGGGCCGAGGGTGTCGGCGAGCAGTTGCGGGAAATCGAGCTGCCCACGCCGATCTTTGCCGTGGTGCATCCGGCACGCGGCCTGTCCACGCGCGCGGTGTTTTGCGCACTTGACTTGACAACCCCAAAACACGAAGAAACAATAGCTGGCTTTGCTGAATGGCTTGAGTCTTCCTGTTCGTCTTGTGCAGGCCCGCAAAAGGGACTGGGTTCTTTGTGGGGCGGAAACGATTTGCAGGCAGGCGCCGTGATGCTTGAGCCCCTGGTTGGCGAAGTGCTCGAAAGGGTGGGGCGTTGGGTCGGGGGTGAAAGTGCGTTGCGGTTCGGTGCGCGGATGACGGGCTCGGGAAGTGCGGTATTCGCCTGGGTTTGCCCTGCTGCCGGCGTGCGAAATGGGGCCTTGGGCGAGGCTTCAGCCCAGGCTTCAGTCCGTTTGGCGGATCTGCCTGCGGGCTGGCAAGGCCGGTTGTGCGAGGGTTTGCGCGAGCATCCCTTGCGCGGCTGGGTTGACGCATAATGTCGGTCTTGCGTTGTCGTTGCGCAAGGGGTTTTGACAGACAGTTCTTTATCATTCGCCATCGTGGATGGTGGTGGATGAAGTTGGGGAGTCGCCAAGTTGGTTAAGGCACCGGATTTTGATTCCGGCATTCGAGGGTTCGAATCCTTCCTCCCCAGCCACGATTTTTAAGGCCGATTTTTGATAGCCGATTTTCGATAGCGTTTGCCCGCGGCGCTGCAGACCGCGGGCCTTGCCAGGGCGATACATGCCCCGGCGCTTCAGGCGCAGTGCAAAGCGCAACACTCCACCATGACACCGAATCCGGCGGACTTCATTCTGTTCACCGGCAATGCCAATCCGGCGCTTGCCCAGGAAGTTGCACAGCAGCTCGGCATTGGCCTCGGCCAGGCCTATATCGGGCGGTTCTCAGACGGTGAAGTCACCGTCGAGATTCAGCAGAACGTGCGCGCCCGCGAGGTGTTCATCGTTCAGTCCACCTGCGCGCCGACCAATGACAACCTGATGGAACTGCTCATCATGGTCGATGCGCTCAAGCGCGCCTCGGCCGAGCGCATCACGGCGGTCATTCCCTATTTCGGCTACGCCCGGCAGGACCGGCGCCCACGTTCTGCGCGTGTGCCCATCACCGCCAAGGTCGTCGCCAACATGCTGCAGGCCGCGGGCGTGGCGCGCGTGGTCACCATGGATCTGCATGCCGATCAGGTGCAGGGGTTTTTCGACATTCCGGTCGACAATATCTACGCCTCGCCGATTCTGCTCTCCGATCTGCGCGAAAAGAATTACAGCGACCTGATCGTGGTCTCGCCCGACATCGGCGGCGTGGTGCGCGCCCGCGCGCTGGCCAAGTTGATGGACTGCGACCTGGCCATCATCGACAAACGCCGTCCCAAGCCGAATGTCTCCGAAGTGATGAACGTCATCGGCGAGATCGAAGGGCGCAACTGCATCATCATGGACGACATGGTCGACACCGCCGGCACGCTGACCAAGGCGGCCGAGGTGCTCAAGACGCGCGGCGCCCGGCGCGTGATGGCCTACTGCACGCACCCCGTGCTGTCGGGCCCGGCGATCCAGCGACTGCAAGGCAGCGCCATCGACGAGCTGGTCGTGACCAACACCATTCCGCTGCGCCAGGAAGCGCGCGAATGCGGCAAGATTCGCCAGCTCTCGGCCGCCTCGCTGATTGCGCAGACGCTGCAGCGCATCGCCTACGGCGGCTCGGTGCTGCAGTTGTTCAACGAGCAGGAAACCCTGTTCTGATTTTTTGCCCGCCGGGTGTTCCGGCGGGTTGTCACGGCGCTGGTCGCAGGCGCCATTCACCACGGGGCGAGTCCCCTTTTTCAGGAGTCGACATGAAAGTCGTCGCATTCGAACGTAGTTTGCAGGGAACCGGTGCGAGCCGCCGCCTGCGTCGCGCCGGAAAGACCCCCGGCATCATTTATGGCGGCGAGCAAGCGCCGCAGATGATCGAGCTCGATCACAACGCGCTGTTTTACGCGCTGAAAAAAGAGCAGTTCCATTCTTCCGTTCTGGAAATGGAAATTGCCGGCAAGACCAGTCAGGTACTGCTGCGCGACTATCAGATGCACCCCTACAAGCCGCTGGTGCTGCATGTCGATTTCCAGCGCGTGGACGCCGGGCACAAGATTGCCATGAAGGTGCCGCTGCACTTCACCGGCGCGGAGAATTCGCCCGCGGTCAAGCTCAGCCACGGCCTGGTCAACCATGTGATGAACGAAGTGGAGGTGTCCTGCCTGCCGGCCGAACTGCCCGAGTTCATCGAGGTCGATCTCAGCGGCCTGACGCTGCACCAGAGCGTGCACGTCAGCGACCTCAAGCTGCCCAAGGGCGTGTCCGTGCTCACCCATGGCGTGGACGATCCCGCGGTCGTCACCGTCAGCCCGCCGCCGGGTGGCGTGGCTGAGGAAGGCGCGGCTGCCGCCGAAGGCGAAAGCAAGTAAGCCAGCGTTTTTGCAAGCCAAGAGGCCGCCCGACGGAGTTCCCGAAGGCGGCCTCGTCGTTTGCGGTGGGATCGATCAGGGCTGATCGACCGGTCGGGGACGTCGGTCTTCGCCTACGGCGACGTAGGTCAGCACCGCCTCGGTCACCTTGATGACCTCGACATTCGACGGCGTGCGCTGGGCATAGACCTCCACCCGCACGGTGATCGAGGTGTGGCCCACGTGGTCGATTTCGGTGAAGAACGACAGCACGTCGCCGACCAGCACCGGCTGCTTGAACACGAACTCCTTCACCGCCACCGTGGCCACCCGGCCCTTGGCGCGCCAGGCGGCGGTGATGCCGCCGGCGATGTCGACCTGCGCCATGATCCAGCCACCGAAGATGTCGCCGTGCATGTTCACATCGGCAGGGCGGGCCTGGGTGCGCAACGTGGGTACGTGGTCGGGGAGTTGGGGGGCAGAGGACATGAAAAGGGCTCCGGGCAGGGCGCGGCAGAGGCGCGGATAATCGATCGATTCGTCATCATAGAGCGTGCGTGCGAGCGGCATGCGTCTGCTTTTGCGCGCCGTTCGTTCATCCATGCACCATCGCACCGAGCACTCGCCACCGCCCCAGCCTTCTTCCGTCCATGGCAGCACCCCGCGTTCGCGCTGGGCGGTGGTTTCCGCGCTGTGGCCCTACCTGTGGGAATACCGCGGCCGCGTGGTGCTGGCCTTGCTGATGATGATCGCCGCGAAAGTGTCAAACGTCGGCGTGCCCATCGTGCTCAAGGACATCGTCAATGCGCTCGATCTCAAGCCGGGCGACCCGCGCGCCGTGCTCGTCGTGCCGGTGGCGCTGCTGGTGGCCTACGGGCTGCTGCGGCTGAGCGTGTCGCTGTTCACCGAGCTGCGCGAGATCGTGTTTTCGCGGGTGACTCAGGGCGCGGTGCGCAAGATCGCGCTGCAGGTATTCGACCATCTGTTCAGCCTGAGCATGCGCTATCACCTGGAGCGCCAGACGGGCGGCATGTCGCGCGATATGGAGCGGGGTACGCGGGCCATTTCCAGCCTGGTGTCGTTCACGCTCTACAGCATTTTGCCCACCTTGGTGGAAATGGCGCTGGTCATCGGCATCCTGCTGGTCAAGTACGACATTTGGTTCGCGGGCATCGCGCTGGTGGCGCTGCTGCTGTATGTGGGGTTCACCGTCACGGTGACCGAATGGCGCACGCAGTTGCGCCGAGAGATGAACGCGCAGGATTCGCGCGCCAACCAGCGCGCCATCGACGCGCTGCTGAATTATGAGACGGTGAAAATGTTCGGCAACGAGGCGCTGGAGTCGGCCCGCTACGACGACAACCTCAGAAGCTGGATGCGCGCGGCCATCAAGTCGCAGAACTCGCTGTCGCTGCTCAACCTCGGGCAGAGCCTGATCATCGCCTTTGCTGTGACCCTGCTGGTGTGGCGGGCGACGGTTGGCGTGGTCAATGGCAGCATGAATCTGGGCGATCTGGTGCTGGTCAACGCCTTCATGCTGCAGCTTTACGCGCCGCTGAGTTTTCTCGGGGTGATCTACCGCGAGATCCGGCAGTCCACCACCGATCTGGAACGCATGTTCACCATTCTGCATGAGCACCAGGACATCCAGGACGCGCCGCAGGCGCCGTCCCTGCAGGTGGCGCGGGGCGGGGTACGTTTCGAGAACGTGCGCTTCGGCTATGGCGCGGGCCGCGTCATTCTCGACGGGCTGGATTTCACCGTGCCCGCCGGAGAGACCGTGGCCATCGTCGGGCCATCGGGCGCGGGCAAATCGACGCTGGCGCGGCTGCTGTTTCGGTTTTATGCGCCGCAGTCCGGGCGCATCCTGATCGACGGCCAGGACATCGCCCAAGTCACGCAAGCCAGCGTGCGCCGCGCCATTGGCATCGTGCCGCAGGACACGGTGCTGTTCAACGACACCATCGGCTACAACATCGCCTACGGCAAGCCCGGCGCCAGCGCGGCCGAGGTGGAGGCGGTGGCGCGTGCCGCGCATATCCACGACTTCATCGCCAGCACGCCGCAGGGTTATGACACGCAGGTGGGCGAGCGCGGGCTGAAGCTCTCCGGCGGCGAGAAGCAGCGCGTGGCCATTGCCCGCGCGCTGCTGAAGAATCCCCCCATCCTGATTTTCGACGAGGCCACTTCGCAGCTCGACTCGCACAACGAAAAGGCGATTCAGGCCGAGATACGTGCAGCCTCGCGTGATCGCACCGCGATCGTGATTGCCCACCGCCTGTCCACCGTGGTCGATGCGCATCAGATTCTGGTGCTGGAACGCGGGCGCGTGGTCGAGCGCGGCAGCCACGCGCAACTGCTGCAAGCGCGCGGCCTTTACGCCCGCATGTGGAGCCTGCAGCAGGCCCTGGTGCAGGAACGGAGTTTGCATACACCTATTGCGCATTTGTGACCGGCAGTTACACTTGCCCGATTCGTTCACCTTATCCCTACATCCACGGAGATTCGCATGATCAAAAAACTGTTGGGTTTGACCGTTCTGGCCGCAGCCGCGCTGTCCACCGTGCAGGCTGCCGAGTTGACCGGCACGCTGAAAAAAGTCAAGGAAACCGGCAACATCACCGTCGGCTACCGCGAGTCGTCGATACCCTTTTCCTACCTCGACAACAACGGCAAGCCCATCGGCTACGCGATGGATCTGTGCGGCAAGGTGGTCGACGCCGTCAAGGCCGACCTGAAAATGCCCGACCTCAAGGTGAGCTATGCCCCGGTCACGTCGAGCAACCGCATTCCCCTGCTGGAAAACGGCACCATCGACCTGGAGTGCGGCTCCACCACCAATTCGGTGGCGCGTCAGAAGCAGGTGTCCTTCGGGCCGACCTATTTCGTCATCAACGTCACGGCGGCGGTGAAGAAGGATTCGGGCATCGACGATTTCGCGCAGCTCAACGGCAAGACCATCGTGACCACTTCTGGCACCACCGCGGTGCCTCTGCTCAAGAAGTACGAAAAGACCAAGGACATGAGCTTCAAGGAAATCTACGGCAAGGATCACGCCGAGAGCTTCCTGCTGATGGCCGATGGCCGCGCCGCCGCGTTCGTGATGGACGACATCCTGCTTGCCGGGCAGATCGCCAACTCCAAGGATCCGGCGGCCTACAAAATCCTGCCGGGTTCACTGCGCCAGGAGCCCTACAGCATGATGCTGCGCAAGGACGATCCGCAGTTCAAGGCCCTGGTCGACAAGACCATCGAGGGGGTGATGAAGTCCGGCGAGATCAACAAGATCTACGCCAAGTGGTTCACCAGCCCGATCCCGCCCAAGGGCATCAACCTGAATTTCCCGGAAACCCCGGGCATCAAGCAAGCCTTCGCCCACCCGAACGACAAGGGCGTCGAATAAGCTTTTCGTTTTTCGCGAGCCATGAAAAAGCCGGCAGCGCTGCCGGCTTTTTTCCATGCGCGCGAGGGGGTTCTGTGAGGGATTGACATGCTCGGTCTAGGCATTTTTTTCGAAGACACGCCCGATGGCGACACCACCTGGGGCATGTCGCTGCTCTCGGGGCTGCAGTACACCCTGGTGCTCGTCGTGTGCGCCTGGATCATCGCCATGGCGCTGGGCTCGGTGCTCGGTGTGGTGCGCACCACCCGGCACCGCTTCTGGGTCACCCTGGGCAATGGCTATGTGGAACTGTTCCGCAACATCCCCTTGCTGGTGCAGTTCTTCCTTTGGTATTTCGTGCTGCCCAGCGTGATTGCGCCGCTCAAGCGCTTTGCCAACGCGGTTGATCCGGGCACGTTTCAGCTCCTCACCGCCGTGGTGTGTCTGGGCCTGTTCACCGCGGCGCGAATCGCCGAGCAGGTCAAGTCGGGCATCCAGTCGCTGCCGCGCGGGCAGACGCTGGCCGGGCTGGCGCTGGGGCTGACGCCGACGCAGACCTATCGCCATGTGCTGCTGCCCATGGCGTATCGCATCATCATTCCGCCGCTGACGTCCGAGTCGATGAATCTGGTGAAGAACTCGGCAGTGGCTTATTCCATCGGCCTGACCGAGTTGTTCTTCCGCACCCGCGAAATGGGCGAGATGACCTTCCGCTACTTCGCCGCCTTCGGCGCGGCAACGGTGCTGTATGTGGCGGTGGCGTTTTCCATCAATCGCATCATGGCGTGGGTGGAGCGCGCCACCGCCGTGCCGGGCTATATGGGCGGGAGCAAGTGATGGGCGACTTTGACTTTTCCTCCATCGTCTCGGTGCTGCCCTTTTTGCTCAAGGGCCTGGCCTACACCATTCAGCTCACCGTGGTGGCGGCCATCGGCGGCACGCTGCTGGGCATAGTGCTCGCTTTGGCGCGGCTGTCTCACCTCAAATGGCTGTCGCTGCTGGCGGCGGGCTACATCAACCTGATGCGCTCGATTCCGCTGCTGCTGGTGATTTTCTGGTTCTACTTCCTGGCGCCGGTGATGCTGCAGGCCATCACCGGGGCGGACTATCCGCCCAAGATCGGGGCGGAGCGCTCGGCCTATTTCACCTTCATCCTGTTCGAGGCGGCGTATTTCGCCGAGATCGTGCGGGCCGGAATTCAGAGCATTCCCAAGGGGCAGTTGGGCGCGGCCTACGCGCTGGGCCTGAACTATGCGCAGGCCATGCGCCTGATCATCCTGCCGCAGGCGCTGCGCAATATGCTGCCGGTGTTGCTGACGCAGACCATCGTGCTGTTCCAGGACGTGTCGCTGGTGGCGCTGCTCAACGTGACCGACTTCGTCGGCGCCGCGATGAAAATCGCGCAGCGCGACAGCCGCGTGGTCGAGATGTACACCCTGGTGGCCGTGGTGTATTTCGTACTGAGTTTCCTGCTGTCGCAGGGCGTCAAGCGCCTGCATCAGCGCATCGCTATCGTCAGGTAGTGCGGTGAGTCACTTCAATGGATCGTTTGATGACCCAGAATTCTGCCCAGGGCGCTGCAGCGCCGATGATCGACATCCGCCAGATCAGCAAGTGGTATGGCGACTTTCAGGTGCTCACCGACTGTTCCACGCAGGTGGCGCGCGGCGAGGTCGTGGTGGTGTGCGGGCCGTCGGGCTCGGGCAAGTCCACACTCATCAAGTGCGTCAACGCGCTGGAGCCGTTCCAGAAGGGCGACGTGGTGGTGGATGGCATCTCGATTGCCGATCCCAGGACCAATCTGCCCAGGCTGCGCGCGCGCGTGGGTATGGTGTTTCAGCACTTCGAGTTGTTTCCGCACCTGACCGTGACCGACAACCTCACGCTGGCCCAGATCAAGGTGCTCGGGCGCAGCAAGGCCGAGGCGCGCGAGAAGGGGCTGCTCTATCTCGACCGCGTGGGTCTTTCGATGCACAAGGACAAATTCCCCGGTCAGCTCTCCGGCGGGCAGCAGCAGCGCGTGGCGATCGCGCGCGCGCTGTCGATGGACCCGATCGCCATGCTGTTTGACGAGCCCACTTCGGCGCTCGATCCGGAGATGGTGGGCGAGGTGCTCGACGTCATGGTCAAGCTCGCCGAGGAGGGCATGACCATGATGGTGGTCACGCACGAAATGGGCTTCGCGCGCAAGGTCTCGCACCGCGTGGTGTTCATGGACGCCGGGCGGGTGGTCGAAGATTGCCCGACGCCGCAGTTCTTCTCGACCAGCGAACAGCGCAGCGAGCGCGCCGCGCATTTCCTGGCCAAAATCCTGCAGCATTGATCTGCCGCTTCATTGGGCTGCGAGTCGGGGCGTAGCATGTACGTGTTGTTTTCATCGATGCCGCCATGACCGCCATCCAGACGCTCACGATCACCCGCCCCGACGATTTACACCTGCATCTGCGCGACGGCGCCGCGATGCGCGATGCGCTGCCGTGGACGGCGCGGCAATTTGCCCGGGCCATCGTCATGCCCAATCTCAAGCCGCCGGTGGTGCATCCGCAGCAGGCGCTGGACTACCGCGCGCGCATCCTCGCCGCCTTGCCCGCAGGCCGCGATTTCACGCCCTTGATGACGCTCTATCTCACCGACGACACCACGCCGGCGATGGTGCAAGAGGCCCGACAAGGCGGCGTGGTGCACGCCTTCAAGCTCTACCCGGCGGGCGCGACGACCAACTCCGACAGCGGCGTGACCGAACTCAGGCGCATCTACCCGGCGCTCGAAGCGATGCAGCGCCTCGGCCTGCCGCTGCTGATTCACGGCGAAGTGGTCGATCCCGAGGTCGATGTGTTCGACCGTGAAGCGGTGTTCATCGAGCGCCATCTGGTGGCGCTGCACCGCGCCTTTCCCGAGCTCAAAATCGTGCTGGAGCACATCACCACCGCGCACGCCGCAGCCTATGTGCGCGAGGCGTCGGAGCTGAATGCGCAGGGCGTGCCGCGGCTGGCGGCCACCCTTACCGCGCACCACCTGCTGCACAACCGCAACGCCCTGTTCAAGGGCGGGATAAGGCCGCATTACTACTGCCTGCCCGTGCTCAAGCGCGAGACGCATCGTCAGGCCCTGCTCGATGTGGCGACCAGCGGCGATCCGCGGTTTTTTCTCGGCACCGATTCCGCGCCGCACGCGCGCAACACCAAGGAAACGGCCTGCGGCTGCGCGGGGTGTTTTACCGCAGCGAATGCGCTGGAGCTGTATTGCGCCGCGTTCGAGCAGCGCGACGCCTTGCACCGCCTCGACGATTTCGCCAGCCGCTTTGGCGCGGCGTTCTACGGCCTGCCGCGCAATAGCGGCACGATCACGCTGGAGCGCAAGACCTGGCAAGTGCCCGAAACCCTGCCTTATGCCGACACCGACATCGTGCCCCTGCACGCGGGCGAGGCGATGGCATGGCGGATGCGGCCCGGCGTCTGATCAGGTGTTGCCGGCCTGGGCGTTCAGCGCGCGCAACGGGAGCGAATCCGCGATAATCCGCAGCGCGAAGCGGGGTGGGCAGTCGCGGTGCGCGCAAGGCGCAACGAGGAAGGTCCGGACTCCACAGGGCGGGATGACGGCTAACGGCCGTGCACGGTGACGTGACGAACAGGGCCACAGAGACGAGCAAGCGCCGGGCGACCAGCGTGGACGTGAAACGCGGCAACCTCCATCCGGAGCAACACCAAATAGGCAGACGCGCCGGCGGCAACGTCGGCACAGCGCGGCCCGCGCGAGTCTGCGGGTAGGTGGCTTGAGCCGTGCAGCAATGCACGGCCTAGAGGAATGGCTGCCACGGTGCGGGTGCAAACCCGCGCTGCACAGAATCCGGCTTATAGCTCCGCTTCGCACTTTTTCCCTCAGTTTTTGCAACGCCGTCCGGGTGGGGATGGGTGCTGCCTGTCATCCATCAAAGCGTCGATGCGCTTCATTTTCTAGAAAGAACATTCAAGACGAACTCTAACTTATTCATTTTTAAAAGAAACATGCCTATATACTGGTTTCATGAACAGTATCTAAGTCCTTGTTTTGTAAAAGAAATTTCAGGGTTTCAGGCTTGACCGCGGCCATCGCCATCCTCTAAAGTGGCGTGAAGTGCAAAAAAGTGGGAAATTGTGCAGCACGCTGCGCAGTTTGACCGACCTCACTGCTGCACGGCAACCGCGGGCGATTTCATGTTCATAGGCATTTCGGCACTCAATCTGGACGGCAAGGGTCGTATGACCGTGCCTGCCCGGCATCGTGACGTGCTGCTGGCGCGCTCGCAGGGGCGGCTGACGCTGACCAAGAGCCCGGACGGTTGCCTGCTGATGTTTTCGGACGACGAGTGGGTGGCCTTTCGTGACCGGGTGATGCAATTGCCGATGGCGGCGCAGGGCTGGAAGCGCATCTACCTCGGCCATGCCACCGAAACCGAAATGGACGCGACCGGCCGCGTGCTGATTTCGCCGGAATTGCGCCAGGCCGCGGGTCTGGAGCGCGAGGTCGATCTCATCGGCATGGGGCGGCATTTCGAAATCTGGGATCGCGCCAGGCATCAGGCGCAAGAGGCGGCGGTGATCGAGGCGGGCATGCCCGATGCCGTGCGCGACATCGTGTTGTGACCGTGTATGCGCCACCACGCTCCCATGCCCAGCGCCGAGACGGCGCACCGCACGGTGCTGCTGCACGAGGCGGTCGACCAACTGATCACCAACCCGGACGGGGTGTATCTGGACGCGACCTTCGGCCGCGGCGGCCACAGCCGGGAAATCCTGCGGCGGCTGTCGCCTGCGGGGCGGCTGATTGCCATCGACCGCGATCCCCAGGCCATCGAGGCGGCGGCGCAGATTCACGATGCGCGTTTCGTCATCAGACATGCGCCGTTCGCCGAGTTTGCGCGGGTGCTGCGCGAGCAGGGCGTGGCGCAGGTCGACGGGCTGCTGTTCGATCTGGGGGTGTCGTCGCCGCAACTCGATCAACCCGAGCGCGGATTCAGCTTTCGCGCTGACGGGCCCTTGGATATGCGGATGGACACCAGCAGCGGGCAAACCGTCGCTGAGTATCTGGCTTCGGCCAGCGTGGATGAGATTGCAACCGTGCTGAGGGATTATGGAAACGAACGGGCGGCTGTCCAGATTGCAAAGAAGATTGTGGCTCGCCGCGAGTCCGGAGCGCCGGTTAGTCGCAGCGGGGAACTGGCCGCCCTCGTGGCCACGGCCGTCAAGAGTCGCGAGCCGGGGCAAGACCCGGCCACCCGCACGTTTCAAGCTCTTCGGATTCACGTCAATGCCGAGCTTGCGCAAATCGAGGCGGCGTTGAGCCAGGTGCTGGCCTGGCTGAAACCGGGCGGACGGCTGGCTGTGATCAGCTTTCATTCGCTGGAGGACGCCCTGGTCAAGCGCTATATCCAAAGCCACTCGCGCGCTCCGGCGGTCGATCGGCGCCAGCCTTTCGTGCCGGGCGTTTCGGCCGAGTTTCAACCGCAGTTCAAGGACGTGTTGCGGCTGCGGCCCTCGGCGGCGGAGGTCAGTGGCAACGCACGCGCGCGCTCGGCCATGCTGCGCGTGGCGCAACGGATCTAGTATGAAACAACCCCCGCACTCGCCTTGCTCGCCATCCCCCCAGGAGTCTGTCGGACTTGGGGCGTCGATAGCGAAAAACGGCCCCGGCGAGGACAGTTTTTGCCGATTTCGCCGGGCAATAGTCGAACTATTGCCCAAGAAAGCGGTGAAAAATGGACCGGCGAGGCCGTTTTGCAGCCGACGATCCTCAAGTCCGACAGGCTCCCAGGGGGTGCCAGTTCGCTTCGGTGCGCCCGGCGCGAACTGACATGGACGGCCTGACCCGCATCAACCTGCTGCTGCTGTTCGTCGTGGTGCTGTGCGCCATGTCGGTGGTGCGCGCGCAGTACCAGGGGCGGCGCACTTTCGCGGCGCTGGACGTGGCGCAGCAGCGCGCCGAGCAATTGCAGATGGACAAGGATCGTCTGCAGGTGGAGTACCGCGCGATGAGCGCGCCCGGGCGCATCGAGCGCATCGCCCGCACCCAGCTCGACATGCGCCCCATCACGGCGGCGCGAACCATTTTCGTGCACGAAGGCCAGACCACGCTGCCGCCTTTGCCCGTCGTGCCGCAGTCTCAGCCTGGAGCTGCGGGCAAAGGAGCGCGCAGATGAAAAACCCTGCGCTGTGCCCTCTGTCTGCGGCCGGTTATGGCAAGAGCCCGCTGCTGAATGTGAAGCTGCCGCCGGGCCGCGCCTGGCTGGTCAAGTGGCTGCTGTACGCCGTGTTCGCAGCGCTGGCGCTGCGCGCCTTCTGGGTGCAGGTGTGGACCACGCAGTTCTATCAGAACCAGGGCGAGCTGCGCTTCGTGCGCACCATCGAGCTGCCGGCGATGCGCGGACGCATCCTCGACCGTAACGGCAACATCCTGGCGTCGAGCATCCCGGCCAGGACCATCTGGGCCGACCCCACTCAGGTCGAATCGGGCGATGACCGGGTGCAGCAGCTCGCCCGGCTGCTCGGACTGAACGCGGCCGATCTGCAGCGCCGGCTCGATTCCAACAAACAGTTCGTCTATCTCAAGCGGCAGGTGGACATCGCCATCGCCCGACAGGTCAAGGCGCTGGGCATCAAGGGCATTTACGAATCGCCCAGCTACAAGCGCTACTACCCGGAAGGCTCGGCTGCGGCGCAGCTCATCGGCTTCACCAATATCGATGGCCAGGGTCAGGACGGCATGGAACTGGTGCTGCAGTCGCGGCTGGCCGGACATCCCGGCGTGCGCAAGGTCGTCAAGGACCGGCTGGGCAATGTGATCGAGGATGTGTCGGGCGGAGTGCCGCCGGTGGATGGGCAGGATGTGCGGCTGTCGATCGACAGCAAGATCCAGTACCTCACCTATCAGGCGCTCAAGCAGGCCGTGGAGGACAACAAGGCCAAGAACGGCAGCGCGGTGGTGGTCGATGCGAAGACGGGCGAGATTCTGGCGATGGCCAATTACCCCAGCTTCGATCCCAATCGCCGCAAGCGCATGACCGAGGCGGACATCCGCAACTACGCCGTGACCGATGCCTTTGAACCCGGTTCGGTGCTCAAGCCCATCACCCTGACCGCCGCCTTGCAGGCCGGCATCATCACGCCGACCACGGTGTTTCATACCGCGCCGGGATGCCAGCCGTTTTACGGCGCCAATATCTGCGATGACGACGACAACGGCAATATCGAACTGCCGCAGGTCATCCAGTATTCGAGCAACGTCGCCACTTCGCAGGTGGTGAGCAAGATGCCGGCGCAGGTGCAGTGGGATATGTACACCGCGGTCGGCTTCGGCCAGCGCCCGCAGATCGAGTTTCCCGGCGCCACCAGCGGACTGATGCGGCCAATGAAGCGCTGGCGCCCGATCGACCGCATCACCATGGGCTTCGGCTACGGGCTGGGCATCTCCACCCTGCAACTGGCGCATGCCTATCTGATCTTTGCCGACCACGGCCGCATTTTCCCGGTCACGCTGTTCAAGCGCGACGAGGCCCCCGAGGGCGTGCAGGTCGTGTCGCCCACCGTGGCGCGAGAGATGCGCGGCATGCTCGCGCTGGTGACGCAGCCCGGCGGCACCGCACCGGCGGCGGCCGTGCCAGGCTACTCCACAGGCGGCAAGACCGGCACGGCCTGGATTGCCAAGAATGGCAAGTACGACAAAAAACTATTCCGCGCGCAATTCGTCGGGCTGGCGCCGATTCACCATCCCGTGCTGGTGATGGCGGTGTCGATCGATCAGCCTACGGGCGGAAAACATTTCGGCGGTCAGGTGGCGGCCCCGGTGTTCGGCGCGGTGGTGCCGCAGGCCTTGCGCGTTCTCGGGGTGCAGCCCGACCTGCCGGTCAAGCCCGATCTCGTTCCGGCGCAAACCGCGCAGGCGCTGCGACTTCCCGCCGGACGGGCGATGCAGGGGGGCGCATGAATCACGCAGTGGATGCCGTGCTGCACGCATTGCGCGCACTGGGTGTCGCGCCGGACGCGCCCTGGTCAACCGACAGCCGCAGCCTGCGGCCGGGCGAGGTGTTCGTCGCCTGGCCGGGCGCGGCACGCGATCCGCGTCAGTTCGTGGCGCAGGCCCTCGCAGCGGGGGCTGTGGCGGCGCTGGTCGAGGCCACAGGCGCGCAGCACTATGGGTTTTCCGATCCGCGCATTCTGGCGGTCGAAGGACTCAAGGCGCTGGCCGGGCCGCTGGCCGCGGCCTGGTATGGCCATCCTTCTGAAGCCGTGAAGCTGCTGGCTGTGACCGGCACCAACGGCAAGACTTCCTGCGCGCTGTGGACGGCGCAGGCCTTGAACGCGGGCGGGCGGCGCTGCGGGGTGATCGGCACGCTGGGCGCGGGATGGCCCGATGCGCTGCAGCCCACCGGATTCACCACGCCCGACCCGGTGCGCCTGCAGTCCCTGCTCGCCACGTTGCGCGAACAAGGCGCGCCCTGGTGCGCCATCGAGGCATCGAGCATCGGTCTGGACGAGCAGCGGCTGGCCGGTTGCGCCCTGCACGCCGCAGCATTCACCAACCTCACGCAAGATCATCTCGACTACCACGGCGATATGGCGGCCTATGCGCGCGCCAAGCAGGCCTTGTTCGCCTGGCCGGGGCTGCGCCATGCGGTGATCGACATCGACGATGCCTACGGCGCTTCAACCCTGCTGGCGGACTGCCGCAGCCGCGGGCTCGACGTGCAGACGACCGCGCTGCAAGCGCCTGCCGACTGGCGCGCCGCAGACCTTGCGCAGACTCCCGCTGGCCAGCGCTTCACCCTGGTACATCGCCACGCCCGCCACGAGCTGGACCTTCCCGTGCTCGGCACCTTCAACCTGCGCAATCTATTGGTGGTCGCCGCGCTGCTGCACACCACGGGCATGGACGACGCGGCCATCGCCGCTGCATTGCGCACGGTGCGTGCCGTGCCCGGTCGCATGCAGACGCTGGGCGGTTTGGGGGCGCCGCTGGCGGTCATCGACTACGCCCACACGCCCGACGCGCTCGACAAGGCGCTGCAGGCGCTCAAGCCCGTGGCCGCCAGGCGCCAAGGCAAGCTGTGGTGCGTGTTCGGCGCCGGCGGCGACCGCGACGCGCGCAAGCGTCCGCTGATGGCGCAGGCCGCGGCCGCCCGCGCCGACCGCGTGGTGCTGACCAGCGACAACCCGCGCAGCGAAGCGCCGGGGGCCATCCTGCAGGACCTGCTCGCCGGAGTGCCGCAGAGTGAGGACACGCCGCCGTTTTCCACGGTGGAAGATCGCGCCGCCGCCATCGCCCAGACCCTGGCCCACGCCGCAGCAGAAGATGTGGTGCTGATCGCGGGCAAGGGCCACGAAAACACGCAGGAGATCGCCGGGCACAAGCAGGCCTTCAGCGACGCCTTCCACGCCCGCATGGCGCTGGCCGCGCGCGGGGCGGGCCTGTGCACCCTGGGCGAACTGCGTGACTGGATCGGGGCGGATGCGCGACTCATCGGCGCGGCCGACGTGACGGTGAGTGCCATCGAGACCGACAGCCGCAGGCTCACGCCGGGCGCGCTGTTCGTTGCCCTGCGCGGCGCGCGCTTCGATGCGCACGACTTCCTGCAGCAGGCCGCCGCGGCGGGTGCGCGCGCGCTGCTGGCCGAGCAGGGCGTGGCGGCCAGCGGTCTGCCGGGCATCGAAGTGCCCGACAGCCTGCGGGCGCTGGGCCTGCTGGCGCGCGGCTGGCGGCGGCAGCAGGCGCTGCCCTTGATCGCCGTGACCGGCAGCAACGGCAAGACCACGGTGACGCAGATGCTCGCAAGCATTCTGGCGGCGTGGCACGGCGAAGAGCGGCGGCTGGCGACGCAGGGCAATTTCAACAACGAAGTCGGGCTGCCGCTGACCCTGCTGCGCCTGCGGCCGCAGCATCAGGCCGCGGTGGTCGAGCTGGGCATGAATCATCCGGGCGAGATCGCCTGGCTCGCCAGTCTTGCCGAGCCCACGGTGGCGCTGGTGAACAACGCGCAGCGCGAACATCAGGAGTTCATGCACGGCGTCGAAGCGGTCGCGCGCGAAAACGGCGCCGTGCTCGCGGCGCTGCCGCGCAGCGGGGTGGCAGTGTTTCCCGCAGGCGATGCGCACAGCGGTATCTGGGCTGAGCTGGCGGCAGGGCGTAGGGTGCTGCGCTTTGCCTTGCGTGATGAGTCCAAGGCGGAGGTCGAGGCTGAAGTGAGTGGCCGTGCGTTTTATCGGCAGCGCCAGTTGCGGCTGCAATTGCACACCCCGGCGGGCCATGCCGAAGTCGGCCTGCAACTGCTGGGGGCGCACAACGCGCGCAATGCCCTGGCGGCCACCGCCGCAGCCTTGGCCGCAGGAGTGCCGCTCGATGCCGTCTGCCGCGGTCTGGAGGCGTTCTCCCCGGTGGCAGGGCGTCTGGCGCCGCGGCGGCTGCAACTGCCGGGCGGACACGACCTGCTGCTCATCGACGACAGCTACAACGCCAACCCGGATTCGGTGCGCGCCGCCATCGACGTGCTGGCCGAACTGCCGGGGCGCGGCCTGCTGCTGCTGGGCGACATGGGCGAGGTGGGCGACAACGGCCCGGCCTTCCACGCCGAGGTCGGCGCCTATGCGGCGCAGCGCGGCGTGGCGGCGCTGTGGGCCTGCGGCGAGATGACGGCGCACGCGGCGACGGCCGCGCGGGCGGCGGGGATGACCGCGGTGCGGCATCAGACCGATCCGACGGACTTCTCCCTGGACGCGGCGGCGTTGCGCGACTTCGACACCGTGCTGGTCAAAGGCTCGCGCTTCATGCGCATGGAACGCACGGTGCAGGCCATTGCCGCGCTGGCGGCTCCGGCCCAGGGCACGCCCGCGCTGGAGGCTCGCCATGCTGCATAGTCTGGCCCTGTGGCTGATGCAACTCTCACCCGATCTGCGCTTTTTCCGGGTGTTCAACTACATCACCTTCCGCGCGGTGATGAGCACGCTCACCGCGTTGTGCATCGGCCTGCTCGCCGGTCCCGCGGTGATTCGCAAGCTCACCGCGATGAAGGTCGGCCAGGCGGTGCGCCAGGACGGGCCGCAGACGCATCTCATCAAGACGGGCACGCCGACCATGGGCGGGGTGCTCATCCTGCTGGCCATCGGCGTGTCCACGCTGCTGTGGATGGATCTGAGCAACCGCTTCGTCTGGCTGGTGCTGCTGGTGACTCTCGGCTTCGGCGCCATCGGCTGGGCCGACGACTACCGCAAGGTCGTCTACCGCGACCCCAACGGCATGCGCTCGCGCGACAAGTATTTCTGGCAGACGCTCATCGGCGTGGCCGCCGCGTTCTATCTGGCCTTTGCCGTTTCGGGCAAGGGCAACGCCGAGGTCTGGAATCTGTTCGTGACGTGGCTGCAAAGCGGCATGACCATGCCCCTGCCGCCCGCCTCAGACCTCATCGTGCCCTTTTTCAAATCGGTCAGCTATCCGCTGGGCGTGACCGGCTTCATCGTGCTGAGCTATCTGGTCATCGTCGGCAGCAGCAACGCGGTCAACCTCACCGACGGCGCCGACGGCCTGGCCATCATGCCCGTGGTCATGGTCGGCAGCTCGCTGGGGGTGTTCGCCTATGTCACCGGCAACGCGGTGTATTCCAGATACCTGCTGTTTCCCTTCATTCCGGGAACGGGCGAACTGCTGATCTTCGTCGGCGCCATGGTCGGCGCGGGGCTGGCGTTTCTGTGGTTCAACGCCTATCCGGCGCAGGTGTTCATGGGCGACGTGGGCGCGCTGGCGCTGGGCGGCGCGCTGGGCACCATCGCGGTCATCGTGCGCCAGGAAATCGTGCTGGCCATCATGGGCGGGGTGTTCGTGGCCGAAACCGTGTCGGTGATGATCCAGGTGACCTACTTCAAGTACACCAAGAAGAAGTACGGCGTGGGACGGCGCATTTTCAAGATGGCGCCGCTGCACCATCACTTCGAGCAGCTCGGGGTGAAGGAATCGCAGGTGGTGGTGCGGTTCTGGATCGTCACCATGATGCTGTGTCTGGTCGGGCTGGCGAGCCTGAAGCTGCGATGAAGCTCAACGCGCTTCCCGTGCTCGTGCTCGGTCTGGGCGAATCCGGCCTGGCGATGGCGCGCTGGTGCGCCGCGCAGGGCGCGCGGGTGCGTGTGGCCGACAGCCGCAGCGCGCCGCCCGGGCTGGCCGCGCTGCAGCGCGAAGTGCCGTCGGCGCAGGTGCATTGCGGCAGCCTGGGCGCCGACTTGCTGGGCGATGCGCAACTGGTGCTGCGCAGCCCCGGCATTGCGCCGCATGCCGCCGAGTTTTCCGCCCTCGTGCAGGCGGCCGTCGAGCGCGGCGTGCCGGTCGCAGGTGAGCTGCACCTGTTCCAGTGGGCGCTGGGTGCCTTGCGCCGGGAGCGCGACTATGCGCCCAGGGTCGTGGCCATCACCGGGACCAACGGCAAGACCACGGTCACGCGATTGACCGGGCTGATGCTCGAGCGCGCGGGCTGGAGCGTCGCCGTGGCCGGCAATATCTCGCCGTCGATGCTCGACGTCTTGCAGGCCCGCCTTCAGGCGGACGATCTGCCGGCGGCGTGGGTGCTGGAACTGTCCAGCTTCCAGCTCCACGGCATGGCCGAATTCGCCGCGGACGCAGCCACCGTGCTCAACCTCACCCAGGACCATCTCGACTGGCACGGCGACATGGCGGCCTATGCCGCAGACAAGGCAAACATCTTCGGGAGCCAGGGCGCGCAGGGCGTCATGGTGCTGAACCGCGACGACCCGCAGGTGTTGGCGATGCAGCGCCCGGGGCGCAGACTGCGGCGCTTCGGCCTGTCGGCGCCGCAGCAGCCGGGCGATTGGGGCGTGATGCGCGAAGGCGGCATCGACTGGCTGGTGCGCGCGCTTGCCGATGTCGATGCAGAAGCTGCATTGGTCGCCCCGAAATCCCCGCGTCGCGCCAAGTCAGCGGCGCCGCCCGCCGCCCAGCTCGTCCTGCAGCGTCTGATGCCCGCCGAAGCGCTGCGCATTCAGGGCGGGCACAACATCGCCAACGCGCTGGCGGCGCTGGCCTTGGCCGACGCCGTGGGCGCGCCGCTCGCGCTCCTGCTGCACGCCTTGCGCGAGTATCGCGGCGAGCCGCATCGCATGCAGACCGTGGCGGTGATCGACGGCGTGCGCTGGATCGACGACAGCAAGGGCACGAATGTCGGCGCCACGGTCGCCGCGCTGGCGGGGATGGACGCGCCGGTGGTGCTGATCGCAGGCGGCGACGGCAAGGGGCAGGACTTTTCGCCGCTGCGCGCGCAGGCCGGGCGCTTGCGCGCGGCCGTGCTGATCGGCCGCGATGCGCAGGCCATCGCCGCCGAATTGCAGGGCCTGGCGCCGATCGAATTCACGCAGTCCCTGGAGCAGGCTGTGCAGCGCGCCGCCCTGCTTGCGCAGACCGGCGATGCGGTGCTGTTGTCACCGGCCTGCGCCAGTCTGGACATGTTCCGCAACTACGCGCAACGCGCTGAAGTGTTCACTCAGGCGGTTCGTGAGCTGGCAGAACAGCGCGGACAAATCTGGAGCGAAGGGGTCGGTCATGCTTGAGCGCATGCTGCCCTTTCTCGGTCGCAAGCGCTCTGCGTCGCAACACAAGGCGTCGGCCGATCTGCCGGTGCGGGTGGGACGCATGGCGCCGCGCAATTCGCGCATGCTCGAGTACGACCAGAACCTGGTCTGGGTCACGCTGCTGCTGCTGGCCTACGGTCTGGTCATGGTGTATTCGGCGACGATTTCCTTCCACGATTCGCCGCGCTATGCGCAGTGGTCGCCCTATCACTATTTCGTGCGCGATCTGTTCTCCATCGGCGCTGCCCTGCTGGCGAGCTGGATCGTGGTGCAGATTCCGATGGCCGAGCTGCAGAAGTGGTCGATGCGCTTTTTCTTCCTCTCGCTGCTCGGTCTGGTGCTGGTGCTGCTGCCGCATGTCGGCAAGGACGTGAACGGCTCCAAGCGCTGGGTGGTTCTGCCAGGGGGCTTGAATTTCCAGCCGTCCGAGCTGGTCAAGCTCACCGCGCTGCTCTACGCCGCCGACTTCATGGTGCGCAAGCAGGACGTCAAGCAAAGCCTGCTCAAGGCTTTCCTGCCGATGATGGCGGTGATGATGCTCGTGGGCGTGCTGCTGCTGGCCGAGCCGGATATGGGCGCGTTTCTGGTGATCGCCTCCATCACCCTGGCCATCCTCTTTCTCGGCGGTGCCAACGGCAAGCTGTTTGCGGTGTTCAGCGTGGCCGTGATCGGCGCCTTTGTATTGATGATCGTGCTGTCGCCCTGGAGGCGTGATCGCATCTTCGCCTACCTCAACCCCTGGTCGGAAGCCAACGCGCTGGGCAGCGCCTACCAGCTCTCGCACGCGCTGATCGCGATGGGACGTGGCGAGTGGTTCGGCGTCGGCCTCGGGGGCAGCATCGAAAAGCTGCATTACCTGCCCGAGGCGCATACCGACTTTCTGCTGGCCATCATCGGTGAAGAGCTGGGGCTGGCGGGCGTCGGTGTGGTGATCTTCGCGTTCTACTGGATCGTGCGCCGCGCCTTCGACATCGGCCGCCAGGCGCTGGTGCTCGACCGCATGTACAGCGCCCTGGTGGCGCAGGGCATCGGCGTGTGGATCGGCGGTCAGGCGTTCATCAATATCGGTGTCAACCTCGGTCTGCTGCCGACCAAGGGGCTGACCCTGCCGCTGATGAGCTATGGCGGATCGGCGCTGCTGCTCAACTGCATGGCGATTGCCGTGCTGCTGCGCGTCGATTTCGAGAACCGAATTTTGATGCGCGGAGGGCATGTATGAGGATGCCCCCCCCCCGAAATCGCCGCGTTGCGGCGCTCTCCTTGCAGGGCGCGGCGTCGCCAGAGTCGACGCCCCCTCGTGCCGTCCAGCCTGGCGCAGGCCAGGCTGGAGCCGCGGCACTCAGCCCCCAGGGGGCGGGGCAAGGCTTGGGGCGGCCCGGCGCCTTGCCCCTGTCGCCATCGCGCGCGCCGGTGGCCGTCATCATGGCAGGAGGCACCGGGGGTCACATCTTCCCCGGCATCGCCGTGGGCGAGGGGCTGCGTGCTGCGGGCTGGACGGTGCACTGGATGGGCGCGCCCTCGGGCATGGAAGCCCAGCTTGCACCGCAACACGGCTTCGACATGCTCTGGGTGCGGTTTGGCGGACTGCGCGGCAAGGGGCTGTGGACCAAGCTGCTGCTGCCGCTGAATCTGCTGCGCGCCTTCTGGCAGGCCTGGCGCGCCCTGCGGCGCGTCGGCGCCGACGTGGTGGTCAGCATGGGCGGCTACATCGCCTTTCCCGGCGGCTTGATGAGCGTGTGGTCCGGCGCCAGGCTGGTGGTGCACGAACAGAACGCGGTGGCTGGCCTGGCCAACAAGGTGCTCGCGCGCGTCGCCGACCGCGTCTACACCGCCTTCCCCGACGTGCTGCCCGGCGCGCAGTGGGTGGGTAATCCGGTGCGTGCGGCGATCTGTGCCTTGCCCGCCCCGGAGCAGCGCTACGCCGGGCGCAGCGGAGCGCTGCAATTGCTCGTGGTGGGCGGCAGCCTGGGAGCGCAGGCGCTCAATGCCCTGGTGCCGCAGGCGCTGGCGCTGCTGCCCGAAAGAACGCGCCCGCAGGTGCGTCATCAGAGCGGGGCCAGGCATTTGCCGGCCTTGCAGCAGGCCTACGCCGACGCCGGCGTGCAGGCCGACTGTGTGGCTTTCATCGACGACATGGCCGCAGCCTACGCGCAGGCCGATCTGGTGATTTGCCGTGCCGGCGCCTCGACCGTGACCGAAGTGGCCTGCGCCGGGGTGGCGGCGCTGTTCGTGCCGTTTCCCCATGCCGTCGACGATCACCAGACGGCCAACGCGCAATTTCTCGCAGGCCGCGATGCGGCGTTGCTGATGCAGCAACGCGACCTCAGCGCGCAGGGGCTGGCCGAGCTGCTGCAAAGCCTCGACCGCAGGCGGCTGCTGCAACTGGCGCAGGCCGCGCGCGCACTGGCGCGGCCCGACGCCGTGCAGGCCATCGTGGCGGGATGTACCGCCCTGCTTGACGGGCGCGAAACAAGACAAGGACAGGGGCGATGAAACACGCCATTCGCAACATTCATTTCGTCGGCATCGGCGGCGCCGGCATGAGCGGCATCGCCGAGGTGCTGCACAACCTGGGCTACGGCGTCAGCGGCTCGGATCTGAGCGAGAGCGCCACCGTGCGCCGTCTGCGCGACCTGGGCGTGCGCGTGGCCATCGGGCACGACGCCGCCCATGTGCAGGACGCCGATGCCGTGGTGATTTCGACCGCCGTGCGCGCCGACAACCCCGAGGTGCTCGCCGCGCGCGCACGCCATATTCCTGTGGTGCCGCGCGCCGTCATGCTGGCCGAGTTGATGCGCTTGAAGCGCGGCGTCGCCATTGCAGGCACGCATGGCAAGACCACCACCACCAGCCTGGTCGCCAGTGTGCTGGCCGAGGGCGGGCTCGATCCGACCTTCGTCATCGGCGGACGGCTCAACAGCGCCGGGGTCAATGCCAAGCTCGGGCAGGGCGAGTACATCGTGGTCGAGGCGGACGAATCCGATGCCTCCTTTCTCAACCTGCTGCCGGTGATGGCCGCAGTCACCAATATCGACGCCGACCACATGGACACCTACGGCCACGACCCGGCCCGGCTGCGGCATGCCTTCGTCGATTTCATCGCCCGGCTGCCGTTCTATGGCGCCGCGGTGCTGTGCGTGGACGACGCCGCGGTACGCTCCATCCTGCCCTTCGTCTCCAAGCCCGTCACCAGCTACGGCTTTGCCGAGGACGCGCAGGTGCGCGCCATCGACGTGCGGGCCGAAGGCGCGCAGATGCACTTTACCGCGCTGCGGCGCAATGGTGTGGAACTGCCGCCGCTGGCCGTCACACTCAACCTGCCGGGGCGGCACAACGTGCAGAACGCGCTGGCGGCCATTGCCATCGCCGCCGAGCTGAACGTGGACGACGCCGCCGTGCTGCGCGCTCTGGCTGGGTTCAAAGGCGTCGGGCGGCGCTTCCAGCGCCACGGCGAAGTCAACGCGGCGCACGGCGGGCAGTTCACGCTGATCGACGACTACGGCCACCACCCCGCCGAGATGGCCGCCACGCTGGCCGCCGCCCGCGGCGCCTTTCCGGGGCGGCGCTTGCTGCTCGCCTTCCAGCCGCATCGCTACACCCGCACCCGCGATCTGTTCGAAGATTTCGTCAAGGTGCTGGGCGAAGCCGATGCGGTGCTGCTGACCGAGGTCTACGCCGCAGGCGAAGCCCCGCTGGTGGCGGCAGACGGCCGCAGCCTGGCGCGTGCGGTGCGCGTGGCGGGCAAGACCGAGCCGGTGTTCGTCGAGGCCGTGGCCGACCTGCCCCGGGCCATTCTGGAAACGGCGCGCGATGGCGACGTGGTGATCTGCATGGGCGCAGGCTCGATCGGCGCTGTCGCCGCGCTGGTGGTGCAGGCAGCCGACTCGCAGGAGGGTGCGGCATGACGACATGGCCCCAGATCGATCCGCGCGGCCTGGGCCGCGTCGCGGTGCTCATGGGCGGACTGTCCGCCGAGCGCGAGGTCTCGCTGATGTCGGGCAAGGGCGTGCTGGCCGCGCTGCAGGCCCGCGGCGTCGATGCGTTCGCCTTCGACCCTGCAGTGGACGATCTGGCGGCGCTCAAGTCGTTTGGCGCGCAACGGGCGTTCATCGCGCTGCATGGCCGCTGGGGCGAGGACGGCACGGTGCAGGGCGCGCTCGAACTGCTGGGCATTCCCTACACCGGGCCGGGCGTGCTGGCCTCGGCGCTGGCGATCGACAAGACTATGACCAAGCGCCTGTGGCAATGCGAGGGACTGCCCACGCCGCAGTGGCGTGAGGCGGGCACGCTCGAACAAGCCCGCGAGGCGGCGCAGACGCTGGGGTTTCCGCTGATTTTCAAGGCCACGCACGAGGGTTCGACCCTGGGTCTGAAGCGCGCCGACCGCGAGGCCGAAGTGCAGGCAGCCTATCTCGAAGCCGCGCGTTTCGATTCGCGCGTGCTGGTCGAACAGTTCATCGAAGGCGAGGAAGTCACCTGCGCGGTGATCGGCGCGGGCGATCAGGCGCGCGCGCTGCCGCTCATCCGCATCGTCGCCCCGGGCGGCCATTACGACTACGAACACAAGTATTTCAGCGACGACACGCGCTACCTCTGCCCGAGCGGGCTGCCCGCCGGGGAAGAGGCGCGCATCCAGGACCTGGTGCTGTGCAGCTATCGCGCCCTGGGCTGCCGCGGCTGGGCGCGGGCCGACGTCATGATCCGCGCGACTGACCGCCAGCCCTTGCTGCTGGAGATCAACACCTCGCCCGGCATGACCAGCCATTCGCTGGTGCCCATGGCCGCGCGCGTGGCGGGGCTGGAATATGCCGACCTTTGTCTGCTCATTCTCAGCATGGCGGCGCTCGATCAACCTCATGTGGGTGTGGGCCGATGAGCAGCTACGCCCCGCGCGAACTTCCGCTCGACATCCGCCTGATGCAGGGCACATCTCGTGCGCTGTTCCGGCTGGTGGCGCTCGGCTGCGTGTTCGTTGTTGCGCACTGGCTGATGCAGCGCGGCTGGTGGGACATCCGCGCGGTACGGCTTCAGGGCGATCTGCAGCGCATCAGCCCGGTGACGGTGCGTGCCGAGGCCCTGCCGCAGTTGCAGGGCAACTTTCTCACCATCAACCTCGCGCAGGCGCAGCGGGTGTTCGAGAGCCTGCCCTGGGTGCGTTCCGCCGTGGTGCAGCGGCTGTGGCCGATGCAATTGGCGGTCACGCTGCAGGCGCAGCAGCCGGTCGCCATCTGGCACCAACCCGGCAGCGCGCCGCAACTGGTCAACGCTCAGGGCCAGGCGTTCACCGCCAATCTGGGAGAAATCCAGGGACTGGGCCTGCCTCAGTTCGGCGGCCCGGCGGGAACGAGCGCGCAGGTGTTGCAGATGAGCCAGACGCTGCAGCCGTCGCTGCAGGAGTTCCACCTGACGATCGCTGCGCTGACGCAGGGCGGCGGCGGCAACTGGACGCTGCAGACCCGCTCGGGTCTGCGCATCGATCTGGGCAGCGCCCCGGACAGCGCGGCCACCCAGACCCGCCTCAAACAGTTCCTGACCCTGAAGCCGCAACTCGAAGCCCGTTATGGGCGCGCCATCGACAGCGCCGATCTGCGCTACCCCAACGGTTTCGCCGTGCATCTGCAGGGCGTGGATCTGCCGGGCATGAACCAGACGACGGACAAGACGACGACATCGCAACCCGCGGGGAGGAAGGACTGACATGGCCAAGGACTACAAGGATCTGGTGGTGGCGCTGGACATCGGCACCTCGAAGGTGCTGGTCGTGGTGGCCGAGATGCTCGCCGACCGTGACAACCCGGCGGCAGGTTTCAAGATCGTCGGCATGGGCCAGGCGCCGACCGCGGGCATGCGCCGCGGGGTGGTGGTCGACATCGAGGCGACGGTGCAGTCGATCCAGGCAGCGCTCAAGGAAGCCGAGCTGATGGCCGACTGCAAGATCACCCACGTCGTCACCGGAATCACCGGCAGCCACATCCGCGGCCAGAACTCGCACGGCATGGTGGCAATCAAGGACCGCGAGGTCACCCGGGCCGACGTCGTCCGCGTGATCGAGACCGCCAAGGCGGTGAACATCCCGGCCGATCAGCGGCTGCTGCTGGTCGAGCCGCAGGAATTCATCATCGACGGCCAGGAGGTCAGGGAGCCGGTCGGGATGAGTGGCATCCGTCTCGAGGTCAACGTCCACATCGTGACGGGAGCGCAGACCGCGGCGGAGAACGTCATCAAGTGCGTGCGCCGCTGCGGCCTGGAGGTCGAGCAACTGGTGCTGCATCCGCTGGCTTCGAGCCACGCCGTGCTGACCGAGGACGAGAAGGATCTCGGCGTGGCCGTGGTGGACATCGGCGCCGGAGTGACCGACATCGCCATCTACACCGGCGGCGCGATCCGCCATACCGCCATCATCCCCGTGGCAGGCGAACTCATCACCAGCGACATCGCCATGGCGCTGCGCACGCCGACGCGCGACGCAGAGGACATCAAGATCGAGCATGGCATCGCCAAGCAGGTGCTCGCCAACCCAGAAGAGACGCTGGAAGTGCCCGGGCTGGGCGATCGCGGCCCGCGCATGTTGTCGCGCCAGGTGCTCGCCAGCGTGATCGAGCCGCGCGCCGAGGAAATCTTCGCGCTGGCGCAGCAGGTCATTCGCGATTCGCACTTCGAGGACGTGCTGTCTTCCGGCGTGGTGCTGTGCGGCGGTTCGGCGCAGATGCCGGGCATGGTCGAGCTGGCGGAAGACATCTTTCTCAAGCCGGTGCGCGTGGGCGCGCCGAGTTACAGCGGCCCGCTGGCCGACATGGTGCGCAATCCGCGCATGGCCACGGTCATGGGACTGCTGGCCGAGGCGCTGCACCAGCGCCAGCGCGGCGCGCGCATCGCGCAAAAGAGCAGCACGGTCAAGGGCTCGCTGAGTCGTTTGCGCGAGTGGTTTGCAGGGAATTTTTAATGCCTTGCACAGAGCCAGCCGGAGGGTCCGGCTGGCTCTGTGCAAGGGGTGTGCGGGGGGCGTAGGGTGCGCCGCCCGATTTTTAACGGAGGTGTGAAATGGCTTTTGAAATGATCGAGGACGCTGCCGACGGCGCGTTCAACCTGGGAACCAACATCAAGGTCATCGGTGTTGGCGGTGGCGGCGGCAACGCCGTCGAACACATGATCGCATCGAACGTGCGCGGAGTCGAGTTCATCTGCGCCAACACCGACGCGCAGGCGCTCAAGCGCTCGAGCGCGCACCAGTTCCTGCAACTGGGCAAGACCGGGCTGGGCGCGGGCGGCAAGCCCGTGGTCGGCCGCGAGGCGGCGGACCAGGCGCGCGGCCAGATCCGCGACGCGCTCGAAGGCGCGCACATGCTGTTCATCACGGCCGGCATGGGCGGCGGCACGGGCACGGGGGCGGCGCCGGTGATCGCCAAGATTGCCCGCGAAATGGGCATCCTCACGGTGGCCGTGGTCACGCGCCCGTTCGATTTCGAGGGCTCCAAGCGCATGGCCAACGCCGAGCAGGGCCTGGCCGAGCTGGAGGCCAACGTCGATTCGCTCATCGTCGTGCTCAATGAAAAGCTGCTGGAGGTCTACGGAGACGACATCAGCCAGAAGGAGGCGTTCGCCAAGGCCAATGACGTGCTGAAGAACGCCACCGGCGGCATTGCCGAGATCATCAATGTGCCGGGCCTGATCAACGCCGACTTCGAGGACGTCAAGAGCGTGATGGGCGAGCCGGGCAAGGCGATGATGGGCACCGCGGTGGCCAGCGGCCCCGACCGCGCCCGGCTGGCGGCCGAGCAGGCGGTGGTCTGCCCGCTGCTCGACGGCGTCGACCTGTCGGGCGCCAAGGGCGTGCTGGTCAACATCACCGCCGACGACTCGCTGCGCCTGGGCGAGACGCGCGAAGCGATGAACGCCATCCGCGCCTATGCCTCGCCCGAGGCCAACATCATCTTCGGCACGGTCAACGACCCGGCCATGGGCGATTCGCTGCGCGTCACCGTGCTGGCCACGGGACTGAGCGGCAAAGTGGAGAAGGCTGCGCCGGAGCTCACCGTCATCCGCACCGGCACCGACAACCTGCCGCTGATGGGGCAGGGCTACGGCGCCCGCGCGGGTGCGGATGCGCAGCAGATTCCGGCGATCTGGCGCAGCGGCCGCGGCGCACCATCGGCGCATGTGAACGCGCTGATGCAAAGCGGCATGGAGGAAATGGAAATTCCGGCCTTTCTGCGCAAGCAGGCCGACTGAGTTTTTTCATAAGAACGCGCCTGGTAACGGGACGCGGCGTTGCCCTGTGGCGGCTTGGGCCGCACCGCAGCGCCCGTCCGTCTCCAACGGAGTGACCCGACTCCGCGTGGCGCTGTCGCCGCTGCGCCTGAAACGGCGCGCCGCAGCGCCCTGACAGATCACCTCCCTGTCGGGGCGCTCGCTGCGCGTTCTTCGCCGGGGTGGCTGCAGGGTCTGGAGAGCGCCCCCAGACCTGCCGCGTTCGCGTCAGGCCCCCCGAGGGGGTCAAGAAAACTTGGGGCGGCCCGGCGTTTTCTTGAGAGACCGTCTAGAATGCATAAAATCTCGCAATCAATAAATAAGATCCAATAATTTTTTATCATGTTGGCACAACGCACCATCCAATCCGTCAACCGCGCGGTCGGCGTCGGCCTGCACAGCAGCGAGCGGGTGGAACTCACCCTGCGCCCGGCCCCGCCCGATACGGGCATCGTGTTCACCCGCACCGATCTGAGCGAGCCGGTCGAAATTCCGCTGAGTCCGTTTGCCGTGGTCGATACGCGCATGGCGACCACGCTGGGACGCGGCGATGTGAAGATCCACACCGTCGAGCATCTGCTGTCGGCGTGCTCGGGTCTGGGCATCGACAACCTGTATATCGACGTCACCGCCGAGGAAATCCCCATTCTCGACGGTTCGGCTTCATCCTTCGTCTATTTATTGCAATCGGCGGGTATCGCGCTGCAAAACGCCCCAAAAAAGTTCATCCGCGTGAAAAAGCCGGTCGAGTTGCGCTTGGGACAGGGGAACGACGAGAAATGGGCGCGGCTGGAACCGTACGACGGCTTCAAGCTGAGTTTTGCCATCGATTTCGGTCACCCCGCGGTAGATCAGACGGCGCAGTCCACCGTGTTCGACCTGGGGCGCGACTCGTATGTGAAAGACATCGCCCGCGCCCGCACCTTCGGCTTCATGCGCGATGTCGAAACGCTGCGCAGCAACGGTCTGGCGCTGGGCGGCAGCATGGAAAACGCCATCGTCATGGACGAGTACCGCGTGCTCAATCAGGAAGGCCTGCGCTTCGACGATGAGTTCGTCAAGCACAAGACGCTGGACGCCATCGGCGATCTGTATGTGGCGGGCAAGGCGCTGATCGGCGCGTACAGCGCATTTCGCAGCGGTCACGCGGTCAACAATCTGCTGCTGCGCGAACTCTTTGCCGACGAATCCCGTTACGAGATCGTGAGTTTCGACGATGCCGAGCGCGCCCCGGCGGGGTTTCGCGCCGTTCCCACCTTCGCCTTCTGATGGCGTTCAAACGGCGTGCTTCTGCAGTTGACGCAGTCTGGCCTTGACCGCGTCGGGGCATGAGGGCGGCTGGGTTGGCAGCGGCGCCGCCTGCACCTGACGTTCTCCGCGCGGCTGCACCCGGATGCGAATGTCGCGCAGCGCGAAGCCGCTTTCTTGCAGATGGCGCAGCAGCGTGGGCTTGAACTGACTGAGCTTGGCGGCCACCGCGCTCGAACTGGCCGTCAGGCTCCAGATGCCCTCATGCCAGCGCCCCGGCTGCACACCGCCGGCCAGTGCCGCTGGGAGTGTCTGCTGCGCCGCGTCCCACATGCGCTGCGACTGCAGCGCGGCATCGCGCAGCACTGCAATCGGCGGCGTGAGCTGCGCCCAGGCCGATAACGATCGGGCTCCTTGTTGCAGGAGCGCAGCGGAGGATGGAGAACGGCGGCGGGACATGAACGAGAGGGAAACGGGTGGGAAGGAGCATGGCCAGCCTCATTGTGCCAGCACAGATGCCGTAAAAACCCACGCATACAATGAAAAATTCCGGGCAAGCCGCGCAGACATCTGTGCTGCGGCGGCGTTCCCATCAGACACACCCAAGACAGCGGGCCTGGAGTCCGCCCTCCCATGCCAGTCAAATTCCTCACCAGTCTGTTCGGCAGCCGCAATGAACGTCTGTTGCGCCAGTACCGGCGCGTGGTCGAGCGCATCAACGCCCTGGAGGCGCAATTCGAAAAACTCGGCGACGACGAACTCAGGGCCAAGACCGCCGAGTTTCGTCAGCAGGTGGCGAATGGCCGCAGTCTCGACGATCTGCTGCCCGAAGCCTTCGCCGTGGTGCGCGAAGGGGGCAAGCGGGCGCTGAAAATGCGTCACTTCGATGTGCAGATGATCGGCGGCATCGCGCTGCACCAGGGCAAGATCGCGGAAATGCGCACCGGCGAGGGCAAGACCCTGGTGGGCACGTTGCCGGTTTACCTCAACGCGCTATCGGGCAAGGGCGTGCATGTGGTCACGGTGAACGACTACCTGGCCCGGCGCGACGCCGAGTGGATGAGCCGCCTGTACAACTTCCTGGGGCTGACCGTGGGCATCAACCTGCCCAATATGACCAAGCCGGAGAAGCAGGCCGCCTACGCCGCCGACGTGACCTACGGCACCAACAACGAGTATGGTTTCGACTACCTGCGCGACAACATGGTGTACGAGCCGAACGAGCGGGTGCAGCGCGGCTTGAACTATGCGCTGATCGACGAGGTCGATTCCATCCTGATCGACGAGGCGCGTACACCGCTGATCATCTCGGGCCAGGCCGACGACAATACCGAGCTGTACAAGAAGATCAACGTCATCGTGCCGCGGCTTCAGCGCCAGATCGGCGAAGAAGACCCGATCACCGGCAAGGGTGTGGAAAAACCCGGCGATTTCACCGTCGATGAGAAGGCGCATCAGGTCTTCCTCACCGAGTCGGGCCACGAGAAGGCCGAGGCCATCCTCACCGAAATGGGACTGATTCCTCCGGGCACCACGCTGTACGACGCGGCCAATATTGCGCTGATGCACCATGTGTACGCGGCGCTGCGCGCGCATCATCTCTACCACCGCGACCAGCACTATGTGGTGCAGAACGGCGAGGTCATCATCGTCGACGAATTCACCGGCCGCATCATGGCGGGCCGCCGCTGGTCCGACGGGCTGCATCAGGCGGTGGAAGCCAAGGAAGGCGTGGACATCCAGAGCGAGAACCAGACGCTGGCCTCGATCACCTTCCAGAACTACTTCCGCATGTACGCCAAGCTCGGCGGCATGACCGGCACGGCCGACACCGAGGCCTTCGAGTTTCAGGAAATCTACAAGCTCGAGACCGTGGTCATCCCGACCAACAAGCCGATCCGCCGCAAGGATTTGCAGGACAAGGTCTACAAGACCGCGCACGAGCGCGATCTCGCCGTGGTGGAAGACATCCGCGATTGCTTCGAGCGGGGTCAGCCCGTGCTGGTGGGCACGACCTCGATCGAAAGCAGCGAAAAGCTCTCGATGCTGCTGCAGCAGAAAAAGCTGCCGCACCAGGTGCTCAACGCCAAGCAGCATGCGCGCGAGGCGGAAATCGTCGCGCAGGCCGGTCGGCCGGGCATGATCACCATCGCCACCAATATGGCGGGTCGGGGCACCGACATCGTCCTTGGCGGCAATGTGGAAAAGCAGTGCGAGATCATCGAGGCCGACCCCAATCTTTCGGACGAGGAAAAGGCCGCCAGGGTTCACACTCTCAAGAGTGAGTGGCAGTCGCTGCACGACCAGGTGATCGCCGCGGGCGGCCTGCACATCATCGGTACCGAGCGCCATGAAAGCCGCCGCATCGACAACCAGTTGCGCGGGCGCAGCGGCCGCCAGGGCGATCCGGGTTCGACGCGGTTCTATCTCTCGCTCGACGACGCGCTGATGCGCATTTTCGCCGGCGACCGCGTCAAGGCCATCATGGAGCGCCTGAAAATGCCCGAGGGCGAGGCCATCGAGGCGGGCATGGTCACGCGCTCGATCGAGAGCGCGCAGCGCAAGGTCGAAGCGCGCAACTTCGACATTCGCAAGCAGTTGCTCGAATACGACGACGTGGCCAACGAGCAGCGCAAGATCATCTACGCCCAGCGCAACGAGTTGCTCGATTCCAAAGAGGTCGGCGAGCAGATCATGGCTTTGCGGCAAGGCGCGTTCACCGATCTGGTGCGTACCTATGTGCCCGAGCAGAGCATGGAAGAGCAGTGGGACATTCCCGGGCTGGAGCAGGTGCTGCGCGATGAATGGCAGATCGACCTGCCGCTCAAGGACTGGCTGGAGTCCGACGAGAACATGACCGACGAGGACGTGCTCAAGCGCGTGCTCGAAGCCGCCGACGCCGCCTACGCCGCCAAGGTCGAACTGGTCGGACGCGACAACTTCGCCCAGTTCGAGCGCGTGGTGCTGCTGCAGACGCTGGACCAGCAGTGGCGCGAGCACCTGTCGGCGCTCGATCATCTGCGCCAGGGCATCCACCTGCGCGGCTACGCGCAAAAGCAACCCAAGCAGGAGTACAAGCGCGAGGCGTTCGAGCTGTTCGGCATGATGCTCGATGCGGTGAAGACCGAGGTCACCCGCGTGCTGATGACCGTGCAGGTGCAGAGCCCCGAGCAGGCCGAGCAGGCTGCGGACAACATGGAGCAGCGGGCGCAGCGCATCCAGGTCAATTTCCAGCACGCCGATGCGGGACCGGGCATTTCGGTGCTCGACAGCACCGAGGCGGCGCTTGCCGGCATGGCCGTGGCGAGCGCGGCCAAGCCCCCGGAGAACCCCTATCCCAAGGTCGGCCGCAACGACCCCTGCCCCTGCGGCAGCGGCAAGAAGTACAAGCATTGCCACGGCAAGCTGAGCTGAGTGTCTGGTGCGGGGCGGTTGGCCCTGCCGCGGATGGCGTCACATTTTGGAGAGTCTGATATGGCGGTAAATCTTCAAGTCCCCGATCCAGGCAGTCTGCACGCCGTGGAAGGCGTTCTGCTGGGCGTCGCCGAGGCGCAGATCCGCAAGCCCGGGCACAAGGATCTCACCGTGATCCAGATCGCCCCCGGCGCCAGCGTGGCCGGGGTGTTCACGCAAAACCGCTTCTGCGCCGCGCCGGTGCAGGTTTGCCGCGAGCACCTGCAAAGTACCCAAGGGTTGGACGTGCGCGCGCTGGTCATCAACACCGGCTGCGCCAACGCCGGAACCGGCGCGCAGGGACTGGCCGACGCGCGCCAGACCTGCGTCGAACTCGCCGGCTTGCTGGGCGTGCAGCCCGGGCAGGTGCTGCCGTTTTCCACCGGCGTGATCCTCGAACCCCTGCCGATGGAGCGGCTGCTGGCCGGCCTGCCTGCGGCGATTGCAGCAGCGCGCAGCAAAGGCTGGTTCGATGCGGCGCAGGCCATCATGACCACCGACACCCTGCCCAAGGCCGCGAGCGCCCAGGTGGTGATCGATGGCGTGACCGTGACGCTGAGCGGCATCAGCAAGGGCGCGGGCATGATCCGCCCGAATATGGCGACGATGCTCGGCTTCATCGCCACAGATTGCGCAGTCAGCCCCGAGGTGCTGCAGCAGCTCACCCGCGCCGCCGCGGACGAATCGTTCAACAGCATCACCATCGACGGCGACACCTCGACCAACGATTCCTTCATCGTCATCGCCACGGGCAAGACCCGGCTGGCGCCGATCACCCGCACCGACAGCGAGCAGGCCAAGGCGCTGCAGGCCGCGCTCACCGCGCTGGCGCAGCAACTCGCCCAGGCCATCGTGCGCGACGGCGAAGGCGCCACCAAGTTCATCAGCGTGCGGGTCGAAGGCGCGCGCAGCCGGGATGAAGCGCGTCAGGTCGCCTATGCCGTGGCGCATTCGCCTTTGGTGAAAACCGCGTTCTTCGCCAGCGACCCCAATCTGGGCCGCATTCTGGCGGCAGTGGGCTATGCCGGGGTGAACGATCTCGATGTCAACCGCGTCGATCTCTACCTTGACGATGTGCACGTGGCCACACGCGGCGGACGCCACCCCGCTTACCGCGAGGAAGAGGGCCAGCGCGTGATGAAACAGGCCGAGATCGCCGTGCGCATCGCGCTGGGCCGTGGGGCGGCCGCGGCGACGGTCTGGACCTGCGACCTGTCGCACGACTATGTATCGATCAACGCCGATTACCGCTCCTGAAACCCATGCCGAATCCATCTGGAACCCGCAGTAAGGCGGCCTCTGCCCAAGCCCGCGTTGGAGAGGGTGCTGTGCATGCGGCCATTTCCGTCGATCTGAACGCCCAGCTTGCCGCGCTGTTTCAACGCGCCCACGGCCTGATCGACCGCCTGGAGACGCTGCTGCCCGACCCCCTGGCCGAACCGGACTGGCAGGCATCGGTCGCGTTCCGCTGGGTCGGCAGGGGCGGGCGCAAGCAACTGGCGCCGGTGCACAAACTCTCGCCCATCACTTACGACGACCTGATCGGCATCGACGAGCAACGCCGCAAGGTCGAGCGCAACACCCGCCAGTTCGTGCAGGGCAAGCCGGCCAACAATGTGCTCATCACCGGCTCGCGCGGCACGGGCAAGTCGTCGCTGGTGAAGGCCAGCCTGAACCAGTTCGCCCGTCAGGGGCTGCGCCTGGTCGAGGTCGACAAGGCCGATCTGGTCGATCTGCCGGAACTCACCGATCTGCTCGCAGCCAGGCCCGAGCGCTTCATCGTGTTCAGCGACGACCTGTCGTTCGAGGAAGGCGAGCCGGGCTACAAGGCGCTCAAATCGGTGCTCGACGGCTCGATCAGCGCCACCTCCGACAACGTGCTGATCTACGCCACTTCAAACCGCCGCCATCTGATGCCCGAATACCTGCAGGAAAACCTGAGCTACAAGCATCTGGAAAATGGCGAGATCCATCCGGGGGAGGTGGTCGAAGAAAAAATTTCGCTGTCCGAGCGTTTCGGGCTGTGGGTGAGCTTCTATCCCTACAGCCAGGACGAGTATCTGCGCATCGCCGCGCATTGGCTGCGCACCTTCGGCGTGAGCAGCAAACAAATGGATAAGGCGCTGCAGGAGTCGCTGGTCTGGGCGCTGGAACGCGGCTCGCGCTCGGGCCGTGTGGCCTGGCAGTTCGCCCGCGACTGGGCGGGGCGCTGCGGCAAGTGACCGACAGTCAGAAGGCGCAGCGAGAACCCATCGCCGTGGCAGTCGGGCTGCTGTTGCGCGCCGACGGCGCCTTCCTCATGGCTTCGCGCCCGCAAGGCAAGCCCTATGCCGGTTACTGGGAGTTTCCAGGGGGCAAGCTGGAAGTCGGCGAATCGCTGCTGGACGCGCTGGCTCGGGAGTTTGAAGAAGAACTCGGGGTGCGTGTGCGTGAGGCCCGGTTCTGGCGCAGTCTGCGCATGGACTATCCCCATGCCCTGGTCGATTTGCAGTTTTGCTGTATCACCGCCTGGGAAGGCGAACCGCAGGGCCGCGAGGGCCAGCAACTGTCGTGGCAGACGCTGCCGGTCACGCTCAGCCCGGTGCTGCCCGGCGCTTTGCCGGTGCTGCAGTGGCTGGCGCAGGAACAGGGCTGAGCGCGGGACAGGGCTGGGAGTCTGTCGGGCTTGAGGATCGCGGGCTGCAAATTCGCCGCCACAGTGCAACCACATCGCCCTTTTTCGCTTTCCGCGCCCCAAGCCCGACAGGCTAGGGACGCTCAGTGTGGCTGGCTGCGGTTCTGCCGGTTGCGTTCGAGCTCTTGTTCCAGCGCGTCAATATCCGCGGCATCGGGTTTGGCCTGCACGCGATAGTTCTCGCTGGCCCAGGCGCCGAAGTCGATGGACTTGCAGCGCTCGCTGCAAAAAGGCCGCCAGGGATTGCTCGGGCCGTAAACCGTGAGCGTGCCGCATTGCGGACACCTTACCTTGGGCCTTGAGCGGGAGGGGGGTTGCGGGTGCATGACGGTTTCAAGAATGATTTTCAAGGGCAAAGGGTCATGTCGAAGGGCACTTCATCCGTGCTGGGCGTCATATGCCACTCGGCGTCGGGCCGCATGAAACGTACCGACACCATGAGGCGGTGTCCCGTGATTTCGGGCACCAGGCCCAGAGCGCCGTCGATGCGAAGGCGCAGCAGTTGATAGGTCTTGCCGACGAGTTGCTGCTGGTAGGCGCCGCCCACGGCCTGGAGCTTGCGCGTACTGCCGGCGTCGCGCAGCAGGCGCAGCAGAAGTTCCACACTGCTGGCCAACGGCCCAAACTCCTGCAGCCAGCGCGCCAGGTCGGTTTGGCGCTGTTGCTGCGGCAGGTGCTGCCAGGCGTAATACGCAGGCAGGTCGAACTCGCAGGTGCCGCCGGGAATGCCGGCGCGGCTGCGGATCGCCATCAGCCATTCATTGTCCTGCAGGCTCTGGGCGACGCGGCCCTGCTGCTGGCTGAGCGACTGGTAGGCCTGATCGAGTTCACCGAGCACGGCATCGAGCACCGATTCGGCCACTGCGGGGTTGCCCCGGTACGCGATGAAGGTCTGCCGCTGGCGTTCGAGTTCCTTGAGGATTTCCGACTTGAGATCCTGCCGGGTGGCAACGTCCATGAGCTCGAACAGGGTGATCAAGGCGAAATGGTGATGCTCCGGCAGGGCGCTCTGCTGCATCACATCGGCCCGGCGGAACAGGTGTTCCAGCCTGAGCAGGGTGCGCACACGTTCGTGCAGGGGGTATTCGTACAGAATCACGGGCCGATCCAGTCGGGAGTCGGCATGGTTCAACCATGCGCGGCACAGAGGGGTTTGTCGTTGGCGGGGGAAGCAGCGGCTGTCCGCATTGTCCTGCAAGTGACTCTCGAACTCAATTTTTGTTCGCAAGCCGCAGATACTTCGCGTGCAGCGCGTCGACCTGTCGCGTCAAATCCTGCAGGTCGCCGCTGTTGTCGATCACATCGTCGGCCACCGCCAGACGCTGCGCGCGCGTGGCCTGGGCCGCAAGGATCGCATGGATCGTCGGCACATCCAGGCCGGAGCGCGCCTGCACCCGCGCGACCTGCACGTCGACGGGGCAATCGACCACGCAGAGGCGGTCGATCTGCGGCCGCCAGCGCGACAGATGCTCGACCAGCAGCGGCACGACGAAGACGAGGTAAGCGCCTTCCTGCTCGCAGGCGGCTTCGCGCATGACCGCGCCGATGCGCGGATGCAGGATGGATTCGAGCCGGGCGCGTGCCTGCGGGTCGCCGAATACACGCTGGCGCATGGCGGCGCGATCAAGTGCGCCATTGGCGTCGCAGATCTGATGGCCAAAGGCCTCGATGAGCGCAGGCATGGCCGAGCCCCCGGCGGCGGTGATCTGGTGGGCGATCACATCGGCATCGATGATGGCCGCGCCCAGCACCGCAAACCGATGGGCTGCCGCCGACTTGCCCGAGCCGATGCCACCTGTCAGGCCAATGCGCAGGCGGGTCGCCGGGCTCTCAAGAAAACGCCGGGCCGCCCCAAGTTTTCTTGACCCCCTCGGGGGGCCTGACGCGAATGCGGCAGGTCTGGGGGCGCTCTCAAGAAAACGCCGGGCCGCCCCAAGTTTCCTTGACCCCCACGGGGGGCGGGCTGGGCGCAGCCCGGACCTGGGGGCGCTCACTGGACTACCCTCCTCGCTACGCTCGACTCCCCAAGGGAGTTGAGCGCTCCTTCGGAGCGGCCGTGCGGAGCGCTCATGCCCCGGAGGCGGGCAGCACCAGCGCCACCAGGGTGTCCGGCCCGATCAGCAGCAACAAAATACCGGCGGCGGCAAGAAACGGCCCGAAGGGAATCGGGTGGCCGCGTTCCGTCAGCTTGAGCCACTGCAAGGCGATACCGATGACCGCGCCGCAAACGCTCGACAGCAGAATGATGGGCAGCAGCGCGGCGACGCCAAACCAGGCACCGAGGGCAGCCAGCAGCTTGAAGTCGCCAAAGCCCATGCCTTCCTTGCCGGTCAACAGCTTGAAGCCTTGATAGACCGTCCAAAGCGCGCAATAGCCGACAACCGCTCCCCACACCGCGCCGGAAAGCTGCTGCGGGTGCAGCGCAGCATGCCAGAGCAGCCCGAGCCAGAGCAGGGGCAGGGTGATGCTGTCGGGCAGCAGGGTGGTGTCGAAATCGATCAAGGCCAGGGTGATGAGCGCCCAGAGCAGGACGATATAGGCCAGGCTGTCCCAGCTCGCCCCCCAGCGCGCGACCACCGCAGCGCTCAGCAGGGCCGTGCTCAGTTCGACCAGCGGGTAGCGCGGCGAAATCAATGAGTGGCAGGCCGAGCAACGTCCGCGCAGCAACAGATAGCTGAGCAACGGAATGTTCTCCCACCACCGGATTTGATGGCCGCAGGCCGGGCAGCGCGAGCGCGGCGCGATCAGATCGAAGCGCTCGGCAGGCGCGGATGGCGCCTCGGGATGGAGCGTGGCGTGGGCGTCGGCCTGCCACTGCCGCTCCATCATCACCGGCAGTCGGTAGATGACCACGTTGAGAAAGCTGCCCACCGCCAGGCCGAACAGCCCGGCGGCAAGCACCCAGAAGCTCAACGGCAGCGCGCCGAAATCGGGCATCAGCCCACCACCTTGCCGAGGTTGAAAATCGGCAGGTACATCGCCACCACGAGGCCACCGATGATCACGCCGAGGAAGACGATGATCATCGGCTCCAGCAGGGCAGAGAGGTTTTTCACCAGTTCGTCCACCTCGGCCTCGTAAATGTCGGCCGCCTTGCTCAACATCGAATCGAGCGAACCCGACTCTTCACCGATGGAGGTGAGTTGGATGACCAGCGGCGGAAACACGCCCTGCGTCTGCATGGAGGTGGTCAGGCTGGTGCCGGTGGACACATCCTGCTGAATCTTCTCGGTGGCGCGCAGGTAGACGATATTGCCGGACGCGCCGCCGACGGCGTCGAGCGCCTCGACCAGTGGCACCCCAGCGCCGAACATGGTGGAGAGTGTGCGGGTCCAGCGGGCCAGCGCGCCCAGGCGCACCAGTTTGCCGAACACCGGCACGCGCAGCAATAGCCGGTCCATGGCTTCCTGCATCCTGACCGATTTTTTCCACGACTGCAGGAAGAAATAGCCGCCGAGGAAAATGGTGCCGAACAGGATGTACCAGTAATGCACGAAAAAATTGGAAATCGCCACCACCATCAGTGTGGGGGCGGGCAGGCTGGCGCCGAACTGAGAGAACACCTCGGTGAACACCGGCACGACGAACAGCATGATGATCGACACCACCACGAAGGCCACGACCATCACCGCGATCGGGTAGGTGAGCGCGCTCTTGATCTTGCTGCGAATGGCCAGCGACTTTTCCTGATAGGTGGCCAGGCGGTCGAGCACCAGTTCGAGCATACCGGCCGTCTCGCCCGCCTCGACCAGATTGCAATACAGCGCGTCGAAGTATTTGGGATGTTTGCGAAAGGCGTTGGACAGGCTGGTGCCGGTTTCCACATCGCCGCGGATGTCCATGATGAGGCGGGCCATATTGGCGTTGGGGTGGCCGCGCGCCACGATGTCGAACGACTGCAGCAGCGGCACGCCGGCCTTGATCATGGTCGACATCTGCCGTGTGAAGGTGGAGATGTCCTTGGCCTTGATCGCCTTGCCGCCGGTCAGTCGGCGCTTTTTCACCTTGGTGACCAGAATGCCCTGGCGCCGCAGCGATGCGGAGACGATGGCTTCGCTGCCCGCACGCAGTTCACCGCGCTGGAGTTTGCCCTGCCGGTCCTTGCCTTCCCATTCGAATAGCGCTTCCTTCGCCGTTCGTGCTGCTGCTGTTGCCATGGTGCTTCCCCCGTTTTACTCGTTGGTCACGGCGATGATTTCTTCCAGGGAGGTGACTCCCTGCTTCACCTTGATCAGACCGGACTCCCGCAGCGTGCGCACGCCTTCCTTGCGCGCCTGTTCCGCGATGTCCATGGCTGTGCCGTGGTTAAGGATGATGCGTTGTATTTCCTCGGAAATCGGCATGACCTGATAAATGCCGACGCGGCCCTTGTAGCCGGTGCCGCCGCAGGCGTTGCATTTTCCGGCCTTGTAGGGTTTCCAACTGCCGTCGAGGTCTTCTTCCTTGAAGCCGGCTTCGAGCAGCGTTTCCGCCGGCAGATCGACGGGTGTCTTGCATTGCGTGCAGAGCTTGCGCGCCAGACGCTGCGCGGTGATGAGGATGACGCTGGAAGCGATGTTGAAAGCGGGTACGCCCATGTTCATCAATCGCGTCAGCGTGGTGGGCGCATCGTTGGTATGCACCGTGGAGAGCACCAGGTGGCCGGTTTGCGCCGCCTTGATCGCAATGTCGGCGGTTTCGAGATCGCGGACCTCGCCGACCATGATGATGTCCGGGTCTTGCCGCAGAAAGGCGCGCAGCGCGTTGGCGAAGGTCAGCCCGGCCTTTTCGTTGACATTGACCTGATTGACTCCCGGCAGGTTGATTTCCGCCGGGTCTTCGGCGGTGGAAATGTTGACGCCGGGCTGATTGAGCAGATTCAGGCAGGTGTAGAGCGACACGGTCTTGCCGCTGCCCGTAGGTCCGGTCACCAGAATCATGCCGTAGGGTCGATGAATGGCGCGGATGAGCTTTTCCCGCTCTTCGGGCTCGTAGCCCAGCGCGTCGATGCCGAGTTTGGCGGCGGAGGAATCGAGAATGCGCATCACGATCTTCTCGCCGTACAGCGTCGGCAAGGTGCTGACGCGAAAGTCGATGGACTTTTCCGGGCTGATCCGCAGTTTCATGCGCCCGTCTTGCGGCACTCGGCGTTCGGCGATGTCGAGCTTGGAAATCACCTTGATGCGGGAGGCGAGTTTTTCCTTGATCGAAGCCGGAGGCTGGGCGATTTCGCGCAACTCGCCATCCACGCGGAAGCGGATGCGGTAAAAATGCTCGAATGGCTCGAAATGCAGGTCCGAAGCGCGCATATTGATCGCATCGACCAGCATTTTTTGCAAAAAACGCACCACCGGCGCGTCGTCGACCTCGGCGTTGGATTCTTTCGATTCCGCGGCTTCGCTGTCATCGCCGAGGTCGCCCAGATCGAAATCCTCGCCGACCAGCGCAGAAATCTGGCTGTTGGCCGACTGTCCTGCCTGGTCGATGAGGCGCGTGAGCTTGTCGTATTCGACGACGACCAGCTCGACCTGCGCCTGCGACTGAAACTTGATCTTGTCTTCGGCCTCGTGATCGGCGGGGTCGGCCGTGGCGACCACCAGACGGTTGCCGCGCCTGAGCAGCGGCAGAACCTTGTAGCTCTGAATGATCTTCGAATCGATGGCCCCCGCTGCCAGGCGGGTCGGGTCGTAGGCATCCAGGTCGAGCAGCGGCAGCGAGAACGACTTGCTGACCCAGTGCGCCAGATCGGACGCGTTCATCGACCCGCTGCCGATCAGCGTGGCAATGAAACTGGCGCGTGATTCCTGGCTGCGCTGGTGGATCTGTTCAACCAGGGTGCGCGGCAGCAGTTCGGCTTGAACCAAGGCATGCGCCAGACCAGGCAAGGTCTTGGATGGCGGCGAAGCGGACGCGGCGATCAACGTGGCGGACATGGTGCTGCAAGGATTAGGCCTTCCATGATGCGTTCCGCCAGCATGTTTTGTAAATGCTGTGCACGACTTGGCGCATCGAAGTGGCGTGAAAAATCCACAGTTTAAGGAACGACACGACAACAAAGATCTTGAAGCATGCGGGACGCATGAAAAAACGGCCGCCAACGTGAAATGATGGCGGCCGTGTTGGCTTGAAAATTCCGACCAGAAAATTCTGGTCGGGGTGAGAGGATTCGAACCTCCGGCCTCTACGTCCCGAACGTAGCGCTCTACCAGGCTAAGCTACACCCCGATTCTTCAGCGTTGCACGCAATTTGTCTCCTCTCGTTGCTCAAATCCTGCCGTGCGAGCGAGTCGAGTCAGACCGTGCGTCCCAAAGAGTAAGTGCATAAGTCTAGCAGAGCCTGCCGCGCGGGGCTGGGCGCCAGCGGGGAAAGCGCGCGTTCGGCAATGCGGATCTCGTCCTGAGCGGCCTTGCGCACGGCCTGCATGGCGCCGCTGGCATGCACGATCTCCATCACATCGTCGAGTGCGGAGGCATCGCCCTGACGGATGGCGTTTTCGACCAGAGTGCGCTGCGTCGCCGTGCCCTGGCGCATGGCGATGATGAGCGGCAAGGTGGGTTTGCCTTCGCGCAGGTCATCGCCGATGTTCTTGCCGAGTTCTGCGGAGTTGCCGCTGTAATCGAGCAGATCGTCAATCAACTGGAAAGCGGTACCGAAGCTGCGTCCAGCCAGAGCCATCTCTTCCTGCATGTTTGCATCGGCTTGGGCGAGCACGGCGCCGAGACGGGCGGCGGCCTCGAACAGCTTCGCGGTTTTGAAGCGTATGACCTGCAGGTAACGCTGCTCATCGACGTCCGGGTCGTGCATATTGAGCAATTGCAACACTTCACCTTCGGCGATGATATTGGTGGCATCGGCCAGGATGTCGAGGATGGGCAGGCTCCCCACGGACACCATCATCTGAAACGCGCGCGAATACAGAAAATCCCCGACCAGCACGCTGGCCGAGTTGCCGAAGAGGGCGTTGGAGGTCTCGCGCCCGCGCCGCATGGACGATTCATCCACCACGTCGTCGTGAAGCAGCGTGGCGGTGTGGATCAGTTCCACCACAGCGGCCAGGATGTGCTGTTGCGGGCCGCGAAAACCCAGCGCCTGCGCCACGAGCAGCAGCAAGGCGGGACGCAGCCGCTTGCCGCCGCCGGCGACGATATAGCCGCCGATGGTGTTGATCAGCGCGACCTCGGAGGCCAGATGGGTGTGAATGGCCTGATCGACGCATTCCATGTCCTTGATGATCGGCGCAAAGACGGCATGAATCGTCGGTGCTGTCGCCATGCCTGGCGTCTGTGTGGATGAAGGCGACATGGAAGGGTCGGTTGCGGATCGGGTATGGGTTGACAATTTTTTGATTTTTGGCGAGGGGAACTCAAGGAAACGCCGGGCCGCCCCAAGTTTTCTTGATTCCCGCGGGGGCGACAGGGTGAAGCACAGTCCTGGGGGCGCGCAGCCATCATTCTAAGAAGGTGCAATGGCAGGTCCTGACACCGAGCTTGCAGGCAGGGTGCATGGATCACGATACTCGCTGGGGGGGGCTGGTGAACAAGGTTCGCCATGCTAGAATTGCAAGCTTTTTCCAGACGAGGCGTCAAGCTCTGATTTCTGATGGGCTGGGTGAGGAGTCGGGTTGTGCGTGCAGCGGCTGCAAAAGTGGCTGTTTGCGCGATTTCCAAGAGGTGAACTTATGTATGCGGTCATAAAAACCGGCGGCAAGCAGTACCGAGTTGCGGCTGGCGAAAAAATCAAGGTAGAACAGATGCCGGCAGACGTAGGTCAGGATATTGTGCTGGAAGAGGTGCTTGCCGTGGTCGACGGTGAAGACGCCCGGTTCGGCACTCCCCTGGTCAACGGTGCGAAGGTGACGGCCAAGGTGCTGTCGCACGGTCGGCACGACAAGGTGCGCATTTTCAAGATGCGTCGCCGCAAGCACTATCAGAAGCATCAGGGGCATCGGCAGAACTACACCGAGCTTCAGATCGAAACGATCTCGGCGTAATGCGGCTTTAAGGAGTTTCAGACATGGCACAGAAAAAGGGCGGCGGCTCAACCCGCAACGGGCGCGATTCGGAAGCCAAACGGCTTGGCGTGAAGGTTTATGGCGGCCAGGGCATTTCGGCCGGCGGCATCATCGTGCGCCAGCGTGGCACCCAGTTCCACGCCGGTCACAATGTCGGCATGGGCAAAGACCATACTCTGTTCGCGCTGGTCGATGGCCGCGTTGAATTTGAAGTGAAGAGCGCGTTCAATCGGCGGACGGTGACGGTCGTCGCAAGCTGACGCTTGATCTCCGGCCCACAAGGGCCGGGCTGGCCCTTGGGGGCCCAGCAAGCCCCGGCATGGTGATGCAAGGCACACAGCGCGTGGGCTCGTTTCGCCAGCCGGGGTTTTCTGTTTTTTCTGCGAAACGAGCCTACCGTGAAATTTGTCGATGAAGTCGTGATCGAGGCGTACGCCGGAAACGGCGGCAACGGCTGCGTGTCGTTTCGCCGCGAAAAATTCATTCCCTTTGGCGGACCCAACGGCGGTGACGGCGGGCGCGGCGGACACGTCATTGCGCGCGCCGACGCCAATCTGAACACGCTGGTGGATTTCCGCTTCTCCAAACTGCATCGCGCACGCAATGGCGAGCATGGACGCGGAGCGGATCAGTACGGCGCGGGCGGGGAAGACAAGGTGCTGCGCATGCCGGTCGGCACGCTGATCTACGACGCGCAAACGAACGAGCTGATCGCCGATCTGGTGCAGGACGGCCAGGAAATCATCATCGCCCGGGGTGGCCAGGGCGGCCTGGGCAATCTGCACTTCAAGTCCAGCGTGAATCGCGCCCCGCGTCAATCGACCAAGGGACAGGAGGGCGAGCACCGCACGCTGCGCCTGGAACTCAAGGTGCTGGCCGATGTGGGTTTGCTGGGCATGCCCAACGCCGGCAAGAGCACCTTGATCGCTGCCGTGTCGAATGCCCGGCCCAAGATTGCCGACTATCCCTTCACCACGCTGTATCCCAACCTCGGCGTGGTGCGCCTGGGGCCGGGCCGCAGCTTTGTGATCGCGGACATTCCCGGCCTGATCGAGGGTGCGGCAGAGGGCCAGGGGCTCGGCCACCAGTTTCTGCGGCATCTGCAGCGCACCAAGCTGCTGCTGCACATCGTGGACATGGCGCCGGTGCAAGAGGGCGCGGATCCGGTCAAGGACGTGCGTGCCATCGTGGCGGAACTGAAAAAATATGACCCGGCGCTGGCCGCAAAGCCCCGCTGGCTGGTGCTCAACAAACTCGATCTGTTGCCCGAGGACCGGCGCGATGCGGCGGTGAAGAACCTGGTGCGCCGTCTGCGCTACAAAGGCCCGGTCTTTCCGATTTCGGCGCTGGCGCGCGAGGGCCTTGATCCTCTGCTGCATGCGATTGCCGAACACATCGGACAAAACCAGGCGGTGGAAACCGTCGACCCCGATCCCCGCTTCCGTGACGATACCCGTGACGATGCCAGAAATTGAAATTCCGCTGACTCACTCGGTCGTGCAGCCGGCGCGGCGCCTCGTCATCAAGGCCGGCTCCAGTCTGGTGACCGATGGGGGACGCGGCGTCGATTTCGAGGCCGTGTCGCGCTGGGCCGCGCAGATCGCCGGGCTGCGCGAGGCCGGAAAGGACGTCATCCTGGTCTCCAGCGGCGCGATCGCCGAGGGCATGCGCCGCCTGGGGTGGTCGCAACGCCCGCGCGAAATGCATCAGTTGCAGGCAGCGGCCGCCGTGGGCCAGATGGGCCTGGCGCAGGCCTACGAAACGGCCTTCCGGGAGCGCGGCATGGTGGCCGCGCAGGTTTTGCTGACCCACGCCGATCTCGCCGACCGCCAGCGCTATCTCAACGCGCGCACCACCTTGCTGACCCTGTTGGAGCAGGGGGTCGTGCCGGTCATCAACGAAAACGATACGGTGGTCACCGACGAGATCAAGTTTGGCGACAACGACACGCTGGGCGCGCTGGTCACCAATCTGGTGGAAGGCGATGTGCTCATCATCCTCACCGACCAGTCGGGCCTGTACAGCGCAGACCCGCGCAAGCACGCCGATGCCACGCTGATCGCGCAGGCCGGAGCCGAAGACGCCGCGTTGCAGGCGATGGCAGGCGGCGCGGGCACCGGCATCGGCACCGGCGGCATGGCGACCAAGGTCACGGCGGCGCGGCGTGCGGCGCGCAGCGGCGCGCATACCGTGATTGCCAGCGGACGCGAGCCCGATGTGCTGCTTCGGCTCGCCCGGGGCGAGATCGTCGGTACTCAGCTACTGGCCGGGCGCGCCAAGCTCGCCGCGCGCAAACAGTGGATGGCCGACCACCTGCAATTGCGCGGGTCGGTGACGGTGGACGAAGGCGCAGCGCGTCGGCTGCGCACGCAGGGTGCGAGCCTGCTGCCGGTGGGCGTGGTCGAGGTTCAAGGTGACTTCGGGCGGGGCGATGTCATCGCCGTGCGCGATGCCAGCGGCGCGGAGGTCGCCCGGGGGCTGAGCAATTACGCGGCTTCGCAGGCGCGACGCATCATGCGTCGCCCTTCTTCCGACATCGAGGCCATCCTCGGATTCAGCGAGGAGCCCGAACTGATCCACCGCGACAATATGGTGTTCTTGTAGGCAGCGTTTGCTGTAAGCGGTGAAGCCACTTTCAGTCCGAAGGGGCGTGCAGTCCCAGTTCGACGCGGCGCACCAAGTCGGCCGCGGTGCCTCTCACCGACTGATCCCGACAGAAATCATCGCGGTACAGGGTGGAGTGCACGCGCATTGCGCCGTTTTCGGGAATGCCTTGCCAGTCACTTCCCGTCGCGGCCACCCATTTCTGGCTGGCGTCGTTCCAAAGACCATAGAGCTTCCACTGCCGCGTGGCGCAATTGATGCCCTCATAGGTGATGTTGGGCGGCCCGTCCGGTGTTTTTCCAACCAGGGTGTAGCGCACCGTCTGGCCGGGCTCGACTGTGACCGAGCTCCGGTCGATGAAGAATTGCATGGCGCCGCTGGCGGTGATGTGCACATGCACGAGAGCCGTCGGGGCGGGGGGGAAAACGACGGGGGCTTCGGCAGCGCTCGATTTTGCGCCGAACAAGCCGTTCTCATCCGCAGTCCGGGCTTTGACGAGCTGGCCCGAGCCCAGGCCGAGCAACAAGCCCGCCAGCAACGCAGCCCGCGTGCGCGCTGAAGTGAGGAAGATCATGCCGGGTCTGGAGTGGTGAATGAGGAAGCCAGGGAGGCAGCCGCACCGGGTTCGGCTACGGCCACGGCTTCCTCGTGGCGGTGGCGCAGATTGGCGCGGAGAAAGCGCGTGCGCGGTTCAGCACGCGGCAGGAAATGCGCCAGCTCGGTCAGCGCCAGTTGATACACCTCGCGCTTGAACTCGATCACGCTCTCAAGCGGCACCCAATATTCGTTCCAGCGCCAGGCGTCGAATTCAGGGTGCTCGGTGGCGCGCAGGCAGACATCGCAATCGCGCCCGGTCAGGCGAAGCAAATACCAGATCTGCTTCTGGCCTTTGTAGATGCCGCGACTGTCGCGGCGCACGAAATGGCTGGGCACGTCATACCGCAGCCAGTGACGGGTGCGGGCGATGATGCGCACATGACAGGGATCGAGACCAACCTCTTCGTGCAGCTCGCGGTACATCGCCTGCTCGGGCGTTTCGCCCGGGTTGATGCCGCCCTGGGGAAACTGCCAGGAGTGCGCCCGCACGCGCTTGCCCCAGAACACCTGATTCTTGGCGTTGAGCAGAATGATGCCCACGTTGGGACGGTAGCCTTCGCGATCCAACATCGCCTGATCCTCGATCTTTTAGAATTCTGCGTTTCATTCATTATAGGCGGCGCTGCCGCAGGTGCAGGGGGCGCCTCGACAATGCAAAAAAGACCTTTGCCTGCCAAACCGCGGATGATGGCTCTCTCTTATTTGTTTATTTTTCCTCAAATGTCGGCTTTGCGCCGCTCCGCATGAAAATTTCCCGTTTTTTCATTTCCACCCAGAAGGACGATCCGGCCGATGCCGAGATTCGCAGCCAGGCGCTGATGTTGCGCGCGGGCATGATCAAGAAGCACGCCGCCGGGTTGTACAGCTATCTGCCGCTGGGCCTGCGCAGCATTCGCAAGGTCGAGGCCATCGTGCGTGAGGAAATGAATCGCGCGGGCGCCATCGAATTGCTCATGCCGGTGGTGCAGCCGGCCGAACTGTGGCAGGAGACGGGGCGGCTGGACCAGTTCGGCCCCGAGCTGTTGCGCATCAAGGACAGGCACGACCGCGATTTTGTGATCCAGCCGACCTCCGAGGAAGTCGTGACCGATCTGGTGCGCAGCGAGGTGCGGAGCTGGCGTCAGTTGCCGCTCAATTTCTATCACATCCAGACCAAGTTCCGTGATGAGCGCCGCCCGCGATTCGGCGTGATGCGGGCACGGGAATTTCTCATGAAGGATGCGTATTCCTTCGATCGCGATTTCGAGTCGGCGCAGGCGAGCTATCGAGCGATGTTCGATGCGTATGTACGCATTTTCCAGCGCTTCGGCTTCGAGTTCCGCTCCGTTGCGGCGGATTCGGGCGCCATCGGCGGTTCGCTCAGTCATGAGTTCCATGTCATTGCCGATACCGGAGAAGATGCCATCGCCTACTGCGAGGGTTCCGACTTTGCCGCCAACATCGAGAAGGCCGAGGCGCTGCCGCTGATCGCCGAGCGCGCCGAGCCCACACAAACCCTGCAGAAGACCCCGACGCCAGGCGCGGCCAAATGCGAGGATGTCGCAGCGCTGCTGGGCATTTCCTTGCAGCAAACGATCAAGTCGGTCGTGCTTGCGGTCGACGCCGAGAACGCGGGGCGGCCGGCCTCATTGGCGCTGCTGCTGGTGCGCGGCGATCATGCGGTCAACGAAGTCAAGGTGAGCAAACTCGCCGGGCTGACCCATGCGCGCATGGCGACCGAGGCCGAGATCGTGGCCGCGTTCGGCACGCCGCCGGGCTACCTCGGGCCGATCGGCACGGTCAAGCCGGTGCGGGTGATCGCCGACCGCACGGTGGCGAATATGAGCGACTTCGTCGTCGGCGCCAACGCCGAGGGTTTTCACTACACCGGTGTCAATTGGGGACGCGATCTGCCCGAGCCCGAAGTGGCCGACATCCGCAATGTGCAGGCGGGCGATCCCAGCCCGGACGGCAAGGGTCTGCTTTCCATCTGTCGCGGCATCGAGGTCGGTCACGTGTTCTATCTGGGCACCAAGTATTCGGCGGCGATGGGCGCGACCTTTCTCGACGACAAGGGCAAATCGCAAACGCTGGAAATGGGCTGCTACGGCATCGGCATCACCCGCATCCTCGGCGCCTGCATCGAGCAGAACCATGATGCCAAGGGCATGATCTGGCCGGATGCGATCGCGCCCTTCACTGCCGTGATCTGCCCCATCGGCTACGACCGCAGCGAAGCCGTGCGTCAGACGGCGGATGCGCTCTACGCCGAGCTCATGGCTGCCGGGGTGGATGTGGCGCTGGACGACCGCGGCGAGCGCCCGGGCGTGATGCTGGGCGACTGGGAGCTGATCGGCGTGCCGCACCGACTGGTGGTTTCCGACCGCGGCATCGCCGCCGGTACGGTGGAATATCAGCATCGGCGCGATAGCGCACCCACCGTGCTGCCGCTGGCCGAAGCGTCTGCGCAGTTGCAGGCGCGGCTCAAGTGCTGACTGAGCGCACGTCGTCTCGGGCTGATCGTCGATGAATCGCCTGTCGCGCCGTCGATGCTTGCTGCAGATCGCAGGCGCGGGCGCGACGCTCGCTGCTGGCTGGAGCCTGCCTGCGGCCTCTGCCTGGGCAGGGGCGCAACAGGAAGAGCAGCTCAGCGACGCGGTGCGCACCGCGCTGTCCGCGCAGATCGCCGAGGCGCCGCCGCCTCAGCCGCATTTCCGCGACGACGCGCACCGCGCCCAATACCGGGTCTGGCTGCTGCTTGAATCGAACTGGCTGCTGCGGCGCATGCCCGACCAGATCGTGCGCGAGCTGTTCTTGCGGACTCTGTGGTACGAATCCCGCCGCGCCGGCCTGGAACCGGCGTTGATCCTGGGCCTGATCCAGGTGGAAAGCGGCTTCAACAAATACGCCATCTCGCCTGCCGGGGCGATGGGCTATATGCAGGTCATGCCGTTCTGGACGCGGCAGATCGGCAATGGCGACATCATGAGCCTGTTTCACATGCAGGTGAATCTGCGCTATGGCTGCGTGATCCTGCGCCACTACCTGAATATCGAAAACGGCAATCTGTTCTATGCCCTGGGGCGCTACAACGGTTCGCGCGGGCGCGCCGCCTATCCCGACGCGGTGCTCGCCGCGCGCAAGCGCTGGAGGGTGGCGGACGGTTCGGGCTGAACGCCCGGCGCCGCACCGAAAGTTCAGCGCGGCATCATGCCGCCCATGCGCTGCATCATCTTGAACATCTTGCCGCCCTTCATTTTTTTCATCATGTCGCGCATCTGCTCGTATTGTTTGAGCAGGCGATTGACTTCCTGAACCTGCACGCCGGCGCCCGCGGCGATGCGGCGCTTGCGCGTGGCCTTGATGACATCGGGCTTGCGGCGTTCCTGCGGGGTCATGCTGTGGATGATGCCCTGCATGCGGCGCATGTCGCGTTCGGCGCGGTTCATGTCGGCCTGACCGGCCCTGGCCTGCATTTCGGCCGGCAGCTTGTCGAGCATGCCTTGCAGTCCGCCCATCTTGTTCATCTGCTGCAGTTGCATCAGGAAGTCGTTGAGATCGAACTGCGCGCCCGACTTCACCTTGGCGGCGAGCTGCTGCGCGGCGTCGATGTCGACCTGGCGCTGCGCCTGTTCGACCAGCGCGAGGATGTCGCCCATGCCGAGGATGCGGTCGGCCATGCGGCGCGGATCGAAAGGCTCCAGGCCGTCGATCTTTTCCGAAACCCCGGCGAACTTGATCGGCGCACCCGTGACCTGGCGCACCGACAGCGCCGCGCCGCCGCGGGCGTCGCCATCGAGCTTGGTCAGCACGATGCCGGTCAGCGGCAGGGTGTCGTGGAAGGCGCGCGCGGTGTTCACCGCATCCTGGCCCTGCATGGCGTCGACCACGAACAGGGTTTCGATGGGTTTGAGTGCGGCGTGCAGCTCCTTGATCTCGCGCATCATCGCCTCGTCCACCGACAGGCGGCCGGCGGTGTCGACGAGCAGCACGTCGAAGTGGTGGCTGCGGGCGAAATCGACGGCGCGGCGGGCGATGTCCAGCGGTTTGTCTTGCGGCGCGGACGGGAAAAATTCCGCCCCGGCCTGCGCCGTCACCGTCTGCAATTGCGCAATGGCCGCAGGGCGGTAAACGTCGCATGAGACGGTCAGCACTTTTTTCTTCTGTCTCTCGGTCAGCAGCCGCGCCAGCTTGGCGGTGGTGGTGGTCTTGCCCGCGCCCTGCAGACCGGCCATCAGGACGATGGCCGGTGGCTGGGTGGCGAGGTTGAGCGGCACGGCATCGCCGCCCATCAGATCGGCGAGTTCGCGCTGCACCACGCCCACCAGCGCCTGGCCGGGGGTGAGCGAGCCGACGACTTCCTGCCCCAGGGCCTTTTCCCTGACCCGGGCGGTGAATTCGCGCACGACGGGCAAAGCCACGTCGGCTTCGAGCAAGGCAAGGCGCACCTCGCGCAGCATGTCCTGGATATTCGATTCGGTGATGCGTGCTTCGCCCTTGAGGGTCTTGACCACGCGGGACAGGCGTTGGGTGAGGTTGTTGAGCATGGGGCGGGGAGGGCTCGTGGGGTGTTGCGCGAACCGTTGGGTGCAGAGCCTGCGGCCTGTCCGGTTTTCGCCGTGCGCGGCACGGTCGCGCCGCAGGGGGGTCGGTTAAACTTGAAACATGTCGATTTTAGTGAATAGCCTGGCCTTTGCCTTCTATATGCTGGCTGCGGCGTTGTCGCGTCCGAAGTCCGCAAAGTCCGCAAAGTCCATTTTGGCGCTGGGCCATGCGCAAGGGACGGCCAATGGGTCGACGCCAGGGTCGACACTGCGCTCCGAGCGCTGGTCGACCTGGGTGATGGCGCTGGCCTGGATCGCGCAGACCGTCACCCTCGCCATGGTGTTGCACGGCGAGTTGCAGCCGCATTTCGGCTTTGCCCAGGCGCTTTCGGTGACGTTCTGGCTGGTGGCGGCGGTGTATTGGGTGGAGAGCCTGTATTACCCCCTGCAGATGCTGAGAAGCTGGATCTGTTTGCTGGCGGCCATTTCCATTTTGCTGAGCTGGGTTTTCCCTGGAACCTTTACGCCCCCCTATGGCGCCGGGCCGACTTTCGCCTTGCACTGGGCAATGGGGATCGCCGCCTACGGACTGTTTGGCGCGGCCGTGCTGCATGGCATTTTGCTGTGGATGGCGGAGCGCTCGCTGCACAGGCGCAAGGGCGCGGTGTCGGGCGTGTCGCGCAGCCTGCCCCTGCTCACGCTGGAAAAACTGACCTACCGGCTGGCCGGGGTGGGCTTTGTCCTGCTGACGGCCTCGCTCATTTTCGCGGCGACGTTCAGCGAGGAGCTGTTTGGCAAGCCGTTCGAGTTCAATCATCAGACGGTGTTCGGCATCGCCGCGTGGGTGATTTTTGCCATGCTGATGATCGGTCGGGTTTTTCTGGGCTGGCGGGGTACGCGGGCGCTGGGCTGGCTGTTCGGCGGCACGGTGCTGTTGATGCTCACTTACGTCGGTTCGCGTTTTGTGCTGCAGGTGATCTTGCACCGATGAAATACCTCGTTGTGTTCGTCGTGGTGATCGTCGGGCTGATGCTCATCAAAAAATCACAGCAGCCCCGCAATGTACGGCAGCCGCCTTCGCGCTCCAAGCCGCCGCAGGTTCCCGAGGCGATGCTGCCGTGCACGCATTGCGGCGTGCACTCTCCCGCCAGCCGCTGCGTCTGGCGCGATGGCAAGCCGTATTGCAGCGAAGAGCATGCCCGTCTGGGGTCGTAAACCTGGGGCGGCGACCGCTGCCGACAGCGCGTTTGCGCGATCCCTGTTTGCGCCGTCGACGACGCCGCCGGGCTCGGCTTTTGTCCCATCCTCGCGTCTGGGCCGAGAACGCCTGAGAACCTACCGGGTACTCGCTGCGGCGCGCGTGGTGATGTCGCTGATGTTGCTGGGCTGGCTGGTCCTGCTGCCGATGACGCAGGCGGGACCCCACGTCGAAAGGCCCGTGATCGCCACGCTGGGCCATGGCGTGGCTCTGCTGTATCTGGGGCTGACGGCAGCGAGCCTGTGGTGGAGTTTCATCCATACGCAGGGTCTGGCCTGGCAGGTGCTGATGGCGATTGCGGTCGATCTGCTGGCCTTCACCACGCTGCAGTTCACCGCGGGTTATCCGGCGCGCGAATTTGCCCTGATCTACGCCTTGCCTGTGCTGGCCGCGGGCATCTACGGCACGCTGTCGCTCACCTTGTTCGTGGCCGCCTTGGTGACCTTGATTCTCCTGGGCAGCGCCGGATTCGCCCTGCTGGGCGGGGCGGAACAGGCCGAGCAGCGCATGCTCAACGCGGCCTTTGTCGGCATCGCCTATTTTGCCGTGGCGGTGCTGACGTGGCAGTTGTCGCAACGGCTGGCGCGCCAGGAGGCGCGCGCCGCGGCCAGCGAATCCATCGCGCGCAGGCAAATGGCATTGAACCAGCGGGTGATCGAGGCGCAGCGTGATGGCGTCATGGTGGTCGATCGGCACATGGTGCTCGAAGCGCTCAATCCGGCGGCGCAACATCTGCTCGATCTGCCCTGGAGCGATGCGGTCACGGCGCGCTGGCTGGGCGGACGCAAGGCCTTGCGCGACCTGCCGGTGGCCGAGGTGGTGCGCAAAGAGGTGGAGCGCATGGCCATCGATGGCGAGGATGAGAAGGAGGTCAAGGTGCGTACCCCGGCGGGGCGCAAGCTGCGGCTGCGCCTGTCCAGGCTGGACAATCTGCCGGGTGGCGTGGGCTACCTCATCGTGCTGCAGGATCTGCGGGAGATCGAAGCGCGCATCCAGCAGGAAAAGCTGGCGGCGATGGGGCGGCTGGTGGCCAGCGTGGCGCACGAGATCCGCAATCCGCTGGGGGCGATCAGCCAGGCCAACCAACTGGCGCGCGAATATGGAGCCGATCCGGTGCAGGTCGACCGCCTGCATCATCTCATCGCCCAGAATGTCGAGCGCATCAACCGCACCGTCGAGGACGTGCTGGAGCTGGGCCGTTCCGCCCCGCGCGACATCGGGCTGATGCCCTGCGCACCGCTGATGCGCGAGCTGCACGCCGAATTCGACCAGCCCGACGAAGGGCGGATCGGCCTGTTCATTCAGGACGATACCGCGCAGATCCGCTTCGACGCGCTGCATCTGCGCCGGGTGCTGGTCAACCTGCTGAGCAACGCGCGGCGCTATGCGAGCAAGCAGCCGCGGGCGATCGAAATGCGGCAGCTCGGCGTCGGGCAGGTGCGTGAAATCCAGGTCTCCAACGACGGCCCGCTGATCGACGCCGAACTGCGCGCGCAGTTGTTCGAGCCGTTTCGCACCACCAGCAGCCGGGGCGTCGGGCTGGGCCTGTATATTTCTCACGAACTGTGCCAGCGCAATGGCGCGCGCCTGCTTTACCGCATCGAGCGGGAGGGCACGCCGCAGCAGCGCGGTTCCTTTGTCATTCAGCTCGCGCCGGGCCCCGAAGTATGAATCCAGCGGATGTGCGCATTCTCATCGTCGATGACGAACCCGACTTGCGCGAGCTCTACACCCTGAGTCTGGTGCATGAGGGCTGGCAGATCGATGTGGCCGACAGCGTGGCGCAGGCGCGCGAGCATCTGTCCCGACGGCGCTACGCCCTCATGCTCACCGATATGCGCCTTCCCGATGGCGAGGGGCTGGAACTGCTGCGCTGGCTGGAGGGTCAGCCCGATCGTCACGAAAAATCCATCGTCATCACCGCCTACGGCAGCGCCGGAAACGCCGTGGCCGCGCTCAAGGCGGGGGCGTTCGACTACCTGAGCAAGCCGGTGGACCTGGCTGCGCTGCGCCGCACGGTGCATGCCGCCATCGCCGCCGCCCATGCCGAAGTGCGGATGCCGACCAGCAGCGCGCTGCAGCGCATGGTGGGTGAGTCTGATGTGATGCGTGCGCTCAAGCAGACGCTGCAGCGCGTGGCGCGCAGCATGGCGCCGGTGTTGATTCACGGCGAGTCGGGCACCGGCAAGGAGCTGGCAGCCAAGGCCGTGCATGAATGCAGCGCCCGCGCGAATGGGCCGTTCGTTCCGGTGAACTGCAGCGCCATTCCCGAGCAACTGCTTGAGGCCGAGTTCTTCGGCTACCGCAAGGGCGCGTTCACCGGGGCGATGTCCGACCATGCGGGTTTCTTTGTCGCCGCGCAAGGCGGCACGCTGTTTCTCGACGAGATCGGCGAGCTGCCGCTGGCCATGCAGGCCAAGCTGCTGCGTGCCGTGCAGGAGCGGCGCGTGCGCCCGGTGGGCGAGACGGCGGAAATCGCGGTGGATGTGCGCCTGGTCAGCGCCACCCATCGTCATCTGGAACGCATGGTGGAGCAGGGCCAGTTTCGGCAGGATTTGTTCTACCGCCTCAACGTCATCGCGGTCGCTCTGCCGCCCCTGCGCGACCGGCTGGACGATCTGCCGCTGCTGGTCGAGGCCCTGCTGGGCGATATTCGCCGCGACAACGCGCGCCCTGGTCTGCGGCTGAGCCCGGCCGCACTGCAGCACCTGCGTCGGCATCGCTTCCCAGGCAATGTGCGTGAGCTGGAGAACCTGCTGCACCGCGCTGCGGCCCTGGCTGCACACGATCTGATCGGCCCAGACGACATCGATCTGCACAGCGGCGGCGCCAGCGCTGCCCAAGTGCAGGCCCCCATCGCCGCTTCGCAAGCCGAAGACCTACTCGATTTGACGGCGCCGCCGATGCCAGGGTCAGGGCTGGCGTACCTGCCGACCCCCTCCACCGTGGCGCAGCGTTCCCCGGAGTTTCAACCGCCTGAGCCGCCGATGACACAGTTTGGCGCGTCGTTCGCCTTGCCGCCCGACCTGGGGGTCTATCTCGATCAGGTCGAGCGCAGCATTCTCTGCGAAGCCCTGCGGCGCACCCGCTTCAATCGCACGGCAGCCGCGCAGTTGCTGGGGTTGAACCTGCGCCAGATTCGCTACCGGATGGAGCGTCTGGCGATCCGCGATCCGGCAGAGGCGCCGCCGGACGATCGTTCCTGATCATGGCGCCCCGTTTCAATGCGGCGAGTGGCGGCGAACAGGGCTGGATGCCGCATGCCCGCCATATGCCATCACCCAATGCGGATGACCGGCCAGCGGGCATGACGATCGATTTGCTGGTGATTCACTGCATCGCTCTGCCACCGCGTCAATATGGCGGTGACGCCATCGAGCAGTTGTTTTGCAATCGGCTCGACTATCAAGCGCATCCGGCCTTTTCCGCGCTCGAAGGTCTCAGGGTGTCGGCGCATTTCGTGGTGCGGCGTGATGGCGTGCTGACGCAATATGTGTCCTGCGACCGACGCGCCTGGCATGCTGGGGCGTCCCGTTTCGCCGGGCGCGAGCGCTGCAATGATTTCAGCATCGGCATCGAGCTAGAAGGCAGCGACGATGAGCCGTTCGAAGCCGAACAATACGAAACGCTGATCGCCCTGGGCGCCGAACTGTTTGCGCGTTATCCGCTGCGCGCCATAGCAGGTCACGGCGACATCGCGCCGGGGCGCAAGACCGACCCCGGCATCGGCTTCGACTGGCGGCGATTGAAAAACGGCCTGGCGCTGCCTGCGCGGGCCTTTCCCTTTCAGGCTTTTTGAAGTCGCTCAGGGACTTTGCGGAGCTTTTCCGTGGATGCGTCTGGGCATGGGTTGTGGGCTGACCATCTGTTCGTTCCACACTACAAATAGTGGTTGAATTTCAAATTAACACTAGATATAGTGTGTTCGCGGCTCAGGAGAGCGCGGCCGGGTAAAGTTTGCGCCTGCCATGCTGCGAGTCTTCACTGACCCAGTTCCATCATTCATCGGTGCCCTGTTCGTATGCCTTCGTGCGCCTTCGTGCGGCGCCGGGCTTGCGGCGCGGCGCCATCTGTCCCAAGGAGTACCTGATGTCCCAGACCAGCACCACGACCGAATCGAATCCTGCAGTCCAGCACTTTTCACCCCAGGATGGGGTCACGGCAAGCCAGGCCGCATTGGGCGATTTTTCGGACTACAAGATCATCCGCCGCAATGGCGCGGTCGTCGGCTTCGAGCCCGGCAAGATCGCCGTGGCGATGACCAAGGCCTTTCTGGCCGTGCAGGGCGGGCAGGGGGCGGCCTCGGCCAGCATGCGCGAAACGGTGAATGCACTGACCGAAAACGTGGTGCGCGCGCTGCTGCGCAGCCGACCCAGCGGCGGCACGTTCCATATCGAGGACATCCAGGATCAGGTCGAACTCTCCCTGATGCGCACCGGCCAGCATGAGGTGGCGCGCGCCTATGTGCTGTACCGCGAGCATCGCGCGCAGGAGCGTGCCAGGCAGAAGGCGGCGGCAGTCGAACAGGCTGCCGTTTCAGTGCTGCATGTGGTCGACGACGGCGTGCGCAAGCCGCTCGATCAAGCCGCGTTGGTCGGCCTGATCGAATCGGCCTGCGCCAACCTGAGTGCGGATGTGAAGGGGGACCCCATCGTGGCGGAAACCCTGCGCAATCTGTACGACGGCGTGCCCATGCTGGAGGTCTACAAGGCCTCCATCCTGGCCGCACGCACGCTGATCGAGCGCGACCCCGATTACTCCAAGGTCACCGCACGCCTGCTGCTGCACACCATGCGCCGCGAGACGCTGAATGAAGACATTCCGCAGGAGAGAATGACCCAGCGCTACGCCGAGTATTTCCCGCGCTGCATCAAGGAAGGGGTTGAGCTCGAACTCCTCGACGAGCGGCTCGCCCAGTTCGACCTGACGCGGCTGGGAGCCGCGCTCAAGGCCGAGCGCGATCTGCAGTTCGATTACCTCGGGCTGCAAACCCTGTACGACCGCTACTTCCTCGCCAACCGCGCCGACACCCGGGTGAATAAGGACGGGCGTCGCATCGAGTTGCCGCAGGCGTTTTTCATGCGCGTGGCCATGGGTCTGGCTTTGAACGAAATCGACCGCGAGGCGCGCGCCATCGAGTTCTACGAGCTGCTGTCGAGCTTCGACTTCATGAGCAGCACACCGACGCTGTTCAACTCGGGCACGCGGCGCTCGCAGCTTTCGAGCTGCTACCTCACCACGGTGGCCGATGATCTCGACGGCATCTACGAGGCCATCAAGGAAAACGCGCTGCTGTCCAAGTTCGCCGGCGGGCTGGGCAACGACTGGACCCGGGTGCGCGCGCTGGGCAGCCACATCAAGGGCACCAACGGCAAGAGCCAGGGCGTCGTGCCCTTCCTCAAGGTGGTCAACGACACCGCGGTCGCGGTGAATCAGGGCGGCAAGCGCAAGGGCGCGGTGTGCGCGTATCTGGAAACCTGGCATCTGGACATCGAGGAGTTTCTGGAACTGCGCAAGAACACCGGCGACGACCGCCGCCGCACCCACGACATGAACACGGCCAACTGGGTGCCCGACCTGTTCATGAAGCGGGTGATGGAAGGCGGCGACTGGACGCTGTTCAGCCCCTCCGACGTGCCGGAACTGCACGACAAGTTCGGCAAGGACTTCGAGCAGGCCTACACCCGTTACGAACAGAAGGCCGCGCTCGGCGAGATCAGGCTGTTCAAGAAGATTGCGGCGGTGCAGCTCTGGCGCAAGATGCTGTCGATGCTGTTCGAGACCGGCCATCCCTGGATCACCTTCAAGGATGCGTGCAATGTGCGCAGTCCGCAGCAACACGTCGGCGTGGTGCATTCGAGCAACCTCTGCACCGAAATCACGCTCAATACCAACGAGAACGAGATTGCGGTGTGCAATCTGGGCTCGGTCAACCTGGCCGCGCATCTGAAGGACGGCGCCGACGGCTCCAAGGTCATCGACCAGGCCAAGCTCAAGCGCACCGTGCGGATCGCGATGCGCATGCTCGACAACGTCATCGACATCAACTACTACGCCGTGGCCAAGGCGCGCAACGCCAATATGAAGCATCGCCCGGTGGGCCTGGGCATCATGGGTTTTCAGGATTGCCTGTACCAACAGCGCATTCCCTACGGGTCGCAACAGGCCGTGGAGTTTGCCGACCGCTCCATGGAGGCGGTTTGCTATGAGGCTTACTGGGCGTCGAGCGAACTGGCGCGGGAGCGGGGTCGTTACGCCAGCTTTGGCGGCTCATTGTGGGACAAGGGCATTCTGCCACTGGACAGTCTCAAGCTCTTGGCCGAGGAGCGCGGCGGCTACGTCGAGGCCGATACCTCCAGCACGCTCGACTGGGATGCGCTGCGTGCGCACATCCGGCAGCATGGCATGCGCAACTCCAACTGCGTGGCCATCGCGCCGACGGCAACGATCTCCAACATCGTCGGGGTGGACGCGTGCATCGAGCCGACCTTCCAGAACCTCTACGTCAAGTCCAACCTCTCGGGCGAGTTCACGGTCATCAACCAGTACCTGGTGCGCGACCTCAAGGCGCGCGGGCTGTGGGATGCGGTGATGGCGGCCGACCTCAAGTATTTCGACGGCAGCACGCAGCGCATCGACCGCATCCCGGCCGACCTCAAGGCGCTGTACGCCACTGCGTTCGAGATCGACAGCAAGTGGATCATCGAGGCCGCAGCACGCAGGCAGAAGTGGATCGACCAGGCGCAGTCGCTCAACATCTACATGGCCCATGCCTCGGGCAAGCTGCTCGACGAAACGTACAAGCTGGCCTGGCTGCGCGGCCTCAAGACCACGTACTACCTGCGCACCCTCGGTGCCACGCATGCCGAGAAGTCGACGGTCAAGGCCGGCCAGCTCAACGCGGTGCCGCAAAGCCCAAGCGAGGCGACATCGGCGGCGGCACAGGCCGTGGTGCAGTCCGGCGACATCCGCTTCTGCGCCATCGACAACCCCGAATGCGAGGCCTGCCAGTAAGAGAGGCCAAACCCTGCGTCATCGTCATCGATGCGCCATCACAACACGCACACGGCACACTCGGCATTACTACTTCATCCGTGTTGAGCGTTTGCGCCGAACACTTGATAATTCACGAAAGGTCATGAACATGCTTACTTGGGACGATCCTCAACCAAACGCTGCAAACCCTGCGCAAGGCGCGCTGTTGCGCAGTTCACTGCAATCGATGGGGGCCACGGCGGGTGCGCAGCAAATGTTGCAGCCCACGTCGCAGACTCCCCCCACGTCGCAGACTCCCTCCACGTCGCAGACTCCCTCCACGTCGCAGACTCCATTTTCCCCGCCTGCTCCGCCTGCGTCGGGCTTGTCGTTGGGCTTGTCTCCTGCGGCTGATGTCTACAGCCAGCGTGCCGCATCGAACGATCGCGTGCGCGCCGAAGACAAGCGCATCATCAACTGCCGCGTCGACGTCAACCAGCTCGTGCCGTTCAAGTACAAGTGGGCCTGGGATAAATACCTGGCCTCGTGCGCGAACCACTGGATGCCGCAGGAGATCAATATGTCGCGCGACATCGCGATGTGGAAGGACCCCAATGGCCTGACCGATGACGAGCGGCTCATCATCAAGCGTAACCTCGGTTTCTTCACCACCGCCGATTCGCTCGCAGCCAACAACATCGTGCTGGGTACCTATCGCCACATCACCAACCCCGAGTGCCGCCAGTACCTGCTGCGCCAAGCCTTCGAAGAGGCCATTCATACCCACGCCTATCAGTACATCGTGGAAAGCATCGGCCTCGATGAAAGCGAGATTTTTAATTCCTACCACGAGATCGCCTCGATCCGCAACAAGGACGAGTTCCTCATTCCCTTCATCGACACGCTGACCAACCCGGCGTTCCGCACCTCGGCGTTCGGCGGCAGCGAACGCAACGATCAGGAGCTGCTGCGCTCGATCATCGTGTTCGCCTGTCTGATGGAAGGGCTGTTCTTCTACGTCGGCTTCACCCAGATCCTGTCGATGGGGCGGCAGAACAAGATGACTGGTGCGGCCGAGCAGTACCAGTACATCCTGCGCGACGAGTCCATGCACGCCAATTTCGGCATCGATCTGGTCAACCAGATCAAGCTGGAGAATCCGCATTTGTGGACGCCCGAGTTCAAGCGCGAGCTCACCGGCTTGTTCCATCAGGCCATCGATCTGGAATACCGCTATGCCGAAGACACCATGCCCCGCGGCGTGCTGGGGCTGAACGCTTCCATGTTCAAGGGCTATCTGCGCTTCATCGCCAACCGGCGAGCGGTGCAGATCGGTCTCGATGCCATCTTCCCCAACGAAGAGAATCCTTTCCCCTGGATGAGCGAAATGATCGACTTGAAAAAAGAGCGCAACTTCTTCGAGACCCGGGTGATCGAGTATCAGTCCGGCGGCGCGCTGTCCTGGGAATGACGCCAGAGGATTGCGTTTGAGGATTCCGCATGAATAACCTGCGAGCACGCACAACAGAGTGATTGACCGACTCCATTCCACCCCGATACGTCCGGCAGCGCAGAGCCGGCGGGTGGAGTCTCCTCCTCTGTTTTTTGTTGCGCAACGCATGGGGGCGTCCATGGCGATGCCTGACTCCTTGTTCCATCGATTCTGGCGCGCTGGTCTGCGCCTCATGCTCTGGGTGACCCGAGGTGAGGACGTGGCGCGCCGCTCTGCATTCCCCTCCGCAATGGCTTTGATGCCGCGGGAGGTGAATCCCCTGCACGGCCCAGCACTGAACCCATTGCCGAGCCGATCGCAGGAGGCGCCGGCTGAACGCCGTGCCGATGTCCCGTACTGGAAACCGCCGGGAGGCGGGGCCGTGAGGCGCTCGGACGCGATTTGGCGACCGGCTCAATTTCAAAAGACTTGATCAAGGAGAATCACCATGGCAACTGCAAAAAAAGCGGCACCGGCGAAGAAGGCTGCGCCCGCGAAGAAGGCCGCACCGGCGAAGAAGGCCGCGCCCGCGAAGAAAGTCGCGCCCGCGAAGAAGGCCGCGCCAGCGAAGAAGGTCGCGCCCGCGAAGAAGGCCGCACCGGCGAAGAAGGCCGCACCGGCGAAGAAGGCCGCACCGGCGAAGAAGGCTGCGCCCGCGAAGAAGGCTGCGCCCGCGAAGAAAGTCGCGCCGGCGAAGAAAGTCGCACCGGCGAAGAAGGCCGCACCGGCGAAGAAGGCCGCACCGGCGAAAAAAGCTGCGCCGACTCCAGCCAAGAAGGCTGCGACTGCACAAACCAAGCTGAACCCGCAAGCGGCCTGGCCGTTCCCGACCAGCAAGCCCTGAGAGTGTGTGAACAAATCCGCCATGACCGCTCATCGCGCCCAAAGCGCCCCACTCGGCGTTGCCAATGCGCGCCGTGCCGAGGGGCACGGCTGTGCTTTGCGCCTTGATTGGGGCATTTTGGGCGAGCTGCTCGGCCACGCCGGATTCATTCACACCCTCTGAGCGTTCAAGCCCTTCGAGCCCGAGTTGCATTCCCGGGCTCTTTTCCGCAACAACATGTCCTGCGCAGATGGCTTTCCTGGTTGGCTTCACCCGGATGGTTCGGCCTGTCTGCTCGAGGTCAGTGTCGTTCCCAATGCGCGCCGTACCGCAGTGGATGGAGAGCATGGTGGGGCTTTGCGCGTTCGGCTGGGGGCGCCCGCCGTGGACGGCAAGGCCAATGCGGCGTTGACCGATTACCTGGCGCAATGCTGCGATGTGCCGCGTCGAGCCGTGAAAATCAAGACCGGCCTGACCGCGCGGCGCAAGCGGGTGCAGATCGATGCCCCGGCAGGTGCGGTATGGTTGCGGCTATCTGCCTTATTGCCGCAGTCCGTTTGACCCAGACTGCCTCGACATCATGAGCATCAAATCCGATCGATGGATTCGCCGCATGGCGCAAAACACGGCGATGATCGAACCTTTCGAACCTGCGCAGGTGCGCGAGGTCGATGGGCGCCGCATCATCAGCTATGGCACTTCGAGCTACGGTTACGACATCCGTTGCGCCAACGAGTTCAAGATTTTCACCAATATCAACAGCACCATCGTCGATCCGAAGAACTTCGACGAAAAGTCCTTCGTCGATTTTCGCGGCGACGTGTGCATCATCCCGCCCAACAGCTTTGCGCTGGCGCGCACGATGGAGTATTTCCGCATCCCGCGCAATGTGCTGACCATCTGTCTGGGCAAGAGCACTTATGCGCGCTGCGGCATCATCGTCAACGTCACGCCGTTCGAACCCGAGTGGGAAGGCTATGTGACGCTGGAGTTCTCCAACACCACTCCGCTGCCCGCCAAGATCTACGCGGGCGAGGGCTGCGCGCAGGTGCTGTTCTTCGAGAGCGACGAGGTCTGCGAAGTCAGCTACAAGGATCGCGGCGGCAAGTATCAGGGCCAGCACGGCGTGACGCTGCCGCGCGCCTGACCGCACACGGCGCCTTACGCGTCGCCGAGCGCGGCTTGCCAGCGCGCCACTTGGGCGCGCACCTGATTCGGCGCCGTACCGCCCAGATGATCGCGCGCGGCCAGTGAACCCTGCAGCTTGAGCGCCTCGGGCGCGTCTTCGCCGATGAGGGGCGAGAAACTGCGCAGATCGTTCAGGCTGATGTCTTCCAGGCCGATGCCGCGCTCCACGGCAAATCGCACGGCTTTGGCCACCGCCTCGTGCGCGTCGCGGAAAGGCAGGCCCTTCTTCACGAGATAGTCGGCCAGGTCGGTGGCGGTGGAGTAGCCCTGCAGCGCGGTGCGTTCCATCGCCTCGGCCTTGACGCGGATGCCGCCCACCATGTCGGTGAAGATGCGCAGGGTGTCGATCACGGTGTCGGCGGTGTCGAACAGCGGCTCCTTGTCTTCCTGGTTGTCCTTGTTGTAGGCCAGCGGCTGGCCCTTCATCAGCATCAGCAGGCTCATCAGATGGCCGGTGACGCGCCCGGTCTTGCCGCGGGCGAGTTCGGGCACATCCGGGTTTTTTTTCTGCGGCATGATGCTCGACCCGGTGCAGAAGCGGTCGGCCAAGTCGATGAAGCCGAAGGCCGGGCTCATCCACAGCACCAGCTCTTCGCTGAAGCGGCTGATGTGCACCATGATCAGCGCCGCGGCGGCGTTGTATTCGATGGCGAAGTCGCGGTCGCTCACGGCGTCGAGCGAGTTCTGACACACGCCGTCAAAGCCCAGCAGTTCGGCCACGCGCGCGCGATCGATGGGGAAGGTGGTGCCGGCCAGCGCGGCAGCGCCCAGCGGCAGGCGGTTGACGCGGGCACGGCAGTCGCGCAGGCGCTCGGCGTCGCGGCCGAACATTTCCACATACGCCAGCAGATGGTGGCCGAAACTCACCGGCTGCGCCACCTGTAGATGGGTGAAGCCGGGCATGATGGTGGCGGCATGCTGCGCGGCGAGTTGCACCAGCGCGCGCTGCAGCGCGCGCAACTGCGTGAGGGTCTGGTCGATGCTGTCGCGCAGCCACAGGCGGATGTCGGTGGCCACCTGATCGTTGCGGCTGCGACCCGTATGCAGACGCTTGCCGGCGTCGCCCACGATCTGGGTCAGACGGGCCTCGATGTTGAGGTGCACGTCTTCGAGTTCGAGCTTCCATTCGAACGCGCCGGATTCGATCTCGGCGCGGATTTGCGCCATGCCGCGCTCGATGGCGGCGAGGTCTTGCGCGCTGAGGATGCCCTGCTCGCACAGCATGGTGGCGTGCGCCAGCGATCCAGCGATGTCGAACAGCGCCAGTCGCTGGTCGAAACCCACCGAAGCGGTATAACGCTGTACCAGCGCGCTCACCGGCTCGGAAAAACGTGCGGACCAGGCTTGCTGCTTGTGTTCGAATTGATCGTGCATGGATTGGGCTCGCGGCGGCGCCAGGGTAGAAACGTTCAATTTTAGAGAAGCCTTCAGGATCAAGCTGCTTGATGCCCCAGATGACTGAAGAATCGATCACCCCCATTGAAACCGTCGTGCGCCTGGACATCTGCGGCCCCGGCAGTCTGGTGCGCGCGCTCGTGGCGCTCAATCTGCTGCTGGGCCTGCTCATGCTGCTGCAATGGCCGCAAGGGGATGGTCGGATCGGCGCCTTGTTGCTGCTCTCGTGGGTGGAGCCTGCCGCGCTGCTCTGGCTGGCGCTGATGTGCATGACGCAAAGGCTGTGGCGGTTGCGCGGCTCGGCACTCGTGCTGCTCGTGGCCTTGGTGCTGGGGGGGGCGTCCGCGCTGGGACTGAATCTGATGGTGCAGCCCTTGTTTGATGCGCTCGCGCCTCACGCTGCGCAGCAACCCTGGCAGGCTGCACTGGCGGGGGCAGCGTTGGCGCTGGTGTTCGTGCATTACCTGCAACTGCGTGCCCGCGCGTTCACGCCGATCGACATGCAGGCGCGGCTGAGCGAACTGCAGTCTCGCATTCGTCCGCACTTTCTGTTCAACACCCTCAACGCCGCCAGCGCGCTGGTGCGCGAGCAGCCCGAGCGCGCCGAGGCCGTGCTCGACGATCTGGCCGAACTGTTTCGCGCCAGCGTGGGCAAGCCGGGCACGCTGGTCACGCTGGAGCAGGAAATGGACCTGGCGCGGCGCTACCTCGACATCGAGTCGGTGCGCTTCGGCGCGCGCATGCGGGTGCAGTGGCATGTCGACGACACCCTGCTGCAGATCCGCATTCCCGCGCTGACCCTGCAGCCCCTGGTGGAAAACGCCGTGCGGCATGGCGTGGAGCGCAGCAGCCGCACGGTGCAGATCGACATCGACGTGGCGCGCAGGCTCGGGCAGATCGAAGTCACTGTGCGCAACGATTTGCCCGCACTGGACGACGCGCCCGCGCCGCGCCGTCATGGCACCGGCACGGCGCTGCGCAACATCCGCCAGCGTCTGCATTTGCTGTACGACATCGCCACCGAAGTGGACCAGGGCGAGGTGGTCGAAGAAGGGGCGGCCCGCTGGCGCGCGCGGTTACGCTTACCGCTATGATCCCAGATCATTCAGTAGGCGGCGCTTCGCGCCTACGCGGACGCTGGCGGTCAGCTTGGGGCGTCTTCGCCACCGCCCTTCGCGCCCATAGTCCGAACCATGGGCTTGTCACTCGGCGTCAAATCCTTCCCCAATCTGCCTCGCCATCATTCCACGTCCTACTGAATCATCTGGGATGAACGTGCTCATCGTTGACGACGAACCGCTGGCCCGCAGCCGCCTGCGCCGCCTGCTCACCGAACTGCCCGAAACCGCGCAGGCGGTGGTCGACGAAGCGGCCGACGCCGCCGAAGCCTGGACGCTGCTGCGCGCACAGCGCTTCGACGTGCTGCTGCTCGACATCCAGATGCCGGGGCAGACGGGCATGGAACTGGCGCGGCGTGTGGCCGACGATCCCGGCTTGCATCATCCCGCCATCGTCTTCGTCACCGCGCACGAGCAGCATGCACTCGACGCCTTCGGTGTTTCCGCCGTGGACTACCTGACCAAGCCGGTGCGGCGCGAGCGGCTGGTGCAGGCGATGGGCAAGGCCATGCTGTGGCTGCGTGCGCAAGGCGCAGAGCAGCAGGCGCCCGACGGGGTGGATACGGTCTATCTCACGGTGCAGCATCACGGCGCGCTCAAGCGCGTGCCGCTGGCCGACATTCTGTACTGCCGCGCCGAAGCCAAATACACCCTGCTTCGCACGCCGCAACAGCAATATCTGGTGGACCTCTCGCTGGTCGATCTCGAGCAGCGCTACGCCGATCACTTCGTGCGCATCCATCGCAGTGCGCTGGTCGCGGCGTCCGCCATTCGTAGCCTGGAGCGGCCGATCCCTGTCCCGGACGGCGCTGCGACCGAAACCGAGGTTGGGATGGCCGATGCCGACAATGGCGTCTGGACGCTGCACCTGCACGGCGTGCCCGACACACTGCCCGTCAGCCGTCGGCGCGTCGCCGCAGTGCAGGCCTTGATGCGGGCATCACCCTCAACCCAGAATTAACGCCACCGCGCCCAGCAGCAGGCAGTAGATGCCGAAGGGCCGCAGCGCCTTTATCTCGTGTTCGGTGAACCAGCGCATCAGAAACCAGGTGGACAGCCAGGCGAACACGCCAGCCAGCACCCCGGCCACGGCAATCGTGCCCAGCAACTCGTGCGGCACGTTTGCGTGCAGCAGCTTGGGCACCTCCAGCACGCCCGCCGCAGCGATGATGGGTGTGGCGAGCAAAAACGAAAACCGCGCCGAGTCGGCATAGTTCAATCCCAGACCGAGACCGGCGACCAGCGTGGCCCCGGAGCGCGAGAAACCCGGAATCAAGGCCAGCGCCTGCGCCAGGCCGACGAGCAAGGCGCGCAGCCAGCTCAATTGCGGCAGGGCGATCAGCCCGCGCCGGTGCTTGAGCGCATCGCCGCCGATCAGCAGCAGGCCGTTGAGCATCAGCGCCATTGCCGCGAAGGTGAAGCCGCCGAACAGCGCCTTGATCCTGTGCGCCAGCAGCAGCCCGAGCAGCCCGGCCGGAATGGTGCCGGCGACGATCAGCCAGAGCAGCCGGGCATCCGGGTTGGATGCCTTGCCGCCCGCGCGCAGCCAGCCGCCGACGAGCCGCGCCCAGTCGCGCCAGAAATAGATCAGCAGCGCCGTGGCCGTGCCCAGATGCAGCACCACGATGAAGGGCAGAAACCAGTCTGCGGTGCGGTCGATGGGCCAATGCAACAGGGCCGGAATCAGAATGCTGTGCCCCAGACTGGAGATGGGGAACAGCTCGGTCACGCCTTGAAGGGCGGCGATGGCCAGAAGGTAGAGGTGCATGGAGGGCGCAGTGGTTGGTGTTGGGTTTTGTGACGCGGATTCTGACAGAGACATCCTTAGTCTCGTCTTAGCTTGCTGGCTTTGTTGCCATTTTTTACCGTTTCGATGTCACAGCCGGGTCATATGCACCTTTTACATTGAACCCCTATTTTTGGGGGGTCGATCATGTTGACTATGACCGATGTGTTGCGCAAAACCTCGGCTGGCCGCCGCGAGCAGCAGCAACGCAGCCAGACTCTGAGCGCCAGGCAGCGCCATGTGCTCATTCTGTGCGATGGCCAGCGTGCATTGGGTGAACTTTGCGGCTTGATGGGTCAGGAAGTGATCGATTTGGCGCATGATCTGATGCAGGCCGGGTTTGTCGAGCGGGTGGTGCCGGAGAATGCGCCGCAGACCGCGGCACGGGGGAAGGTGGAATTGGCGCCCAGTCAAGTGTCTGCATCGCAGTTGGCGCAGGCCGTCGAGCAAGTCTCTGCTTCACAACTGGCGCAGGCTGTGGCACCTCCGCCGCGGCGTTCACTGGTGCTGGCGCGGATGTATATGTTCGACATGCTCGAACGATTATTGGGCGCGCAAAGCGGCCCGGCTCGGGCGCATCTGCGCGCGGCCGATCAGCCACAGGCGGTACTCTCGGTATTGCGGGAATGCCTGCGTCTCATCGAAGAGCTTTCAGGCATCGAGCAGGCTCACAAGGTACGTCGGCAGTTGTGCGCCATGCTGCCCGAGGATTGCCTGGAAGGATTTGTGCCAAGCGGTGAAGTTACAGCTTGAAGCAAAAAGCATAGAGTCTGCGTTTTGTCAATTCAGGAACGTGTTAAGTCTTGACTGCGGCAAAATGACGCGATGAGGCTCGCCGCCTCCCTATAATGGGGCGCTTGTTTGATGGCTCTCAAGACTCTCGCGCCTGCAATGAAAAAAGTCCTCTTTCTCGCTTCTCTGATGCTCGCGGCTTCCGCCCATGCACAGAATGTGGTTGGCAATGCCGCAGAAGGCGCCAAGCTCGTGGCCACCTGTCAGGGCTGTCACAACATGGGAGGCGGCTATCGCTCTTCCTTTCCTGAAATTTATGCCGTGCCGATGATCAATGGTCAGAGTGCACAGTACATCGTCGATGCGCTCAAGGAATACAAGAACGGCAACCGCCGTTTTCCCACCATGCGCGCCATCGCCGCCTCGCTGACCGACCAGCAAATGGCCGACATTGCCGCCTACTACGCCACGGCCAAAGGCCAGCCCATCCAATAACACGCGCGGAGATCTTCGATGAACAAACTCGTTCTGCTGGCAGCGGCCAGCCTGGCCCTGGCGCAAATGGCCCACGCGGCCGACATCAAGAAGGGTGAAGAACTGGTGAACAAGGGCGGCTGCATCGCCTGCCACGGTGCCGGTCTGGACAAGCCCATCGCCCCCAACTACCCCAAGCTGGCCGGCCAGTACCAGAGCTATCTGTTCCACGCCATGCAGCAATACCAGGCCAAGCACCAGACCCCGCTGTACGGCCGCAACAACGCCATCATGAGCGGCATGGTGGCGCAGTACGACACGCAGGATCTGCAGGACATCGCCGCCTACATCGCCAGTCTCAAGGGCGATCTGTACATCCGCAATGAAATGCATTGATCTTCATTGGCAACCACGAAAAAGCCCGGCATTGCCGGGCTTTTTCGTGGGCCGATGATCCTCAGGACGACAGTTCGGCGATGATGCGATAGAGCAGCCGCACGGTGAGGATCACGTACACCGCGCCGAACAGGAAAATCAGCGACACGATCATGCGGATGGAATCGGCTGGCAGGGTGCTGAAAAAGGGCGAGACCAGATAGCCTGCAGTGAACAGCGCGATCAGCGCGGTCAGCGCCTTCCAGGCCTTGCCGACCTGCCCACCGGGAATCTTGCTGCGCAATAGCAAGACATCGACCAGACCATAGATCATGATGGCAATGCCCAGGGCATTGATGAAAAACGCGGTATCGATCTGCATGTCTCTCTCCTGGTTTGCGGGCGGCGCGGGCCATACCCCTGTATGACCTTGCGTTGCATAAACGCCGCGCAGCACGCTTTGTTTGATTTTTGACATTGTTCCGGGCGGCACCGCTTGTGATGCTCAGGGTCAACCCCGATGCACGGTTTTTCTCTGCGGAAAGCGTGAAAAAATTCGCAGTTTCGGCTTATTCAGGCTGCACAGGCTTGGTATGGGCCAGGTCGCGGGCGAAGCACAGGTCGCGCCAGACGCGCGCCTTGTCCGCAGGGTTGCGCAGCAGATAGGCCGGGTGATAGCTGACGATCACGGGGATGCCCTCGAACGCATGCACTGTCCCGCGCAACTGGCCGATGGGTGCGTTGCTGCCCAGCAGGCTGTGCGCCGCGAACCGTCCCAGGGCGAGAATCAGATGCGGCTGGAGCAAGGCCACCTGGCGCTGCAGCCAGGGCGCGCATTGGGCCACTTCATCGGGCTCGGGGTTGCGGTTGCCCGGCGGACGGCACTTGAGCACATTGGTGATGTAAACGGCGTGCTCTGGGTCGTCGGATTGGCGGTCCAGGCCGATGGCCTGCAGCATGGCGTCGAGCAGCAGCCCCGCAGCGCCGACGAAGGGCTGTCCCTGGCGATCTTCTTCAGCGCCGGGCGCCTCGCCGACGATCATCCAGTGCGCTTGCCTGGAGCCGCTGCCGAACACCGCCTGGTGCCGGCTGCTGCCGAGCTTGCAGGCGCGACAGGCCTGCACGCCGGCTTCCAGCCCGGCCCAGTCCATGCGGGCGATGGCTTCGGCCCGCGCGGCATCCGTTGCCGGGATGGAAGCAGCAGGTGGTGCAGGGCTGGCCCGCCTGGACGGTGGCGAGAGGGGCTTTGCGACCTCGGGCTTGACAACTTCGGGCTTGAAAACTTCGGGCTTGAAAACTGCGGGCGTTGGAATGACCTCGGGTGCGGGCTGGGGTCGCTGTTCGCCGAGGACTTCCCGCCGTACAAAGAGCGGCCCCAGGCCGAGCGCCTGCGTCCACAGCAGGGTTTGCGGTGTGAGACGGGCGCGGGGCTTGGTCATGCGGTCAGGGGTCAGTCAGGCCGGACGCAGACCTCGGCGTAGCAGCAGATCGCCGACCTGCGCGGACATCACCAGGGCGTCCTCCCGGCTGGCGCGCCCGTGCGTATCGACCGATGGGTAATAGTCGCGCCGACGGGCGATGGGATAGAAGCCGTAGCGTTCGTAGATGCGCACGGCATGGGTATTGCTCGGGCGCACCTCCAGCCAGAGCAGGAGAGCGCCGTCCGCCCGGCTGAGCAAGACCAGCGCATCGAGCATCAGCAGGCTCAGTCCCTGACCCTGCACCTCGGGGGCGACCGAGATATTGAGCAGGTGCATTTCTTCCACGCCGGGCATGGCGACGAAATAGCCGCGCACGGTGTCGGCCGCGTCGGTGAGCACCTGCGCGTGATATTGCGCGGTGAGCGAGTCGGCGAAGTTGCCCCGGCTCCAGGGGAAGCCGTAGACCGAAGCTTCGATCTGCGCCACGGCGTCGAGGTCGGCCGGGGTCATCGGCCGCAGCGTGTAGACCGACTGCATCGCAGCGGCGATCGGCTCGTGTGGACGCAGGCGGGCGTTCATGCGCGGGCCAGCTCGCGCTCCGCCGTGGTCAAGGCCACTTTGTCGCGCACATAGACGGGTTGGGCCAGCGCTGCGGCAACGGTCAGCCCGGCGGCGTGCTGCTGCAGCGACAGCCGCGCCACGGAGGCGGCTGACGGCGTGCACGCCACGGCGCGCAACACAGCGCGGTTCAGGGCGGCCAGGCGCGGGTTGTCGCCGGTGTGAATGGCAAAAGCGGCGCATAGCTGATCCGCATGCTCGCTCCAGGCGTTGCCGCAGGCCAGCAGCCGCGGCAGCGCGCCCGATTCCAGATGCTCGGGCAGATCGGCCAGCACTTCGGCCCAGGCCAGCCCGGCAAGTTCCGGCCGCTGCACGGCCGGCGGGTGCAGGCTCTGCCAGCCCGATGGGGTGGCGCGAAACAGCTCCCAATACAGCTCACCCATGCGCGCATCGTTGGCGGCGAGCACCACCGCGCCGGGTTCGGCCTCCACCGGGTCGGGAAGCACCAAACCATCGCCCTGCAGCAACGCAAAGGCGGTTTCCGCTTGCGCCATGAGGGTGTCGATACGCGCCACAGGGCGGTGCAGGGCGTAGGCCAGCCCCTGCGCAGCGGAAGCGGCGGTGCGCAGCCCGGTGAATGCGCCCGGCCCCGCGCCCATGCCGATCAGGTCGAGATCGGCAAATTGCAGCCCGGCGGACTGCAGCAACTCGGCGCACAGCGGCAGCAGCCGCTGCGAGGCGCGCGCGCCGCCGGCTTCGTCAGCGGTGCGGCAGCGGCCATCCACGCTGAGCGCAACGCTCAGGGCTTCGGTGCTGGTGTCAAAGGCGAGGACGCGCATGGAGCGGGAATTATCGGTGAATTGCCGCGTGCTGTTTGCGGCAATAATGCGCGCATGAAAGCGAAACCCACTTTGCCCGTCACCGCCTTCATCGGCGGCGGCAATATGAGCAGCGCGCTGATCGGCGGCCTGCTGACTTCGGGCGCGGAGCCCGCGAACCTGCGCGTGGTCGAGCCCTTCGCCGAGCAGCGCGCGCGGCTGCAGCAGCGTTTTCCCGGCGTGCAGATTCTGGAGGCGCCGAGCGCCGCATTGCGCCAGGCGCAGGCCGTGGTCTGGGCGGTGAAGCCGCAGCAATTCGCTCAGGCGGCCAGCGAGTGCCGCCCTCATCTTGGCGATGCGCTGCAGGTCAGCATCATGGCCGGGGTGCGTTGCCGCGCCATCGAGCGGCAGACCGGGGCGCAGCGCATGGTGCGCACCATGCCCAACACCCCGGCGCTGATCGGCCAGGGCATCACCGGGCTGTTCGCCAGCCCGCAGGCCAGCGGGGCCGACCGCGCGCTCGCCGATGCTCTGCTGGCCCCGGCGGGGCGGCGGGTGTGGGTGGAGCGCGAGGAACTGCTCGACGCAGTGACGGCGGTCTCCGGCTCCGGCCCGGCCTATGCGTTTTATCTGGCCGAAGCCATGACGCGGGCCGGTGAAGAACTGGGCTTGAGCGGCGCGCAGGCGCGCGAACTGGCGCTGGCCACGCTGGCCGGGGCAGCGGCGTTGGCGCAGGGCAGCAGCGAGCCTTTGGCCACCTTGCGCGCCAATGTCACCAGCAAGGGCGGCACCACGGCGGCGGCGCTGGCGGTGTTCGATGAGGCGCAGATGCAGGCCACCATCGTTCGCGCCCTGCACGCCGCCGATCAGCGCGCCAAGGAGCTGGGCGACGCGCTGGATGCGGGTTGAGACTCACGCCAGGCGTCTGAGCTCGTTCAGACTGCGGATGCGCGCCGCGACGAAATCCGGCCGCCCATGCAGGCCGGTGCGTTCCATCGGCAGATCGCGCCTTCTGCGCACAGCGCGGCGGGCGTAGCGCACCATCCAGGCGCCGCGCAGCCCGATGCGGCGCGCGGCCTGCAAATGCCCTGGCGTGTCTTCGACCAGCACACACTGCGCGGGCCGCAGACGATTACGGGCGAGCACATGGCGCAGCATGCGCGCATCCGGCTTGGGACGCAGCCTGTGAAACATCGCCATGTCTTCGACCGCGATCAGGCCATCGACCAACCGCCAGAGCCTGAGGTGCTTGAGCACGCGCCGGGCATAGTCGCGCGGGGCGTTGGTGAGCACCAGCTTGCGGCCCGGCAGCCGCGCCAGCGCCGCGCGCTCGCTGCCGTCGCAGCGCAGCATGCGCGGCAGGTGCGGGAAATCGTGTGTCTCGCGCAAGAACTGCGCCGCATCCACGCCGTGTTCGTGCATCAACCCCAGCAGCGTCGCGCCGTAGCGTTGCCAGAAATGGGCGCGGATACGGTTGGCCTCTTCCCGCTGCACGCCCAGATGCCGTTCGATGAAGGCCGTCATCTCGGCGTTCATCAACGGAAACACCCGCCAGGAGGCGTCATGCAGGGTGTTGTCGAGATCGAGCAGCCAAACAGTCTGCGGGCGGGTCTGCAAGGATGAAAACGGCATGAAGGTATCGGCCATAAAAAACCGCCGCAGTCGCGCGGCGGTATGCATTGGAACCGATCCAAAGGGACCGTTGGCTCCGGTCAGGCCTTGGTCCAGCCATCGACCTGCGTCTGATGCGCACTGATCCACTGCGCGGTGACTTCAGGCATGCTCTTGCCGCCGTTGAGTTCGACCATCATGGCCTGAATGTCATCCAGCGGCAGCTTGAAATCGCGCAGAAATTGCACCACGCGCGGCGCGCTCTTTTCCAGCTTGGGATTGATGATGGCATCGATATGGCCGCTCACGCCGTAGATGTGCTTGGGATCTTCGAGCGTCTTGAGCGGGAACTGCGCCCAGATGCCCAGCGGCTTCCAGGCGGTGACCACGATCCAGTTCCTGCGCTCCACCGCACGCTTGAGCTGGGCCTGCATGGCAGCGGTCGAGCTGGTCAGCAGCTCCATGTCCTTGAGGCCATAGGCCTTGATCGCCTTTTGGGTATTGATCATGATGCCAGCGCCCGCTTCGATGCCGGTGATGCGGTTCTTGAACCTGGCGTGATGGGCTTCGAGTTCGGCGATGGTGTTGATGGGCACGTACTTCGGCACCGCCAGGCCCAGCCAGGTGCCTTCGGTGATGGCGCCCAGATCGACCACGTCTTTTTTGTATTTGTCCCAATACACCTGATGGGTGGTTGGCAGCCAGGCGGTGAGCATGGCGTCGGCGCGGCCCGAAGCCACTGCAGCCCACATCGGCCCGGCGTCGGTCGAAGTCAGATGCGTGGGATAGCCCAGCTTCTCCTGAATGATGCGCGCGGCGATATGCGTGGTGATGTTGCTGCTCGGCCAAGAGGCGACATAGGTCATGCTGACCGGGGCCTTGTCAGCCGCTGAAGCGGGCATGCCCGTGACAGCCGTGGCGGCGGCAACCGCGCCGAGCGAGAGGAATTGACGTCGTTGCATCAGTGTTTCTCCTTGTTGAGACGACCCAGCGACTGGGTCAGGCGATCGAGGATGATCGCCAGAATCACCACACACAGGCCGCCGACGAAACCCTTGCCGACGTCGAGTTGCGTGATGCCTTCGAGCACCACATTGCCCAGGCCGCCGGCGCCGATCATCGCGGAGATGACCACCATCGAAAGGCCGAGCATGATGCTTTGGTTGACCCCAGCCATGATGGACGGCAGGGCTGAGGGAATCTGAACTTTGGTGAGCAGTTGCCACCAGGTCGCGCCAAAAGACTGGGTGGCTTCGACCAGTTCGTGCGGCACTTGGCGGATGCCCAGCGTGGTCAGGCGAATGAGCGGCGGCAGCGCGAAGATGGTGGTCGAAATCACCCCGGGCACCAGTCCCAGGCCGAAAAAGATGACCGCGGGCACCAGATAGACGAAGGCCGGCATGGTCTGCATGATGTCCAGCAGGGGCCGCAGCGCTTTTTCGAGCAGACGGCTCTTGGCGCTGAGAATGCCGGTGGGCACGCCGATGAGGATGACCAGCACCTCGGCGGCCAGTACCAGCGCCAGGGTCTTGATCAGATCGTCCCAGTAACCGAGGTTCCACACCAGACCCAGCCCCAGAATGCTGAAAATCGCCAGAGACCAGCCGCCGGGGCGCTTCCAGCCCATCGCGATCAGGGCCAATACGGCGACCAGTGCGATGAAGACGGGCTCGGGTAGCCAGCCCAGTCCGGTTTGCAATCCGGCGATGAGAAAGTGAACGCCGTTGGTGATGGAGTCGAATGCCGCTGCGTAATGATCGGTCAGGGCGTTGACGCCGTTGCTGACCCAGTCGCCAATGGGAATCGGTTGTCCAAGTGTCATAGAAGATTCTCCTTATCGGTGTGCCCAGGGCAAAGCTGCACCTGTCTGCAGGCCAGCGGTGTGCCGTTGCAGCGCCAGGAAAGAGGGCTCGAAGGCCCAGGGCGATGCGGATCAGGCCGCTGCGTTTTCAGGCTGGTGCGCCAGCCATTGCTCGGCGATCTGCTCCACCGATTGACCGCTGGAGAGTTGCAGCAGCATGCTGGCCAACTCGGCCTGCGAGAGATGAAAAGTGCGTAGCCAGTCGACGACCTGCGGCGCTCGGCGCTGCAGTTGCGGGTTGATCACCGTGTCCATGTGGCCGATACCGCCGAACACGCCCTGCGGATCGTCGAGGAAATGCAGCTTGAAGTCGGCCCAGATCCACAGCGGCTGCCAGCCGGTGACCACGATCCAGTCCTTGCGAGCGATGGCGCGCTTGAGCTGGATGGTCATCGCCGCGGTCGAACTGGTGACGAGTTCCATCGGCGCGAGGTGGTAAGTCTTGATGGCCTTGCTGGCCATCATGTTGACGACCGAACCGGATTCGACGCCGTAGATCTTGTCGTGAAACTGCGCGTGATGCGCCTGCAACTGCGCAATGGTCTTGACCGGCACGTAGTCGGGCACGGTCAGGCCAAGGCGGGTGCCTTGCCTTGGTAGTAGGCGCCCAGATGCTCCAGCTTGTCGCGCAGCTTGTGGTAATAGACCTCGCTGGTGCCGGGCAGCCAGACGGTGAGGATGAGGTCGGTACGCCCGCTGGCCACCGCCTCCCACATCGGCCCCGGTTCGCTGGAAACCAGTTCGACCGGAATGCCAAAGCGCTTGCGCACATAAGCGGCGACCAGATTGGAGGGGATATTGCTGCTCGGCCACGCCTTCACATAGCCCAGGCGGATGGGGGTGGGCGCGGCCTGCGCCACGGCCCAGGGCAGCAGCAGGCTGCCCGCGGCCAGCTGGGTGGCGCGGCGACGAGACAGGTTGGGCAGCGGCGTGGCCGCAGTGTCAGGTTTGCGGGGCATGGTCGATCTCCTGGGTGTCGAAAGCGGGCGCAGCGGACTCGTTGGCGGGTTGCGCTGTTGGCGCTGCGGTGTCTGCCGCAGGGACGGCGGCGTTTTCCGTGTTCAGATCACCTTGGGCCAAGGCCGCGATCAGGCTGCTCTTGTCCACCACGCCGATCACGCGGTTGCGCGCATCAACGATGCACAGCGGAGAGCCTTCGGTGTTGACGCGCTGGATCAGGTCGGCCAGCTTGGCGTCGGGCGTCGCGGTGGGCAGCGGGCGCACCCGCGCCAGGCTGATGCGTTCGGCGTCGCGTTGGGCGGTGACATGAGCCAGTTCGATGAAGCCCTTGAGGTTGCGCGCGCTATCGATCACGATGAGACCGCTGAATCCGCTGCGCTCCATCTTGCGCAGCACGGTGCGGGCTGAATCGCGGATGTTCGCTGCCACGCGCAACGGCTGCATGATCTGCTCGGCGGTGAGCACCTTGGTGCGGTCGGCCCCTTCGACGAAGGCCGAAACATAGTCGTCAGCCGGCGCAGACAGGATTTGCTGCGGCGTACCGATCTGGATCAGGCGACCGTCCCGAAGGATGGCAATGCGCGTGCCAATCTTGATGGCTTCGTCCAGATCGTGCGACACGAACACAATCGTCTTGCCCAGCCGCTCCTGAATTTCGAGCAAATCATCCTGGAGCTGACTGCGAATCAGCGGATCGAGCGCGCTGAAGGCCTCGTCCATCAGCAAAATCTCCGGGTCGGCCGCCAGCGCGCGCGCCAGACCGACGCGCTGCTGCATGCCGCCCGATAACTCCGAGGCGTAACGGTTTTCGTAGTTTTTCAGGCCGACGGTCTCGATGACCTGCATAGCGCGATCCTGTCGCTGCGCCTTGGGCATGCCCTGAATCTCGAGACCGAATTCCACATTGCCCAGCACCGTGCGGTGCGGCAGCAAGGCGAAGCTCTGAAACACCATGCCAAACTTCTGGCGCCGAAGTGCGCGCAGGGCCTTGAGGCGGCTCTATGCCGTTTCGTGTGGAACGCAACGATCTCATTTCTTCATGGCCGGAGCGAACGGATGATCTGGCAGATGCTTGAGCTTGGACATGCGCAGGTAGGCGATGGCGATGAAGTGGGTTGCTGTGCGGAAGCCCCGAGCGGCCCGCTTGGCCTGTTGCAGCAAGCCGTTCATGGCCTCGACGAAGGCATTGGATCGGTTGTCGATCATTCCCCGCACGACGGCGTCGGCGCGCTCGGTGATCGTCTTGGCCAGCTTCTTGAACGGCTCGAGTCGACAGCGTCTGGCCCAACTCAGCCAGGCGTTCAAGTCCGCGCGGGCCAGCTGCGCATCGTTGCTGGCCGCAGCCCGAGCAAAGACCTCGCGCAGCGCCATTTTCAACCGCCACGCCCGGGCACTCTTCAGGCCCGAATGCTGCAGCCAGTGCATCGCCTGCGTTTGCTGGATCGACCAGCCGTCGGGGTTCTTGCGCATCCCCCACATCAGGCCCTTGAGGGTCTTGCGGTCCGTCGTCCCCAGGGCTTGGGCCACCGCCTTTGGATCGTCACGCATCTCGGCTTGGCGAACCTTGTCCATCGCATCCACAGCCATCGCCACGACATGGAATCGGTCGTAGCTGATCGTCGCATTGGGCAACGCCACGCTCACGCCCTTGGCGTAGGCCGCGCTCATGTCCTGGCACACCTGTCGCACCTGCTCGGGATCCCCGCCGTGGGCCTTCAGATCCACCGCGAAGTCCACCACCGTCTGGTGGTCACGCCCCTCGGTGGCGAACAGCAGCCGCTTCGTGTCGAGGTCATGCACCACGGTGATGTAGCTCTGCCCTTTGTGCAGGCTGGTGTCGTCGATCCCCACGATCTGCACGGCGCTCATGTCATCCAGGGCGCGGGCCTCGCTGACATAGTGCTCGATGCGCCGCCACAGTTGCTTGTCGGCACAGCGCAACAGGGCGGCGGCTTGGCGCACCGGAAGCTCCCGACACAGGGCCAGCGCGAGCGCCTCGAACAGCGCAGTGAAACCCGAGCCCTCGCGCGCCCAGGGCACGCCCACCTGCGCCGTCTTGCCGCACGCCGTGCAGGCCACGCGCGGCACATCGGCATGCAGCCAAGCCTCGTACTGGAAAAAGTCCAGATGTCGCCACGCGCGGCGCAATCGGTCATGGATGCGCTGCTCTGCAGCGCCACAGTGCGGGCAGGTCAGGGTCTTGGCCGTGCAACGCACCTCGAAATCAATGCGGCGGCGCGTCGTGTCGAGTTCGACCTTCTCCACCTCCCACGGAGGAACAAGGCCCAATGCACTCGTGAACAACCCCTCGATGCCAACGCTCATGTCACCCTCGATTTCATCCATTCAATGCCGCCCGGTGGACATGTGGACAAGCCGCTTCGCGCCTTGCCCACATGTCCACCGGCCCCGACCACCATCAACCATTGTGATTGTTGCATTCCACACTAAACGACGAAGGGCC
>Ga0265295_1000108_pt1 | contig 164754 bp, 254 predicted proteins | sample Munlansysbiofilm_FD_192503 | JGI IMG/M metagenome (GOLD analysis project Ga0265295, IMG submission 192503) | Leachate microbial communities from a municipal landfill in Southern Ontario, Canada - Methane capture system biofilm | ecosystem: Engineered > Solid waste > Landfill > Unclassified ...
TCAAAATGTTTTCTACATTTGGGGTCATATAAGTTTTCAATTTTTAAATCCATATTATAGTATGCAAGTTTAGATACACATAGAAAAAAATCCCCAATAGCACACGCGCCAGCCAAATTTGTAGCAAAATTATGTACTGTCTCACATAGTGCAGAAATGTATGAACTAATTCTTTTTGCAGGGCCTGATGGAAGTTGACCAAATTCTCTACCAATAGTTAATAACTTACTTGAATCCATTGCCCAGCAATATGGTAATAGAATATTAGTACTATCTGACAACCCAATAGAATAATCATACATATTAGCAGCAAGCCTCTTTGCTCTTGGCTTACCATACATTTCTTTCATTGTTCTATATAGATAATCAAACCCGACTACCTTTTTAATAGGGGCTACAGCTTCAGCAAAAATACCTGCAATAGTTTTCTCATTTTTATTAGAATTATCATCTATAGATACATCATTAAGTCTTTCAGAAATAACCTTTTCAATTACATGAATAAAGTTAAAATGATTGAAATCAATTCCATTCATTTCAAGAATTTTTTCAGTAGTCTCGTTTAATCATTCATTATCTTTATCAGGAAACTTTCGTTTAAGATTTGCCTTTAATCCTTTAGAAATCTGTTTAATTGTTACTGTTGTATCCGCTTCATTATAGAATGTTTGAGAAAAATCTTGTAACTCCATCCATTACTCCTTATCTTTTTTAATAATGTAAAACGCCATCTGTTGAAAGTAGATGAAAATTTTCATCATAAATTTTCTGATTCTTACTTGCCAACTGAAAATAATCATCTGTTTTCAAAGATTGTTGGACAAGTGTTTCATCATACAATCCTGTTTTTAAAAATTTGAATTTGTTTATATTATTTGTAATAACAAACTCAACATCATATCCAGTGTAAATACAAAAATCAAATTTTTTATGTGTTCTTTCTAAAAGTTCCCTAACAAAATCAATGTTTGTTGGAAATAAAGGATCACCACCTAAAAGAGTTATTTTGTTTGTTCGAAGTCGTTTTGTTTCATGGGAAATAATATTTATAAAATTTCCAATTTCAAATTCATCACCATGATTTGGATCTTGAAGCTCTTTATTTTGACAATTCGGACATAACCCTTGACACCCTGTAAAATATAAACTTAGACAAATTCCATCTTTAGATGGATAATCTATAAAGCTCCCATTAAATTCACTAACCAATCTTGTTTTCAAGTAACCCCCTTTCTATCTCTTCACAAAGAAAATCAATGACTGCTTTTTGATCGTCTGTAAAATTATATTTAGGATATGCTTTATCGTTTTTAAAAGCAATTAAAGAATCACCAAATTCCAAACTCATTGCACCCCAATCACATACCATATCAATAACATCTATTTGTTTCATCAATGATACGTCTTCAAAATACTCAGGATGATGTGAGTTTACTTTCTTATGATGTTCCCATGCTTTATCCATGGTTCGTTGATCATCTTCAGTGAATTTATAACCAACTTTTCTATTATATTTCTCTGTCATTAAAATATATCCCATCATCTCCTCAATAGAAAATTTAGAATCATCGTGTTTATAAATGTATTCAGCAAGTGATTCTCTATTAATTCCCATATCTTCAAAATAATCATGAGTTTTTATATTTGTATCAAAAAGATACAAAAATACTTTCTCAACATTTGAAATATGTCGGCTGGTTCTTTCCATATAATTATTAAACATTTTTGAAATCATCAAGTGCTCCTTTAAGTGATGTATAAAAAAGTTTTGGATCTATTGTATTCAATCCACTCATTTGTGCGTCATTACATTCAACCAAAATCCATTCACCAGATTGGGTTTTTGCAACATCTATAACAAAAAAAGTTGCTTTATTTGAAAGAATGGACGCAACATGGTTTGCAAACTTAATTCCATTACCTCTAAAATCATCAAGTAGAGATTTAACTACATTATCTTCAACACAAGACCAATAGAACCCATAAGCAATAAGATCGTTGTTGAAATAAAAAAGTCTCCATTCATTTGTAATAGGAAGCCCATTCAAGCCATATTCAAGTGTTTGTAATGGAATATACTTTCTAAAAATAATATCTTGTGTTCTAAGCAAAGAATCCAATTTTAAATCGCATGAAATTTCAATTGCTCTTCTTTTGTTTTCTGCAAACATTAGAGTATTCCACTCATGCTTTCTACTATTTGTAACCCCCTTTACAACATACTTATCTTCTGGAAGCCTATAACTATCAAAATATGTTGGAAATGTAAACTCTTTAACATCATCATAATAAAGAAAATCTGCAATATACTTATGCTCTTTATAAGAATTTACAAGAGTGCATCCATTTACTTTCAAATCTTCTTCTAATTCTTTATAAAATGGTAATACAGAAAATCTCCCTACAACAAATTTATTATTCAACTTTGATCTTTGCGTTTCTGTTGATATAATATTTTTACAAATTTTATATTCATCATAGTTAGAACTATCTGGTCTGAACAAAACACAAGATTGGCAATTCATTATTCCTCTCCAGGAGGCATAGATTCAGTTTCATCAACTGTTGGCGTATACCCTTCATTCCGTGACCATTTATCTACTTCTTCCCACAACTTACCTTTGATACCACATGGTGCAAACCACTTTCTTCCTCTTTCTTCGTAACACGACTTCCCACATTCAAAATCACCAGATTTATTACCATAATCCATATGAGACAATGCCCATGGATATTCAATAACAACATTGGGATGTGTACATCTAATTTCATATGTACTTTTTGACTTTGCCGACCATTTACATTCTTTACAAAACTTAACTTTTTTCATTGTTATTTCCCCTATCCTTTGATATCATAATTGTTTTATTGTGTTGATACATTGGATCAACATCAACAATTTCTTCAGCAGTAAAACTTAATTTTTTCATTGCTTCCAACAATTTCATTTTGTTAAACTGTTTCTTTTCTTCTTCAATTTCTTCTAATGTCCTATCACCAAGAATCAGATTTCCTGATGGCGGCTCAGTTATTAATAACACTTCATTGATCATACTTACTCCTCTTAAAGTTCGTTTTCTTTGCCTGTAGAAGAATTTACAATATTCTCCATTTTCATGAATAGTTCCCATTCATCCTTAACATAAACTTTATATTTAGAAATGTTGTTGAGAAAATCTCTCATCTTTTCTTGCTCATCTTTAGATAATATTATATCCTTCTTAACCAGTAAATATAAAAACGTATAAGGATCAATCTTTCCTTTGATAAAGTCATTAACACAAAAATTTGAAAACTCATCTTTCTGTTTACAATATTCCATAACAGAAGAAAGTTCTCTTTCCTTAATGATCTCTTTAATAAATTTAAAACTTTTTAAAATTTCTCTTTTATTCCCTTCACAATGAAACTTTTGAATCTTGTCAAGATGAATATATTGTTTAATAATTTTGTCATTGAGAAAATTAGCATACGTGAAATTAGGAAAAAGCTTAAATCCAGTCTGAAGATATTTAATATGATCGATATTGCTCCATTTGGTGTTTAGATAACCAACTAGAGTTTTGATCTTATCATAGTTCGCTTGATTAGATTGTCTGAGCTTCTCTAAGGAAAGCTCGGGATCTTTTGGCAACCTATAAGGTCTATTATTTGCTAATGCCTTCTGTTTTAAATACTCCACATAAAGGATTTCTGTAGTTATCATATATTCTCCTAAATTATTATAATTATTAACTCTTTTAAATCCTACAAAAAATCAATATAATTATACACTGTTTTCATTAGTTTTTTGAGGATTTCTTCTAAGTAGTTAGATTCATTAGGAAAACTAAGAATTTGGAGGATTTCTAAGTTATTGATATAATTAGGCTTCCTAAAATCATCAAGAATCTTGATCAAGAATCTTGAGTTTTCCGGACATGATTATTTGTATCAACAAAATCTAAAGTTGTAAACTATAAAAATTCCTTTGTTTACATTTGAATGTAAATTTTATAAATAGAATTTTAATGAGTTTGAACTTAATGATTGGCTAAGAGCCTGTTATTAAGCGTTTGGTCGAATAAGTACCATTCGAGGATGGCTTCTTCAAAAAAGCCTTGTCCCATTATCTATACCGATAATGAAAAATTCGCCCCTGAAGTAATCAAAGGGGGATGTATGAATTTCACGCAAGTGACTTTATAGAGTTCAATGACTTATGTTTGGTCCTATCCCATCTTAAGCCGCCTCTATAATTGCTCAATGGATGTTGACCTAATAGCTATCCATTGAAGTGGTTAAACCGACTGTACTAGTTTCCTGTAACAATATCAATTTTTTCTAGTGTTCTAGGGATTATATTTATTAATGGGGAAGGGAAGACCGTTTTGTAGATTGGGAGCAAGCAATTGCCCAAAAAGTTTAGATCAAACTAGACCATACCTAAACTTGGCTTAATCAACCAAACAGAACGTAGGGAAAACGTAAGATACCTCGCCGAAATGCATACTGCAATTTTTATTGTGGGATGTGGTTGGCAGGAAATTGAGATGTTTCTTCTAGAATTTTAATAAGTCTAGGATAGATGTCTCAATTTCCTGCCGACTGCATTGAAAAATTAATTTTTATATTTTTAATTTTTTCTTTGAGTGAATTAGATTTGAATAGCAATATTATCAATGTAGATTTTGTTTTCTGATTTCATTTGAATTGAAAACATTTGGAAACCTGATGGTGCTTCAATTTCTTCAATCTGTTTAATTTTCTTTCTTTGAAAAAGAACATGACTTAGATTTAGACTTTTAGCTTTTACCAATGATTTATCAATAAGCATAAATTTTACATTATGGGAAACCTGAATATAATTTCCATCTTCAAGGGTTACTTTGATTAGAGATTTTTGATTGGCCTCTTCGATTAAAATGACTGGAGAAAAACCATTTACTGTTAAAATTTCAAGAAATCTTTTGTTGATTTTTTTGTTGTCAAGTGCGCTTTTTAAAACATCAACCCTAATTGTGCTTAGTTTGTTTTTTCCCGTCTTAACAGTTACACTTGAACCTCTGTGAACATAACAATTTTCCATGATTATAATTCCTTTTCGTTTTGAATTATAATTATTTATTTAGATTCATTTTCTAATGAAGAACATTGATGTTTTAATGAATTTTTCATTGATTTCCTCTCAATTATAAATTTGTTTTCTATAAATAGATATATAATATTAAAACTAGGTTGTAAACAAATGATTAGATCATCCAAACATATTTTGAAGTATCAGACTGGTTCCAAGACGAAAGTCTTGAACCAGCTTTTTGACGACTTCAGAACTGACTTGTCTTGGTATATAGATCTGATCATTGCTGGGCAATTGCCTCTAACCAAGTTCATGTCATCCAAGGACTTGCCTTCGGGGATCATTACTCATTCTGCTTGGAAACAAATTCTGTATAAAACAGCATCTGAAATTGTTCGTTCTCAATACAAACAAGCCTCTAATCAAAGATTCAAGCATTACAAGAAATTGTTCCACAAGTGCAGTAGTGCAAACAAACATTGTTTTTTTACTGACAAACGATTTAGTGAACTGAATCTCAAGCCAATTCATCAATCTAGGTTCTTTAGTAAGCCAGACTTAAAGAACTTTTCAATCACACTAGATTCTAGATTGATTGACTTTCAATATGGCTTGCATTTCGATGAATTTGTAAGAATTAAAACCCCATTGTTCCATGAGCACAAGAAACGTGCCATTACAATCAATATTCCAATCAAACATCACAAACATAGTCGTAAATTCGAGTCATGGGAACGAAAGAACTCAGTTCGATTGACATTAAAGAACGGAGTCATGAATCTTGAATTGATCTATGAGAAAGATGCACCTAAACTAAAGACAGATGGTTCTGTTCTTGGAATCGATCAGGGCTACAAGAAACTAATGTCATGCTCCGATGGAACATTTCTTGGTTCTGAGATGGAATCAATCTACAAGTTCATTTCCAACAAAAAACAAGGCTCTAAGGCTTTCAAGAGAGCATTGATTCATAGGACCAATGAAACGAACAGAATTTGTAATTCTCTAGATCTTTCTGATGTCAAAGAACTTGTTGTCGAGGACCTCAAGAACTTGAAACATAAATCAAAACTGTCAACAAATTTTATGAACAAGATGCAACGCTGGGTTTATCCAGCAGTACTGGGCAAATTGGAATCCTTGGCTGAAATGAACGGTGTTCATTTCACGAAGGTGAATCCTGCTTATACTTCGCAGACATGTTCTAATTGCGGATGTGTAGATCCTGAGTCTCGCCAAGGCGAAGACTTCATGTGTCTGCATTGTGGCTATGAGATTGATGCAGACTGAAATGCATCAATCAACATTGCCCGTTTGGGAATTTATAGTTCCCAAAGTCCAAAAAGCTAATTTCATTGTTTTTCATTGAAATTGGCAACTATGATCTCTTATCAAGTAGATTCTTCAAGATAGTGATCATCATTAATATCTGAAAGAATACCTCATACATCCTCTTCTTCTTTGTTTTTAAAAAGGTCAACCTCATCCTTAAAAAGTTCTGTATCAATAAGATAGCACATCCAATATAGACCTGAAACAAGGTCATCTCCACCATCTGTACTTGAAGTAAACTTTCCATTCTTTTCAATAAAAGTAGAAATTTGTTTTGCTGTTTCCCTATCTTTAATTATTAGAGAACCGTCTTCAATAAGTTTTTTCATTGTGATAACAGCTTTGGTTTTAGATGCTGATGTGGCTCTAATTCCGATTTCATTCTCTTTATTTCCAGAATTGTAAAGATTTGGATTTTCAAAAATTCACCAAAGATTTTGAGTAACAGTAGATCCCTCAGCATTGTTCTCTGCTCCAATAATAGCATCATTATAATAAATTGAAAGCCTGTTAATGATGGAAGAAAGTTCATAGGTATCTGTGACATTGGATTGGAAAGTTGCAGCATTAACTAACTTAACTGGTTTGAATGAGTCTATTCTATAGATTTGAATAGTAGCATCATGAGCACCTGATCCTTTTGATGGATCAACACCAATAAGAAACTTTTCTCCTTGCTTTGGTTTATGATACACTCGTAATCTATCATTTAGATCTGTTTCTTGAGGATCTTCAATTGTTGTGTTAATAAATTCAATCCCAGCAGTTGAAACTAGAGTATTAGATGACCCGAGGAACTCAACTTCAAATTCCTGTTTGAATTTTGCAAGGTTGCCCATATTCTTAATCTGTTTATCTCTTCAGGTCTTTGTTCTTCCAGGAATCATATCCCAAGTAACTTTCATATGTTTGTATTCATTTCTTTTTGCTTCAGCACCGGAATATATTTCATGAAATAGATTAAACACACCATTTGGGGTTGAAATGATAATAATTTTAGCCTCATCAGAAGATGAAATTGCTGGATATACTGAAGTATAAAATTCTCTTGCTATACCGTCGGAGACGAATCCAAGTTCGTCGAGTAGAAGAAGTGCTACTGAACGCCCCCGAAAGGTATCTTCAGTTGTGCCGGCAGTTTCAATTTTTGACCCATTTTCAAATTCTATTGATTGTTTATTATATTCAACAACACCCGGTTTAAGATAGAAAGGAAGCTCTTCATACATAATTTTAATACGTCTAAGAAGGTCTTTTGCAGAACTTGCCTTATTAGATGCTATTCCAATAAATTTATCAGAGTGAAATATAGCATATCATAAAGCAAAAGCCCCTACTGTTGTTGAGTTATGACTCTTTACACCATTTGTATAATAACATTCTCCATCAACATCTAAACAATCATACATATTAGATGATGTATCTAATTTTTCAACATTAGAAATTTCTATATCACCATTTTCGGTTTCTATAAAATCCCCAATAGTTAGATCCTTAGCATAAATTTCCTTGTCATCAGAAAATAGTATATGATTATCAGCACACACAAATTCAATGCCATTATTCAATGATACTTTATATTCATTATATTCAACAGTTTTACCAACACCAGAAAAATCTTTTCATCCATCTGGAGTTCAAATTTCATAATCTTCACAATTTCTTTTCTCTATAAATTTATCATTTATAACAAAAGAAGATGTTGTTAGTTTGTCAAAGAATTCCCCAATGGTTAATTCTTCTTCTATTCCTGTTTTCTTGTTTCTTATCTTTATTTTTGTATCCCAAGAAACGCACTTGCCCGATTGTCTACAGAATAAAAAAGTTAAGTATCTATGATCTTTACACATTTTAATCATCTTTTTCTGGAAAGGATACAACAAATCTCCAAGCTTTTTTCTTCCACCATCAATTGTTACGATTGTAACAAAGTTTAAAAAATATAAAACATCTTCAGAACACTTTACAAGATCTGAAATCATTTCTGGTGTGTATTCATCTTCCATTCCTGGATTTTTTACAAATTTATCGTCATATCTAATTGACATTTTCCTAACCTTATATATATTTTAATCTATTTATGATCAATAATCTTATAAATAGTTTAAATTAGCACTGATATTCAATTCTTTTGGAGGAATTTAAACATGTCTGAATTTGATATTTTATTTACAGAACAGGAGAAGAAATCTAAGACTTTTTATCAAATTTCTACTCTATTGGAAAACACTTATAAGGTAATCAAGAATAACAACCCCAATTTTACTATTGAGGAAGCTGTTTCCTATGCTACAGGGAGTTTGGGGGATATTTCAGATTTCTCAACTAACGGAATTTATCATAAAATTTCCATGGGGCTGTCAAAGAAAACTTGGGATAGACTTATTGCAAGAGAAATTGTTGGTGTTCAACCAATGAATGGTCCTGTTGGCTTATATTATGCATTAAGATTTTATGCCAATTCTACTTATGGTGGACAAGCAAATCAAGAGCTTGGATTTAACAAGGTAGATACAACTTACACAGGATCATTAACACCATCAGCAAGTGAAGCATTGGGATCAGGTATTTCTGGGTATCCCGGACTTGGAATTGGAACCGGGGAAAACATTAAAGAGATTAACATTAAACTTGAAAAGAAACAAGCTGAAGCACAAACAAGAAAACTAAATGCAAGATTTTCTGAAGAGCTTTTTCAAGATGTTTTCACAATGCACGATGTTAATCTAAGAGATCAGGTTTATACTGGAATTGCTCGTGAAGTCCAAACAGAAATTGACCTTGAAGTCATTGAAAAGATTAATAGTGTAGCAACAGCAAAAACATTAAATTTTGCTACTGTTGCTGGTGATAACAAATCTGATAAGTATAATTCATTTGTTGCATATGTATTAAATCTTGCTAATGTAATTGGTAAGACTTCTAATCATGGTAATGGTAATTTTGTAATTGCAAGTTCAAATATTTCCGGTGTAATTGAATCTACTCCTCAATTTTCTGTATCAATGATTACAGACAAACAATATGAATGGGATGATAGAGTTTGTTTCGCCGGAACAATTAATGGAATGAAGCTTTTTAGAAATATTTTTTGGGATACTGATAAGTACATTGTAGGATATAAGGGTGAAACAGAACTTGATGCTGGGATTTTTTATCTTCCATATATTTTTATGCATCTACAAGCCATTCAAGAAAATTCTTTCCAGAATTCTATTGGTGTAATGAGTAGATATGCAATTGGTGAAAATATTTTTGGTGCTGAGAAATATTATCAGAAAGTTGAAGTAAGCAATATGGATGTTTTATATTCATAGTGAAATATTCAGAACGAGGAAAGATAAATCCCTTTGATGCTTATATGGCAGGGTGTTCTATTTGAATCACACCACAAGTAATTCTAATTTTAGAAAAACTATGTGAAAAATATAAAGATGAATTAGAAGGAATTGATTTAGATGGGTTTCTTGACTTTAAAGATCAGATAGATCATGAAGCAGTTATAAAAAGAAAAAAGTATATGTAAATTAAAAAGGGAGCTATAATAGCTCCCTTTTCTTATTCAAAAATCTTTGAAATTTTCCTTGGTTTAACTTGTGTCTCTGTTAGTTTTACTTCAATCTTTGGTTCTTTAGATTCTAAATCTGCATTTGATATTTCGCTATCTGTCAATAAAGACAAATGAGTATTCATGATTGATAATTGACCCACAATCTTTTTCAATAAAATTTCATTAGAAGTATCATAAACTTTTAATTCATCTTGTTCTACTCCTGTTACTTTTAAATGGGCAGATGCACCATCTGCATTTTTAATTGAATTTGATGAATATAGGATCATATGTCTTCCTTTCTTATAAATAGTTTATAATGATTATTTATAAGAAAGTTGGAGGGATCTATGCCTTTACCAGAGCCTAAATCAAATGAAAAAGAAAAAGATTTTGTTTGTAGATGTATTTCAATACTTTCTGAAGAAAGGGATGAAATGGGGAATCTTCGTTGGCCTCAACAGAATCAAAGAATTGCTGTTTGCTATTCTCAATGAGAAAAAAAGAATGAATCAGTTATCATAGATAGAATAAATAAATTTTTAGATGAATCTACAGTGGCTGGAGATGTTGCATCTTATGAGAAGCCAATTGCAATGGGTAAAAATTCTTATATCCAAAAAAGAGATAAGAAATGATCTTACATTGTTGACGAAAAAGAAGTTGATTCAGATGAAGATGTTGAAGAACTTAAAAAAAGAATTAAGAAGGTGGAAAAATAAATGGGATTTTTAACAGGATTAAAAGATTTTTTCTTTTCCAACGATGTTAATGAGGAATTGAAACAATTTAAAAACATAGGTCAAGAAACAAAAAGAAAGGATTCAGAATTTGGTGAAGGATTTGAAAATCCCCTGATGGCGGCAGCAGGGTTGATTTCCCAGCAATTTTATGACAAGTATCTATATCAAAAGCTTGATACTAAAATCAAAAAGATTGAAGAGTATCGAAGAATTGCTGGCAATTCTGAAATTTCTGATGTTATTGAGGATGCTGTTATTGAATCTACAATGCCAAATGATCAAGATGAAATTTTTAAATTGATATTTAGAGATGAAAAACTTGAGAAAAATAAAAATGCTGTAAAAAACATTGAAAATGAATTCAATGAACTTATCTACAACAGACTTAGATTGAATACAAAAATTCAAAATTATATGGAAGATTATTTCATTGATGGCGAACTTTATTTTGAAAATGTTATTGATACTAACAACGCCAAGAAAGGTATTTTATATTGAAAGAAACTTCCAACAGAAACCATGGATTTTATTTACAATTATGAGAAAGGAATGACAGATGCATATATCCAGTATCTTAAAGGCGGATTAACCAACACCCTAATTAGATCTATTGAAGATGCTAGAAACTGTAAAGATATTATAGTATTTGATAAATCTCAAATTGCATATGTGAATTATGGTAAGTTTTCTCCAGTAGATAGAACAAAGGTATTTGGCTATCTTGAAAAAGCAAGAAAGCCCTTTAATCAGCTTAATATGCTTGAAACATCGGTGATCATTTATAGATTAGTAAGAGCTCCTGAAAGATTTGTTTTTAATATTGATGTTGGCAATATGCCCAGAGATAAAGCTATGCAATTTGTTGAAAAAATGAAACAAAAACTTTCAACAAAAGAGTCTTTTGATCCTGAAACCGGTCTTTTAAAGAAAGCAGTTAATGTAATGTCGATTTCTGAAAACTTTTTCTTGCCGACTTCATCGTCCGGACGAGCAAGTTCTGTTAGTACTGTTGGCGGCAATCCTTCTGGTTTTGCTGAATTAGATGACATCTACTATTTTCAAAAGAAACTATATAAAGCTTTAAAATACCCCATTACCAGAGTTCAAAATGCTAAAGATGGCCATTCTGGAGACAGTTTATTTGGTGGATCTTCCAATTTTGGTGAAATCCCTAGAGATGAAGTAAAATGATCTGTTTTTCTTGAAAATCAACAAGATAAGTTTTGTAGAATGCTGCTTAAAACTTTTCTTATTCATCTTGAGTTTAAAGGATTTTTAAAACAATATGGATTAGATGAATATTCTTTAGCTATTTCTATGAATTGTCCTAATTCATATAGAGATCAAATTGAACAGAAAGGAAGAGAAACAAAATTCAATAACTATAATATGCTTGTATCTAATGCCGAATTTTCAAAAACATATTTAATGAAAAGATTTCTTGATATGGATGATGATGAGATAAAGCTTAATGCCGAAGGCCACAAACTTGACAAAGAATTATTTGGGGCCGGAGAGGAGGACGTTTAATGAAATTTAAAATCAAACCCATTTTTGTCGCTATTGGAGCAGTCATTGTTGCTATTGCTACGTTTTTTCTACAAAGGCTTTTTTCAACAGACCCAAGAGGGAATGTCAATAAACCTTCTGATTCTATCTTAGATGATGTTTCTGAAGATAGCTATGTTCATCCAGATATCTCAAAAGAAGAGGAGGCAGCAGACTATCAAACGCAAAATATTGAAACAGTCATTAAGGATGGAGCGGAGAAAGTTGAAGCTGCAAAGAAAGATACAAACATTAAGTCAACACAAGAAAAAATAGATTCAAATTGGGATGATCTTTAAAATGAAAAAATATGTTTTGTACCTTTTTTTAGTACTATTGTGTGTTGGTTGTGCCCCAAAGCAATTTGAACCATTTCAACCACCAGAAATAAAGTTTGAAAAAACACAAGAGTATAAACTTGATCTATCTTCTATAAAAAAACCAGAAAAGATAAATCCAATCTTTGTTGATGGAAATTTTAAAGAGGTTTCAATAGATGAAGCAAAATTCGTTCTTCTAACCCCAAGCGAATATGCTAAAGTTGGAGCAGTAGTTCAAATGGCAGTAACGTACAAACAAATTGCTATAGAGGAAGAAACTTTAATAAATTTACATATAAATACTATTAATGCACTTAAAGAATATCTTGAACTTGAAAGGCAAAAGTCTCTTCAGTATAGAGAACTTTGAGTCAATGCTGAAAACAACTATAGATATGAGAAATGGGAACATCAAAAATCTTCTTTCTTTTATCAAACAGGATTATATGCTATAAGTTTTGGATCATTGATTGCATTGTTTGTATTATAAAATTGTTTTTAATAAATAATTATAGGAGTATGTTAATGGATAAGGAAAATTTTAAAAAAGCATTTACATCATTTGCTGAAGATGATTTTGAAACATCAAGAGAGATTCTTTCTAAAGAACTTGATTCAACGATTAATGATTATTTTAAGAAAGAACTTGAATTGGAAAATGATGTTCTAAAAATAGAAAAACAACCGGAGGAGTAACCCGTGAAGTTAATTACGGAGACAACATATAACATTTCAACCAAGAAGGATGATAAGTCTCTCTTTATTGAAGGTATTTTTTCAACAGCAGAAGAAAGAAATAGAAATGGAAGAATTTATTCTAAAAAAATTCTTGAAAGAGAAGTTGATAAACTTAGAGAAAACATTTCTAATAAATCTTCATTGGGTGAATTAGAACATCCAGCTTCTAATACAATTACACTTGAACGAGCAGCTATTCTTATTGAAGATCTTGTTTGAGAAGGTAATCATGTAATGGGTAAAGCAAAGGTTCTTTCGACTCCATGCGGGCAGATTGTAAAAAGTCTGATTGAAGATGGTGCTCGTATTGGTATTAGTTCAAGAGGTCTTGGAACAGTAAATGAAAAGACAAATTATGTTAATGAAGATTTTAATTTAATTTGTTGGGACATCGTTTCTACTCCAAGCAACAGAGGAAGTTGGGTTAATGGTGTGTTAGAAAGTATGGATTTTGATTCTTCAAATCAAGAAAAATTGATTGAACAAGCTAAGAAAGAACATCAAAAGAAGATCTTTCAAGTAATTGATCAGATTTCAAAAAATTTATAAGAGAGAACTATGAAACTAATTGAAAAGATTGATGAATATTTAAATGAAGAAAATGTTGCTAGAAATCCCAAAACCGATTCGGTTGTAGAAAAGGGAAAAGATTGAACACTTATGAAGTCCGACCCCTATGGTCCAAATGGCAAATATACTGACTTTTATATTGTTTTTAAATCTGGGGGTTCTAAACCGACATTTGAAACTCTAAAAGATGCTAAGAAATACCTAAAAGATCAGGATTACAAATAAGTCAAAATTTATAATTTATTTTTATAAATAGTTTTATAAGGAACAATTCTTTAGGAGGAATTTATTATAATGGATATTAAAGAAATTGCAAAACTACTTGGCATCGAAGCTCTTGATGAGTCAGTAGCCAATGAAGTAGAAACCAAGCTATCTACTTTAGTTGAAAATAAAGTACAAGAAAAAGTAGAAGCTGCTGCCACTAAGAAAGCTGAAGTTCTAGCTAAGACAATGGTAGAGGAAGCTCTTGTTGAGGAAAAAGAAACTCTCAAAGAAGAGCTGGTTAAGGAATATGAAGAGAAGTTTGAAACTTACAAAGATACTCTTGCTGAAAAGTTTTCCATCTTTGTAGATGACATTCTTGCTGAAAAACTTCAGATTCCAGAGAACATCAAGGAATTTGCTCGTAAAGGTGAACTTTATGCAGATCTAATTGAACAGTTCAAAGTTCGTCTTGGAATTGATGAAGGTCTAGTTAATGATGAAGCTAAATCTCTTCTTGGCGAAGCTAAAGACGAAATTCTAAAACTTCGTGATGAAAAGAATGCTCTAACTGAAAAGTTTTTAAATGGTAAGTCTCTTCTTCATGAAGCCTCCATTACTCTTTATCTTTATGAAAAGTGTGATGGTCTAACTGAAGCTCAGAAAGAAAAAGTCTTTGCTATTCTTGAGGGTGTAACTGATAAAGAAACTATTGACAAGAAGTTCGATATTATTGTTGATACACTCGATGAAGAAGTTCTTACAGAAAAGGCTATCTCAGTTAAAGTAGTAGATCCCAAAAAGGCAGTCTCTGAACTAAAAAAGATTGGTGTATCTGCTAAAGTCGTATCTGAGTCTGAGGTTTCTTTCGATGTAAAAGATAAAAAGTCTGCAGTAGAATGGTTACTTAAAGATGGTGGTTGGGACAAGAAAGAGCTTAAGAAGTCTTATCCTGATTTAGTAGAGTCTGAAGGTGATGGAGTTGCTACTCCACAAATTACAGAAGAAGTTAAAGAAGATACATCTTTCGTTTCTAAATACCTCAACTATATCTAAAACAAAAAAGAAAAAATATAAATAGATTTATAAGGAACAATTCTTTAGGAGGAATTTAATAAAATGTCTAAAATTAATGTTAAACAGCTAGTGGAAAAATGGAATCCACTTATCAATGAGGAAGCAGTAGTTTCCAAAATTGGCAAGATTAAAGATAATAAGATCGAAGCTATGACTGCTATTATGTTGGAAAATGAATTCAACTATCTAAAAGAGCAGAATATGATTAGTGAAGCATCTTATACAGATGGTTCTTTTGGTACCAACTATGCAACTTCTGGTGAATTCCATAAGATTGCTATTCCCATGGTTCGCAGAACTTTCCCTAACCTCATTGCTCATGAAACTGTTGGTGTACAGCCAATGACCACTCCTGTTGGTCTAGCTTTCGCCCTACGTTTCAAAGCTGGTCAAACTTATAATAGTGGTTCCAACACTGAGCTTGGTTATAACACAGTAGATAAAGCTTATACTGGATCTATGATTACTTCTGCTGGTGAAGCTCTAGGTTCAAGTGTATCTCCCCCAGTTGGTTTAGGTATTGGTTCTGGCGATCAGATCAAGGAAGTCAATTTAACAATTGAAAAATCCCAGATCGAAGCTAAGACCCGTAAGTTACGTAGCCGTTGGTCCCTAGAGGTTGCTCAGGATCTAAATGCTATGCATGGTCTTGACATTGAATCTGAAATGCTTGATATTCTTTCTTATGAAATTCAGGCTGAAATTGACCGAGAAATCGTAGATGCTGTTAAAGCTGCTGCTAATAACAACTCTTACTCTTACGTTGCTGGTAAACAAGGTACACTTTCTTGGGCTTCCAGTGCTAATTTTGATGGTCGTTGGGAACATGAAAAATATCGTAACCTTTATAACTACACAGTTCGTATGTCTAACCGTATTGCTATCACAACTCGTAGAGGTGCTGGTAACTTTATCGTAGCTAATCCTACTGTATGTGCTGCTCTTGAAGGAACTTCTAGTTTTACTATCGCTCCTGTAAATGGTAATGTAAACACTGGTAACACCTCTGTAGAAATTATCGGTACACTTGACGGACGTATGAAAGTTATCCGTGATACCTTTGCTACTGTTGATGAACTCACAGTTGGGTATAAGGGTGCTTCTGCAACCGGTATGGATGCTGGTATTATCTATTGTCCTTATGTACAGCTAATGCTAAGTCGCGCTACATTCGAAAATAGCTTTAACCCAAGTGTTGGTTTGTTAAGCAGGTATGGGCTTCATAGTAATATCTTTGGTAGCGAAAATTACTACATGCGTGCAGTTATTGAAAATATGCCTTAGGCTATTGATTTTATTAACAATTAGAAAGGGACTTCGGTCCCTTTCTTTGTTTACATTGCTTAATTTTTCATAAAAAATAGTTTACAAACTTTCAAAACTTTTATATTCTAATCTTAACAAAGCAACAGTGGAGATTAGAATGAATCTTAGCACCTAAAACATTATGAATAAGTTCTCTAAAATGTTTGATATTGCTGGTAGTATGGGGGTTGCCACAATATTTAATGTGTCTTCATAATCGAGTCCTTGTAAAGCTTTCTAAGTAAGGAGAAAAATAATTATGTATTTTAACTATGATTTTAAAACTACAGATGAGTTTTTAACTGAATCTAATTTAGAATCTTTTCTTAGAGATTTTGTAAGAGATACAGAAATTGTGAGAGATAAGAAAGTTCCTGACTCTCCCATTCTAAATAGACCAGACTTTAGAATTGAAGAATTAAAGCTTATTTTGGAATTTAATGGGAAATTTCACTATACAATTGCTAAAACTATTATGTCTGATACACTCAAAAAGAGTATCTATACCAGTATGGAATAGAATCATTTCTATTCCATATTGGATTCAAATGAAAGCCGAAGTTATTCATCACATTTTTGATCAGTATGAACAATTTGATAAGAGCAAATTTATTTTTAGAGATTTTAATAATTATAATCATGGATTTAATTCGGAAAAGTGTCCACTTCCATGTGACTATTGTGAACTTGGAATACAAATATATAAGGAAGACTATTCTTATTGGGATTCTATTATTGATAAACTTTACAAGTATGTTGATTGTTCTTTACTAGATAGAATCTTATATGAAGATAGTTTCTATAAAGTAGCAAGCAAATCAGTTTTACCATATTTTAAAGAATTTTATGATAATAATGGTTATGGATTTGGGTATGAGTTTAAAAAGGAGAATTTTCCCATAATAGGTTGTGAGTTAGATTTATTTTGGGAATAAGAAAGGGGGCCGAAGTCCCTATCAAATTATGATAATTATTGCAATACATTTACTCTATATTCATATTCATAGTTTATAATCAAAGCCTGCATTTTTAACACTTTGCTCTTTTAATAAGTTCTTTTGAAGTTCTTTATTATATGTAAATGTTGATTTTACTTCAACAATAAGATTATCTTTAGGTATATAGAAATCTGGAAAATATCTATGTTTTTTCATATCAATGCCTATATATCAAAAAGGAGGAATTTCTCTCTTTTTATAAACAATTTCATTTTCGTTATATATTTTTAAAAGTTCATCAAAAACTTCCGGTTCATATCCCTGAAGATTGATAATTTTACCAGATGGTAGTACATATTCATGTCATGATTTTTTATAGCCGCCCTGTGTTCTTTCAAAAACAATAGAACTTTGTGATGGATGATCTACGCCATAATTATTTTGTCACGTTTCTTTACAAGCATTTTTATAAATATCTGTTTTTGAAAACCAATCTACACCATATTTCTCTAAACAGGTTTCTCTATTTTTATCAAATCGCTCTTTTCTTTCAATTGGGGTTTCATTTCTATATCTTTCTTTAATGCTTTCAATATGAGTCTCGGTTTGAGTATAGTGTGGTACACCATATTTCTCTAAACAGGTTTTTTCGCTTTTATCTAATAATTCTTTAGATTGCATAGATCAAGGAACCCCATATTTTTCAACCATTGAATTATTAAATTTTTTTATAACTTCAGGATTTTTCATAGAACATTTTTGCGAGCAATGTCTTTTATACCCTTCCCTAAGATTAACATATTTAACTTTTTTCTGGTTACATATACAGCACAACATAATGTCAAAATTATCATTGATAATATGTCAACATCTTTGTGATAATGATGCGGTTTCAGGAAGAAATGATGTGAGTTCAAAAATTTGTATTTTTCTGTCAGGAAATCTAAAAAGTTTTCTGGGACTTATTTTTCCTAGAGAATCTAGCAAATTCTCTTTAATTCATATTTTTAGTTGATCGTTCATGATGTTCTACTCCTTTAGAATTTGAAAATGTTAATAGAGGTTAGAAATTGAAGGAGCAATTTCAACAATGGCCGTTGCTGTCCCTCTATTAAATTTAAAGATAAGATATTTTATTTACATTGTAAACAAAAATTAAACTGCTCCAATTAATTCGTCAAAATCTGCGCCTGTTTTTGTAGCAATGAAGTTAAGTCTCAAGAATTCGGCACTTCTAGCTGGTTGCAGTCATATGTTGCCGTGCAATTCGTTGCGATCAATACGTTCTGGAGTATTAGTTGTCTCGTCAATTTGTACTTTGAATGCATAAATACCTCTGCGACCCTGTACATCGCGTAAGAAGGGCTCGATCATAGATCTTAATAAAAATCACGTAACTTCATCCGACATCTCGAAAAGAAAATATTTTGCACTTTTAGCAATAGATTTTTCTAATACGAGGAATAATCTACGAACGTTAATTCTATTAAAAGCACTTTGTTTATCAAGCAATGTCTTTTGGCCTCATACTACTTTACCCTGACCACTAAAAGAAACAATAGGATTAATACCAGCAACATATAATGCATCTCTATTTCCTTCAGTAGGATTAAAAGCAAGTCTACGTACACCAGTAATAACTGCTCTATTTAAACCTGCAGGGGCCCACCAAGCATCAGCTACATCATCAGTATGAGCATATAACCCAGCCATGTGTCCAGAAGCAGGTATCCAACGATATTTCTTATTCCAAGTATCAAATACTTCAAGCCAGTTTCCATAGATAGCAGCATAAGAAGTATTGGGATTAAAAGTAGAACCTGCCTGGCCCTTTCTTCATTTTACCATATCTAAAGTTTCGGAACCTTTATTATTTAGAACATGACTTCTAAGAACATCAAGAATAGCAAAAGAATCACTTCTAATAACTTGACAAAGTTCAATTAAATGATCTTTTACTGTGACACCCTTATCAGATTCGATAAAGAGATTAACATCAATTTCTTCAGCATTGGCATATAAATTATATGCATCAATACATGCTGCATCTTCACCAGCTTGAACAGAAACGTCAGCATGTCTTCCAAAAAGACCATTTTTGCCACCAGAAAGCGCTGTTATTCTGGTCATAATTACAGCAATATTTTCTGCTTCGACTTCAGATGTTGTTTTAAATATTGGGTTTAAAGCAACATTAATATACTTAGATTGTTCATTGATTACGGTTTCTACAAAGTTAGAGACACCAGAATCGTCAATTGAAGTTTCATCAGAAGAAACAATAAAGACTTCTTTATCTTCCCACATTGTAGAGCCTTGATCTTTAGCTTGAACCATTACAACAAACTGTTTTTCGTCTGTCATCGGAGTATCAAGATCACGAATTACTGCAAAAGGAAGATTATCTTGGTAACCCACAGTTCCAAAATCTGGATTTGCTTCATAGTCGTTCCACATTGTTGTTACAGCTGCAGTAGCCGCAAGAGTTAATGTTACTCCAGAAGGAATATCAAAGGTTTCTGTCTGAGTGTCAAAATATTTAACAGCATCATAGGTTGCTTTATTATAAACAAGAACTCTAGAATTGTTGCCGAATTCGCCACGATATTTTGCCATAATCCAAAGCGGATCATCTTCACCCATTAGAGTATCTACCATTTCAGGGAACATTTTAAGATCAGTTGTTCCTAAAGAAACATAACTATATGGGTCATCATCTTCTGTGCCCGCAACAGTTCCTGTAACTTCAAAAGTAAAATTAACCATTGCTTCTTGAACTGAATTTGTTCCAGTAAGAATTTTTGTGCCAGCAAAAGTGGCATCCTGCGGCATTACTCTTGTACAATAAAGAGCATTACCATATTTTAGATATCCAACAGAAGTTAAAATATCAGTAAAAGATGCATCAGTTGGCTTACCAAAAGTGCTAATTAGTTCATCTGTATTTGTTACTAAATACTGTTCGTATTCAGGCCCTTTGTATGTTTTTCGCAAAACGTTAACTGCAATAGATGTTGCTACTGCTGGAATCGTAGTGCTTAGATCGACTTCCCGGGGATATACACCTGGGGATAGGGAAAAGCTCACGTTTAAATTCCTCCATAAATTAAAATCTAAGAATCATTAGATTGTTATATCTATTTATAATTTTTGATGAGGATTTATGTTATGATCCAAATAAATAGTTTTATAAATTCAAAGGAGGTATATTTGTTTTTGTTGTTTTCATCAGAAAAAATATTTTTACAAAACCTAAGGGGAAACTGCTTGAAGAAAAAATACATTCTTGATACTAATGTTTTAATTGAGGACCACCTATCCATTGAAACTCTTAGAAATGGAGTAGAAAATGAAATATATATTCCCAAAACAGTAATAGATGAATTAGATGGTCTGAAAAAGAATGCTTCGAAAAGACCTCAAGTTCTAAGAGTACTTGGTGAACTTGAGAAACATAAAGATTATATTCAGATTTTAGATACTCTAAATTATGAAGATAAGCCCGATAATAAAATTTTAAAAGAAATTTTAACACTTCAAGATAATGAAAAATATATATTCGTTACTAATGATAGATTATTTAGATTAAAAGCAGAGAAAGAAGGTCTCAATGTAGAAGAATATAAAGCATCTAATCCATTCCTAGTAGATTCTGAAAAGTATACTGGATTTGTCGAACTATATACTAAAGATGGCAAAAACGAAGATTTTAGCAAATGACCAAACTCATTTTATTTTTCAGAAACAAAGAAATTGATGTATTATTCTGGAAAAGATAAAAAGGTTACTGAAGTTCCTGAAGTAATGGAAGCCTGGAAAATTAAAGCATGAGATGTTTATCAAAGAGCATTAATGCAATTATTGCTTGATGATAGTGTTTTAGTTACTTCTGTGATGGGAAATGCTGGTTGTGGAAAGAGTCTAGTAGCATTAGCGTGTGCTCTTCATTTGGTTCTACAGGAAAAGAAACATAAGAAAATTTATATTACTACTTCAAATGTTGAAGCTACTGAGGAACTTGGATTTAGACCTGGTGATGTTGATGAAAAGTTCGGACCATTAATTAGACACATGAAAGAGTTAGTTTTAAAGCTACATGAGATTAGACCAGCGAATAAATTGTTTATTGATCCATCAGTTCAAGTCAACAATCTTGAATTTAATCCAAGAGTTATTGAACTAATCCCTCTAAACTTTCTGCGGGGGTCCACACTCTCCGATTGTGTGGTAATTCTCGACGAAGCACAAAATCTTTCAAAAACAGAGATTAGAACATTAACAAGTAGATGTGGTGAGAATGTTAAGTTTATTGCTACTGGTGATTTGAACCAAATTGACAATCATCACCTATCTAAAGAGAATAATGGATTAAATTGGTTGGTAAAATGTTTTCAGGGTGATAAAAGATATGGACATTTAAAGATGAGTGGGAAAAGAGCACGCGGGCCAATTTGTGAAATGACTAATGAAAGATTCAGCTCTTAATTTATAAATAGAATATAAGAACGATTTTTAACGGAGTTATTAAATGAAAACACTATTAGAACGAATTGATCTTATCCTAACAGAGGAAAAAGATAAACAAAAGTTAAAAGATATATATAATTATTATAAGGAAATTAGAGGAACTCACTGAAATAGATTAGAATTTTTAAGTTCTGATACCCTAAAATTTAAAGTATTTGATGGTAACACACTTGTTATTGATAATAAAGCCGGTAAAAAAATATTACAGGATTTAAAAATTATATTTGAAGATCTTGGATATAAAAATGAAGGAACAAAAAAAGCGTCAACTGGTGAGATTAATGTTTTTACAAAGAGTGATATTAAAATGAATATTCAAATTGTAAAAAGAAAAGATAAAGATGCTGGTGGCTTTATTGATATAAGTATCAACCATTTAAAATAAAAGAGGGCACTAAATGAAAACACTATTAGAACGAATTGAAATGTTTACTGAGGAAAAAGATTCCGAATATCAGAAATTCTTTAAGGCAAAACTTAAAGAATTCGGTGTTAAAGAACCTGATGAATTAAGTAAAGAAGACAAGAAAAAGTTTTATTCCGAAGTTGAAAAAGAATGAGATAAAGAAGAAGATCATGAAGATGACAAAGACAAAGATGAAGATGACAAAGATGAAGATGATGAAGAGGATGATTAATTATGCTATTCGAAGAATATATGGATGAAGAAGAGTATTTAGAAACTCTTAATGAGCTACTTTTTAATTTTATTGATTCATTAGATTTGGAAACTTTGTCTGAAGAACAAGCTGAACTTCTTGATGAACTATTGGAATTTGCTACTGAAATTGACTATGAAGAAGATGATGTAGATGGTGATGAATCTGAAGATGAAGAAGAACTAGAAGAAGCTCTAAGAAAAAGAGTTGTTCGTAAAGGTAAAATAGTTCGTAAACTTATTTGTAAACCGGGGTTTAAATCTCTGGCAGGTAAATGTGTGAAGATGGCTGCATCTGAACGTAGAATTAGAAAGAAAATGGCAAAAAGAGGTGCTAAGAAACGTAGATCAAAGAAATCTGCAATGCTTAGACACAGAGCTAGATCTATGAAAATAGCCAAAAGAATTGCCTAGGAGATAGAAATGAAAATTGTTGAAAAAATTACAAAATACCTGGAAGAAGGTTCTACTGAAAATTGTCTTGCTACTCTTAAAGCTAACATTGAGTTTTATGAAAAGATGGAAGACAAGGATGATAAAGCTAAAGAAGTTCTTGACACTATGAAAGGAATTTTAGACTACTATGAGAAAGAAGGTTCTTTCTCACCGGGCCAAGCTAAAGCTGTTTTTAATACTAGTACTGGCATTAAAAAGATGACATCTTAAGAGATTAGTTTAGTACCTAAAGTTAAAAGGATCTATCGAAAGGTAGATCCTTTTTTGTTATAAATAGTTATATGAGTTATATGCATAATCAATATGATCCGAAACGGCATAATTTATATAAACCAATGAATCCAGAAAAATATACTGGAGATGTTAATAAAATAGTATCTAGATCTTCTTACGAATGACAATTTTATAGATGATTAGATTCTAATAATAATGTATTAAAGTGGTGTACTGAGCCAATAGGACTACCTTATATAGATTATACAGGGAAGCAAAGACACTACTATCCTGATGTTGTTTTTCAATGTATGACTCCAACCGGAGAAACTAAAACCTATATGATAGAAATAAAACCATTAAAGGAAACTATACCCCCGGTTCCAAATAAAAGAAAAAGAACTAAAACTGTTCTTTATGAACAAAAAACCTGGGAAACAAATTGTAGAAAATGAAAAGCAGCAAAAACATTTTGTAAATTAAAGGGCTGAGAATTTAAACTAATTACAGAAAAAGAATTAGGTATGGGAAGATAATACAATGGCAATTAAAGTATCTTTAACACATAAGCATGGTAATATAACAATGAAGTCTGGGGAATTTTATACATTTAAATATACTGGGTTTGCACATGATCCCTCCCCGCATATATTATTTTTAAATAAACTACAGGGAATTCATCCAACATCTGGACGAGAATGACGTTTTATACAAGGGATCAACCTTAACTATATACCCCGACAAGACAGAAGAAAATTTGTAGATGATTGAATAAAAAATTATTCTAAATCTAAAAACCTAGAATTTACATGACAACTAGTTAAACGCAAATATCCATATATTGCTTTTGGAATTAGAAGATATTTTTGAAGCCCCCCATATTATATGTCTAAAATGGAACATCTTAATACCATAGAAAAGATTGAAAAGACAATTGTCGGCAATTGAGCTAAGGATTTCAGTAAAAAACTTAGAATGAAAATTGCACAAATTTTTAAAAAAATGTAAAGAGGAAGATTGTTAATGTATTGGTTTAAATGTTTCTTTATAACTCTAATAATTGTATTTGATTTTTTAGTATTTACTAGCCCAGTATCAACATCGGATTTAGATAAAAGAGATTTACTTCCAATTTTAAAAATTGCTATTGTAAACTCTTATGATATAGATCATGTTTGTGGAAGCCCCCAAACACAAGGAATTATACATGGATTATCTAAATTAGATTCTAAGTATCAGCTTGATATACAAGTTTGATATATGAAAACAGATATAACATTTACTACACAGGATAAGATAGAATATATTTCGAAGAAAGTTATAGAGGACATTAAAGCCTTTAATCCTGACCATATATTTACAGTAGATGATACTGCTTTTAAAAATGTTGGAATTCCCTTTTCTAAAACTCATAATGTATTTTTTTCTGGAATCAACAAACCATTTAATGAATATCTTGTGTCTGAAGATATGGATGGTTTAAAATTTTCAGGAATTGAAGAACAATTGGATATGGAAAAATTTTTTAAAATTATTTCCAAAATTGAATTTTATCCCAGTCGATTCTGAATATTAGCAGATTCTAATACCACATCATTTTATCTTGCTCAAAATTATAAAAACGAAATAAAAAAACATAGTTCATTCTCAAGTGAAATTATAACTGTTTCCAGGACATCTGATCTTCGTAAGATACTTTCAAACTTACAACAGGAAAAGAAGGGTGTTATAATATATGCTTTTCAAACATTACTGGATGATGATTATAATGTTATAAAAACTAAAAAATCCCTATTATCCGACCTTTTAAAATACAACAAAAAACATCTAGAATTATGTGAAAATTGTTATTACTCCAAAAGTGGCATCTCATTAACACTGTCTCCAGATTTTTATAAAATGGGTATAGATGTTGCTAATATGTTTGTAGATTTTATAGAAAGTAAATCGTTTAAAACAGATATATTTAGGTCTTCAAATTTGTTTTCAATAAATATTAAAAGATTGGAAGATCTTGAATTTAAATGGGTCTACAATAAAATTATTGAAGAGGTAGATGGCTCTTATGCAATATATTAAAGGTAGACTTGGAAATTTATTTCATAAATTTATTTCAAATCTACATTACATAATGATCTGTATTGTTGGAATTCTTTTTATAGCAAATTTGATGTTTTATAATACAGAAGAAATAAATTATTCAGATATAGTGTTAGATAAAACATTTGAAAATGTTGACGAAGTATATATTAATAATGAATTTGGCAAATCTTTGATATTAAAAGTTCCTCATAGATCTAGAATCATAGTGCAAAAAAAGGAACTTGCAAATTCAAATACATTTTTAATCCGTGTAGACGTATTAAAATAGGAGGTGATGTATTCAAACCCACTAAGGAGTTAGGTTATGATAGAATTTTTTTTAACTTTACCATTTAGCATAGAAATCTGAAAAACAATATCATTGTTATCATTAGCAGCAATAATATTTCTCGTTAGAATATATAATAAGTATTTTGTACTGGAAGAAATATTAGAAGTTCATGTTAAAAGGATCAGTGAAAATATAGATAAAATTAATGAACGACATGAAGAATTTCTAATAACAGTAGATAAGTTCATTGGTGTAATTACAACGACAGATGAAATAAGCATAAAGCAAAAAGAGCAAATAGATCTTTTAAATAAGATAGTAGACGGGTTTAGAGTAAAGGGTGTTTGTGAATCGAAAGAAGTTATCAAGAATGAAGATAGTGACACATTAACTTTAAAGAAACTTTTAGATTTAATTTGTGAGGATTATGAATTACACAGAAAAGATTAAACAAACCATTGTTTACAATTTAGTTCCCCTGTTTTAAATTTAACCAAATTTGAAATGGGGGAACTTTTTATGAACACACAACTACTGGAGCCCGAAAAAACAAAAATAAATTACTATGTAAAAAATAAAGATCTTCTTATTGAGATTGAAAAGCTTCAGGAAACTAATGTTTTTTCTGATACATTGGGAAGATATATTATTAGAATTGTTAATGGCCTTTCACATAGACCAAACTTTAGTGGATATACATACATTGAAGATATGAAATCTGAAGCACATGTAGCCATTATTAAAGGGCTTAGAAATTTTAATCTTGAAAAATCTAGTAATCCATTTGCATATATTACTCAAATAGCATGAAATGCTTTTATAGCATTCATAGGAAGAGAAAAGAAAAAATCCAAAACAAAGAAAAGATTATTTGATTTAAAAGATCTTATTCAAGAAGAAGATTCTATGTGTGCAATTAACTATTCATATTATTGTGAAATAGAAGTATTTGAAAATGTTGACGAAGTTCCAGATGTTAAAATGGAAGATTTAGAAATTTGTGAGGAAAATGAATAAATGAAACATGCTGTTTTTACTGATCTTCATGTTGGGTTAAATATTAATCAAGAAGTATGGGAAAAACTCCCTATTAAAGCTGTAGAATTTCTAACAACAGAAGCAAGAAGAAGAAATCTTAAATCTATTATTTTTGCTGGTGATTTTTATCATGATAAAAAAGAACTATCAATCAAAGCCATTGATTCAGCAAGAATAATCTGCGAAATGTTAGATGAATTTCAAACATATATTATTTGTGGAAATCATGATGCGTATTTTAGAAATACAAACGAACTAAATTCCCTTCAAACAATAGATAAGTTTAAAAACATTCATATTATTAATTCACCAACAATTATATATGATAAAATTGGTCTTTGCCCCTGGTCAACAGACTATAGAGAATTAAAATGCCCTATTCTAATTGGTCATTTTGATATTAAAGATTTTAAAATGAATGATAATACAACATCTTTTAAAGGTGAAGAAATTTCAAGCTTTAAAGATTTTGAAATTGTTATTTCTGGTCATTATCATACATATTCCAAAAAAGGAAATATAGTATATATTGGAAATATGTATGGTCATAATTTTAATGATGTTAATGCAAGTAGAGGATTTCATATTTTCGATGATGAAACTTTGGAATTAGAATTTGTAGAATTCAAAGATGCTCCTAAATTTATTCATGTTTTCGATATGGATCTTAATGAAGAACAAATTAAAGGAAACATTATAAAAATCTATTTTACAAAAGAATATTCTGAAATGGATATCCTTGATTTTCTTACTCGAGTTAATTCGCTAAATCCTTTACAGGTTGATGTCAACTATTCCAGAATTGAAATGGAAGATGTTAAAATGGATATTCCTGAAGAGATTTTTTCAACATTAGATGAGAAACAATTGTTTCTTACTTACTTGGATAAAATTTCTATTCCTGATCATCTTAAACTTCCAATGTGTAAAAAGATTTTAGAAGATTTATTTAAAAATCAATAGAATAAAAAAGGTAACTAGAGCAATTTAGTTACCTTTTTAGTTTCTGTTCATTGTTTACCCAATCAATAATACCCATTAATCTATACCCTCCGTACTAAGTTATATTATAACTAACCTATCCGGATATCATTGTAAACAAACAAACTAGGAAAATTTTCGGCAATTTGATATCATGTCCGGAAAACTCAAGATTCTTGATGATTCTAGGAAACCTAATTATATCAATAACTTAGAAATCCTCCAAATTCTTAGTTTTCCTAATCAAATTAAGTACTTAGAAGAAATCCTCAAAAAACTAGTGAAAATCGTGTATAATTATATTGATTTTTTGCAGGATTCAGGAATCCTAATTATTGTAATAATTTAGGATTCTGAAAAAAGTAGTGTACATTCTTTCAAAATCTGGTTATTCTGAAAACATCTTAACAAACAAAACCAAATGGAGATTAAGATGTTTGCTATTATTAATGAAAAGAACGAAAGGTTGTCTAATGGTTACACACTTAAATTTGTAGATGCTTCTAAACGCTGTTGTCTATGGAAGAATGAGACTCCTGCTAGGAATCTTTTGAATAAACTTACTGATGATGGTGTGGTTGGATTACGAGTTGAAGATATTGGGGATGAACTTCCTAAGGTTGAAAAGAAAGAACGAAAGCTAAAAGAAGAAACTCAATCTCAAGAAGAAGTTGAATTTGATGAAACTTCATTTTTTGAGCAAGGAATTAATGAAAAATGTTTGAGATGTGAGGGCGACTGTAAACAGTCAGCTCTTGTAAAAATTATTCGTTGCCCTAGTTTCAAAAAGATTAAAAAATAATGTATGTACATTCTCTCAATAGTTTGATACTTCTATTTTTAACACAATCATTTAAGGAGATTTTAATGAATTCATTATTTGAAAGAATAGAGCCCATGGATGGAGAAGAAATTGCCAAAGAACTTGGAACAACCCGCCAGTATATTTGTAACACACTCAAATCTGCCCTCCGCAAAGTATACAAATCTCTTAAACAGAAAAATCCTGACATGACCCCCTTTGAAATTGTAAATGCTATTAGAGAATTTTTTGGAATTGAAGACACAGATGAAGTCCGCATATTTTTTCAATCTTTTCCCCCAGATGTTAGAGAAGAAGTAGAATCTTCAATGAAAATGTAATTTTTTATTTACAAACATTAAAAAGTTTTATATTCTGATCTTAACAAAACAACATTAACAAAGGAAACGATCATGGAAATCAAGAAGGGCGACATCATTAGAAGTTATGACTTTCATTTCAATACTGATTGTTATAATGTTGGCATCGTAACAGATGTTGATGATAAATGGATTTATTTCACCTCTGGTAAGAAGGTTTGGATGGGAGAAGAGATTGAAGATTTCGATCCTTATATGAGAACCGCCCCAATTGGATTCATGATGCTTGACGAAGAATTTGAAAGAATTTTAATTTTAGCTTAATTTTTGTTTACAAACATTAAAAAGTTTTATATTTCTCTAATTAATATAAACAACTTAATCAAATGGAGATTATCTCATGGCTACCCCAGTAACTTCTATGAATCCTTTCTTTAATGTTGAACGTTCTCCCGTTTACACAAAGTTCAACGGCAAGGAAATTCGCCTCTCTAAGGATGTTCTTGTAAATGTTGAAACTGGAAACCCTGTAGGTATTGTTGGCAGGGACTACAAGGTAGTTACAAATGCCGAAGTTAATGAAATTTTTGGTGAAGCTTTTTCCAAATATAAGATTAAGCAAACTATGGATTTCATGAAGAAGGGTGGTGAAACTTGGGTACGCAGGATTGTTTTTGAAGATGATTCTCTTACCTTTGATGTTGGAAACGGCGACTCTCAACATGTAATGTTGGAAATTTTCAATGGATTCAATCTTACAACTCGCTACGGGTATGAAATTTCACTTTTCCGTTCTATTTGTTCAAATGGAATGGTTTTCGGAAGAAAAAATCTCTTTGGTTTGAACTTCACCCACATGAAGAATAATCTTGAAGTTATTCAAAACACCTTTGAACTTGGTACAAAGGAAATTGGTGAAACAATTATTCCTACCTGGCAAAAGTGGACCAAGATTCCTCACACAATGAAAGATATGGAAACATTTATTGATTCTCGAGATTATGTCAACAATGACAAGATGAAGGAACGAATTCTTGTCAAGTATGAGGAAATTATGAATCGTGAAAAGCATGATGAAACTCGATTCGGTGCGTTTAATACGCTTACTTACATGATGACTCATGAAACAAGTTCTCGTCGTGAAGATACATCAAACATTTTTGGCAATGCTTACAGGAAGTATGAGCGGCTTGCCCAAGATATGTACGAACTTCCCATGTAAATAAAAATTTTGGGAGAGATGAACCTCTTTGAGGTCATAGCAAGCCTTGAACTTGCCTCAATTAAATTGACTCTCCCTAATTTTAAGGAGCTAATTATGTATGGAACTACAGATGACCTTATAGGATATTATTTTCAATATAAAGGCATATATGTGGGTTGGGATGATAATAGTGGAATGGATATGTTTATTCATCATAAAATTAAAGCTGGAAATTTTTCAACAATTTTCAATATTGTACCAGATGATTTTGAATTTCCAACGGGCGATGATTTAAAACAAATCTATAAAAACTGTAAAACAGTCAAAGGATTTAGAGAGTTTATTGGGTATCAAAATAAATATTGGACTTCAGATGTATATTCTGATAATATAATGTATGCTTTTAATTTTAATAGGGGGCAATTTTCTAGGGAATATAAATCTTCAGATGGTTGTTATGGAATTTATATTAGAAAGATTTACAGAAATGATGATTTAGGCAATGATGCCCACATGAAAAGTCGTGGGTTCTATTCCCATAGACTACGATGGAAGAAGGATCTACAAGAATATGATTACAACTAAAGAAGAATATCATAAAGCTCTTAGACGGCTTGATGAACTTTGTACAAAAGAAAATCTTTCAGTTAAAGAAACAATTGAACTTGACAAAGAACTAGTCATAGATATTCAACTTTATGAAGATTTTCTTTTTCGTGAGTATTTGGACGAAAACTTTTTAACTTATAAAAATTAGGAGGATTAGAAAATGATGATTCAGTATGTTAGACGTGGCAAGAGTAGGATTCCTTTTGGAACTATGACCGCGCAAAAGCTTACAAATGCGAAGGGAATTGAATATCTTTCTTTGGGCTGGTCTATTTGTAATAAGAAGGATACATTTTTTAAAAGTATTGGAAAGGTTGAATCTATGGATAGGGCTACACATCATGATTTTTTCATGATGGATAATGAAACTACAAGAATGGATATTCCTTCATCTTTTGCAAAGAAGTTCGAGCGATTTGCACAAAGGGCATCAGCATATTTTCAAACTAAGCAGTTTCAGAATGAATATTTTGTAACTACAACCGAAATTACAACAAAGGAAGAAAGATTGGATGTTTAGACCAGATAAGGAAGATGGATTATTCACCTTAAATTCTGTCTTCCTTCTTATTAAGGATAATAATTATATATTAGTTACTTTTAAAGATTGCTCAGATGAAGCAAAGGGGGTTGAAATATGAAACATTGAATTGCTTAAACAATTGCCAACTGAATTTGCAATGGTTCCAAACATTCCTTGTAAAAAGGAGAATGATGCAGTTAGAGCCAAAGATGTATATAAGCTAAGAATGTTCTTTGAAAAATTAGGTTTTGATTTCTTCTTTTGGCATGAAACGATGGAAGAAGAAAAAAACTTTGAAAATATTGAAAAATTCTATTTACAAAGAATCAAGCCTAGTATAGAAAAAGAATTAAGAAGACAATAATTTAACTGGCCCAGTAACTCAACTGGATAGAGTACGAACCTCCTAAGTTCGAAGTTGCAAGATCGTACCTTGCCGGGGTCACAAAATGCTCCTGTAGTTCAATTAGCAGAATCCCCGGCTCATAACCGGACAGTTGTAGGTGCAAATCCTGCCGGGAGCACAAACTTTTAAAAGGAGATTTGAAATGATTAGAGAAAAATCAGAAAGAAGCAATAAACCAATTATTATTGATCTTACAGGGCCAGAAGGAAATGCGTATGCTCTTATGGCTTATGCCAAATCATTTGCAAAACATCTTAGCTACTCTGTTTCCGATATAGAACTAATGATATCTGATATGATGAGTTCAGATTATGAACATCTTCTTGAGGTTTTTGATTCCCATTTTGGTGATTATGTAATCTTGGAGCGATAAATGAAAAATATGATTGTGGTTGCTGATTTTTTCATGGATCAAGATGAAGTTTCTATTGTTGATTTTATCTTAAAACATCAAAATGTTATTAAATCCATTTACTTTAATGGCGAATTTTATAGCGTAGAAAAAACTTTGGAAAATTTTAAAAAGTAGTGTACATTTGTTTTGACTTTTGTTATTCTGATCTTAACAAAACAACAATTTAACCAAGGGAAAATAAAATGATCACTTTCTTCAAGAACTACGAAAATATTGATGAAAATGGGGGTATGAATAGTGAAGATTAGACATTGTTTCGTCTCAAATTCAAGTAGTTCAAGTTTTATCATTGGGTTAGCCAAGACAGATGACAACTCAGGAACAAAATTTGATTCTTCAAATTTGGTTTGGTCGGAATGGAACGAAAGTTATTTTCTGGAAGTAGAGGGTGGAAGATATTCCGGTGAAATTTATGTTCGTAAAAATGATGATGGGAGTTATAAACTTGAAATTGAATCTTTTATGGGATCATCAGTAACTTGTAATATTAAAGATGGAGAATACTTCCTTCATGTTGATGGTGCTGGTCCAGGAGAGGATTCTTTCTTTTCTGTATATGATGATGATGGAAACTGGGTTGACATTGATTATGATATGATTGAACTTGACGATTTTGATAAAAAAGATGTTGAAAAGTTTTATAAGATTCGTGATCTTGGTGGGGATGCTACCTATGGAACAAAAGTTATTTTCTGGGAGTAGAGGGTGGAAGATATTCCGGTGAAATTTATGTTCGTAAAAATGATGATGGGAGTTATAAACTTGAAATTGAATCTTTTATGGGATCATCAGTAACTTGTAATATTAAAGATGGAGAATACTTCCTTCATGTTGATGGTGCTGGTCCAGGAGAGGATTCTTTCTTTTCTGTATATGATGATGATGGAAACTGGGTTGACATTGATTATGATATGATTGAACTTGACGATTTTGATAAAAAAGATGTTGAAAAGTTTTATAAGATTCGTGATCTTGGTGGGGATGCTACCTATGGAGCAGGGAGGAATGGTTAATGAAAATTAGGAAATTTTTTGTAAGCAATAGTTCAAGCAGTAGCTTCATTGTCCTTACACAGGGAATTTCTGAAATTCAAAAAGAACTTCTTTTAAACATTGAAGATGAGTGGTTTAAACAAGATCCTTGGAGAATTACTGAAGAAGAATTTTGGATTGAAGGGTATACATCCATGGATAACTTTGATATGAATGAATATATGGAAAAGATTGGTATTGATGTTAAAAAATATGTAAAATGGTGGTATGTTTACTTATGTTGGATCAATACTTGATGATGGAAATTTTGTTTATTCGATTGTCATTCGCATGTATTTACATTCCTTGGATAATGGGTTTATTGATGCTATTATTACATGGAATGATGGTGAGCGTGTAAATGTGACGGATGAAAAGGTTGATTATAACATGCTCATGAATAAGCCGAACCTCTTTGCCACTACATATCTTGTTGAGGAAGCCCATTAATAATTTAACTTAGAGGAAAATTAAAATGTGTGAAAATTCTACGATTATTGTTTATGATCCTTATGGAAATGCAAATTTGACCAATGACGGCAATTTGCATGAAAAGGCAAAGGAACTTCTTACTGACTTTAGGGTACATGAGATTTATAGGTCCATTACCATTACTGTATGTCAGAAGTCTCTTGCAGGAACCCTTGTTTCCATGTGCAAAAGCAATTATCCCAATTATGGGTGGGTAAAGGTTTTTGACCCCTATAATGCTCTAACCAATTCCAAGTATCTGAAACATTACGTTCAGAATTCAAGTCCCGAAATCGACTAATCTTTTTTGGGAGAGATGAACCTCTTTGAGGTCATAGCAAGCCTTGAACTTGCCTCAATTAAATTGACTCTCCCCTTCTTTATTTAAAAGGACTTATATATGGAAAAATATTTTAAAAATTTGGTTGAAGATTTAGAATGTTTACTTGATGATTATGTTGTTTACCCATATAAAAGAATTAGAGATAAGTATTACGATGTTAAATATGGAATCAAGAACCTAATTCGATGGTTCCCAGTTATTTGGGGTGATCGTGATTGGGATTTTGCATATATGTTTGCTCTTCTCGAAAAGAAGTTTGAACACTATGAAAAAGAGTGGAGTTCTGATGCATGTTTTGTTGTAGGATCTGAAAAACAAGTAAAGAGATTCAAGATTTGCAAAGAACTTTGTAGACGATTAAAAGATGATTGGTATTATCATGAAAATACTTTTATGTTCCATGATAAGAAATGGGGGGATTTAGAATTTACAGATAGCCCTAGATGTATTACACGAACAAATATAAAATCTAAGGAAGATGATGATCTTGAAGCAACAGAATCCCTTAGATTATTTAAGATTGAAAATGCAAGAAAAGATGCGGATGTTGAACTTCTTCAAATGTATATTAGAAAATATTGGAAGACATGGTGGTGGTAATGGATAGAACATCTGACTCCACAAAGATTGAAAAGATTATTATAATCCACACACCGCTTGGAAGATGCTACTATAATGTTGGTGGAATGAGAACTGATACAACAGCATGTATAATGTGTGAAAGTAATATTCCTTTTGAATCTGAATGTATAACGATTAAAATAGACGATTCATTTGAAACAGAAGAAATAAATGAATGTGTGAAGTTTCATAAAGATGATTTACTTGATGAACAAGAAAGATTTTTGAAAGAAAAAGAGAAACGAAACTTTAGAAGAATGTGTAAAGGAAGGAGATAAAATGACTATTCAAAATGACCTAATGAAAGAACTGGCTAATACTGCCAAAGAAGGCGTGACTATCCGTAGGAACAACATCAAGTTTCTTGTTGGGCAGTTTCAAAGAGTGGCTAAAAACAAGGAAAAGATTGTTGAAGATTCTGAAGCTATCAAGATCATGAAGAATCTTTACTCATCAATGAAGGAAATTACTCTTCCAAGTTTGAAAAAAGATGGTTATGAGTATTTTGAAGCCATTGATTTTATTGTCCTTTGTGAGGAACTTCTTCCAAAAATGGCTACAGAATCAGAAGTTATTGAATTTCTTACATCTATTGACTTCAAAAGTCTGAAGTCTCCAATGCAAGCTATTGGAATTACAGTAAAACACTTTAATGGAAATGTGAAACCTGAACTTGTAAGAAATTGTTTACCTTTTCTTGGGATCTATGTATAGTTGCTTTAGGAGGGATAAATGGTTATTGATAATGTTGATGAACTAAACGACCAGATTAGTAAATTTTTAAAATTTGAAAAGGATCTTAAAGATTATTTGATTGGTTATTTTAAAAACAAATCAATTTCTCTTGAAGATAGATGGGCTACCTTTGAAAGAATTGGGAACATTTTTCCAATCCATCCATGGTACATATCACTTAAAGAGCTTGATAATAATGATTTAGAATGGTATGCTGATTTTGGATATGATAGATATAGAACAGTTGAATTTCTTGAAGTTGTTCAAACAATTGAAGAAAATGATTATATGGACGTAGATTTAAATAGATTAAAAGAAGAAATTCTTGAAAGTGGATATTTCGGGTTCACTCACGATTGGTAAAAATTAACGGAGGAAAAATGTTAAAATTATATTGTTGGGTTGTTCTTGTGTTTTTTATTTTGGTAGGAAACTTTGGGTTTGTGTTACCCTATCTTGTATCTGCTGCTCATACTGAGCTTGTTCTTTTGGGTTGTGTTATTGGGTTGATTATTCCTATTGCGTTAGTGTTTATTGTTAAATATAAAATTATCCCAATTGTTAAAGAAATGATTGGAAAAGCTACCAAAGGAGAAATGTAGAATGAAAAAGATTATGTTGCTTGTGGGTCTAATGTTGATGATGTTTATGTGTACCGGATGCCTTGAGCGTGTTCCTTCTGGCCATGTTGGTGTAAAGGTTTTCCTACTTGGCGGTGATAAAGGCGTAGATAGTCAAGAACTTGGGGTTGGTCGTTATTGGATTGGATGGAATGAGGAATTACATATTTTCCCAACATTTACTCAAAACTATGTTTGGACTGCCGATGTAACAGAGGGTTCTGAAACAGATGAATCAATTACATTCCAAACAATGGAAGGACTATCAGTAAATGCTGATATTGGTATTGCATATCATATTGATCCTACTAAGGTATCAGTAATTTTTCAGAAGTATCGTAAGGGTGTGCAAGAAATTACTGATATTTACCTACGAAACATTGTAAGAGATGCCTTTGCAACTGTCGCATCTAATCGCCCTGTAGAGTTTGTTTATGGTGAAGGAAAATCTGAACTTAGAACAGAAGTTGAAAATATTGTAAAGGCTAAAGTTGAACCAATTGGTATTATCATTGAACAGATTTCTTTTGTAGGCAATTTAAGACTTCCAGAAACTGTTATTAGTGCCATTAATGCTAAGATTGAGGCAACACAAACGGCACAGAGAGCAGAAAATCAACTTCGTGAAGCAGAGGCAGAAGCACGAAAGAAGATTGCAGAAGCTCAAGGCCAAGCCGAATCCATTAAGTTGGTCGCAATTTCACAAGCCGAAGCTAACAAGATTCTTAGTGCATCTATTACATCTAACCTAGTAGAATATAAGCGTATTGAAAAGTGGAACGGGATCATGCCAACATATATGGCAGGGAACATGCCAACACCAATGTTAAATATGAAGTCTGAGTAAAATAACTGTTTACAAGTATGAAAGGGTTTGATAGGGTTTTCTTATCAAACCCTTTCACATTTAGGAGATTAGAAATGGCAACAATTCACAATAATGGATGGGATTTTGTTAAAGAAGGAGAAACATACCAATATTATATTTAGATTCATTTTCTAATGAAGAATATTGATGTTTTAATGAATTTTTCATTAATTTCCTCCTGAAATTATAAAATTAGTCAAAAACAAAATTTGTTTTCTATATATAATATTAAAATTAGGATTTCCAATGATTAGATCATCCAAGCACATTTTGAAGTATCAGACTGGTTCAAAGACGAGAGTCTTGAACCAGCTGTTTGACGACTTCAGAACAGATTTGTCTTGGTACATAGATCTAATCATTTCGGGGCAATTGCCACTGACCAAGTTCATGTCATCCAAGGACTTGCCTTCAGGGATCATTACTCACTCCCAATGGAAACAAATTCTATACAAGACAGCATCTGAAATTGTTCGTTCTCAATACAAACAAGCCTCAAATCGACGATTCAAGCATTACAAGAAATTGTTCCATAGGTGCATTAGTGCAAATAAGCATTGTTCTTTCACTGATAAGAGATTTAGTGAACTGAACCTCAAACCAATTCATCAATCTAGGTTCTTTAGTAAACCAGATCTAAAGAATTTCTCAATAACACTAGATTTAAGATTGATTGATTTTCAATATGGACTTCATTTCGATGAATTTGTTAGAATCAAGACTCCATTGTTTCATGAACACAAGAAACGAGCTATTACAATCAATGTCCCAATCAAGCATCACAAGCATAGTCGTAAGTTTGAGTCTTGGAAACGCAAGAACTCAGTTAGATTGACACTAAAGAACAATGTCATGAATCTTGAATTGATCTATGAGAAAGAAGCTCCAAAACTAAAGACCAATGGTTCTGTTCTTGGAATTGATCAAGGCTATAAGAAATTATTGTCTTGTTCCGATGGAACATTTCTTGGTTCCGAAATGGAATCAATCTACAAATTCATTTCAAACAAAAAGCAAGGTTCCAAATCCTTCAAGAGAGCATTGATTCATAGGACCAATGAAACGAATCGAATTTGTAATTCTCTAAATCTTTCTAATGTCAAAGAGCTTGTTGTCGAGGACCTCAAGAACCTAAAACATAAAACTAAACTAAGTACTAATTTTATGAACAAGATGCAACGCTGGGTTTACCCAGCAGTACTGGGCAAATTGGAATCCTTGGCTGAAATGAACGATGTTCATTTCACGAAGGTGAATCCTGCTTATACTTCGCAGACATGTTCACAATGCGGATGTGTAGATCCTGGGTCTCGCCAAGGCGAAGGCTTCAGGTGTTTGCACTGTGGACATGAGATTGATGCAGATTGAAATGCATCAATCAATATTGCCCGTTTGGGAATTTATAGTTCCCAAAGTCCAAAAAGCTAATTTCATTGTTCTTCATTGAAATTAGTAACTATCTATAGTAACAAAAAAACGTAGTTGTGGGAAACCTTCATATGAATCAATGTGTTTTGCTCTACAAAACATGGCCCAAGTTATGAAGGAAAACAACATTACAGAAGTTTTTATGCCTAGAATTGGTTGTGGTTTAGACCGACTATCTTGGCCAGCAGTAAGGGAACAACTCAAATATGTGTTTGGCGATAGTGAGGTAACTTTCAATGTCTACTATCTCTAATATATTTGAAAATAGTTTGATTGAAAGTTTTAAAGGAGATTATGTATTTTTAAGTAATTTTTATTTTACATATGTTCTTTATGATGGCATTGTTTGAAAAACAGCTGAGCATGCATATCAGGCCTCTAAAACTCTTGATCCAAAAGAAAAGAAATGGATATTAGATTGTCCTACTCCACACCTTACCAAAGATTTGGGCCAAAGACTATCATTAAGGGAAGATTGGAATAAAGTAAAGATTCAAATTATGAGAGATATTATATTTCAAAAGTTTGAAGCTAATAAAAACATTAAAGATAAACTTATTGCAACACATCCATTTATACTAATTGAGGGAAATGTATGGCATGACAACTTTTGAGGGATGTGTAAATGTATAAAATGTGAAAATTTAAAAGTAAAGCATAATCACCTAGGAATTATTCTTATGGAATTGCGATCTTTATATATAAACAATTCAGTGTTTTTTAAGGAGAATTAAATGAAGGTTATTACATTGTGTGGATCTACAAAATTTCGCAAGGAATTTGAAGATGTAATGAGAGAAGAAACACTAAAAGGAAATCTTGTATTTAGTGTTGGATTGTTTGGACATTCTGAGGGAATGAATATGTCAAGTCCATTAAAGAAAATGCTTGATAAACTTCATTTCCGTAAGATTGATATGTCTGATGAAATTTTTGTTATTAATCCAAATGGTTATATTGGTCTTTCTACTTGTGATGAAATCTATTATGCTTTATCTCAAGGGAAAACTGTAAGATTTTTAGAGGGTGATATGGAGAAACATGAATGTCTATAATTCACTTAGAAGAACTTAAGCTTAAGAATTTTCTATCTTATGGATCTACTTTATCTACTTTCAAGATTAATTCAGGGTTGACTTTAATCTCGGGTCAGAACAAAGATACATCAAGATCAAATGGCGCAGGTAAGTCTGGACTCAATGAAAGTATTGTGTGGTCTTTATTTGGAAAAACAATCAAAGATATTTCAAAAGATCAGATTCTTAACTGGAAAAATAAAAAGAAATGTTATGTTGAAATTTCTTTTACTATTGATGAAATTAAGTATCGTGTCGAACGAGGGATTAAACCAAATATTTTAAAGATCTTTAAGGATGATGTTGAAATAGAACAAATGGCATCTGTTGTTGATTTTCAAAAATATCTAGAAGATGAAATTTTAAAAATTGATTATAAAACTTTTGTTTCTTTATTTTATTATAATCCAAATAACTTTGTTTCGATTTTTGATATTCCTAAAGCTCAAAAAAGAAAGTTTTTGGAAAACATCTTTAATCTTGAAGCATATTCTGATATTAAGAATAAGATAAATAAAAAAGTCTCAAGCATAGATAACACTGTTCTTGAAAATAAAACAGCAATGTCAAAAAATGAAGAACGAATTTCATCATTAGAATCAAATATCTCAAAATACAATAATGATATTATTTCTATTGATATTTCAACAAATACACTAAATAGGTTAAACAAAGAACTATTAGAAATTCCTGATGATGCACCATCAAATGATGATATTTCTAACTTAGAAGAAAATATTGCAAATGTTAGAAATCTTGTAGAAAAAATCAACATCTCTCTATCTGAAAACAGGTCAGAGATTAAATCTAATCCATACACAAATGATGCTGAAGATAAGCTAAAAGAGTGTGAGACAAAATTAGGTGGAATAACCCAAGATAAAGACCTTGAAAATTTGCTTTATCAAGAATCACTTGAATTTAAAATTAAGAAGGATTCATTAAATAATGACCTTCGTAAAGTGTCCCAGAAGGGCGAATATGAGGACCTTGATAACTGTCCTATTTGTGGTTCGAAAATGGATAATGAATCGCTTAGGAAGCATAAAGCGCAAGAAAAAGAGCGCATTCAAAAGGAGCTATCTGAGCTTACTTCCAAAGAAAAAGATATTATCGAAAAATATAATAATATCAAACAACAGAATTTGGATTTCACATATTACAGTTCAGAAATTGAAAGGTTATCGAACGCTGTTGAAATAAACAAAAAATTTACTGAGCTAATGAAGTCTAAAGAGAAACTTACTAATACATATGATACATATAAAAGTTCTTTGGATGCAAAAGAACTTCAATTAAAGGAAATGAGGGAACTTGTATCAAAATCTAATAAAGAACCTTTACTTGCTCTGATTAAAGCAGAATCTGAAAAAATTGAAGAAAGAAAAATTCAGATTCAGAAGCTTGAAGAATATAAAGGAAATGCTATTGCTGAAGTTACTCTTTTAAAGAGTGAAAATGTTGAACTCAATAAAAAGAACACTAACATTAGTCTTCTAAAAGATTACTACAGCTTCCTGAAGAGGCTCTGTGGTGACGATCAAATTAAGCAATATGCCATTAGTAGTCTAGTACCTATCATTAACCAGAGAGCTAACCATTACCTTTCGGAAGCGGCTGTAGGCTTCTATATTAAGTTAGATGGATGGCTTGATTGTGAAATTAAGGGTGCAGGAATTTCAAATGCTACTGCAAATAGTTTATCTGGTGGTGAGAAAAAATCTTTAGAACTTGCACTTCAATTTGCTCTGTATGATATTTCAAAACTTAAATGTAAAAATTTACCAAATATTCTTATTCTTGATGAAATTCTTGATTCATCAGTAGATGTAAAGGGAATTGAAAATCTCATGAATATTGTAAAAGTAAAACAAACTGAAGATGATCTTGCTTGTTTAATTATTTCACATAGAAAAGAAGTTAGTTCGTTTACATTTGATAATAGAATGACTATAGTAAAATCAAATGGCTATAGTTCAATTAAAGAGGAGAATTAAATGGTAGCAACAGATTTAGAGCTTTTGGAAGATCTTTGGGAAGAGGTAAATAATTCAGAAATCATTCCTTTTGGAAATGATGCTTTTCTTAATAAAGAATCTTTAACTATGTTTTTATTAAATGATCTTGTGATGATCACTGTAGATAGTGGACAATATTTTGTAAGTTTTAGTTGTGAAGTTGATGAAGCTTTTATTATTGCTGATGTTGTATTTTTTCTTTTTGAAAAGACGGGCGTAAAGCCAACTGTAATTGATAATTTTTATATTCAGTTTGTTGAAGAAAAATCAGAACCAAATTTCTTAATGGGTGATGAAGCTAGAGTTGTTTGTCTAAAAGATAAATGTTTCGAAACATTTAGAGAACTTCTTCAGACAAAGAATATGGGCGACTTTCTTGAAGATTTGGATGTGGAGGAGATGGTAAAATGTTAGAATTTAAATATATTATTACTAAAAAGAATGTTAGTGCATTTAAAGGAAAATCTGTATATGGCAAACATCATGAAGTTGGCGATAAAGCTGTATTTCTAATGATTCAAACTGAAGAAAATAAAAATGCAACTAAGTTTGAAGTTGTTCAACTTTTTGAAGTGGAAAAAGAAATGTTTTTGAATGAATATGAATTTGTAGAAAAGAAAGATGTTTTTTGTGTTTTTAAAAAGAAGGAGATGTAAATGAGTTTATTAGATCTAAAAAAGAAGATTGAGAAAGCATCAAAGGGTATTCATGTTTCGATTCTTTCAGAATCAGATATTGCACATGTTAGTGAGTGAATTCCTACTCCAAGTTATGATCTAAACCGAGTTTTAACAGGAAATCTTTTTAAAGGTCTTCCTGAAAAAAGTTTAACTTACCTCGTGGGGGTCGAGGCCTCGTTCAAATCATCCTTTTCATGTCTTTGCGCTGCAAATGCTCAAAAACAAGGATACACTCCTATTGTTATAGATTCTGAGGGTGCATGAACGGGTGATTTCGTAAAGCGATGGGGACTTGACCCCGATAATATGCTTTACATTTATGAGCCTTTTGTAGATAATGTATGTGCTACTATTGCTCAGCTTATTGATTCTGATGATGAAAAGTTTATCATTATTTTGGATTCACTTGGTGGATTGGAAAATGAAAAGCTTCTTACAGATGCAACTTCCGGTGATGTAAAAGCAGATCAAGGTGGTTTACAAAAAAGAATTAAGCGTTTATTGAAATTAATGCTTAATTTAATCAAAAAGAAAAAATCTATTGGTATTTATACTGGGCATATGTATGGTAATCCGGGGGCGTCATATGGGCCAACTGAAAGTATAGGGGGAGGTAAATTTGCCGCCCTGGCCCCGGACACAATAATTCAGTTAAAAAAATCAAAAAATATAGATAAAGATAAAAATGTAATTGGAAATTTGGTAACTGCAACAACATTAAAAAATAGATTTTATCCAGCATTTAATCAATGTATTATTGATATTAATTATACTGACGGAATTCAGAGAAAGGCAGGAATGGTGGAACTTGCAATCAAGGCTGGGTATATTGACAAGGCCGGGGCTGGGTGGATGACAAATACTATTACAAACGAAAAGGTTCAGGGCGAATTAAAAGCTGAAGCATGGATCAATGATGATATGCTTAATAAACTTAATGAGTTTCTTGAAGATACTGGTTATAGCACAATCAATGAAGAACTTAAAGAGGAACTTGTTGATGCTGAGACTGGTGAAGTAAAATTATAGGAGATATATATGAATACTACTGTTATGACTAATGAAAGATTAATAGATTTGGCTGCCAAAACTGCTCATAATGTAAACACTGCTTTTTGTGAGGTATATGAGCATCCTCATTGTGGAAATTGAGATGAAGCACCAGATTGGCAAAAGGAATCTTGTATCGCTGGAGTTAAATTTCATTTAGAATCTCCAAATGCCACGCCAGAAGATTCCCATAAGAGTTGAATGGAACATAAAGAAAAATATGGTTGGGTGTATGGAGAGGTTAAAGATGCTGAAAAGAAAACACATCCATGTATGGTTCCATATGAAAAACTTCCCATTGAACAACGAGTAAAAGACTACCTATTCAAAGCTGTAATAGATAGTATTTTTAAAGGGTAAAATAATATGCTAAAATGAATCAACGAAATAACAGCAGACTCACTAAAACACTGGAACACGCAGGTTGAAACAGTAGACGGGTGGAAATTGGCTCGGCCTATAGGAAGAGGTGGGTTTCTTCGTAGACTATCTAAAGCATGGAAAGTATTCAAAGGCGCAGCTGATGTACTGATCTGGCACAAGCAATAACCAATACGAATAACATTTTATAAAAAAGTATTATATATGTCTCCTTACGTAATATAAGGAGACATATATGTATCATTATAATTTAAATTTAATTTTTAATTTTTTTAGAAGTCTTTTGCTTCCAAAATGAATAGGTGATGGAATTTCATCAAAAGATTTAATTCATTTAAAATCGGAGTGTTCTCAATTTAGTCTAGGTTCAAAAATTTCATCTACTGTTATTATAAATGTTGTAAAAACAAAACTACCATCTTCAAAAATATCGAATGGTTTTTCTGAAATTTTAAAGGGGCCATTATATCGCAGTTCTTCTTTAAATTCTCTTTTGGCTGTTATTTTTGGTCATTTATCATAATCATCGACTTTTCCTGAAACAACAATGCTTCAAGTTCCTGCTTCTTTGACTGTTTTTCATCCGTCTATTGTATCTTTTTGTCTTTGAAGAACTAAAAATGCTTTTTCTTTCTTAGCGTATATAATAGCACCCGCAGCTTCTTTTCCAAAATAAGATCTTTCAGATTCACCACTTTTCAGATCCATTCTCAAAAATTTAATAAATTGTGTCATAATAAAGGGGAGAGTTTACTCTCCCCGCTCCTTTATCCTTTACATTCATCTAATAGCATTAGAAATTGTGAATATAAACCTTCGGGGTCATCTGTCATAAATGCATCAGTAAATGGTACTCGAATAACACCATCTAAATCTCTTTCTGTATGAAAGACCACCCCAATTCCAAACTGATTAGAATCTACATACATTTTTTTAGATTTTTTAATAATCTTAGATTCAAAGTCTTGCCAAGGCATCATTTCCTTATGAGTTGGTACTAATCCTTGATGAAAAACAAATGTAATAACATTTTTTGATTTAATCATTTCTTGCTCCTGTAGAAAATCTGCAAATGATTTAAAATACTTATTTTCTTTAATAGCATGGGGATACTGCTTTTTAAGTTTATTCACATATGATTTTGTTGTGAACTTTACTTTGTGTGCTTTAACAATATTAATCTGCGCTTGTGGTCAGCAAAGTGCTCATTCAGGAGATCTAATAGAATCGGTTCCAGTTCCTGCAACATGATAATGAAGACCTTTTGCTCCAAGATTTACCTCACATTCATATATAGTCCCAATAGTTCCTTCTTTACGACTAAATCCTTCATCACCAAGATATTGAGCAACTTTCTCAATAACATTAGAAACATAAATACCGCCAACAGTACTAATAGTTGCTCTGTGATATAAATCTGAAGGATAGTTTACTATAGCTCTAGTATTTGCTGCACCAGAATCTATAGGAAAATATCCATTTTCCAAATATTCTACATAATCATTAGTCTTTTCTATAGCATCACCATCTGCCTTTGCTTTTACTAATGTCATATTGTGGATGTCTAGCATTCTACCAACAGTTGAAGAGTCGTTGGCCGGAATAACAGTAAATCCAAATCTTAAAATAAAGTTAGAAGCAGTTAATCCCGAAGCATGAAATGCTGGTATGAGATTATCATTTCCAAATCTGGTTTTAAACTCTTCAAACTGAGGATACTTCATATTAACATTAAATGATTCAAGAAATTCAACTGCTGATGAACCATGCATTCCATTATAATATTTTGAATATTCAACTGTCTTCTCATTGAGTTGATCTTGACTTTCTTCAATTTTATCGATTTTAATATCTGGAATTAATGCATCACTCTTTAAAACATCACTTACTCTCTCAAAATAAGAGGCCCAGGATTCTCGAGGTTTCTTTCTTAACATTGCACCTTTAAATTCAAAGTTATTATAGGTTAATAAGGTTTTAATTCTATTTGGTGTCAATTGTGTAAATGGTTTTAGTGGGTTATTCGAAACATAAATATCATTTAAAAGAGGATAAATTAGTAGTTGCTCTTTAAGAGTATTTACTAAGCTATTTTTAATTTTATCTGGAAATGCATCTAATAACTTATCAAGATTTTGTATTTTATCTTTGCTAGAAAGCATATCTAACATGATAAATTCAAGACTATTGGTTTTGTTAAGAAGTCTTTTACCTGATGAAATCTTATCCCAAATTCCACTTACATCCGGATCTGAAAAATATTCTACAAGAGCATCAACTCCATGATCATCATAAAGCTTTCCAATATAGAATGAGTTCTTATCAAGATACTGAGAGATAACATCTGTTGCTTCTTTAGATGTATAATAATTTGGGTCTCCAAGTCTTATTAAAAGAAATGAATTCATATAGGATCTTGTAAGAAAATCTTTAAGAGTATCTTTATCAGAAATAAAGTCCAAAAGAAATGAATCTTTTAACTTTTCGGAATCATAAGAACCAAAATCATCTAATACACTAAAAAGTCGAGCTTTATTATTTTTAGTAGATGTTTGAAAAAGTTCTTTTGCTTCATCCTTAGTTATTATACTTAGGTTTGCCATATAATTAAGATCTAAAACTATGCTTTTAATTTTACCGCCAGCCAAAAGCTTGTTTTTTAAATGAGTTAAAATTTTATCTTTAAATGCAAGTAATGTTGGCTTATTAAGTTTATATGATATAGCCACAGAAAAATAATTATACTCAGTGTCTGAATTCAATTGATCAATTCTTTCATCAATAGCCTTAAAAACTTTTGCATTTTTGGAAAGATCATAATCTGTATCACGAAATAATTCAATAAATGACCTAAAATTAGAGTGACCAAGATTCTCACTATCTAAATTAACAAATAACTCTGTATTATTAAGAATAAAATCAAGAGAAACATTAAAACTTCTAATTAAACTAAAAGGAATATATTCACCAATCAATTTAATTATAAGTTTTATTAAATAATAATATTCTGTAGAACCAACAGGCACATTTTTAAATAATGTGTTTACAACTGTTTCATCACTTAATGAATAAACACTCAATGAATTTTGTTGTGTGTTAGAAGAAATATGATTTAAAAGCTTATTAAAATCATCTCATTTGCCTTTTGTAGCAAAATAAGTTAAACATCTAAATGCCAAAAATTGTTCATACTTTGAAGCGCCATAATATGGAAATCATTTAAAATTTGAAGGTGTATCGAATACTAAATCTTCAATTAGATATGAGTTATCTAATCTATATTCTCCATATAGATAAAAAGCTAAAATAATATATTTTGACATATATCTATGATCACTTTTAACTTCATTTAAAAAATCATCATATTTAAGTCCATACTTTTCCATAAATTGTTTAATATCTAACCCAGTATCTTGTAAATAAGATTTGTAAAAATTATCTCATTTTGATTCTCCGTCAATAATGTCGGAATTTAACATAGCAAATGTTAGGCCAGAAGCAACTTTATCTGCAAATGTTAATCGTGAATCTGCTCATTTATATGCATCACATGATTTATTTGTTAACGTTATAAATCTTTTAGCAAGATCTTTTGCTGGAGTATTATCCTTTCCAATAAATGCAATTAAATCTTCTTCTGGAAGATATTCAATTTGAGCATTTTTAATATAAGAAAAAATAGGAAACTTAGTATCACTATAAATGAAAAATAAAAACTTATCAGTATCAAGACTATGAGAAGCTATAATAGATTTCAGTATTTCAGTACTATCATTCTTAAAATCTCTATCAAAAACAAATCTTATATTACTTAATGTTTTATCTAAAAAGTCTTGTGGAACACCAGCTCTAGCTAAACTTCCTATAGTATCTCCAATGAAAGTTTCAATATCATTAACAAAAAGATACATAGAATACAAATCACTCATACTATCCATTTTAGAATATAAAAATAATCTACCAAAAGATCGTCTATAATCATCAGCCAAAATAAAATCTTTAAAGAAGGTGGGTACTTTAGAAATATCACCAAGAATAGGTGTAAATAAGGTTTCTATATTTGGAAATTCTTGTTTAATAGTGGCAGGTATTGGGTGAAAAAAGAAAGCTGCAAGATCTTCATATGAAAATGTATACGCAATATGACTTGCAGGAATTCCAAATTTAGCGCAACTTTGAATTACTTCCTTAATAGAAGAATTATTGCCGTACATATACATTAATATAGCATATTTTGCATGATAAGATGCTCTATCAGAACCAATAAAAGCAACAATGTCATTCCATGTTACCTGTTTTGTAACTGTAGGAGAAGCAGTAATAACAGAAGTTTTGACAGGGATTGGATCGGGTTTTGGTGCTCCAGTTAATGCAGACTTAACAGGAGACACTGTCTGAGTTTGTGTGTTAGGATCTATTACATTAGTTGTTGGTGAGCTCTGGGTGCCATCAGTAACACCAGCAAGCCTCTTATACATAACTCTAAATTCATGAGCTCTTTTATTTTGTAGGGCCAAATTATAAAGCTCTGGAAGCATATCAGCAAGTGTCTTATTACCCTTTACGAAATCCTTAATTAATGCTGAAATTTGTGGGTATGGATATACAGAACTAACTTTGATTTTTTTAATAATTTCAGTTCTAACAAGATTCTCATCAAGACCGCCTAATGTTCCGGTTTTAATCTTGGCAAGCATTTTGGTAATCTTTGTCATTGTCATATCAGGAATAACCTTCTTGTCATCAATGATCTTAAGAATTACCATTAAATCTGTGTCAGAATCAGTTATCTTTTCAAGTCTAACTGATGATTGTTTAAAATATTGAATAAGTTTGATATCATCTTTATATTTTGCATAAAGGCCCAAAAATCCTAGAAAATTGATTCAGAATTCATTAGTAATTTTCTTTTCCTTAGTAAGAAATTTATCTTTTCCTTCTTGATCTTTTCATATATGGTTCTCAATTAAAAGTTCTCTCATTTAAAGAATGTCTCCTTCAGTGTAATAAAACTATTTATTACTTTCTTGTGCTTTCTTAAACTTAGTAACTATCAAACCTTCACCATCATCTACAAATTTATTGTTATTTTTCTTATCCTTTTCTTTCTTCTCTTTTTCTTCTTGAAGATAGTGATTTAATTTTTCATTTATATCGCTCATCATTTAATCCCCTATCAGTTCCACATGTAATTTGTTTCCTACTTTTTTAAGGATTCTAAATTTAGATTCTTTGTTAAGAAGAATCTCCTCTTCTGCTGCAAAACCACTTAATTCTTTTACAGACATTGCTTTAGATCCTTTTGGAACGTGTATTTGTAGTATTGTGGAATCTCTTGACCTTCCAAATCCTATTGCTCGTGTTTCATCAGAAGATGTAGAAACAAACCCCTTATCTTCAATAACATCATCAAAATCAACTTTAGCAGCAATATGAGCTTTTCCTTTTTTATGAGCGGCCTTTATTTTTTCCTTATATGAATTATAATAGTCTTTAGTTACTTCTTTCAAATGATGTTTATTTTTGTCAGATTCTTGGACCCCTTCGCTTTTCTTTTCAGTAGACGGCTTATCTATATTGTCAAAATGCTTTTGAACATCATCTAGATGTTTACCAATTAGATCATCATCAAGCCCCTTTAAAATATGTCCATTTTTATCTATTTGAACATGCCGGCCATTAATTGTTATTCATTTTTCGTTTATATAGGAATAGAAATTCATTACATATCCTCTATTTCATCTTTCCCTTCCTCTTCGGTGGGAACATCTTCTTTATCCAACATTTCAAGTAAACCTTTAAATTCACCAATATGAACCTTTTCTTCTCTTGCTACATCAAGAAGAACTTCTTTTACTTTCTTGTTCTTTACTTTTCTAGACATCAACTGATACAAGACAATTGCATCTTGCTCCGCAACAATAGCCATTCTTAAAATTTCATCATCTGTTTTATCATTGAGATTCATTTCGTTAGATAACATCTCATTAAGTATGAATTCTTTAAATTTCATTTAGGGTTCTTTTAACTCCTTCTCAACTACTTCAAATTTTTCTTTGTCATAGATTCTTAATCTGATATCTCCATATTTAGGAAACCATTTATTACTGTGGTCTACCAAATCATATACAATAGCCATATCTTTACTTATATGTTTTCTTAAAACTCTACCAATGCTTTGGCAAATTCTAATAGAACTTTTATAGGGAGCAGCAAAAATTAAGTGACCCAAATTTGGAATGTTTATGCCAGTCGAAAATGTGGCATAGGTCGCTAAAACTATAAATTTTTTATCTGGATTTTGGATAATCTTCTGTCTCCAAATTTCTCTATCCGCAGTGGCCATTGCACCAGAAATAAAAACAATTTTATTATCATCACACAATTCTTGTGAAATGAGATGTTGTTTTAAAAATTCACCTTCAGTTTCAACTTTACCAACAAGCAACAACGTGGTTTTCTTTACATCTCTTAAAATGTTTGTAATAATATTTAATCTGAAGGGATTTCTGAAAATCTCATCTTTTGCTTCGAAATAATCTTTGCTAAATTTATCATTATATTCAATATGATACATTAAAATTTTGCTATTTGCAATGTATCCAAGATCCTGAAGTTCTGATGCTGACACTTCTACTACAATTGGACCCAAATAACTTTTAACATTAAGTACTTCCAATCTAGCATCTGGCATTGTACCAGTACAGCCAATTCTATACTCAGCAGAAGAAATCTTTAAAATATCTCTAATAGCGGTTGCTCGTGCCCCATGTACTTCATCTATAATTACGCAGTTAAATCTCTCAACATTTGTTTTGCAATGTTGTAGACTTTGCCAAGTAGAAATAACTATCTTCTTATCCCACTCTTTAAATTTGGAATATACTCTACCAAGATCTTCTTTAAAGAATCCATAATCAAGAATGTCTTTATAAAACTGTTCTACGAGAGAAGTTGTAGGTACAATAATAATAGCATTAGAAATTTTTTTGCAATGAAGAAGATTCTTAATTATGCCAGCAATGATATAACTCTTGCCTGCACTAGTAGCTGCTCGTAAAATACATTTTTTATATTTAATGGCTTTTCTAATACAATTATCTTGATATGGTCTATAATCTCATGGTTCACATTTTTCTAATTCTAGATTATCAAAGTATGAATCTTGTCTTAGAAAATCTTTAACGCAATCTTCGATCACCAATTCTGTTTTTGGAAAGTTCTTTTTGTAGAAAGCAAGAAACTCAGTTAATAGACCATACGGAAGAGTCTTCTCATAGATACTAAAAAGATAAATTTTACCATCCCAATGACCAACTTTAAATTTTGGATTAAAAGCATATCCCGGGGCATATTCAGCAAAATAATCTTTTAAGGAAAGAAGAATCTCCCTATCTTCACAGTCTACATAAAAGTGTAGAGCATCTCACATTCTTAGTTTTATCACTACATCCTCTTGTTAGCATCAATGAACCCTTTCATGGACCAATATTGTCTATCTAGTCCTTTTACACATAGTTCAAAAAATGCTATTCTTATTTTTTGTTTTCTTAAAATTTCGTTCATTTTTAAATATTTAGGGTCTTTAGGTATGTAATATTTCTCAATTTCCTTATTTGTTAGCTCTTCTTCAGTATGAAATCGATATTTATGATAAAGTTCACCAACAAGCTTTTCTTGTAGTTCTTCAAGCTCTTCATATCTGTTCTTTTCCTTGATGAGTTGATCTTGAAATTTCATACTTTGATATGGGTTATCTTGCAGCTTCTGGCAAATGTTAAGTTCATCAAAAGCTACAAGATCATATATAGGATATTCTTTTAATAGGTCATCTACAATTTTATCTTTATCTACAACCACAAATTTATCTCCCTTTCTACTTTAAGTTAGGATATGTATCAAAAAATCCTTCTGCTTTTAGATCATCATAATCACCAACAATTGACATATCAAATGGGGTCTTACCATCAATAAGTTCTTTATCCATTCTTTTAATAATGATATCTCTAATTTGTTCAGCTTTTCTATCTATATCTTTTAGTGCAAATCCTGCTGTTCAATCAAGAACATTCATAAAAAAGCCATCAACATAAATTTCTTTGCCCATACCGCTTGTTTCAAATTCATATTCTTTTGGTCTTTTTTGATTAAAACTTCAAGCATTAAGAATCTGATCTTCTTTAAGATCTTTTAGAGCAGATCCCTTATCTCCCTTCTTTAAATTAATAACCCCTTCTGGGAATATATGTTTGAAATTTTTAATAAAGAGATAAATATAATCTAAGGATCATTTGTTTCTAAGTTCAAAATTTTTCTTATGAAAGACTTTAAACTCTTGTTTTGTCATTTCTGAATATGGTTTATGACTTACTACTGCTTCGGACATAATGTCTTTTAATTTTGTATATAATTCCATTATAATAAACTCCTTAAGATAGTAAATAATGTTCTATTTTTCCTTCAATACTATTTTCAAAAAGTTTCAATTTTCTTGGAAGAATGGTTATTGAAACATCTCTCTCCTTTGTAACTCTCTCTAATGATGAGTCACTAAATGAACATTCAATAGGAACAACGTACATAGACGACGTTGGAGTTAACAAAACTACTGATGTTGAAATATAAGGAGAAGGATTTTCTCTAATTGGACAGAATTTAGTATCTCTCTTCAAATTTTTTGATGTGAGATTTTTAAGTAATGTTAAAACTTCCAATGGATGATTTGGATTTTCATCTTCAATTGCTTTGATTACCGTATCTCTTCTCATTATAGAAGACTTATACCCCTCGCCATCTTCTTTAGTATATCCAGCATCTTTTAAAAGAATCCCATGATTAGTTCTTACAACTAGTACATCATCTTTAATTTCTTTGACTTTAACATCATAATCTTCTGGTGTAATATGTTTCAACAAAATAGCTTTAACATCATCCTCATTTTCAATTGAGTCGATTTCTAAATCTTTAAGAATAGCTTCTTTGGTTTTATTATTAAGAAATATCTCCAAACAAAAAAGCTTCTCACCATCAGAAACAAGAGTATTACCCTCAAATCTTTCTTCAACTAATGTATCTACAACATCTTGAAGTTTATCCATTTTAAGAACTTGTCTTAGAATAACTCCATTTCTACTAGTTTTTCGATTTTTAATAGATAGCCTTTTTTGCCCATCCTTCTTATCTTCATGATTTTGAAGAGCAACAGAAACAAGCATGATTCCTTTTGAATTGATTCCCTCAGTTCAATCATTATATTCATCGATTAAAAAGGCTGAAGTTGTCTTATCATGAGAATAATACTTGATAGAATATTTTGGTTTATAAGCTCTGTCCCTGATCTTATATAAAAATCATTGTTCCTTGCTATTTTTGTTTTTAATCTTCATGCCAACGGCAACACACATAGAGTTAAAATCTCCATAAAATTAATTTTGTTTTAATTATTTATAAGAAATTAAAGATGTCAATGCCGATTCATTCACCATAGCATTTGTTTACCCAATCAATATTACATATTAATCTATGCCCTCCGTACTAAGTTAATATATTAACTAACCTATTTCTCCAGGGTTGTAAACAAAGAAAATTCAAAAACATTCAAAATTCTCACCTTCTAAATTAATAAGTCCAGAAAACTCAAGATTCTTGATGATTTTAGGAAGCCTAATTATATCAATAACTTAGAAATCCTCCAAATTCTTAGTTTTCCTAATAAATCTAAATACTTAGAAGAAATTATCCGGAAAATCATAGAAATGGTGTATAATTATATTGATTTTTTGCAGGATTCAGGAATCCTAATTATTGTAATAATTTAGGAATCCTAAAAGAATTTTTGTTTTTTATGGATGATTATATTTTTTCTATAAATAATTAAAACACATTATTATGTTTAGAGGAAATATTATGACAAGAGCGGAATTACGAGCTAGATTAAAAAGGGATCTTGGTTATCCTTATAACAAAGTAGAAGTGACTGATGATCATTTAAATGATGCTATTGACGATGCATTAGAAAAATGAGAGGAATGAGCAGTTGGCAATGCTATTAAAGAATATTATTTTACTATTCCATTATCTGCTGGTCAAAGTGAGTATGTTCTTCCCGTTTATGTTACAGACGTTCTGGGCTTCAAATCAGACACTTGGAGTACCGGCATTAATACTCTATTTACCATCGAGAATTTCTTATACACACAAGGATATATTGATCCTCAGCAATTTATGGGTTCTGGTGGGTTAATTGGATATCAATTGGCTATGGATTATATCGAGACATTAGAACGATACATGCCCGAACAATATACATTTAAATATGCTAGACATAAAAAAATTCTTCAATTAAGTCCTACACCCGTCTTGAAGGATATAAGAACAATCAATGGCACAGCGTGAGATTTTGCTGGATATCTTTTGGTTAGATGTATGGCGTATGATGGCTCCTTTGTTACTGGTTGAACATATGAAGATTTTGAAGATCAGTCCTTAAGTGAAGGCTGAGTTAAAAAATATTCGCTAGCAAAGTTAAAAACAACGGTTGGTCAAATTAGAAGAAAGTTTTCTGGGTATGGTTCATTAGGAAATACTGGAATTACGTTAGACGGTCCCGAACTTATTTCTGAAGGCAAAGAAGAGATGGAAAAATTAATTGAAGAATTAGATACAAATTATGCCTATGAAGGTTATGGAATCTTTATGGGTAGCATGTAAAAGGAGAATATGTTAATGGAACTAAAATATGGATGGATTTGCCCATTATGTGGAAAGGCTTTAAGCCCAGATACTAAAGCTTGCCTTTGTTACAAGGAAAAGAAAAAAGAAGATGTTGAAAAAAAGGATTCAAAGCCAGAGGAAAATGTTAAAATTTCTCCATGAGATTTGTCAAAAATTAATGATCCATTTCCAATTTATAAATGAGTAAAGCCTTATAATCCCTATGAAGATCAACCAATGTTTAGATTTTACACTTCTGGCTCAAGTGATCCATGTGAAGGATGCCAAAATAAAGGAAATGGTTTTTGTCATTGTACACTAGGGATTAAAACAACCTATTAAGGATTTAAAATGGAAAAAATTGAATTACCAACACATATATCAGGTGATTGATGGAATGGTATGGGTCCAATAACTGTAAAAGTTAATGGCGATCCATTGAATATAACAGGGACTGAAATAAAAATGCAAATCCGTAGAAGTCGAAAACCTAATGAGGTTGTTCTTGCTGAATGAACTACAACTGATGGGACAATTGAAATTATTAATGGTGTAAATGGTGTATTTAATATCGTGGGAAGAGAGCTTTCTCTTCCTGGTGGTAATCTTTTTTCTGATGTTCAAGTTACTACATTAGATGGAAGATCATTTACTATTATTCCAGAAATAGTTTGAAATGTTATAAATGATATAACAAGGTAATTTACTATGGGAAACATATTTGAGGTAAATGTAGAAGGTATTGTAGATAATAAATATGATATTGATATTGGATTAACAACAAATGATATTAGTATTGATATTATTAAAGAAGAGAAAAATTATGAAATTTCAATTGAAACAATTACATCCACTTCTCTTGTTAGTCCAAATACTGGAAATAGATTAATAAGAACTATTGAGGGTGGATTATATGTACCAGAAATAGATATTGATTTAGTTTCTATATATGAAGAGGCTAAACTTTAGGAGTTAATATGACAAGTGAAGAAACATTAATAAATTTCGCACGAGCGGTTGGTTTAGACATAAAATCAATTAAGAATTCCATGGGATCTTTAAGTGACTTTGAAATTGTTAATCCACTAGAAAGTGATTTAATACAATACAAAAGTGGTAAATGAAAAAATATTAGAAAAGAAGTAATATCAGATGGTGGAAACTTTTAAGGGGGATTAATATAAATGGCGAACACAATTAGAATTAAAAGACGAGATAGTGGTGGGGCAATAGGTGCTCCTTCTACTTTAGAAAATGCTGAATTAGCTTTTAATGAAGCTGATGACGTTCTTTATTATGGTAAAGGAACTGGCGGGGCTGGTGGTTCTGCTACAACAATTGAGGCTATTGGTGGCCAAGGGGCGTTTGTAAGTAAAAACAATGTAAATCAAGACATCGCTGGAACAAAAAATTTCACAGGCACAGTAACTGCCCCAACACAATTAACAAGTGATAGTTCAACAAAAGTTGCAACTACAGCCTTTGTTAAGGGATTGGGTTATACTGCTTCTCCTACAACAGTTTCTGGTACTTTTACAAAGGTAACAGTTAATGCAAGTGGTTATGTTACATTGGGTGATAATCTTAGTGCTACTGATATTCCTACATTAACTGCTTCAAAGATTTCTGATTTTGATACTCAAGTAAGAACATCAAGATTAGATCAAATGGCTTCTCCAACTGCTTCGGTTTCATTAAATTCTCAAAAAATTACAAACTTAGCTACACCAACTGCTGATACAGATGCCGCTAATAAAGTATATGTAGATAATCTTATTCAAGGAATCAGTGCAAAGGACTCTGTAAAAGTTGCTACCACGGCAAACATTACATTATCCGGAACTCAAACCATTGATGATATAGCTGTCATTGCTGGGGATAGAGTATTAGTTAAAAGTCAAACAACCTCTTCTCAAAATGGTGTTTATGTTGTTGCTGCGGGTGCGTGGTCCAGAACTTTAGATTGCAATATTTGAAACGAACTAATATCTGCCTTTGTATTTGTTGAGCAAGGAACACAATATTCAGATTCTGGTTGGTTATGTACTGTTGATGCTGGTGGAACATTAGGTACAACTTCAGTTACATGAACCCAATTTTCTGGGGCAGGCTCTGTTGAAGCTGGAACTGGCCTTTCAAAAGATGGCAATACATTAAATGTTGGTGCTGGAACTGGTATTGCTGTTGCTGCTGATTCTGTAGGATTGACTGGGCAAGCTCTTGCTCTTCATAATTTAGCAACAAATGGAATGGTTACACGTACTGCAAGTGGTACATTCTCTGCCAGAACAATTTCAACATCTGGAAACGGTGTTTCTGTTTCAAATGGTGACGGTGTTTCTGGGAATCCTACTATTTCTTTAACTGCCGCATTATCTTCTGTAGGAGCATTAACCCCTGTAGCTGATAGAATTGCTTATTACACAAATGAGACAACTGCCGCCCTATCAACATTAACATCTTTTGGTAGGTCTTTAATTGATGATGCTGATGCTGCCACTGCACAAACCACTTTAGGTTTAGTAATTGGAACAAACGTACAAGCCTATAATGCAAAACTCACCACAATTGCGGGTTTGTCATCTACTGATGGTAACTTTATAGTTGGTAATGGGTCTACATGGGTAGTAGAATCTGGCTCAACTGCAAGAACCTCATTAGGTCTTGGAACAATAGCTACTCAAGCGTCTACTGCTGTTTCAATTACTGGTGGGTCAATCACAAACTTAACAACCTTTGATGGTATAACTATTGATGGTGGAACATTCTAAATAAATACTGGGCTATCTTTATAGCCCTTTAAAATCCTGCTTCTTTAAGCAAACACATAAGGAAAGTCACTATGGCAAATACGATTATTCATAAAAAATCTTCTGTAAGTGGAAAAGCCCCACTTACAACAGATCTTGCACTAGGCGAGATTGCAGTTAATACATATGATGGAAAAATTTATTTAAAGAAAAACAATGGGACTGAATCTATTGTTGAGTTTGCTCCGGGTGTAAAAGTTTATAACCATACCCAAGCAAGTGCAAATACAACTTGAACCATTACACACAATTTAAATACTAGATTGGTTGACGTTATTGTTTCTGATGGGTCATATGTTAAAATTGTTCCTGATGAAATAACCTTTACATCTGTAAACCAAGTAACCCTAACATTTTTTGAAACTGTTTCTGGATATGCTAAGATAATAGGATAAATAGATTTATGACTTTAGATATAAACTTTAAACCACAATGAGAACTTTTAGATTTTGAACAACCTGAACAAGAATATGAATTATTTGATTCTATTGCTTCAGAATTTAATGACATTGCTGGATTTCCAATAGAGTATTATGTTCTTGATGCTGTTAATGGAAATATTGATCTTTTATACGGCGAAGATCCAAATATGAATTGAAATGGCCCGTTTAGAACAAAAATAGTTTATGAGCCAACAAATGAATCTGAAGTTTTAAACTCTTTTGGTTTTTCTTCTGATGACGTTATTACAGCAATGATGATGACAAAATCGGTTTTTTCAAGAGATGTTTCATATGACTATGTTCCTAAAGTTGGCGATGTAATTAAAACCCTTTGAAACAACAAGATGTATGAACTCACAGATGTTGGTGCAGAATCTAAAATTTTTAATGGAAAGAAAATGGTTTGAGATTTTATTTGTAGACCATTTAGACATAGTGCTCAAAGCTCTTCAGCAGATGAGATTATTTTCAATACACCAACTAATATTGATTTCCCTGATATCAACTTTGAATATGATACTAAGCCTCTTTCTGCATTTGGTGACAATGAGTATATTGAAGAAGAATCAGATAAAATTGATAGTAATAGTGTAGATTCTACTTTTTATGGATATGATACTTTAGATTAGGATAAAACATGGATACATTTTTTCATTACCATACGTTAAGAAAGACAACAATTCAATTTCTTAACATTTTTAACAATATTAAAATTGCAAAATATAATACTGATGGATCTATAAGGGAATTTGTAAAGGTTCCTTTAAAATATGCCCCAAAGGAAAAGTTTTATTATTGATTATTTCAAAGAAAACACGAAGTAAAGCTGCCAATGATGAGTGCATATATAGTTAGCATTATGCCAGCTATTAATGAAAGAGGAACTAACAAACATATGAAAGTTCTGTCTTGTGATAGAACCAAATATCATAAAACATTGGTTCCCTATACTATTGAATATGAGCTTTCTATTTCTGCATTGTTTCATAACGAAATAGATCAGATTTTTGAACAGATCATTCCTTACTTTACTCCTTATGTAATGACAAGAGTAACTTTACCAGAAATTGATAATCACTTTGATTGTAAAGTTATTTTAGAATCTATCTCTCCAGATATGGAAACAGATATCCCAGAAGATGATTATAGAAATATAAATTGAAAGTTGAATTTTACTGTTCATACATTTGCTTTACAACCAATTACAGATGGAAAATATATTGAAGAAATCTTTCTTGAAATGAAAAATAATGATTTAGTTTATGAAACTATGCATGTTTCTGGATATATGAATGACGATAATCAAATCATATCTTCATACGAATTAATACCAGGAGATGAATAATGGGATGTACATCATTTAATATTGCATCTGGAAATAATTTTCAACTACATTTTCCAGTATTGCCGTTTTCTACTACATTGCAAGACAGTAAAGATCTAACTTTGAATATTCATAATGTTGTTATTCCAAGTATGTCTTTTGATAGTACACCAATTAGTTGGCAAGGATGAGATACTAAGCGCGTAGATAGTAATTTGATTTTTACTGACTTCACCTTTGATTTTATGTTAGATGAAGAATTTAAAAACTGAGGAATTTTGTTTGATTGAATGACTCACATCAACAATAATAAGGATGTAATAAGCAAACACCCTCGGAGCTATACAACAGATGCTTACATAAATGTAATGAATAATTTTGGAAAAACAATTTTAAAATTAAATCTAATTAACAGTTTTCCTATGGATTTAGGATCAGTTACTTTATCTTATAGAGATGGAGAAACATATATTGAATGTAGTGCAACAATTTCTTATGATAGAATGGAAAGAACTACCTCATAAGTTTTAAAATATCTTCTCTTGAACTAACAACAATATTATTTTGAGTATAGGTGTTATTATCTCCGGATGGTAACACCTTTTCATCTTTATTTTTCTTTAATTCAAATTCTAATTTTTTCAAATCCAAAAATTCTTGCTTTTGATTAGTGGTTTCTAATGATACATCATTAGATATCATTGAATTAGCAGCACTAGTTATACAATCAATTAATTTAGCAGCAATCTCAACTAATTTAACTGTGGCTCCAGTCGTGCCAACACTTCATTCATCTTCAATTTTATCAAGAAGTCTCTGCGCCCTTGCGATATTTCCTTGAAGAATTTCATTAGGATTGTTTACATCCTCATCCAACTGGTTTTTAATATTCTTAAGTTCTTGTTTTGCTACTTCAATATCGAAACAATCTGAGAGGGTTTTATCCAACATAATAAACTCCTAATTTTTTAACTATTTATATAAGGAGGTATGTGTGAAGAAATTATTTCGCGAAGAATATGAAACATATAATGATGAGGCCATTAAAATTTCTAAAGAAATAGGAGTTGAGATCAGAAAAATGATTGATCATTATTGTAATGATTGCGGGTACTACGTAAATGAGATTCAACATATTTTATTTGACGAGGAATATTGAAATCAAAAAGGAGAAAAGAAAGAATGATTTGGCATAGTATTAGGGATTTTTTACCTGGACGAAATGTAAGACAAATACTACTATATTTTGCATCATCTCAAAACTTAGTTCTGATAAATTTAGATGAAGATCCTACCAATACTTCTAATATAGTTCGGGAGTACATTTTTAAACGAAAATATCATGTAGAAGATAAACCTGATAATTATATTGATTGGCCCACTCATTGGATGGAAGTCAAATTTCCGGTAATTTAATTTATGAAAAGATACAAAATTAAAGTGTTTAAATATGGGGATGCTAGTTTTGATTATATAATCATACGAGCATTTGGATTTGATTCTCTTTGTTTACAAGCTGAAGATTTTTGTAGGAAGTCAACAACATATAAAGAATGGATTTTTGTTGGAGAAGATGATGAGATTTAAACCATATTCAGTATCTAAGATCGAATGCTTCTTAGATTGTCCCAAAAAATTTGAATGAAGATATATTACTAAACCAGATGTTAAACAAACAGTCAAACACTTTGAAAAAGGAAAGCTTTGACATTCACTAATTGAACACTCAATCAAAAGAACAACTAAAAATTTTGTTAAACCAAAGTTCTATGAATTATCTCAAGAAGAATATTTACATGAACTTTCTAATATAGTAAAGTTTGTTAAAGGAAGGTTTTTCTTACCATATCTTCAAGATGTAATGAGATTTAAACAACTTTTGGAACAGCGATTTTCTATTACTGATGATGGAGAAGTTTCCTTTAATAATGATCTAAACCCTCTTTTCAAAGGATTCATTGACTTAGTTCAGTTTGATGATTTCGATGTTGAGATTATAGATTGGAAGACTGGTGGAAAGAGTGTTGAGAATATTCAAAGATATCCCAAGTCAACTTTTCAATTAGATGTGTATGCTTATGTTGCTCATAAGATCTTTAACCCTAAGTCTATTATTGGTAAGTATGTCTATGTTGAACACGAATACGAACATGTTTTAAAAAATTTTAATCATATGGAAACCTGGAGAGAAATATTATGGAATATTAACACTATAGAGAATTGTAAAGATTTTGAAAGAAAAGAAAGTACACTTTGCGACTGGTGTGAGTTTAGAGGAATCTGTTTAGAATAAAAGGAGAAAATTATGTTTAAGAAAGCTATGTTTTTGCTAATGTTTGTTATCTTTATGGCGGTTGGTTGTGATCAAGTTATTAACACAAAGATTGAGCTTGATACACTTGAATCATTTAATCCAGAAAGTGGAATGATTTTTGTTCCTGGACGGCTTGCTTTCGAAGTGCCATCTGAAAAGGAGTTCAATAAGACTCGTCACTTTCTTGAAGTAACTTTAAATGATTATTTTATGAATGTTAGAAATGTTAAACATGTTAAAGAGAATTTTGATGATATAGTGCTTGTAGATGTTGATATTCCACTAACCTTTAAAAGAGTAGATGATATGCCAACACCATTTTATTTCACTTATAACGATAAGACTCTATATATAAATCTTTCCGGGGTTGCATTAACTAGACTTAATGATGATCTTAAGAAGGCTCTTAACCAGGGAATAAATAGACTTGTAGACATTAGGGTTAACGCTTATGTTGTTAATACAACTCACTACCCAGTTACTCTTACCACTCCATCTCTGTTTATTGATAATACATCAGTAAACGACAACACAACTATTGAACTTGATTCTGGAGAATCAACAACTATTACATGTTCTAACGTAATGGTAGATTTATCATCTAAGCAATCTGTAAAGATTTTCTCATTCTAAATAGGGAGGGATTAAGTTCCCTCTTCTATTTTAAAAAAGTTTAAAGGAGGTTGAATGTATAGTACTGAAGAAATTTATAAAGTATATTTTGAATTGAATAAAAACAAATCCGCTACAGCAAAAGAACTTGGAATCGATTGAGGAACTGTTCATAGACATGTAGAAAAGTTTGAAAATGGTCAAGAACAGTTTTCCTATGGAAATATGAATGATAATTCAGCTGATGAATCTGATGTCTTTGAAGGTGAAATTGATGGTGAATCTTTTACAGATGAAGATCTCTTTAAGAAATTCAATCTAAGTCCAGATCAATGAGCTATAAGTTCTATTGTTCACAACGAATGAGAAACTCCGATCAAGAATGATCTTGGAGAAGTTACACCACATACTAACAAACAATCTAAAGTTATTTTCAAAAAAATTATTAAGGATATAACATTAGATATCATTAAAGAACAATATAATCTTCTTTCTAAAAAGTATGTACCAATTATAAGAAGTGAAACAAAACAAAAGAAACCTTGTATGTATGAAATCGCCATTGCCGATCATCATTTTGCAAAACTTGCTTGGGATATGGAAACTGGTGAATCTTACGATATTAAGATTGCTAAGAGTTATTACATTAATGCGGTCCGGGACCTTCTAGCAAGGGCTTCTCATCTCAATATCAATAAGATTCTCATGCCTATTGGAAATGATTTGTTTAACTTTGATGGAATCAGAAATGAAACCACTGCCGGTACTCCACAAGATTCTGATTCAAGATGGACAAAGGTTTTTAGAGTAGTATCAGAAACCCTAGTTGAAGTTATTGATATCTGTAGAGAAGTTGCTGATGTAGATGTTATTGTTGTTCCAGGAAATCATGATAGAGCATCATGTTTTTATCTTGGGGAATTTCTCTCAGCGTGGTATAGATTAGATAAGAATGTTAATGTTAATAATGATCCAACACTAAGAAAGTACTATGCTTATGGTAAAACTTTAATTGGGTTAAGTCATGGGAATGAAGAGAAACATGCTAATCTTCCATTACTAATGGCACGCGAAGCTAAAGAGGCTTGGGGACAATGTGAGTTTTATGAATATCAGATTGGACACTGGCATAGGAAGAAAATGACAGAGTATGTTTCTGGGGATACCTATAATGGGGTTCAAGTAAGAGTTTTACCCTCTTTAACTGGGACAGATGCTTGACATTATTCCAAAGGATTTGTAAAGGGCATCAAATCTGCTGTTGGTATTGTATATGATAAAAATGAAGGCTGTATTGCTGAATTTATAACAAAGGTGAAATAAATGAATGAGAAACATTATTGTTGCGTTTGTGCAAGACAAATAACTAACAACAAAAATAATAATGATTATGAATGTCAGGGTCCTGTAAAATATATGGGGCCAACATTGGGTTTTATTTGTGCAGAATGTTCTAAAGATTTAGATGAAGATGGTTTATTCCCCGAAGAAAGAAATGGTTTACTATAAATAGTTATATGAAACTTATTTCAAGGAGATTTAATTAAAATGGCTATTAACGGATTCGATATCGATGCTTTCAGAAGCAATTACGCTGATTTAGCTCGCCAATATACTTTCGTTATTCATTTGAATAACCCATTTGGCACTTTAGGAACAGAAGCAACAAAATTTTTGGTTAATGCTTCAAGTATGCCTGGATCTACTATTGATCCAATTGAAGCACATTGGCAAGGCAATATTATGCCACTTGCTGCTACACATACTTTTGAAGATTGGACAGTAACTTTTAAATGTGATAGCAAAGCTCAAATTAGAAAGGATTTGCTTAAATGGCATGAAACTATTCATAATCCACGTACCAATGTTCATGCTGCCCCAAGTGTTTATATGGTTGATCAAGAAATTTGGCAGCTTAATACAGAGGGCAACCCAATTCATAAAATGAAATTAATTGGTGCTTGGCCTACTGTAGTTGGTGAATTAACTTTGGATTATAGTGCCAAAGATATCTGTACTTTCGACGTTACAATAAAGTACATTAGACACGAGACAATCGGTTAATTAAGGAGATTTTGTGTATGGCTTTTAATTTTCAGCAGCACTTAAATGTGTATGAAAAAATTGTGGAACTCCCTTCTAATGGGGAACAAGTAAAGATTAAACCTATTACTACAAACCAAATGAAAAAGCTTTTGGTTTATGAAAATGAAAGTGATCCTATTTTTGGAGAAGTAATTCTTGATGAAATTCTAGGATTTTCCGTAATTGATAAAGATGTTAAAGAATTGCTTCTTCAAGATAGATATTATCTTTTTATTGAAGTAAGAAAATTAACTAAAGGTTCGAAACATTCTTACAATCATACATGTGAAAAGTGTAACTCCCCTATTATTAGTACTATTGACTTAAATAAATTAAAGGTTCAAAAACCTAAAAAAAATCTAGTTAAAGAAGTAGAGATTTTAAATGGGACTTTAATTTTGACTCTTGATTTTCCTACTAGAGCAAAACAGGAAGAAGGATATTCTCATATTGATTCAAAACTTTCTGTATCTGAAAAGCAAGTAGAAATGATTATTGCTAATTTAGCACAATCTATTGTATCTATTAAGTCTCCTTCTGGTGTAGATGAAAATATTCCAGTTAAAGACAAAATGGATTTTGTTGGAAATCTTCCGGGTACTGATTATGATACTTTAAAAGATTGGTTTGATAAAAATGATTTTGGTATTGATTTAACAATCAAAACAAAGTGCCCATATTGTTCTACAGTAAATGAGCATTCTTTACCCATGAACAATTTTTTTCAATAATTAAACTGTTTACAATGGATTGTTCATTAAATTCTATTATAGAAGAGCAATATCAATTGTCAAAAAATGTTAATATAAGCATTGTGGAATCTGGTGAGCTTATTGATTTTGAAAGACTGGCATATATCTCTTTATTAGTTAGAGACAAAAGAAAAGAAAATGAAATATTAAAAGCTAATAAATAGATATAACTCACTTGGACATCGATCCAAAGGATTCATAAAGAGTCTAAAGAGTGTTTAAAACATTTTTTAGACTCTTTTTATTTGGAGAAAATATATGGCTGAAAAAGATACTTTAAGAGATAATGTAAGGAAGGATGTTAAACAGACTACAACACTTCCTTTTAGTTTTAAAAATTTTGTTACTGGTATAGGGCTTGCTATTTCAAGATCTGGTGCACGGACATGAGATAAATTAGCTGATATGCCAGATGAAATAAAAAATGGATTTTCAAAAGTTTCTAGTACTATTCAATCTAGTACTACTGAAATTATGGGGTCCGCTTTAAATTCAATGATTGGAGATATTAAGTCTTTAGCATCGGGAATAAAAGATATTACTACAGGAACTTTTAAAAAACTTTTTTCATTCTTTGGTGGTGATAATGAAGAGCTCAGTGAAGAAAAGAAACAAACAAAAACTCTTGGCAATATTTTTAAGATTTTTAAGAAATGAAGCATTAGAGATATGTTTAAACCTAAAGAAAAGAATAAAGATGATGGAGGTTTTTTTGCCCCATTAGCTATTATAGGTCTTGCACTTGGAGCTATCACTGGTGGAATAGCTGCTGGTATTGGTGGTGTCATTGAATATTTTCTTATTCCTTTTAAAGTGGTTTTAAATAGTTTAAGAGGTGTTACTACTCTTTTAAAGGAATCTTCAATTGGAAAACTTTTTATTGATTTTTTTGGAAAAGTAAGAGCATTTTTTAGTGGGTGAATTGATAACGCTTTAGTTTCTATTAATAGTTTTTTTGGAAAGTTTAAAATTTTTGCTGGATTTTTTAAAGGGTTTAGTATTGGATTTATGAAACTATTTTCAAAAATTCCTGTTATCGGATGATTTATTACTGGCGTAATGGCAATTATTGATTTTTTTACTGGGTTTTTCGGAACGGAAGGAAGCTTCTTTGAAAAAATAAAGGCCGGCTTAATAAACATGACCACTGGATTTTTTTCCCCAATTTTTGAATTTATAGGATGAATTGGAGATTGAATTTTAAATCTATTTGGAATAAATTCTGATATAGGAACAACCTTAAATACTTGATTTTCTAATCTTTTAAATTTCTTTTTTAATTTTCCTATAGTTGAAAAACTTAAGAATGCTTGAGAAGGAATACAAAATGCTGCAAATGCACTTGTTGAATCATTAAAAAATTGACTAATATCATTAATTCCCTCTTTCGATTCTATTAAAGAAATGCTTCCATCTTTTGACTCTATTAAAAAATCTATAATTGGGACAAGAGATACTATCAAAGATGAGGCTAAAAATGCTTGAAATTCGGCAGGCGAATATATTGGATCTTTTTTTGAAAAGGACAATTTATCACCAGCTCAGACTATTAGTGATCTTGATTCATCTACTAAAGCAAAAGAAGTATCCAATAATAAAGAAATGGCAAAAGCATTATATAAAATGACAGAACAACAAATTAAAGAATCTAAAAAACGTGATGAAGAAAAGAAAGAAACAGTTAATCAGCAAGTTAATGTTTCTTCAGTTCAAAATTCAAGAGGATCTTCCGGAGGCACATTTATTGAGGCTCCGGATGAAATTGAAAACTTTGGAATTGTATTTATGAATAAAACAACACTAGGAGGAACGTTCTAATGGATTATGATTTAGTTCCAGTTCCTTTTTCAAACTTAGTTAAAATTAAGTTTGTATCTAAAAAACTTAGTTCTCAAAGGGCATATGCTAGAGGAGCAAATCAACTTAATGTTGATGAATCTGATAGAAACACATGAACTTTTATTGCTCCAGAAGAACTTCAGGAAAACGTTTCTCATACTTGGGATACTTATGAAAGCTTAGCAAGTCGCCTTTCATCTAAAGTTGGTGAAATTCACACAGCATTAACAGATTTACAGGGGTTTAAAAGTGCTGTTGGTGGAGCATATACAGGATTAAAGCCCAATGAAGGTCAGAGTTTTGCCTCAACAGAAACAATTAAAAATGTTGTGTCTTCTGCAGTTAGAGAATCTGCTAAAGTAGATATACCATCATACAGAGTAGATACTGCTATGGTTTATAAGGATTCTTCAAGACTCGAATACTCTCTGACAATGACACTTGCAGATATGAATGGTGATCCATATAATTCTATAGTTAAACCTGTTAGAGAACTTGAAAAACTTTCTTGCCCTGAAATGGCTGATGACACTATTCTTATTAATTTTCCTTATATATTTCAAGTATATACAGTTGGATCTGAAATTATAAATGTAAAAAATGCGGCAATTATTAATGTTGCTCCATTATGAAAGGGGCCAATTGTTAACAATTATTATAGTATGTGTGAACTTACTATAATTTTTAGAGATATAGAACCCCTATATAGAACTACTTTTAGTAAAGGTGGAATTATAAGAACTTCGAAATCACAACCACAAGCAAGAACAGATTTAACAAATGGATTTAGTGGGAGATAAATATGGACCTTTCTAAATATAATGAATATACTAAACAGAATCTATCTAATTCTACACAGCTTAAGCTGTTTACTATTTTAGATGATGTTACTAATAATACATATTATTTAAATATTTTTAGATCATATATAATAAACATGTCGTCATTGAATGATACATCATTCTATGAATTATATGAAGTTGATAATAATGATTGATTTGATAATATAAGTTATAAATTTTATAATACCCCACAACTATGGTGGGTTATTTGTATGGTTAACAATATAATTAATCCTTTTGAAGAACTTCAACCTGGCCAAATTCTTAGAATTCTTAAAAATTCTTATATATATAACATATTAAAAGAAGTTAGAAATATAGGAAATGCATAATGTATACACAGGAAGATGTAAGAACTTTTGCTATTGTTATTAATACTGCTAGAGGATTGGTAACATTAGACTCATCAGATATAATTCAATTTTATTTTATTGAAGATATATTTTCTATGTCCATGGTTGGAAAACTTATAATGAAGGATAACAGAGGACTTGTTGAATTTGCACCATTAACAGGAAATGAAACTCTTTCTATTTCCTATGGTGAGGAAGAAACTATAGACAAGGAATTTAGAATTTATAGCATTTCAAAAATTGATAAACTTGAAAATGTAGATCCAACTGGCAAGAATGTTATTGAGCTTTTCTTTACTGATCAGATGTTTTTCCCTGTTAATTTCCTTCAATTTTCAAAATCTTGAGGACCAATGAGAATTTCTGATATTGTTAAAGATATTGGAGAAAAAATGCTAGGAATTCGGGTTTGAGATAAATTTGAAAAGTCCAATGAATTTATAGAGGGATTTTATTCTCCGTATTGGAACCTAAGCACGTGTATTAAGTGGTTAATGAAACGAGCATCTGGTGTCACCTCTGATAAAACCGGATATTGCTTTTATAATAACTCATATGGATCTAATCTCATTACTCTAAACACACTTTTAGAGCAAACAGAGCTAATGAAAATTAGCTCAGAAGATGATGGGGTTTACACTTTTGAGGATCCCAATCTTTTTCTTTATAATAAAATTTTAAATTGAAGTATGATGGGAATAGATAATTCATCATTAAGATTTATTGCTGGCGGCACAAGATTTGGTTTTAATAATGCAAAAAAGAAATTTATTAAAAAGGAATATCTATATAAGGATATTTTAAAAAATCATACAATCTTAGGCAATAAAACCCTTTTTACAGATATTTCTAATTCAAACGCATATCATCTTCATACAAACGAAGATGATCCAAAGATTGTAGACAATATATTTAACGATTTTTGAATAAAAAAATATAGTACTCAACAATGCATAGCATTTACTGTTAAGGGGCATGAGAAAAGAAAATGTGGAGAAATAATTGAAGTAAACTGACCAAGTATATGGGCCGATGAGATATATAATAAGAATCTACAGGGTAAATATCTTATTAAAAGCATTACTCATAGTTTTGTTCCGCATAGCAGGCCAGCCTTTTCTCAAAAAATGGTGTGTATAAAAAATGGATATGAAGAAAGCGATGTTAAAGAATTATTGGATTCTGTTAATAAAAATGTGTCGAATTAGGAGTTATTATGATTAGAAATGATCCTGCTGAATTTCAGCCAAGTCCCGAAAAAATACATGGCATTTGAAGGGGTGTCATTGAGAATAATAAAGACCCAGAAAAAAGAGGAAGATGTAGAATTAGAGTTTTCGGCATTCATACTGATATAAAAGAAAAATCCCAGTTTGAAGGCATTCCTACTGAAGAACTTCCCTGAGCAGAACCGGCCTACTCATTAATGGAGGGTGGTGTATCTGGATTTGGTTCTTGATGTGTTCCTGTTCAAGGAAGTCAAGTTTTCTTATTTTTTGAAAATGGTCATATTTTAAAACCTCGATTTTTCGCGTCAATACCTGGCGTTCCAACAGACCCACAATTTGATGATGATGCTAAAACCGGAGCCCAAGATTATAAGGGCAGAATGAGAGAGCAGGCCAAAAAATTACATGATAGAATTCAAGCTCATTCAGATGATATTGAATTCCTTAATAGTAATGAGCTTGGATCACTTAGTAAAAGATGAGAATCTGGTAATGCTGGACCATATGCCATTTCAAGTGGAGAAAATGATCCTGGGGGTGTGTCATATGGGTCTTATCAATTTGCTTCAAAAAGAGGAACTGTAGAACCTTTTGTAGCTACACTGCCCCCAGAAATTCAAGCAAATTTTGCTGGACTTACTCCAGGTACTCCTGAATATAACACAGCATGAAGAGAATCAGTTAATCAGATGGGGGCAGACAATTTCTATCAAGCTGAACATGCTTATGTAAAAGCTAATTATTATGATTTAGCTGCTAATAATATTAATAAATCTACCAGCATTAATGCTAATGAACGTAGCGCAGGTGTTCAAGACATGATTTGATCTATGAGTGTTCAACATGGTCCATCTGGTGCTAACAGAATTATGAAAAATGCTGGCGTTACTAATGATATGACAGATGAAGAAATTATTAATAGATGCTATAAAGAAAGATCTAATGTAGATAAATATTTTTCAAGTAGTCCTGCATCTACAAAAAATAACTTAACTCAAAGATTTCAAGCAGAACATAAAATGGCATTAGCTAAGGCCAATGTTGAAAATCCTCCAGCAGAGGAAGTTATTCCTCCAAACTTGGCCGCTGCTTCTGTGGATGATCTTGCTAAAGATACAGCTTTAACTGATTCAGAATTTAAACAATCATTTCAAGAGGGGTATGAAAAAGATACTTCTTCTGTTGGTGGGTTTGAAGACCCAGATGGTTCATATCCTACTGTTAAAAGACTTAATGAACCATCTGCGCATAGATTATTTAGAGAAGAGGGCACAGATACAATTCTTGATATTAAAAAGGAAAATATTAAAAGGGGTGTAGACCTTGCTCAAAATAAAGGAACATGAAACGAACCAACCCCGGCCTATTCTCCAGAATATCCACATAATACAGTAATTGCAACACACTCAGGAATTGTTATTGAAATTGATAGTACTCCGGACAAGCAAAGACTTCATATTTTTCATCCTTCAAATACATATATAGAAATAGATTATGAAGGAAACTTGGTTATTAGAAATTCAGGTAATAAATATGAAATAACAGAACAAACGAGTAACACTCTAATAGAAAGAGATAAAAATGAAACCATTAACAATAATAAAACTTCATTTATAAAAGCAAATGAATATGTTCAGGTAGGTGTTAATAAGAAGGTTGTAATCGGTGGCAATTATGATGTTGAAGTTACAGGTGTTTGCAATTTAAAAGCTGCTACAATTAATTTAAATTAAGGAATGGAATATGGCAACATTATCACCTTGTGAATCTTTAAATACCAAAATAGATTCCTTATTAATGGACTTTAATTTGTCTACATCAAATGTTTATTCTGCTGTTGGTACTTTAAATGATACTTTAGATACTATGAAATCACAAGCAGGAATAACAGATCTTGAAGATAAAATTAATTCTTCAAGAAATACAGCATCTTCCGAATTAGGAAATATTATAAACCCACCATATAATTTGGCCGGTAGTTGTTTAGACTCAATAAGAAGTTCTGTTTATGATGTTTTAAACAAAGCATCTGAATATTCATCCAATGCTTTTGGAAATATAGATGGAATTGCAAATGTATCGACTTTAATGAGTCAGTTAGGCAATGTTAAGTCATTGGTTAATGATCTCGGAATAGGAAATCTTTTACAAAAAATTGACCAAACACTGGGGTGTTTGGCTGATAATAATGATTGTATTCCAATAGATAAAATTGATACTGTGTTGGCTTCAATATCAAATACTTTAGACACTACAGGACTAGGTGATACTGGGATGTTCGATGTTTCAAAAATACTTGATAATATACCAGATTTTAATTCTGTACTTAAACAAAATATTTTGGATTTAGATGTAGCATCAAATTTATTAGCAGATCAAAGTAAAGTTTCTATAGAATCCTCTTTAAAAACAGCATCTAAATATTATGATTCTTCTAAATGGTAGGTAAAAATGGCAATTTGAAAAGATTTTGATATAGAAATGACAAAAAAGAATGATGGTGATATTCTTGAAATGACTGATGAAGATGCAGTTAAAAACTCATTAAGTAATATTTTTAGAACAATGAGAGGATCGCGGAGAATGGTCCCCCTTTTTGCAATAAATATATATAATTATTTGTTTGAACCTTTGGATGAAATAACTGCACTGGAAATAGGAAATGAAATTTTTACATCTATAACAAATTGAGATTCTAGAATTGAATTATTAGATCTTCTTATAGCTCCTAATTATGATAACAATTCTTATGATATTTCAATACAATATAAAGTAAAAAACTTTCTAAACATTCAAACATATACAAATAACTTATATAAATTATAGGAAATATAATGAACGAACTAAATCCAACATATCTGGAAGCAGATTTCAATTCACTTAAACAAAAGTTTATTTCAATCCTTCAAAATAATGACACTTTCAAAGACTATAATTTTGAAGGGTCAAATATTACAATGTTGATAGAGCTTTTGTCATATCTATCAGAGCTTAATACATACTATGTTAATAAGCTTGCTAAAAATATGTTTTTAGATACTACTGATGTATATGAAACGGCGTCTTTAATGGCTAATCTTAGAGGCCACTATCCAAAAGGTTATATTGCTCCAAAAGTTAAATTAATTATTGATGTTACAGTTGATGAATTTTCTGTAAGTATTCCAAACCCCGGAGATCAACTTTATATTCCTAAATATTTTCCATTTGAAACTGGTTTACAATATAATGATGAAGACATCTTTTATATTACACCCAAGGATTATACATTTTCAATTCCTGTAACAGCTACTGATACATATCAGATGGAAATTGAATTGAAACAAGGTGTTATTGAAACTCTTTCCTATACTGGGGAAGATGTAATTAACAATGTAATTTATCTTCCTTTTTATTCTTTTGACCATGACACTGAGCCGTATGATGAAGAAAGCTCTATTGTTCTTTATGTTAATGGTGAACCATGAACACGGATAGAGAATTTTATTGATGATTATTCTAATCTTGAAGATAATGATAAGGTATACAGATTTGAATATAACAAATTCCAGCAATACTGCATAAGATTCTCTACTGCTCATTCTATTCCTAAAAGTTCTGACCAGATAAGAATCTTGGCTCTAAAAACTTTGGGCGATGGTGGTAATATTGGTGCATTTGTAATGAGTGAATTTGAAAACATTCAAAATCTTCCTTCTTTAAATGGGAATACGTTTGAATTTACAGATAACTATTTCATTAGAAACATTACTAAAAACTATGGGGTTTGGGCATCAAGAATTTCTATTGAAAATAGGGAAACTTCATACAGTTCATCAAGTCCAGAAACGATTTCTGAAATTGTTAATAGCTCTACAGGAGTTCTTCAAAGCCAATATAGAAATGTTACACGAACAGATTATAATAAGTTTTTAGAAACATATCCAGATGTAGTAAAAGCTAATTCATGAGGAGAGAGTGAGGTTAACCCTTATAACACTCAAGAATATAATAAAATCTATCTATCAGTTCTACCAAATAGATGGGATAGTTCTACTATTTTAGTAGACGAAGATAGTTGGGTTATAACTCCAGGGCTTACTGCAAGTATTGATATTCCATCTGAATATACTTCATTATTTACACAAAAATTAAAAGAATATTTAGAACCTAAAAAATATTTAAATTCATTTGAAACCTTTGTTCTTCCAGAACTAGTATATTTTATTTTAAGAATAGGAATCAAAGTTAAACGACTATATAATTTTACTACAGTTAAAAATGATGTAGAAGCAAAACTACAATATTATTTTGAAAACTATAATAGAAACTTTAATGAAGTTATAGATTTTAAAGATATTTTTAATTTTATAATGGATATAACTAATGTTTCTTCTACTAATTCTTTTACAAATATTAAGGGTATTGAAAACTTGGTTATTAGAGATATAATGACATTTACTCCTTCTATTACAGCAGACAAAACAGTTATATATGAGCCAAATGAAATGAAATTATATCCACAATATACTCAAGAAATAGGATCTATTTCAAATGACAATCTTTTAAGACCTATTAAATTAGGTTTTAATCAATTTCCAATATTGATTCCAGAAGGATGCCAATATGAGAACGAGGGTTAGTAATGTACGGTAAATTTTCAGAAATTCCTTATTTCTTAATAACAACATATTTTTCTTCACTTGCATTTATAGATAAAGATGCAAGTGAATTACATTCTATGGTAATTGGGCCAAGAAGAACTATTGTTACTAAAGGTGCTCCTGTTCAAGAAATGTTTGTTAAAGATGAGCAATATGGGTATAGACAAGTTTGGTTAACTCCTGTTGCAACAAATAACAATGAATTTAGTGTTATAAAAAGTAATATAATTACAACACCATCTACCACATTTACTGAAATATCTGGTGATTCATATTATTTTAAAATTTATGACATTGTGTCAGAATCAAATTTTATTGAAGATGGTGATGAAATTTACATTAGAAAGGATAGCCCTTTTTATTTTTGAATTCAAGATAAAGCAGAAGATCTATTTGAGGATTTATATTCTAAAGAATTTATTCTTAGAAATTTTATTAATACAGATAAAGATTTTATCTATTTTGGAAAAATTTATAGTAAATCATACCAGAATGATCTTTTTATGATTGAATATTACAACATAAAAGATTTCATGGTTGATATGGTTCCTGTACACCAACAAACCCCAAAGTTCAAAGAGTTTTTAACTTTGTTTGGCGATATGATATTCAATGAGATATATTCTCTACAAAAAAATATTTTTTCAATTTTAGATCCTTTTAGTATTGATGACAGATATTTAAATCATCTTTCATCTTTATGTGGGATTTCGATTGATGATTTAGATTTAAATTTGATAAACAAAAGAACTTTGGTTCATGAGTTGATAAATTTATTAAAATCTAAAGGATCATTTTTAGCATTAAGATATCTATGAAAGTTGGTCACAAACAACACTTTAAATATTATAAATTTTTATGAAATTTGACATGATAAGACTATTGAAGGAAATGTTGCTCTTTTAGATAGGAAAGAGATTCCTTGATATGGTTATTATAATGTTGAGAAAGAAGACATTGATGAATATATTACTCAATGGACAGATAAGTATCAAAGTTTTCCGTATCCAGAAAATTTAGATACATATACTTTAGCAACACAATATAAAGTAGAGATTGATCTAACTAAAGAGCCTATTCATCAAAATGAAATTTTCAATGAAACTCTTGCAAACAGAATTTACGAATATTGGGAAATTTATAGACCTATTAATAGGGTAGCAAACTATAATGTGTTTGTAAGCCCTATTACTGACTTAACACTAAGAAATATAAGTCTGTATAATACAGAGAAAGAGGCATATCTTCTTTCTAAGTCATATTTGCAAAATATTTCAGAACCCAACACATCTATTAGAGTTTTTAGAGTTACTATTGAAGATGGTTTTGAATATATTATAAATCATAACTTGAATAGCAAATATGTTCTTATTCAACTATATTCATTTGATCTTAAAATGGTAATTCCTGAGCATGTAGAATATATTGATAATAACAATCTTAAGATTAAATTGAGGGGGGCACAAACAGTATTCGCTCTTTTAAGAAGACCAAAATTTAATGCTGTTCGTCCATGAGGAACAGAAGATTCTGGAATGGATACTATGTTTTATGTATCCGACTTCGTAGAAAATCAATACTTTATAATGCCAGATACATTTCAGATTATAGATGAAGTTGAGTATGTTATTGATCCAACTAACGAAATGGTTGCTTCATTGTCAAAATATTCATCCGTTCATTTACAAACTAATGTAAGTGATACATGGAATGTTGGCCACAGTTTAATTGGAAATTTCTTTGTTTCTGTTTATGATACAAGCAATAAGAAAATTATTCCAAAATCAATTTATATTGTGGGTCCAAATCAGGTTTCTATTGAATTTGAAGAACCATCAACAGGATATGCTGTATTAACAAATTCTGATGATACGTTAACATTCTTTTCTATGTCCCCAGTTACAGAAATGGAATTTGAACATGGACTAGATTCTGAATTATTGAATGTTCAAGTATATGATCTTTCAAATAATGTTGTTTTTCCAAAAAATATAATTTATTTAAATTCAAATAACATAAGAGTTGAGTTTGACGATCCAGAAGAAGTATTTGTTGTAGTTAAGGTTGCAGATAATAACCCATCTAAATATAAATGAACTATAACACATAACTTAAATAGAAGAGAAGTTTTGACACAGTTTTCTAATGATGATGGTGTTCAACTTGTTCCTGTTGGAGTAAATTTAGCAGATATCAACGAAGTTAAGACAACCAATAGTGGTGGTGTTGCACTCATGACAAATTATGATTATCTTCATAATCAACCAACATCAAGTACTGAATGGGTTGTAGAGCACAATTTTGGTCATATTGGTGCATTGGTAAATACATATGACTTTGAGAACAATAAGTTATATCCAAAAGAAATAAGATTAGTTGATGATACAAAACTTATTATTTCTTTTGAAGATGCTAAATCTGGATATGCTGTTGCTGTGTCAATTGGTAGTGTATACTTTAGTAAGATTATTAAAATAACAAAAGTGCGATTTTCTAATAGTGATAGATCCCAAACTATAACAAAAGATATTACAGAATTCTGAGACAATGATGATTATATGTTCTTCAGATTAGACTTACCTAAAGAAGTTGAATTGAGTATAAATAGAATTGAACTAATGACAATAGAAGAGGAAGTAATGTTTGAAACAAATTGCTCTACTATTTTTAAATCTAAGAATTTTTCATTAAGTTCACTCTACAGAATTTTTAAAGGAGTTTTATAAATGAGATACCATTTTTGACAGTTTTTAATAAACCAAGAGGGTCAACCAATTAATGATGCTGATATTTCAGTATATGCGGCCGGAACTACCACACCTGTTGTAGTTTATTTGGGTGAATTGTCTTCTGAAACTGCTAATGTAGCACCACAAGTTAAAACAAATTCCAATGGGTTTTTTGAGTTTTGAATAGGTGATGAAGAAGAAGCAATTGGATATACAAGAGGAACTAAATTTAAGATTTCTTGAAATAGAACAGGAATTGCATCTGGAACGATTGATAACATTGAGGTTTTTCAAACTACGGAGGGTGTAGATGAAACAGATGCCGATTCTACATTTAAAAATAAATTGATAAGTAATGCCTTGGCTTATCAATTTGATACTCATTCTAAACATGATGTTCTTGATGATGGGTATCCAATTCACGGACTTATGATGGTGGATACAAATTCAACAGAAAATGTTTTTAATAAGGTAATAAGTAACAAATTAGCTAATGAATGGGAAATTCATAAAAATTATGAATTTGATTCATTTTCTCCATCTGTGTTAGATAATTCTGCTCATAACCTTCAACCAATAAATTATAATTCTACAGATTCTAAATTTAATAAATTAATGGCAGATAATATATTATATGACCTTAAAGCCTCTATAGATCTTTTAGGTGCATATACAGAAACTATCGAAGTTACTGGATGAGTATTGAATGGTGGAAGTGGAAATTATGAATATAATATTATTCATAATTTAGATTGGGATTTTCCTGCTATTGATTGTTGAGACATAGATTCAAGAATGGTCTATGCCCCAACAAATATTTATTCTGAAGATGCTAATATAATAAAAATTGAAAATCAAACCCCTCAACGATTAAAAGTAGGAATTTCAAGGAGATAATATGGAATTTTATGGAATTGAAATGAAAGGACCACTGTATTTGGAGATTTTTGATATAAAACCAGAATTCCAAAATGAAGATTCTGGTAGATTAATATATGTTACATCAGAAGAAACTTTATATTATGGCGGCAAAACTATGTGATTAATTCCTGGAGAAAAACTTGTCGCCACACTACAACAAGTTTTGGATGGGGTACTTGATAATAAGTTTATATCACCCCTTAAATTAAATCAGATTAAAGCATTAAACACAGATATTAATGAAGGAATAGATAATGTAAAATATGTAACCCCTGCTGGGCTAAGGTCTTTAAAGGCTTCTATAGAGGAATCTTTTGAAGGAATAGATAATGTAAAATATGTAACCCCTGCTGGGCTAAAAAATTATACAGATAACAATCCAGGAATTTTACCTGGAACTATTATTTATTATGCAAATAATACTCCACCAAGTGGATATTTAAAAGCAAATGGTGCTGCCATTTCTAGGTCTACATATTCAAATTTATTTGATGTTATAGGTACTACATTTGGAGTAGGGGATGGGACCACAACATTTAATCTTCCTGATCATCGTGGTGAGTTTGTTAGAGGATGGTCAGATGATAGAGTGGATTTAGATAGTGGAAGAGTTTTTGGATCATTACAAGAGGATGCTCTTAAAAAAATCACAGGAACATTGTGGGGTTATACTGGGTTTGATGGGGTCTATGCAGATGGGGCCTTTAGATTTGTGTATTCAAGATCTTCTGGGGGTCAAAGTGGTATTTCTTTTAAACATGGCACATTAACATTTGATAGTTCAAGAGTTGTTCCAGAATCAGATGAAACTAGACCACATAATATTGCTCTTTTAGCATGTATTAAATATTAAATTTGTTTCAAATTAAATAATTAAGATGTTTATATTTAAATATGATAAATTAACAAAAATATATATTGGAAAAGAGGAGGCAGATGAATCACCATTGGAACATGGGGTATATCTCCTTCCTCAGTTTGCAACCTTTTTAGAACCTCCAGAATGTGATAATGAATATGAAATTGTTGTGTGAAATGATGATTCTTGAAAGATTGTACAGTTGGAAGAAGTTTATAGTTTGAAAGATAAAAAAAGAGAATGATTTCAAATTCTTTTAAACATATATAATTTTAAACTTTCGAATATCAAATGACATGAGTTTTCTTTTAACTACAACAATGTTTTAAAATCGATAGTTGAGAATATGTTCTTAAAGGTTGATGAAATATTTTTGGAATCGAATAATCGAGGTCTTATAAAGATAAATTCTTACACTTTTAATTCAATAGTAGAAGAAGTAATGCAATATAAGAGAAAATTAGATGAATGAAGATTCTCTTTAGAGAAAAATATAAATAGTTATAAGACGATAAAAGAATTAAATGATTTTTATTTAAGATTAGAAGAACACCAAAACTCTGATGAGATTTAACAAGCACATCTTTCAAATTTCATCACTAATCTTAAATATCATAAACAAAAAAGCTTATTTAAAGAAATAGAGAGGATCAAACATGAAATTTCATGGAATTGATATGCGTGGTAAATTCGTTGTTCAGCGATTATCAACTATTCCTACATTTGTGTCAACAGATAAGGGAAGATTGATTTATGTTGAAGATGAAGACGAATTTTACTTTGGTGGAACTTCCGAATGAAAAAAGGGCGGCGGTGGTTCTGGGGCTGTTGGTGGTGGGGATGATTTACTTTTTTATGAAAATGATCAAACAGCCACAACAGACTATACTATTACAGCAGGAAAAAATGCAATGACTACTGGACCAGTATTGATTGATGATGGTGTAAACGTAACAATTCCTGACGGTTCACGTTGGGTTATTCTATAAGGAGTTATAAATGAGTAAAATATCATTACACGGTAATGCTGCTGGAACAGCTACATTTTCTCTACAAGCTCCAGCAACATCTGTAAATAGAAATATCTTTTTACCAGATCAAGACGGTACTCTAAGTACGTCTGATAAAACAATGCTACCTGTTGGAGCATTGATTTGGATGACTGGCACAACTGTTCCAACAAGTTTTGTAGCTGCTCAAGGTCAATTACTACAAAGAGCAACATATCCAGATTTATGGGCGTATGCCCAAGCAAGTGGCAATATTGCTGCTTCTGATGTAAGTTGGGTAGAAGGTCAATATAGTCCTGGCGATGGAAGCACTAATTTCCGTGTTCCTAAATTTGATGATAGATTCGTTCGTGGTAAGTCGGCTACTAGAGCTGTTGGTTTGGTGGAAGAGGATGAATTTAAGAGCCATACACATAGTTATGCTGGTGCTACTGGTGCTCCTACTACAGGATCAAATATGATGACCGCATCGTATGGTACTCCAGGAGCATGGGTTTCTAATGCTACTGGGGGTGACGAAACCCGCCCCAAAGCCCTCACAATGCTTGCATGTATTAAGGCATATGATTTTATAGACGATCCAGAAGTTATTACTGCTGCAAACGTATTAACAGATATAATAAATTTAGAAACTAATAAATTAGACAAATCTGATAATATTGTATTAGGTGCAAGTGTAACTGCAAGTGGAACTGCTGTTGATTTTGAAGATATTCCTGCTGGTGTTAAGAGAGTTACCGTGATGTTTGATGGGGTTAGTACGAATGGAACTAGTATAATGTTGTTACGCCTAGGCGCTGGTAGTGTTGAAGTATCAGGATATGCTGGGGTGGGTGGGTATCTGAGTGTAGGTAATGGTGCTGGGGCCATGATTATGACTAATGGATTTGGGTTTAATACCTCGAACCTCGCAGTCGTTATTCACTCTGGTTCTATTACACTTGACTCTTTCGGAGGTAATACGTGGGTAGCCTCTGGTGTAGTGGGTAGGGAGGATTCCGGGACAATTCACTTTTGTGGAGGCAAGAAATCCCTCTCCGCGCCACTAGATCGCATCCGCATCACCACAGTAAACGGAACCGACACATTTGATGCTGGCACAATTAGTATTAGTTGGGAATTTTAAACAAAAAGTCAAGGAGACATATAAATGCAAATTACTAAAGTAAACGTAAGAACTGGCGAAGTTATTAAGAGAAACATGACCCCAGAAGAAATTGCTGCTCTTCCAAAAATTTCTGAAGAACAGAAAGCTAAAGAAGAACAAGAAAGAGTTAACCAAGAATCACTTGCTTACTTAAAAGAAACAGATTGGTATGTTATTAGATTTCAAGAAAATGGAACCCCTATTCCAGAAGATGTATTAGCAAAAAGACAAGAAGCAAGAGATAAGGTAATAAGATAATGGCTGGTATATTAAACGTAGACGAAATTGCAGACTCAACGGGTACAAGACCCGTTTTGTTTGCAAGAGGCGTTCAAAGTTCATTTTATGAAACTAAGGCAACTATTGATTATAGTCATGCAATTACTGCTGGCCATAATGCAATGACTGTTGGGCCAATTACTATTGCAGATGGAATTACAATTACTGTTCCGGACTCTAGTGTCTGGACGGTGGTTTAGGGAGAATATATGCCTACTAAAATACAAGGTGGAATAGATAAGGTCCAAGATGGTGTAGTTGGTCTATCTGACTGTGACACAGAATTATATGGAAAGATTACTGCTTTAACTACTATTAATCTAGGTGAAGCAAAGACTGCAAGTGGAACTGTTGTTGATTTTACTGGGATTCCTGCTGGTGTTAAAAGAGTTACGGTGATGTTTGATGGTGTTTCTGTTAGTGGTACAAGTTTTCCATTGTTTCAGCTAGGCGATAGCGGTGGAATTGAAAACACAGGGTATGTTGTAACAACTTCTGTTAATGTAGTTGGAACAGCAGAAATAACAAGCACCGCTGGTTTTCCTTTATATTCAAACTATGCAGCTAATACCATACAAGGTGCAATTGTTTTTTGTTTAGTAAATGATACAACAAATTCTTGGGTTGGTAGTGGTAGTTTTGGTGTTCAAGGTGGCGTTACTTCTTGTATTTATTTAGGCGGTCGCAAATCTCTCTCCAATACCCTAGACCGCCTCAGAATCACCACAGTAAACGGCACAGATGAATTTGACGCTGGCACAATTAATATTAGTTGGGAGTTCTAACACATGGCAAGTATTATAAAGGTAGATAGAATTTTAGATTCAACTGAAGTTGGTGCTGTAGATATTCCAGGTGGTGTTGAAACTACTCAGTTAGTTGCAGATACATGGAAGAGCCAAGATGGAACAGAAAATTATAAATGCAAAGCTTTCGTAAACTTTGATGGAACTACTACTCCACCAAATATTAGGGCATCTGGGAATGTTAGTAGTGTTGCAAGGATTGATGTTGGAAGATATGAAATTAATTTTGCAAATGATATGGAAGACACTCTTTATACTGTTGTTTCTAGCCATAATAGTACAAATGGAAGTAATTTTAGTTATGGGACTTATATGGTAAAATCTTTTAGATATACAACATCTAAATGCAGAGTAGTTACACAACAATCGGGAGCAAATGCATATTATAATTTTAGTGAAGTATATATAGCAATCTTCCGCTAAATAAGTTACATAAGGAACCAAAAATATGAAATGTATTATATATCCAACAAATGATTCAATAGCGGTAATGGCTCCTTCTGGTGTTCTTTCTGTAGAAGAAACATCACTAAAAGATGTTCCAACAGGTGTTCCATTCTTTATAGTAGAACACACAGAACTTCCTATAGAACCACAAGAAACGTGGGAAGTAGACTTTAGTAATCCAGATGGATACGGAGCTTAAATGAAAATTACAATAAACAAAGATAAGTTAAACGAAATGAAAAGACAGGAAGTTATTTCAAATCGTTCTCAAGCATATATTAAAGAATCTGATCCATTAAAAGTAGAAGCAGAATATGATGCTATGAAAAATGAAACAGATCCAGACTATACTAAATGGGTGGAAAAGGTTGCTGAAATAAAAGCAAGATATCCATTCCCAGAGGTGGTTTAAATGTCAATAAGTTTAAAAGCTAATTCAGATGGTAGTTCAGAAATACTAAATGGTGTTGCTACTGCTATTAAGATAAATGCAGATAATAGTTTAGAGAATCCTACAATAGATGGGAAATTAGATAAGAGTGAAAACATTGTATTAGGCGCAAGTGTAATAGCTTCTGGGGTTGCTGTAGATTTTACTGGGATTCCTGCTGGTGTTAAAAGAATTACAGTGATGTTTGATGGTGTAAGTACTAGTGGGACGAGTGATATGATATTACGTATAGGTAGTGGAAGTATAGAAAAAACTGGATATGCTGGATATGTTGCTAGGATTGGTGGAACTAATGCATTTCAAATTATGACAACGGGGTTCGACCTTCAAGAATCTTGTGCTGCTACATACTTACATGAAGGTAAAAGTGTGCTAGAACGTCTAACAACTTTGGATTGGAGTTGTGTTAATTTTATGACTGCAAACAATCAAAATGCAACAGTGAATCTTGGTGTTGGGTCCAAAACACTTACAGGAACACTTGACCGCATCCGCATCACAACAGTAAACGGCACAGACACATTTGACGCTGGTACAATTAATATAAGCTGGGAGTTCTAGCTATGTGTTAGATTTAGTAATCTATAAATAATAGAGCAATACTAAATCTAACACATGAGGTGTCTTTAGTTTTTTGGTGGTCTTCCTGGCTTCCGTTTAGATTCTTCAGAATTTTTAACATCTTTTAAGGGATCTTGCTTTACATGGGGCTTTACATTTTGAAAAAGATTTTTAATAAATGTAGATGTCCCATGTATTTCACAAACATCTTCTGTTGAAATGACTCTAAATGGTGCTTTTAGATGTTCTTCAAGAAAGTTAATCCCATCATTTGTATCTTTTGCAATAATATTGCATTTCCAATTTACTTCATTCAACATATATTCAATTCTAATAACTTTCACCTAAACCTCCAATTTTGATGTTAAGTAATAATTTTCAATATCTTCAGAATCCTTATTTGCTCTGGTACATGTCATAAGACCCATATCTTTTTCTTTAACATAGATGAAATTCAAGACATAAGAAACATCATTATCAAGTACAGAAAAAAGATTCATCATATTAGAAAAATCAAAACAAATTGAGATATCTTTAGATTCTACATTTTCAGCAATATCAAATGAAAGACCATTAGAGAATTTGTTCTTCTTATCAGTAGTTTCCATCTGTAAAATATTATTTATTACATTAAAATAAATCTTTCCAAACTTATTACCAATTTTCTTAATTTTATTAAAGGTATCTAAAAATTCATCATTAACATCAATGGAGATAAAAGGTGTAAATTTGCCTTTTGGCTCTGATGCTCCGAATTTCGCAGGAATTTCAGGTTCACAAAAGAATAAGTTTGACTTCTGTTTTCCATTCTTTAAAACGAGCTTTTCATCTCTAACCAATAGTTCTGCTTCTTCAGAATCTATAAGATTTAAATATGGAACCAGTGAACTGTTTGGATCAATAAAGTTAAAAGATAGTGTTTCTTTATTTTCTCTAAAAATATCGTTTCTAATATCCAAACACGCAATTGCATCATTAGACTTGGTAATCATTTTCGATACTACTCGATCTGGAGTAATATCACAACTAAAAGAATTGATGGAATAGTTGAGTGTTGCCTTCTTTAACAAAGTATTGAATTTTTTTACATTAACAATCATAAGAGCTCCTTAACATTTTTTCTTATTTTAAACATATTAAAATACAATGTAAACTAAAAGAAATCTTTAAAAAGTTTGATTTCTTTCTTTGAAAGATTATATTTTGTTTTTAATGATTCTTTATTAGTACTTTCTTTTTCATTCTTTTCTTTTTTAGTAAATTTAATAAATCTTTTCTTCTTTGAAATTTTATCAAAATAATATTCATAAATTGCTTCCGATGGCATATTAAAGATAAATGGATTTATTCTATTAACTACTTCAATACAATCTGATGCATGACTTAACCAAAGACTCACCATATAGCCAGAGAAGTCTTTTTTGTTAATTTCAATTCTCTTCTTTTCATTGATGGAATTAAGAAAATCGAAAATTGTCTGCTTTTCATCCATTATAGAATACCTTTCTTTATCATTTCAAAGAAGAATGCCATAAAGTTAATTTCCTTAATAGCAACAAAAGAATCCCTATAAAGATATTCACCAAGAGCAATTACAAAATCACCTGGACTCTTTGTTTCTGGGGCTTTTTCATAAAGATAATTATAAAATGCAGGATAGTCAACACCTTCAGAACGAAGAGTTTTTCTAATAGAATCAATATCTGCTTCTTTCATCAGTTTATAAATGCTTTCAAAAACATCAGAGGTTGTTGAAATTTTAACGGTGTCAAAAATACCATTTACACAGTTTAATTGAAGAGTATTGACAATTTGACGAATATCAGGATAATGAGCCTTAATAATCTCAACTACACCAGATTTATTTTTAACCTCAATGTTTTCAGCTTTAAGAATTTTGAAACAAAATTTAAGAATTTGATCTTTAGGTGGATTATTTAGATCAATTGTTTGACATCTAGATTTAAGCTCATCAATGATCTTTTGAGGATAGTTAGCAAGAAAGAAAAATCTACAGTTCTTCTGAACAGATTCACTCAAATCTCTAATTGCTGCTTGAGCATTTTGAGAAAGGAAATCCGCTTCATTAAGATAAACTATTTTTTTCTCTGTAAATCCTAAAGATGTCGCAAAAGATTTAACTGTGTCACGAACAACATCAACAGAATTTTCATCAGAAGCATTCAACTTAATAGAATCATATCCTGTTTCTTTAAGAAGAATATCCATAAAGGTACCTTTACCGGTACCGGGCTTTCCAGCTAAGAGGATAGTGGGGCACTCCTTAATAACCTTTTTAAGAACATTTTTCTTTTCATCAGATAGTATCATCTCATCTAATGATTGTGGTGCGTATTTAAAACACCAAATTTCTTGTTCCACAAATTACTCCTTATTAAAATCTAACATTTTTGAAACACTTTCATCTACGGGTTTAGATGGGTTTAAATGAATTTCCTTTGCTACTTGAATATTGAATCCTTTATTAATAGTAACACAGCTTCCTTCATTGTAAACTACAATATTTTTTGCCAGCTTAATGCCAATGGTATTCTCATCAATATCTACTATTTTATCTATAATATCAAGTAATGCCAATTGTATTTTATCCATTTTTTTAACAAGCTCAGTTCTTTCAAATGTTGAAAGTGCACTATATTCTTTTCTAGTCATAATTAATCTCCTGCAAAAACATTACTACTTCCTTGAATCATTGTGGATCCGCAACTAACCGAATCCCCTATTCTGCAAACGCCCCTTGAATTAACAAAAACTGTAAGACTTGAAGAAGAAGCTACACCGTCATGGCAAGATTCGCAACAATGGGTGATCCAGTGATCCCCTAACCTATGTGTCCCTTTGTTATTAACAATAACGTTTGAACTTGCTTCATCATTCGGTCTTGATGGTCAACATCCATGACCAGAACAAACATCTCCAAGTCTTACAACTCCGGGCATTTTATTTAAGCTCCCTATTAAAAAGTTTTAAATGTCTATTAAACCATTTTAATTCATTACCTTCAAATCAAAGATCATGTTTCAAGGTTTCATAATCTTTCTTTCATACTTCTCTTTGTATATCAAGATTATAAGCATGATTTTCTATATGTGTAATAAAATCACTTGCTGACTTAGCTTTTAAAGTAGCATTTTTATATGGTTCAATATCTTGAAAGATTCCACAGATGCCAGATGCGACATATTCTTGAAACTTAATATTAGATTTTGACTTATTAAAATCATTCACTTCTAATGGTGCAATAGCTAAATTAGGGGCAATATTTTTAATAAACTCCGGATACTCGAAATATGATTGCCATCCATGAACATATACCTTTTTATTGTCTTTGAGTTCAAAGGGGGCACCACCAATAAAATGTCAATCAAAACGATCTACAGTACTTTTAATATAATCAATGAGTTCTGATTGAAAATCTCCACCAGGCCCCTTTTGATTAAAGTGTGTAGATGATCCAGGATAAAGAATTTTTGGTTTAATATATGTTTTTGAAAGATCGAATTTTGGTTCTTTTCATAAAAATTTTGGAATATAATTTGGAACAACAGAAATATTGGAGTTATACTTTAAAAGTCTATTTCTCAAAAATTCTGTAGATACTGTGATTCCATCTACAGTTGACAATGCTTCTTCAATATATTTTGCTCTTTCCATATAATAAGATGACGCTATATTGATTTCTGGAATATCAAATACAAAATCATCATAATCTGCAATAACAGGAGCCTGTCTAATTCTATGTTTAATATCTTTAATCATTTTTGCATGTGATTCTTCTGCAGGTCGCTGAAATTTTACAAAAAACATATTTTCATAAAATTTAGGATCGGAAATATATGAATATCCATATGTTGAAATAAAAGAAGCTGCTTTGTATCTAAAACTGGTCATCAAAATAGAAGGAATTCAGGTTCTAATAATCCCACACCCACCACAATCAGCACCTCAAGTGTGAAACATAAATTTACCCTGAGGTTTTATAGTGATTTTTTTAGACATTTAAACCTTCTTTCATAACTACAGATTTAATGTAAGCATCTTGCACACTTTGAGCATCCTTAAGTTCCCCAAGAAGAACTTTATAATCATAAATTACTTCTTGTTTGGTGTAGACTTCTCCATTTGGGCCAAACAAAACATTCTGGCCCTTCTCACAAAAAGCACACTTTTTATCTTCCATCATAAAATCAGGTGGAAGAAATTCTCTACATTTTACACAAAGTCCCATTAAGTTTTCTCCTTATCTACATTTTCTTGAAAGATTACTATCAACATAAAAAAGCATGTGTTCCAACTTTTTATAATGTTTACACACAGTTACAAACTCTTTGCATTCTAAATCATACACGAAAGCCATTCTGTAGCTTAGCAGATTATCCCAGGAGCCTTTTCTTTCAAAGAACATAAGGTACTTTGACAATCTACCAGGAACGCTCAGAAGATGATCTATGATAGTAGGAATGCCTATTACATCTTTAAAAGTTTTAAATTCAATATCATTTCCATTACAACACAAATCAAAATAACACTTATCTGAATAATCACAGTTATATTTTAAAGATCATAAATTTAGATAATGATGCTCTATTGCTTCACCATCAATAACAGATATAAACATTTCATCTTCTGTTCTTAATTTACCATAAAAAGTTTTCTTATTATATAGTTTGGAGTTTTTAAACTTTTATCAATTTGTCATTGTTTAACTCATGGAGTAAAAAACTCCTCATGCTTGTCAACAAAGAAATCCATTAGAACTTTTCCTTTAGACAAAACTCTTTAAGATCTTCTAAGTCTTTAATGTATAACTCTTCTTTAGTTATATTTTCAAAGTATTTTCGTTGTTCTAAAAATCCCTTAATCTTTTCTTTCAATTCTTCAATAGTATCCCTATTTATATTAGAAATGCTCATCTTGAGAAATTTCTCAAGATTTTCTTCAGAAAAATCTTTTGAAAAATCTAACCAAATCTTATCTTTTTTCTTATTCTTAAAATCATATTCCATGGCTGCTTTAATAAACTTAATCTTTTCCATATTGAAGCTAATAAGATCAGTATACTCTTGAATCCTTTTAAGACGTCTCTTCTCAAAAATCTTAATTCTAAAATCTACAAAATAATTAATAATCTCTTTTGGAGAATTAAAGATTTTAAGATTTTCATTTTCGTCAATGCATGTGAGATTATAATTAACATTGTTATAAAGTTTAAGATGTTTGATTGGATCTTCCCAAACTTTAGATTTTTTGGGAAGGGAAACAACAATGTCCCATTCTTCTTTAGAATTGTCAGTAAACCCAGTAATTAGATTTTTATCAATAAGAGTATTCAAATATGAAACATACTTTTCCCGATCATATGATGTTGGAATCTCTGTAATATGAATCTTAGTCTCATTGATCTTTCTAAAAATCCCGGTTTGAATAAGATTTCCTTCTTCATCTTGAATTAAAGCACCCCTATACCCTTTACAGAAGGGGTAGATGTCCTTGCTGGTGCCCCCGGATAAGATCTTAATAGACTCATCAATTAAATCAAAAATATTGAAGCTGGGAATATCACACGCAAATCCTACAGCAATACCTTTAATACCATTAAGTAAGATGGTTGGAACAATTGGTAAATAATAAAGCGGCTCAGGATTTTCTGGATCGGGGTTCTTTGGGCATAGGTCAAAATCCTTAAAAAGATATGGAATGACTTTTGCTGCTTTTACATAGGTGTATCTTGTAGCAGATGGTTCATTAATAAATCTGTTTCCAAATGCACCTTTCGAATCCAACAAAGGAACATTATTGGATCCAACAAATGTCTGTGCCATTAGTGATGCGGCAGATCCACCTGCACCATCACCGTGATTATAACCGGCCTTAGAAATTAGATTTCCTGCAAGAGAAGCAGTTTTAATAAATTCCTTCTGATCTTTGATTAGGAAAAAGATTTTTCTATGAACAGCTTTGAAGCCATCTGCAATTCCAGGAACTGCCCTGGAGTAAAGAACATATTTTGAATAACTTTTGTATTCATCATTAATAAATTCTGTAATATTTTTCTTCATATATGTAATATATCCTATTATCATTTAAAAGTAAACTAAGCAAGAAGCCATTCTTTTCTTGGTTGAGAATCTTTACCAAATGCCATATCCAATGTTTGTCTGGAGAATTCATCTTCTTCAACTGTAATTAAAGTATCTAGCATCTTTCGATATGCTTTTTTGTCCAAGGAACCGAGCCCTTTGTTGTGGGATGTCACTTCTAGAATTTCAAAATCAGGGTCATTTTTATAATCTGTAAGACTAAAAAACTCTTTAACTACTCTAGTTTGTGGATGTTTAGCCACTACAATCGGAGAAATAGCCTTTAAAAGTTTTCCTTGTCTAATCATCTCTGGCCAAAATGTATAAAATAAATTTATCAATGTACATGCGATAGAGTTTCCATCTTCATCAGCATCAGACATAATTGCTACTTTTCCAAAATTCATATCATCAATAGATGGATCGGAAAGTTTAAGATTCAAAGCTGCTAAAATATCAATAATCTCAGCATTTTGCATAAGCTTTGAAAGCGGTGTATCTTGAGGAGAAATGACCTTGCCTCTAAGTGGATAACCACCCTCATTTGGATTTCGTACTTCAATAAATGTACTCAATGCTGAATTTCCCTCTGCAAGAAAAAGTATTGTATCTTTTCTATTTGGTGTATTTGCATCGATTAATTTAGCAATTTTTTTCTTTGAAGCAAATGTTTCTTTTGATTTAAGCTCTTTTCGCTTCTTTAGTTCTTCTTTAATTTTAAATGTCTCAATGATGGGAAACATCATTTCATCATTTTTATAAAGCTTCTTGGCAATAACATTAAAATCAATGTCATTAATAAGGTCTTGAACTTCTTTAGTTGTATTGATTAGATTTTCTTTTGTTTGAGAATCGAATCTTGGAGCAGTAAAATTCCTAAAGTTAATGATATAACATGTTTTATTTTTAATATCAAGAGGTTTGATTTCTTTATATTTCTTACCAATAATATCTCTTAAAGCATATGTTATTTTGTTTACAATAAGATCTACATGGTTGCCGCCGCGCTTTGTATTAAGGCCATTAACAAATGATACTTGCTCATATTCACCAGGATAAACTGATATATCAATATTATCATATGTGAATGTTTCAAAATTAGTTGAGTAAAGTTCACAATACTTTTTAAAATTGTTATTAAGCTTTTTTCCATTGATATAAAATGAAATTTCCGGAAAACAAATAGAATAATCTGTAATTGTTTTGATGAGATAATTTTTATGAATCTCATCAATTTCTGTCATAGAAAATCTATGAAAATCTGGCCAATATTGAACAAAAGTGCCATTTCCTTCTTTATTTTTGATGTCATACTTAATATCAGAACCGTTATCTCTGCAAGTAAGTTTGGTTATCTTTCCACTATTAATAGTTTCAACATAGAACTTAGTACTAAAAATTTGGGTTAAACTTGCACCCACACCATTCTGGCCAATAGAAGTAGAATCATCTGAAAAATTGCTTCCTGTTTTAAGATTAGTAAAAACAGCAACAGAAGCAGGAACATCAAGTCCTTCAACCATTTTTGATGAAATGCCTCTTCCATTGTCCCTAACTGAAATATTATCTTTAGCAATATCAATTTTTATAATATTAGCAAATTGACCCTTAGTCTTAAGATTTTCATCCAAAGAATTTGAAACAATTTCCTTAAAGGCTGTAATAAAGCCAGGAACATATTCAAATTCCTTCTTAACAAAGGAATCTTTCTCAAGAATGTATTCTTCAACAATATTCTTTTTTGTTGACCCCAGATACATTGCAGGTCTTGTGAGCACATGTTCAATATCGCTTAAAGCAATAATCTTCTCTTCTTTCATCTTAACCTCATTAAATTTAAAAGGTAGCAATCAATTAAAATTCTAATCAAAAGCTACCTTGTTGTAAACATTTATTTATTGTTTATTTAATCAATTTCCAAAATTTCAAAGGTTGAATTATGAATTCCATAAATGTCTATATAGTCTTTACCTTTTTCAACTGCAATAGTTTCTTTTAAAATCTTAGTGAGTGTGAAACAATTTTCTTCAAACTTGTCTCCAGTAAAAATTTCTAAAGCTTCAGTTATTTGAACCATATCATCATAATGAGATTGATTCATATCCTTAGTTAGAAATGTGTTAATAAACAATCTATCTTTTGAATATGTAGCAATCATTTTAAAGGTTTTGAAAACTACGGCATAAACGCCGTACTTCTTATTATCCTTTCTAAGAACATTGATGAATTTCTTCAAATAGTCATATACATCCTTCTTAGACATATTGATTCTCTTAAGTCTAGAATCCATACTATGTTCTTCACCAGCTTTACCAGTATTCCAAAAAATCTTGACATTTTTATAAGGGAACTTGAACATTGGTTCATGCCCCTCATTTAGAAAGTTTAAAAAATTCATAATTCACTCCAGAAGGTTATTTAATGAATTTTTTATTTATTCATTATCTACAGACTTGTAAACAATTATTTTACAAGAGGGAAGTGCCGTTCGTATACATGAAGTATATAAATATTATAAATTAAGGAGTAAATAATGTATCTTAAAAAACTATCTCAATATTGCGACACAAAATCAAAATATTTTTTATGATATTCAAATCTTATTAATAAGAATTATCATACAAATGATTTTGTAAATTCTATAAGAAAGCAAAAATTAAAATTAAATGACAATATTATATATGAAGCTCATCATATTTTGCCGGGGTGTATATGCACACAAGAAGAAAACAAAGATATAAGAAATATTGTTTTTCTTACTCTACGAGAACATTATATTGCACATATGATATTAAGAAAGGCTATTATATATAAACCTTTACAAGAAAAAATGAATAATGCTTTTTATTTTATGTCAAATAAATTAAAATTTACTAGCTCAATCATTTATAAAAAATCAAAAATATCAGCAATAGCTAAAAATAAAAAAATACTTAAAGGCAAACCATCAGTTTTAAAAAACAAAACATATGAAGAAGTTTTTGGAGAAGAAATAGCAAAAAAACTTAAAAAAGAAAAATCAATTTTTTTTAAAAATAGAAAATTTTCGGAAATTACTTTACAAAAAATGAAAGATAATCACGCGGATTTTTCTGGGGCCAAAAATCCGCGCGCATTAAAAGGTAGTCTTATTGATAACAATGAAAAAGAAATATTTGAATTTAAAACACTTATTGAATTATCAGAATATTGCAAATCAATTGGTTTGCCTTTTAGAGGGTTAAAATCTAATAAATGAATTTATACCCCAAACATTACTGCTAGAAATAAACAATTTAAAAAATTCTTAGGATTTAGTGTAATTTTTGTCGATTAAATAAAAATGTCTTGAATATACATGAAGTGAACCAACTTGATGGATGAGATTTCCGATTGTAAGATCTGGATAATCAAACTTTAAATCTTCAACAAGTTTATTTTGTACATGTCTTGCCCAATACAAATCGTTCTTTACACCAAAAATCGAATCTGCAGATCGCTGAGATAATACATATACAAGCTTATCATTCCTAATAAGTACCTGGACACAATTGGTGCACATGAAATCGCTCATACCATTTTGATTGTATTCCCATTGCATTGACGGTCTATTATAAATCATCATTGCTCTTCGTGAATCTTTATCTCTGCGCAGTGTTCTTATACAGTTCTTATATTGTTCGCCATTTTCTTTAGAATAAATTACCCAACCATAATTAGAATTAATATAACCATCTTTATCACATACTTGTCGCCAAATCTGTGGTGTCTTGGGCAAATCATATACATTTAAGGATTGTGATTCATACCACTCTACTTCACGAGCAGCATACTCCATACTAAGAGTACCAAAGATAACTTCTTCATCTGCAATATATGATTCACCAACTAATTCAATTGTCTTTACACCGGTCTTATCAATAACAAATTCTTCATTCTTAAGCTTTTCAATAAAAGCATTTCTAATATCTTGCATTCGTTTCATATTTAACCTCTAAGTCCTTTTATAATAATATTTAAAGCTTCTATATAAGTAGTGCTTAGAACATCATTATAACAATCTAATTTTTCTTCGATATCATTAAGAATTTTCTTTGCTTTTTCCTCAATATCATCTTCTTTTAAGAAACAAAGAATTTCGTCAAGAATCTTTTCTGGAGCCTTACTATTAACATCAATAGTAAGTTTATTTTTTATACTAGTCATAAACATAGCTTCTTCAAATTTCGATCTTTCAAAAATCTTATCTTCTTTTTTGGTAGAAAGTGATAGCCCGTCGTCTCTACTTAAAACATTATCAATATTAGAATCTTTAAGAAAAATTACATATACATTATTCCAGAATTCATGAATTCTAAATTTTTCTTCAAGTTTCCAAATATAAGAAGGATCATATCCCCGATATCTAGAATATACGTTTTCCCCAAGATGAGATCTATCACAAATAACATTAATATTCTTGTCATAAAAATATTCAAAAGTTTCAAACATTTCAGTATAGAGCTTTTGAGATAACTTTTGGGCTTCATTCTTATCTAGACTCTTAACACCAGAATAGTGAAGAACATGAGCAGTCTGATTCTGTTTACTCCAAAAGTTAAAAAGAGCTTTAACATTGGTAGTTTTGAAACAGTTGTCAAGACCTTCGAACAATACAATTTTAGACATTAAAAACTCCTATGGGATGTATAATTTTCATCATACATCCCTTTAGATTAGTTGTAAACTATTTAGATTCCAGTTGATCCAAATCCACCAGATCCTCGATCAGTTTCATTCTTTTCATATTCACTTGGTTCAATTTCTTCAGGCATAGAACAATCAATTGGAATAAGAACAAATTGAGTAATCTTTTGCCCAAACTTAATAATCTGTTCAACTTTAGATACATTAACTAGATTGAGATGGATCTCGCCACGATAACTTTGGTCAATGACTTTAGCTAATAGAGTAAGGCCGCACTTAGAGGCAATTCCAGATTTATCAAAAGCAATAAGAGCATGATTATCTGGAAACAGTGTTTTTACTCCAGCAGGAATAAGAATCCTTGATAGAGAAGGAAGAAAAATTCCATCCTTAGTAATATAGATGCCTGGATTCTTTTCCTTTAGTTCGGCCATAAATTCTTTAGATCATTCAGGGATGAAAAAATCAATGCCAGCATCCGTCTGGTTTGCCCTACAGGGACTTTTAACATTTCTCACCTTACAAAATTTAAACATCTTTACTCCTTATAAACCATATTATTCATTTATTTAAATTCAAAGTATTTTTGTGGGCTCAACAAAAGTGAATTTAACTCAACATCTCCATGAACGTGCTTATATGTCATTGCAGAATTAAAATCTTCAAGAGCTCTTTCCTGATCTTGATTACTATTCAATGATTCGTAATTAGTCTCAGCAACTAATCTGCGGCTTGCACCTTCTCTGCTGAACCTCATAATTGTTTTAGATTCCATATCTTTTAAAAAATCTTGTTTTTGGTCCGGCCCAAACAACACCATCTACTCTTCCACAAATTCGTGGTTCATGACAATATCCACCCCGATAAATACATTCAGGAACTAAGAACTTTGGAAGTTCATCATCCACCAATACAATAGCATCTACAATTAGGTTGAATACTTCTCTGGTTTCATCTGAGGCTTTGTAGCATAAACGCTTTTTAGCCATATTAATAAGTGTTTGCGCGTTTAGAATCATCGTATGATTTACAGGGGTATTGCGATTTGCAACTTCTGTTGCTCCACGATCTTGTCTCATTGTCTGAACAAAGTGTTCTACACCAATCTTATGTCTAACAAAGTGAACCGACACAAAACTTGGAATGCCTTCCATTTTAATAACAAAAATCTGTGATCGAATCGGAGAGTGTTCACAATTATAAATTCCTGCAAGAGACATTTTAGATTCTACAGGATTGTTCATTGTCGATTCGCAAGTCGTTCGAAGAAGATCTTCATTAGACATTTTTAAACATGTTACTTTCAATTTTAATCCTCCAACGCTTTCATAATCTTATGATAATTATTTTGTAATGTTTCAAGATATTTTTTATAGCCAATATTAGTAATAGTTACAGATTCTTCTAATGTTTTAACAATTTCCATTGCCATAAGTGAATCCAATTTGTCAGAAAGATTTTTAGCATCTGAGGGAGATGTTAAATCTCCCTCAATGGCTACTGTAACCTTTACAGGAGCAAATGGAACTGTTGGAATTCCAATTGATCTTTCAAGCTTTACATTCATGATTAATCCTTTTTTACTGGCTTACGCACATACGACTTAAATGGATTGTCTGTATGCTCAAGGCCAACAATGTTAACTTCTTCTTTCATATCTTTTTCAAGAAAAATTTTCTTGCAATCAATACACTGATAAGTGGTAGGATTGTTAGACTCAACTGCACGAAATTCCTTAAAGTTAAAACACTTACATGTATTCATTGATAAACTCCTCATAGGTTGTAATTTTAATTCCAGACTTCTTTGCTTTTTTCATTTTAGAAGAACTCGATTCCAAATCATCACAAATAAGAATCTCTGTTGATGATGAAAACTCAATAATTTCAAATCCTTTCTTGATAAACATTTCTTCAAGAACTTTTCTTGGATGTGGACCTTTGCCGGTAACAGTAACCTTTACGAAATCTTTGCTTTCCTCACTTAGAGATTCTTTCTCATTAAATGTTAATCCAAACTCTTTTAATAAAATATAAAGGTCTCTTACACGATCAAGGTTTTCCTTAACTGATGTAAGAATAGATATACCAAACCCGTCAGTATTTGTAAACAATTTTTCATCAAGATTAAAAATTTTCTCAAATTTTTCTTTAGATGTTAATGATTTATCAAGACTATTAATAAACTTAACAGAATTCCTCTTTCCCATGTTTGGAATGGCACAAGCAGCAAGAAGAATTTCTGGTTCAACATTTGTAATAGCCTTTTTAATTTCAAAAACAATTTGAGAAGCTTTCTTTTCGCCAAAACCATCCATACTAGCAATTGTATGTTCATTCAATAAGAAAATCTCATGAAGTGACGTTACCATAAGATTTCTAAAAGTTTGTGCAGAAATGTTCTCAGCGCCAAGAGTTTTGAAGAAATATTCACTGAACCCAATAAACTGCTCAGGGCATCCAAATGAATTTTTACAAATTAGATCAACACCTTCTTTAACAAGTTGTTCACCACAAGATGGGCAATCAATAACCCATGAAGGACCATTAGCTGGTTTATCTACTGAAAGAATATAGGGAATTATGTCACCTGATTTAACAATTTTAACTTTAGCTCCTGAACCTACTTTATTATTAAAAACATAATCGAAGTTGTGGCATGTTGCCTTTGAAACATTACTTCCATCAATGGGGATAGGTTCTTTGAAAATGGCAAGAGGAACAACACGCCCAGTTCTTGATACATTCCATTCAATATAATCAATCTCTGCTTCTACACCTTCAGCATTAACCTTGAACGCTACTTTCTTTTCTGGCCGTTCTACATTTTCTCGTTTATAGTCAATGGGAGCAATTACAAGACCATCAAGATCATATCCATAATCTTGTTTCATTTCCATTAAAATAGTCTTAAGTTCATCAACACCGAATTCCGATCCCATTTGATAATCAACCGGCGTTAATCCCATATCTGCAATATCTGAAAAATCTTCTGTCAAAAGTTTATTGGGTGAATTGATATACTCATGAAAGAAAACCCTAATATATTCACAATTTTCAACACCATCTCGATTAAGAATCCCTGATACACCATTACGAGCATTTGCAAACCCAAGAGAAGATGCAACACTTCTTGTCAAAAGTGCTTCGCCCCTAAGTTCAACAAGTTCCTTTTTAGAAATCTTTTTAGGAAGAAAATGCTTTGCCTTATGGGTTAAATCAAATCCCTCTAATCCATCTCCACGAGAAGTTGCAAGACTAAGTTCTCCATTTTCATATGATACAAAAAGGGCGGCCCCATCAAGCTTGGGCATAATAACATAAAGTTGATCTTTTGGAAATTTAGAAAGAAAAGAATTAATATTGTCTGGCTTGAATTTCTTCAATGATCCAAGAACATATTTGTGCTTCACTTTTTGTGATTTTTCAACCATGGCCCCAACCATATTAAAATAAGGATTGTTAGGGAATTTCTTTTGTGCAAATTCCTTAAGTTCATCATATACATCATCATCCATTATGGTTTGACCAGACGATGAATTATAATATGCCTTATCTGCTTCTGTTAGAAGTTGAATCAGAGATTTTTCTGACATAGCTTCTACTTCAAATTTTTTATTCTCTAAATCTTCTTTTGTATACACTTATTCATCCTCTTTAAAAATTTTACCCATGACATATAAGTCGTATTGTTCTTTATTATACACCTTTCGAAAATCATTGTAAACTGTTATAATCTGAGTTTTGGGATCAGTAAGAAAACTATAAAGCAAATGTTCTGCTTCTTTAGCGTTTTTAAACTCAATCTTAGATGCTAAAATTTGTTCTTCGTAATTTCTTACTAATGTTTTCCATCCTTTTATAAGGTCGATCATTTTTTTATCATACAATTTATAAGCTGTAGTTTTAATGTACACAATCTTTTTTGTATACATAGGAACATAATAATATAATTCTTTTTGTTGATTATCATTTATCAAAAGATACTCATCAATCAATGTATAGTCAAATGGTTTAACTCGTACTCCCCTTTCATTTACATATCTAATATATTCATCAACTGTAAATATTACATGGCTTCCAGGTTCTTTCCTATACCTATCCACAATATATCTTTTCATTGGCATATTTTGTACAACAAAGGCAACACTATAGCCCTCATTTAAAAGCGATGATGCTTTCCTTACTAATGATTGTGTTTTACCTGATTGTCTTGGTAAAATTTCTAAATTACATTTCTCCATAAAAATTCCCCCATTGTTTGTTTATTTGCCTTTGAATTGCTTCCAGAATAGAAATTGTATTATTTAAAACAACATGGTCGCTTGGTCTTAGCGTTCCTTCTATTGCTCTTTCTATTGCTTCAATATTTCCTTCACATGAATATGGTCTGGGGTCTGTTTTATTAGGACCGTATAAGATTTCTATCGTTACTTTCATTTTTATTCTCTTCAATAGAATTTTTAATTTGTTTTTCTTTCCATCTAACCCCATTAAAAAATCCATCTATAAAGGTACTTCTGTCTGCATCAGGTTCAAAATCATCACAATAAATATCATATGAATAGTGGGCAGATTTTTGGATGTTTGATGTATTTTCCACATCAACATGTTTTGTCTTCTTTTTCAAAGATTTAATTTGATCTTCAAGATCTTCAATTTTACATGCCATAGCATATACAAACTTATCTCCACAAAGATCTTTCCAAGGTTCACCATATCTTAGAACGTATTGCCTACCATTATCCATGACATAGGTGTACTTGTCGTCATCAAGATTAATTTTCATCATAGCATTTAATCCTTCATATCTTTCAAAATTTTAGAGATATCAATATTCATCTTAGTAAGAAGTTCCTTCATATGATAGTTTTCTTTTGCCAACTTATACATTGTTCCAGGCAAAACATCCCAATCTAATTCTCTTGTATTTTTTGGAAAGAATGGTTCAATATTTCTAACGATGGATGCATACAAAGCATTTCCAGGAACATAAGCATTTTTTACTTCTGTTTTGTAATAGTCAACATCTTCTTCAAGAGTTTTGATTTGTTCTCTTAGTAAGCTCATAACTTCATCTGCTTCTCTTCTTTTATAAACCCCGTTTCCATTATCAAGATAGTACGCAGTAGGATATACAAACACATTTCCCATTTTTATTTCCCCTCTAGTTTCCAACAATTTTCATACCCAGTTTCAACCAACTCACGACACCGTATAGAAGATATAATACCTTCTCTGTTAGAAAAGTAAACCATGTTCAATCCAAGAAACTTAAGAAAGCTTTGACACATTGGGCAAGGATAAGCAAGAGAAAAGTTTCCAGACTTGTTAATTCTTACAACAAGGATATTTGCGCCCTTTGCCTTAGACCAATCTTTTAAAGAAAGAATGGCTGCTTGTTCAGCATGGATTGTATTATCAAAATTCTTATACTTAGGGTGAATTCTTCCATTACCTCTAATCTCATTGCAACCAGAAGACAAAATACGGCTACCCTTAAAGATAACTGCCCCCATCTTATATGGATCATAAGTTGAAGAGTTTGCTTCTTCTATTGCTCTTTCTATTATTCCTAAATGCATATTTTTCTCATTGTCATCACTAAAATCACAAACATATTCTTTTTTGAAGAAATCATATTTGTGATTCTTAAAATATTCTAAGGTTATAAAATCACAAACATATTTTCAATCAGTTTCATGTTTCATACAACTTCCCATTTACCCTTTTTGCCCAGATAAAATTTCAAAGAAAAGATTAACTACCTTACATTCAAGATCATATTTGGTTCCAAGATTTTCAATAACAAAATCATACTTGAAATTTTTAACATTTCTATCTGCGTCATTACTGAATGACTTTACATTAGTCCTTTCAACGAGGATTGTAAACACTTTTGTTTTGGATTGTGAAAGAATATCCTTAAAAAGTTGAATTTCTTTAGGTTCACGAATATGAAAGAATCCAAGATATGGACCCTCAAATGTTGAAATTTGAGAAATCATATAATTTATTGAATGATCATAATGCTTACTTGCCAACATTTTTAATTGGTGAAGAAATTCTCTGTCAGAATCATTTTTTGCACCTGTCCAACCCAAAATTTTGGCAGCTTCCCTAACCTTATCAATAGATGAAACATTATAAACATTATAATGTTTCAAAAAATTATTATATACCAAATCAACAACAGTATCCTTTCCAGAAGTCCCAGAACCATTGATTATAAAAATAAAATTTTCCATTAGCTAACCCTTGTTTTCATTTCTTTATTGATTGCCCATAGCATCGAATCAATCTTTTTCCGTTCTCTTTCGTAGTGATGCCCCCAAAAATCAAGCATGTCAAGAACAGACACATTCATTGATTCCTCTTCAATAATTTCTTGCAATATTCCCATATCATAATATGCAGATCTTGAACATGGTCTATTTTGATCGACATTATAATGTTTATTAATTGTAACAAAACCTTTCCCGTCACCATCAACATCAACAATCATTTCAATTAAAACTTTGCTCATACACACTCCTTACATATTTTTGACATTTTTAATAGATTTCAAAAGAATTCGTTTTTCTACGCCATAAAAATTAATAAAGGCACATCTCTCATTAGTCTTAATGAGATCATAATAAAATCCTCTATAATTAACTTGCTTAGAACCAAAGTATTTATGATTTTGCATAAGATTTAATCTTTTAAATCCATCAAGAAAATTTTCTTTTGTACTTGATGTTTTAACTCTGATATCTTTTACCTTTGTTTTCCAAAAATTAACTTCGAAATAATCAAGATCATTATTTCGAGTTCGGAAAATTTCAAACTTTCCAGAGAGATTTTCCAAAGAACTTTTAATTGTAAAAATTCCGTTTTTATCAGTATTTAGATTTTTTTACAAACCAAGCTTCATGAGTTCCTTTACTATCAGTAAATCGAACTTTCATTCCAGGTTTAAACTGTCTGCGATGAAAAATAAAATTAAAAGTAATCCAATCAATACTAGATTTAGATTTTGTCGAATCAGATTTATCGGAAGATCCCTTGATTAATCCCCATTGAATGGCTAATCTCATGAGTTCAGAAGGATTATTTTTATTTGACATGATTTGACTAATCTTGACACCAGGATCCTTGACAGTAGGATTCAGATCAGGATGAACCAATCTAATCAATTCCTTATAATTCATTTTAAACTCACTTGTTAATTGTTGATTTGATGAATTTAGATTAACAAAAAACAGAAACATTGTACACAATTATTTTTCATTGTTTACCCAATCAATAATACCCATTAATCTATACCCTCCGTACTAAGTTAATATATTAACTATCATATTCCTCCGGAGTTGTAAACAAAGAAAATGAAAATAAGTAAAATTTTTGTTGTCTTATGAAACAAGTCCTAGAAATTCAAGATTCTGGCACTTCCGGATACTGCCAATAATATCAATAACTTAGGGACTTTGAGTTTTCTTAGTTTTCCTAATGAATCTAAATACTTAGAAGAAATCCTCAAAAAACATATGAATCTGGTGTATAATTATATTGATTTTTTGTAGGATTCATAAATGTTAATTATTATAATAACATAACTTTCTTTGTTTACAAGCTAAATTTTCTAAGTTAAATAGTAATAATGAATTTGAATATCAACGGAGGAGATCCCTATTAATGTCAGTTTTATCGCCAGAATATTTAGAAAAGGTAATTTTAAAATCATTTACTGAAGATAAGCATTTTTGCACTCTACTCTCAACTGAAGGAGAAGAACGATATTTTGAAAATGTCGAAGCATCTGAAATTTTTACTATTGTAAAAGAATACTATCATAAGTACATAGATCTTCCAACAAAAGATGTCATTATTAATTCTTCCAAAAAGTCTAAAGAAGTTGCTAAGTATTTGGAAGACATTGCTAGTGTTGAAACTTCAAATGATATGTTTCTATATGAGCAAACCGAAAAATGGCTTAAAGAGTCAGCGTTCAAATACGCCATTATGGACAGTGTTGATCTTGTTAAGAAAAAAGATGATATTACAAAGGCCCGAGAATATATTGAACAGGCTTTAACCAAAACATTAAAAAAGCAAATTGGTTTGGACTATTGAGGAGATTTATCTGAAAGATTAAAAAGGATGTTTTCTGCAGAAAATCAGAGAATTCCAACATATTATCCTCAACTAGATGAATTTATGAATGGTGGGCTGCCGCCATATACTCTTTCTGTTATATGTGCTGCTATGCATTCAGGTAAGAGCAATTTGATGGTGAATATGGCTACTAGACAGATGATGCATGGTCATAGTGTCATGTATCTTAGTTTGGAAATGGCTGAAGATGAACTTGCAAAACGCGTAGATGCTCAATTAACTAAGTTAGATATCAATAGAATTTACGATACAAAAAAGAAAGAATTTCTTACTAATTTAAAGAATGTTAAAACAGGGCAAGAAGGAAGATTGTTGTTTAAACAATTTCCTACTGGAACAGCAAGTGTTAATGATTTTAGAAGTTATTTGTATGAACTTCAAATGCGTAATATTAACATTGATTGCATTTATGTAGATTATCTTAATATTATGAAGCCAACTTCCTCTAGTGGCGATGGCAATCTTTATACAGATGTAAAGAAAATAGGAGAAGAACTTAGAGCGTTAACATATATATTTAAATGTCCTTGCGTTACAGCTACCCAAACTACCCGTTGTTTAGAAATTGGTTCCTCTGTCACTATATTATCTGACGGCATTGAAAAGGATATAGAAATAAAGAATATTAATTATGGGGATGCTATAAAAACAGATTGTGGATTTAATGTAGTAACACAGGTTTTTCCAATAGAAAAACAAAAAACGTTTAAGGTAATATTAAAAGATGGAAACTCAATATCATGCAGCAACAAACATCTTTTTCCTGCCTATGATAAATATGGTAATTTCATAGATAATATGAATATGTATGAAATCAAAAGCAGAGGATTATTTTTAATGACTGAGTAGCCGTTACACATTCTTTTGAAAATTTATGTAGGTATTCCGGGTTCAAAAGAATTTTATTTAAAAGAAGAATCTTTTAGATATTTCTATGATTTCACCATTCCAAGATTAAAAATTTGTATAGAATATAATGGTGAACATGTTCATCCAAACCCAGAATGATTAGAAGAAGATATTGAAAGATGAAATAAATGACGACATTTTTATTCACATAGCTCTTCTGATGTTATATATAAAAAAGATAAAAATAAAATTGATGAAATTATTAACTGCGGCTATAAAACACTAATAATATGATTTGAGACTAATATAGACAAAAATATTTATCTATGTAAAAAATTTATATTAGATAATCTAAACAAATAAAAAGGAGACTTTATTAATGGGTAAATTTGTGCAGATTTCAGAAATTGAAGATATAGGTGAATGTGAAACTATAGATATAACAACATCTGGAAATAATTTGTTTTTTGCAAATGGAATTTTAACACACAATTCCGGGATAACATCACAGATAGGTGAAATTACTTTTGCAATGTTATCGGAGTCTATTGGAACTGCTGCAACCGCAGATTTCATTATGGTTCTTGGTAATGATAGTGATTCACTTGTATATCAAAATGAAATTTTTTATAAAATACTTAAGAACAGACTTGGCGGCAGAGTAGGAGAAATTTCCAAATTTTATCAAGATGATAAGTCTTTAAAAATGTATGATTCTGTTGAATTAGATAATTGGATTTCAGATGCATCTATTTCTGGTGCATGTGTAAATATGGCAAATTAAAAATAAATAAAATAAAGGAGAATATATTATGACAGAAGAACAAACTATCCCACTAACAGGCACAAAGGTTCCAGTAAACTTTGTATATGAAAATGAAGAAGGCAATGAAGAAGAATTTTCTATTGAATTAGATTCACAAGTTTTTTATATTCTTTGCCAAGAAGCAATGAAACGTGGTGTTCGTGTTGAAGAGTTTATTTTAGATTCTTTAATGGAATCTATGGAGGAATTTGATGGAGAGCGTAGTTAATATAAAGGATGTTATTCTTACTTGAATTTCTAAGAATAAAAGATATGCTACCAACAATTTAAAGCAGCATAAAGATATTTTTGATATTTTATTTTATTTGCTTTTGGAAGAATTTATCAATAATGCATCTGAAGAGCAATTAGAATTAATGATTGACTCTGTGTGTGTAAAATATCAAAAAGATGCTATTTGTGAATCAACGATTGAGCAATTTAAAGAGATTATTATGAGAAATAAAAAGCCAGTGACGGAAATTGTTTAGTGATAATTATATTACAATTTATTTCTATGTTTCTTATGATGTTAACATTACAGGGATCCTATAATATAATGTTTCTAGGTATTGGTAAAGAACATTTAAATACTATTGGATTGTTTTTTATTACTGCTGTTTGTCTTTTCGCTTTAAGTTTATAAATTGTACCAGGAGAATATATGGGAAAAAATGAGAATATTTTGGTTTCTTTCACATTCGAAGAACAAGAACAACATTTTAAAATTAAAAAGAATAAGTTAAATATTGGTGAAGAAATAGTAAAGTTTATATGTTATTTAGAAGATTATAAAATGTTGGAATATTTTACAAAATTAGTGCGTAATAAACAATTAAACTTTAAAGAGGCATTTTGTATAACCAATTTAAAAAAAGATACTTTAGTTGAAGAGATTTTTAATAGGGGCGAAGAAAATTTTGTTTGCGAATATGTTTTAGATTTTGACTGTGAATATCTATGTCATATAAAAACATCTTTATTGGGGTTTAGAAACTATACTGCTTATCCATTTGAACAATTGGCAGAGTATCCATATTCAGAAAAATTTCAGGAGTAATTTGTTATGTCTACTATTATGTTCGATTTTGAAAATTTGGCTTTAAGATGTTTTTATGGAAATTCTGATGTTGAACCAGAATCTGAATGCCCAAATTATGATTATTGGGAATATATTACTTTCAACTCTATCTATAGAATGCTTTTCAAAGAGAGAATTCATGAAGTTGTTTTGGCTTTGGATTCCAATTCTTGGCGAAAAATTGTTTACCCTCATTACAAAGCACATCGAAAAAAGAAAAAAGAAGAGTCTAAAGTTAATTGGAATTTATATGCAGAAAAGAAACAAGCCTTTTTAAACAAGGTTCAAGAATATCTCCCCTTTAAGGTTATTTCTGTTAATAGAGCAGAAGCAGATGACATCTTAGGAACTCTTATAAATCATAAGAAAACAGAAAATGCCATTATTGTTTCAATGGATGCCGATTATCTTCAACTTTCCGATAAATGTAGGATATATAGTCCTATCAAAAAAGAATATGTAAAAGTTTCTAATGTTGAAAAATTTCTTCTTTATACCTCTTTATGTGGTCAAAAGAAAGATAATATTTTTAATGTAAAAACTCCTTGGGATTGGCCTGAAGAGCGCAAAAAACCACCTTTTGGTGAAAAGGGAATTGATAAACTTATTTTAAATGATGAATTAGATAAGTTTCTTGATACTCCGATTGAATATGAATTTAAGGATGAAGAAGAAAAGGTGATTTATGCTTCAAAAGTACTTCCAAGAGAAATGTATAACATAAATAGAAAGTTAATTGATTTTACTTTTACACCCAAAGTAATGGCAGATAAGACTATTGATACATATGAAAATTATAATATGAATTCTAGTCCTGATAAGTTATATGAATTTTTCAGAATTCAAAATTGGAAAGAAGCTTTAGAAAATTTTACTCAAGTAGAATCTAAACTTTTAGAGTTGTACTAATATGGAAATTTCTCTTGCTATTGTAGGTTCCAGAACATTTAATAACTATAAAATGTTATGTGGCCTCATTAAAATTCTTGAAAGGAAATATACAATAAAGAAAATTGTTTCTGGTGGAGCACAAGGAGCAGATTCTTTAGGTGAAAGATATGGCAAAGAAAATAACATTGAAACACTCATTTTTCCAGCAGATTGGGATAAACACGGTAAGGCGGCAGGATTCATAAGGAATAAAACTATTGTTGATAATAGTGATGTGGTTCTTGCTCTTTGGGATGGTAAGTCAAAAGGTACACAACACACTATTAACATTGCAAAGGACAAGAATAAAAAGGTTTACATTAAGGAGTTTTAGATGTATATTGTTGTAGATTATAAGACAAACAACAGAGTCAAAGAAAGTTTCTCAACTTTTATGGAAGCTTTTAAAGTATATAATGAAATTAATAACCCAACTTATAAAATTGAATTTTGAGATTTTGAAGATAAAACATGTAAGCTTGTGTGAACAAATTCATATGAAGAATATCTAATTTAAGGGGATTTTATGAACAGATTGCTTTGTAAAGATTGCGTCAATTTTCTTATGCATAAAAAGAATTTATGTCATTGCGATTATGAACATTGGACTGATGTGCCATATAAGGATGCTATACTTTTTTGTGCAGAGATGTTTGAATGTTCTAATCATGAAGTTCTCTATATTAACAATAAAAAGGTAAAACTAGAAGTTCACGAATAATAATGTTAGATTTACAATTTGTTTATATTTTCATATTAGAAAATTATCCTAATGTAAGTGTGTCTCGAAATGGGACACACTTCAATTTTAGGTGTCCTTTTTGTGGTGATTCAGAAAAATCGTCAAGAAAAAAGCGTTTTCATGTTCAATATGTTTCTGATGAAACTATTTTTTTCAACTGTTTCAACTGTCCTGCTTCTGGAAATTTTTATGATTTGTTCGCTTTTAATCAAGGAATTTCTTCTGAAGAAGCATATAAAAAACTTAGAAAATTTAATGAGGAAGGAATCAAGAAAAGCCTTACTTCTAAAAATGAATTTCATAAAAAAGAAATAGATTATTCCAAATATGAAAATTTTAATAATTTTTTAAAGAAGGATTGCTTGTCTATAGATTCTATTCCTTCTTCATATTATCAGACTCAGCTTTTAGAATATTTGAAAATGTTTAAAGAGTCTAGAAAAATTTCTTCTGATCTTTTTGTATGTCATTCTGGAACTTTTAATAAAAGAATAATCATACCAATTTTTGAAAATGATATATGTATATTCTTTCAGGGAAGAAGAATTTTAGAATCTCAATACCCAAAATATTTAAACCCAACCGTAGAAAAAGAAAACATTATTCTTAATAAGGGAAATTTTGATAAGGAAAAGTTCATTATTATTACTGAAGGTATTTTAGACGCTGATTCTATTGGAAAACAAGGAACAACGTGTCTTGGTGCAAATATTAGTGAATCTTTCCTTACTGAACTATTTAAACACACAAACTGTGGTGTAATTCTTGCGTTAGATAATGATAAAACAGGGCAAGAACAGCTTTATAATATTTTTAAAAGAAGCGAATATAATAAAAAACTAAAATACTTTACTCTTAATAAAGAAAAAGATTTAAATGAGTTCAAAATCAATAATCCTCTTATAGATATCTATAAATACGTTATAGATAATGCTTTAAGTTATCTAGAAGCATATACACAATTAAGCATAAGGGGAAATTTTTAATGATAATTTCTAAATATAAAGAAGATTATATAGAGGTAGATGAGCACTGACTTCGAATTAATGAGGATGTAATTCAGAAAAAAATTCATCTTGTAAAATTAGATTTTAAATATCCAACAGAAGAAAAATTAGATCAGTTACTATATATATTACCCAAAACAAATAGATTTATTATAGAAAACAATGTTCGTTTTTACAATGACTATTTCAAGAAAACAAAGAAAAAATTCTATGTAGAAAATTCATTTAAAGATCAAAAAAGGTTTATTTCCTTTTTAAGAAAGAATAATAAAATCCTTTTAGATTTTACTAAAATAGATTCATTAAGTTTAAAACATATTTTGTTAGAATTAAATTGAGAAGATCTATTAAATAATATTGAAATCTTAAAAATATCTTTTGTTGATTTTGAGCTATATAGATCTCGATTTTCTCAATGAGATGGCAATATTATTATAATGGAATAAACATGGAAAAAATAGCCTTTGGACCATATTTAGGAGATTTTAGATGTGAAGTCTTTTATTTTTTACCTTATATTAGATGAGTTAAAGATGTTTTGTCGCCCAAAGAAATTTATATCTCTTCTCATTTTAATAGAAAATTTTTATATCATGGGTTAGCAACAGAATTTTTTCCAATAAATCCTATGATAAGCGCAGATGAAATTTCTCAAAAGAATCATTTTAACAAAAATATATATAAAACTCACTATAATGTATTAGAAAAAGATTTTAAATCTAATTTTGACGAAGACAATATACAATTTTATAATTTTGAATATAATAAGTATAAAATGCCGTGTTCTATGTTTCAACTTAAATTTGATAGGCTGAATTTTGATATCAGATATAGAATGGAGGATAAGATTTTATTTATTCCGGATAGAAATGAAAAAGAATCTTATCTGGGTGGTGTATTATCTTATTTGACAACTATTTTGGGTAATAAATTGGTTGTTGCAGGAGATTCCAAAACTCATTTAAATGATAAAAATGTTCTATTAAATAGCATTAATTATCATGATATAGTATATAAAGAGTTAGTAAATTATATATCATCCTGTAAAGCAGTAATTTGCCCTGCTTCTGTTTGAAGCGGTATTGCAAATTTACAAGAAAGACCTATATTATCATGAGGAAATAGAATTTCAGAATATAAAGATGGTAAATACTATTTTAATAATAAAAAAGGAAAATTTTACCCTAAACTTGAACTAAACAATCTTATAAAGTGTATAGATAAATTTTTGGAGGAATTGTAAAACATGTTAAAAATCCATGATGCGTATTGCCTTTGCGGCTATGAAGATGAAATTTTTTGCGAAGATGATAATTTTGGTTTGTGTCCAATTTGTGGAAAACAACTACTAAAGGCCTTTTCTACCTTCAATTTTGAATTGAAGTATAATCCAAAGAAAGATAAAGTAGCATGGGCATCTTCTAATTATGAAGAATCTCAATATTGAAAAGCAGTAAAAGAAGAAAAATTTACTACTGGGAAAACACCTTCTCATCCTGGATCGTGTGATCATCCCGTTACAAGGAAGTAGAAAACTATGAAGAGAAATATTTTATTACTTGGATCTAATGGTTATATAGGATGGGCCCTACTTCAAAGGCTCATTAAGAAGGGTTACAATATTTTTTGTGTTGACAATAGATTTAGAGAAAAAGCTGTTTCGTTAGAAATGGGTTCATGTTCTGCAATTAAAACATTAACAATTTCTCAAAAATATGTGTGGCTAGAAAACTTTAAGAATGTGTCTTGGTATGAATTTGATTATGTTAAAAATGAATCTGGATTGAAACAATTGTTTAAAAAATTTAAATTTGATACAATAATCAATCTTGCTCATCAACCATCCGGTCCATATAGCCAAAAATCTTGTGAAAACTCCAAGTTTACAATCAAAAACAACATTCTTGGGACCAACAATGTTCTCTGGCTAATGAAGCAATATTGTCCAAATGCTCACTATATAACTATTGGATCAACAGGAGAATATAGCCACAATTTAGATATTCCTATTGAAGAGGGATACTTTACTATGGAAGGGGCTACTGATAAGTCCATATTTCCTCGCAGAACCAATTCAATTTATCATGCAAGTAAAATTTCAAGCACATATATAACAGACACTCTTGCAAGAATGTGGAGTCTCAAAACTACAGATATAATGCAAGCTGTTGTTTTTGGTTCATATACGGATGAAATTGATGAAAGCAAACTTTATACGCGTTTAGATACTGATGCTGCTTTTGGAACCGTATGTAATAAGTTTATGGTTCAAGCTATCTTGGGTATGGATTTAACAGTTTATGGTATGGGTGATCATAAGAGAGGATTTATTGCTCTCAATGATTCTATTCAGGCTCTGATGATTGCTATTGAAAATGATTCTGAAAATGATTTTTATGAAGATTTTTCGCCAAGAGTTTGGAATCAACTTTCTTTTTGGATTTCAATGAATGACCTTGCATATACTGTTAAAAGAATAGCTATGAAAGAATTTAACATTAATGTTAATGTTGAACATATAGAAAATCCTAGGCACGAAATTACAGAGGCCCCAAAGCACTATTCATACAAAACAGATATTCTACAATCTTATGGATATGAACCAACAAGAACTTTAGAACAAGAACTTGCTTATACTATGAGAATTCTATATAATAATAAAACATATTTAAAAGGTCTCGAAAATAATTTTAAAAATCATATAAGGTTTAAGTAATGATTTATTGTTTTAACAGTGATAATATTCTAATATCAAAACATGAAACATATGATAATACTGCATTTAATATGTTAAAGTTTTGTTTTAATGATAAGCGAATTTCATCTTTTATTATTACAGAACATAATAATGACATTAAAGATATAGATTTTGTTTATATTTCTATTAAAAAATCTTCTGGGATATTTTTTGATACAGAATATCTTTTTATTAGATCATGCGACTTTGAAAGATTGTATAGATTAAAGTTTTCATCATATAAAGAATTCTTGATTTATATTAAAAAACACCAAGAATTTACTTGAAAGAAAAATGATTTTAAATTAGAAGAAGATAAAAAGTATATAAATTTTTATGGAATAACTAATACACTCGGCATGCCTAATAGGGGCCCTATTATACAAACACAAAATAAAATATATTATTTTAAAAGAGATATATTAGATTTTAAAATTGGTATTCAAAATAAACATGAATACTGTCATTGAAATCATATTTTAAACCCCGATTGCAAACGCATAAATTCATCTAATGTAAGTGTGGGACCGAATATTATGATGTTTGATAATAAAAATGATTGATGAAAACATCTCAATATTGTTACTGATTCTAATTGAATGAAAGAATACTTTATAAATACATTTAAAATAAAAGAATCTCAATTAAGTGTAATACCGATTTATGTTACTGAGGATTTTTACGAAGCAGAAATCAATTCAAACAAAAATATTGTAGGTATTGTTGGATATCCAAGACATGATGATATTAAAAATATGTTGTCTTTAGTGGAGATATGTAAAAGATTTCCAAATATGAAATTTGAATTGCTTTCAAGCAGAAGCAAAAATCAGTTCCCCAATGATATTCAAAACATTAGAAATCTTCAATTTTTTAATGTTCCTCATAAAGATACAATAGAAATTATGAAAAGATGAGGAATGTATATTGGATTAAGTAAAAGGGAACGTGGGCCAGCAGTATTACAAGAACTAAAAGTTTTAGGTATTCCTACAATTTGCCCAAATCATACTGGGTATAAAGAATTTAAACCATTTATTGCGTTAGATATTGCCCCACTTCTTGAACATAAAACAAAAGACTTAGATTTATATTCTGATGCAATAGAATATGTTCATAATAATCATGAACAATGTATAAATAAAACACAAGAAGATAGAATAAAATTTTGAAATGAAGAAAAATCAACAAAAATTGTTTCTAAAAAATGGGAAGACTTTTTTAGAAAATGCTTAGGAGTATAACAATGAAACTAGAAAATAACATTTGACATAATGCTTATTCAAATGATCCAGAAAAATATGAATTTTTTAAATCTCAATTGCAGAAACTTAAAGAATCTAGAGAATGGATTTTAGAAACTCTTTTATCTTTAAAGAAGGTCAAAACTGTTTTAGAAATTGCTACAGGACCTGGACTTGATCTAGAGTATTTACATGATAAATTTGAAGATCTCCCCTTTAAATATACTGGTGTTGATTATACACCCAAATTTATTGAAATACTAACAGATAAATATCCTCAACATACTTTTATAGAAGCTGATGCAATGGATTTGCCATTTGAAGATAATTCATTTGATGTTGTTTATACTAGACACTCTTTAGAACATATGAATGATCCGCATAAAGAGCTCGATGAAATTTTTAGGCTTGCCAAAAAATATGTTATTATTGGTTGGTTTAGATTGGTAGATTCCCCAACTTCCTTACAAATTAAATCAAGCATTAATGGTGAATTCCCTATGAATGATTTGAACAGAGAAGAATTTACAGAAAGAGTTTTGGACTGGGGAACTATTGAAGATACATTTACAATCAAACATAATGAATGCTGACTAGTTAAAAAACATACTAAGAAAGGGAAGAAGAAGTAATGAAACTTGAATCTGTTCTTGTTACTGGGTCTGATGGATATATTGGAGAAAATCTAGTTAGGTTTTTAGAATCTAAAGGTGTTTTTAAAATTTATAAAATTGATAAGAAAAGCGGAGTAAGATTAGAGGATGTTGATGTTATTCTAAGGTGTGATTTGATTGTTCATCTTGCTGCTGAATCTGGAATTCCTAAATGTGAAGAAGATCCTAAAGAAGCTATTCTAAGTAACATCTCAGCATCCTTCAATATTTTAAATTTAGCATATAAGAATAATATCCCTGTTATCCTGGCGTCCTCTCAGGCAGCTAAGAACCCTTCTAGTTCTCTTTATGCTAGTACCAAATATGCTATGGAAATAGAAGCTCTTAGATTAAATGATAAAGGCGCAAATAATAAAATTCTAAGATTCTCTAATGTTTTTGGTGGTTACAAATATATTGAAAAGAAAAATTCTGTTTTAGCTTGTTTCGCAAAGGCGTTTTTAAATGGTGAAGAACTCAAGATTCATGGCTCTGGAAAACAAGAAAGAGATTTTATTCATGTTGATGATTTATGTAAGGTTATCTTTCAAATTGGTTCTCAGATTGATAAGATTAAGGAATCTATTATAGATGTGGGAACTGGTTATCCAATTTCTATTATAAGTATTGTTGATTATCTCAGACTGGATTATGAATATAGTAATGAGCGTGATGGTGGAGAAACGTGTAACTTTGCTGACACTTCATTTTTAGAAAAGTATGGATTTGATGTTCCATCTATAAGTAAGCTCTATGAATTTTTAAATACACTTCAAAAATAGAAAGGGGTATTTGACCCCTTTCTTATAGAAAATCCCGTAATACTCTTTCCCTTTTAACATTATAATCTTCGGCGCTTCTTGTACTTATAGAATCTTTTGATGCATATGCAGTAAAAAATCCTTCACATGATTTCCCTATATATCCTCTCTTCAAACATTTTAAAAGAAAGGCCCAATCTAACAACCTCACATATTGATCATCTGTCACTAATCCAACGTCATTTATTACTTTACTCTTGAACATTGAATTAGATGAAATATAATTTCCTTTCTTAAGTTTTTCTTTATTAAATTCAATAGCAGGAAAAGAGTTATTTATTGCTCCTTTATATTCAAAAGAACAATAGGTATATGCTATATTGTTATTTTTAAAATCTTCTTTTTTTAAAGAATAATGCATCTTTACTAATGTACCATCTTTCCATTCTGTATCATTATCAATTTTGATTACATATGGTGCAAGTAATTTTAATTCTTTTAATGTATTAAATCCTTCGGAAAAATTCCCCATAACATTCATGTTGGATTCAATAGAAATCCAGTTAAATGGAATTTCACAATCTTTCACTGTTCTTAGAGTTTCATTAGAAATTTTATCCCCACACTTCAGTGGAGTAACAATGCTGAAGTGTGGGGATTTTTCAAGTTGAATAAAGTTGATAATTGTATTATTCATCACTACTATAAATTTGATCTGCAATTAGCTGCAAACGTTCATATAGTTCAATTTCATGGGGTTCAATTTCATTAACAGAAAGTAGAGAAAATTTCTTGATTTTGATTTTATCATCGTAATCCACAGTCTTTAGAAGAAGCTTAATAAGTCCATCTTTATCCTCTGCACTAATGTTATCCATAACAGTTTGGTCAAAGATTAGAACAATGTCATATCCATTTTCATGTCTTTCATCGATAGATAAATAAGACATGAAAGGATTCAATGCCTTAACTTCCCCAATGACATATTCGCCATTGGACTTCTTTTTACGATTACGAGCACAAATAAGTCAGTTTAGATTCATTAGATGTGGATATTCCTTGGACAAGATCTCATCAAAAATTTCACAGTTGTACGATTCAAACATTTTTAATTCTCCTTATGAGGTATTTATTTTTATGAATTTATTAAGTATTATTGGAAAGATAATTTTACATATAATCCTCCTACCAGTTAAAATTTTAGTATCTGTTCTTTTTAACTTTTTGTATTTACCTTCAGTTAAATTCGATTCAAATATATATTACACTACTCCTACAGTAGATGTAAACAAAAGAGCCGAAGAAATAAAAAATTCTTTGAACATAAATGCATATATTAATGATGGCGATGGTGCAAAATTTTTGGGTCTTGCATACACATCGTGTAAAGACAAAAGACTTTGAGATGAAGTATCAACTCTTCTGTATGGACTTTCATATATACTTCGGGTTCCTTGGTCAGAAAACTACGATCAAAAAGTTTTTTCTGGTGATATGTGAGCAGGAATGTTTCCTGCTATATTGACAGCTTTAGAAAATAATCATATGTCAAATTGACATAAAAAGCAAGTCTTAAGCATTATAGAAAACACCATTTTTAATGGAAAATCTTTTGTTTTTAAGCATCCCATTGATGATGATCAAGATCGTGGTTTTATTTTCCCCTTTTGGTCAATGGGATCTAATTTTTTTGATGTAATATCAATGTGTTTAATAGCTGAAAAGTTAAATGGTGGAGTTAAATATAAAGTCTTAAGATACATTTTTACCATTATAGGATTTCCATTGATGTTCTTTTTAAGACAAGGGATATTTATTAAAGATGTTTATGCATTAAATTTTTTCACGGAACACTCTGCGCTTGTTAAAGCGTATTATGTATATAAGTTTTGTGGATATAAATTTTTGAAACGCCCAATTGTAAGGCATTGTGAAGATAATCCTTGATTTTTAGATTCTGCTAAATTTTTACAAGATTTAACAGGAAATTCTTCATATGATATGTTTTTAAATGATTATCTCAACACAACCAACTTAGAAAACATTGAAAACATTCCATGGACATTTAAACATACATATTTTTCATTAAAAGGATTTGAAAAGAAAGATACTTATTCACTTTATTCTTTACCATATAGATTTAGAATGGGATCTAAATATTTAGATGATGATAAGCCTATGGAACCAAAAGGGGAAAAGAAATTACAATCAACTGCCGATTTCATTCATTTTTATAATTGATAAGATATGGGGCTATTTAGCCCCTAATCTAGTACAACCAATTCAAGTTCTTGTACCCCAAAGTCCTTTGCATCTACAACTTTTCCAACCATTATATCTATCTTATTTGTGAATCTTTCATTCATCAAATCACTAACATATTTAATACCATGACCCTTTACATATACTTTTTTCCCAAGCATCCAGATAAGGTCTTGAGAAACGGCTATATGCCATCCTGGTCGTGGCCTAACCATTAATGCAGTATTATTAAAGTCATCATTACACTCTTCTTTTCTTGGCGTATATGCAGTGGCCTCTACTTTAAATGAAAATCTTTTTTGTAAATTTTCTGCGTATTGTGTAATAGCTTTGTTTTCTTCTCTTAGAATATACAGTTCTTCTTTTAAGTGTTGTATTTGCATTGCGTTGTTTTGTGTGGAATCAATTGCAGTATAGCCGAAGTATGTAAGAGAAAAGAAAACTATTACCCCTAAAATAACCTTATTCAAAACACTCTCCTTAAGTTTTCAAAATTTTATGATAGGTTTGATTACTTCTCAAATAACTTAAACATGAGAAATATGTATCATCTATTTTACCCTCTGTAAATATATGAAAGTGACCAAAAACACATAACGATGGTTTGAATTTATCTATAATGATATCAAGAGCATATGTTGATGGGTCAGTGCTTCTTTCATTCATCCAATGAAGTTTTTCACGAAGTTTTGGTAAAAATCTTCCTGGGGATGTATGACTTACAAGAATATCAATTTTTTGAGATTCAATATTATCGAACAAAAAATTCATATCTTTGTTTGTTATGATCTCTTGAGGAAACCAATCGACAAAAGTTTTTCTCAAATTTTTATCTGTAGATTCAGCACCACCACAAAACATAATCTTTTTTCCTTCGATCTTTTCAATTGCACCAAATGTTGCTAAGAAAACATTGGGCTGAAGCTCATGTAATTTTCCTAATTCATATCTATCAATAATTGACCATTCTTCATGGTTTCCAGGAATCCAAATAAGCTTAGAATCATGGGGAAGTTTTATATTTGGGATAGGCTCATTTTCCCAAAAATATGCAACATCACCACAAATAATAAATGTAAGTGGTTCTTTATGTTTAGAATAAAATTCATTCATAAAGGAATTCAGTTTCCCAAATTCCCCATGAATATCCCCAATAAAAACAATCATCTTTATTCCTTATCGAAAAATAAAATTAGAAATGATGCAAAATCACTTTTAAGAGTAATTTTTTGAGGTTCTTCAATTCTTTTAGAAAGAGTTATAATATTATTTAGTTGAATAAGTTCTTCTTTCCAATAGGTAACAACTCTATGGTGTAGTTCTTCACCTTCCCTCTGATAATAGGTAGTAGCTTTAAGGGCCTCTTTCTTTGTCATAGGTTTGGACCAAGGAAAAAATCCTTTTCTTTTATTCATAAGTTTTTCAGCCTCATTAAACCACACCTTAATTGCACGTTTCAACAAATGCTTTTTACATTTTTTTGCTGCTTTAGCACACTTATGAAGATCAAGCTCTATTGAAAACTCTTCAAATAAGCTACTCATTTTCATCCTCTACTGTTTTTAAAAATTCTATATATTCATTAATATGATCACGTAACTTACAAACTTGATTTACCCATTCTTCATGAGACATTTCATATGTTCTATGAAGTCTTGCTCGTTCATGACAACTTGAAATTTCAAGAAAGCTTACATTTCCACCTTTTTCATCTTTACTCCATTTTATATCACCATAAAATGAACAAACTGTAGATGTACTTGGCTCGTTTTCATCTGTTAAGAACTCTTTTTTTACCCATCTTTTACATTTACTCGACACCAAACACCTCCAATACTAGATCTTCTGCATCTTGCATTATGTCAAATTCCTTACTACTTGAATATCCCATTGCAGGAATATTTACAGCAAATTCCACAGTTGCTTTCGCTAAAGCCATAGATGATGCATATTGATTCCACCTATCTAATCCAACAGCAGTATGCCCACAACAAACATAAGTTATGATTTTATCATTATCATGTAACATTAGTAAATTAGGATTGAATCCACATATTGGACATTTTATAAGATCGTTCATTTATTCCCCTTCATTGTCTGCAAACCCTGTGGTATATCCCTCTTCATACCCTTCATCATATGCCTCTTGATGAAGATTCTCACACCACTCTGTAAACTCATCTAAAGATATTTCAATTTCTCCAAAAGAGTCGTATACTCGTTCCACTTCTTTATAATCTAACATCCTTTGTTCTCCATTTGTTTTGCATTATTAAATCCTCGTTCATAACCAGCTTCAAATCCTTGGTCATACGCTTTTCTATGAACTTCTTTTAGTTCATCGTAATAGTCCATTTCTGCTTGGCCATACCCATCTGAATAACCATATTCATGACCTTCATCATACCCTTCATCAAATTTTGATTCTAGCCGAATATTTATATCATCCATTAACTCATTACATTTCTTTTGTGTTAAGTTACTTATTACATTATTATACCAATATTCAAAACTTTCAAAATCAATATCCCCTCTTCTAATGAGGTCAAGAATTTCAACCAATGGCTTTTCATATAAGTTGTATTTATTCATTTTAATAATCCTCTTGAATTTTAAAAACAACACCCAAACAAAAACCCCCATCATCTTCATAAATCCTAAAAACTTCATGTGGCCATGACCAATCAAACACCCAATCGAAATATTCACCATTGAAAGTTGTACACCAATGAGAATCTAATTTACCAATGGCATTATATTTGTTTTCGAAATATTCTTCCATTTCTTCCTCATCATCATGGTCAACATCATCCCACGATTTCAAAGGACCATTTGGAGAAAACCAAAACATTTCAAGATCTCTATTTCTATAAAGCTCATCATTAAAATAGCCTCTAAGTTCAATACAATCATCGGAATGACCAAAAACAACTACCCATCTATTTTCTTTAGCAAGCCGTTCTTCTTCCTTTGTTAGTTCTTTGCCCATTTCCCGACCATCAAGACTTTTAGCAAACTCTTCCATGTTCATATTTTTCTCCTAATGATAATCTACACTAAAAATTTCTTGTTTGTTCATATATTCTTTGATATCATCAACAGACCAAATTCCCTTCTTTCGTTCTGTATAGAATCCATCCCAACCCACATCAAGGATTCTTCCCTTACCTTTGTAAGCCATGTGGCAATGCCCATGAATATGTCCAACACCCTTTGCAACTGTTGACCATGAAGCAAGAGGATAATGAGAACATACCAATGGATACATTTTTGTATTCTTGGTTTCAACAGGGAATTTTTTCTCAACAATATGAGTAGTGGATACGTCAAAATCATTCAATTCCATCTTTGATCTATATATGGAAATTTCCCTTAGAAAATTTGGTTTATCGTGATTTCCGGGAATTACGTTAAAAGACTTGAAGTTTAAACGATTGAGGAATTCATTTGCCTTTTCAAGTGTTTTCCATTCGCCCATGAAAACATCACCAAGAACATATACATCATCATCGTTTGTAATGTTAAGGTTCCATCTTGTTATAATAAAATCATGCATGTCTTCCAATGAAGAATGTGGTCTAAAGGCAATAGCACATCTTTCATGTCCAATATGTAGATCTGAAGTAAAAAAAGTAGTCATTATTCTTTTTCCTCTAATTGTTTAAGCAATCTATAAATCCATTCGTTCATTATAGTGGCAGCACCATAACACCCTTCATTAATTAGTTCATCAGCCACCTTTTCTAAAGATTCGTTTCCATCCCATTTTTTAAAGACAGATAACCATGCATTTGAACCTCCAACCAATAATTTCCCATGAATACATGGATCAAATTCAACACCTTCTGATTTGCAATATGGATTACAACATTTATTGTATTTTGACATCCAAACGTAATGGCATTTTTCACAAAACCATTCTTTCATTATTCAATCCCTAATTTTTTTAATGTTCTTTTAGCAATGTTTATCATACATGTGGAAGATACAGACCACATAATATCACCGGGAATTTGTAAAACACTTGCAACCTGTTTAGTTAGAATTATTTTCTTCATCCCAAGATTCTTCATGTATTTTCTGAGCATCCAAAATGATATCAGCAATAACACAAAGCTCAACACCAGTAAACAACCTTTCCAATAGATTCATAGTACTACGAAACATTTTCTTTCTCCTTGATATTTTTAAAAAATTCTTTTACTTTTTCTTCAATAATATCTGAACATTCATCAGTATAAAATCCATCATTACATGTATCACACCAATAAACTTCTGCTGGCTCAGAAAACTTATGCCCTTTGTATTCGAATTCCTCTTGGATCTTCTTTAAATACATTCTATCAGATTCACAAAGAAGACATTTACAACCATTATAAAGCATGTTTCTTTTCATTAAAACTCAATCCTCATAGATTTTGAAGACACAATTTCTGCTGAGTAAAGATGCTCAAAATATCCACACCAAAACGGCACAAAAGCATATGGAGTTCTGTCATCAGTAAGAAGCTCCAATTTCATAGCATAGTTGTCTGGATGGCTGTATTTACCACTATAAACACAACCAACAGGCATATCCTTTACCCAATTTTTACCATTACTATAATCAAAAGTCTGATACTTTTCATAGTGATTCTTGATACGCTGAAGATTTTCTTCTAATACATCAAGATTTTTCCATTCTCCTTCAAGATCTTGAGTTTCTTCATATGAGTTAAAAGAATCTCCGGTTCTATATTCTATTCTAATTGTATATCCCATTACTTGCCCCCATTATAAATGCATGTTGAAGAAACAGAAGTCCCCCACATTCCAACAGTAATTGTAAGAGACAATGTATTATTTCCTTCAATACAATGTTTTTCAAATTCTTTTTTGGCTTGTAAAGCATCTTTTGTATTTCCAGAACAACCAACCAAAAGAGATATAAGAAGTAAACAACCAATAATCTTCCTCATTAAAAAATATCCTCTACTTCTGGTTGATGATAAATTGTTACATCCCAAGAAGGATCAACATCTTGCCAACGTGCTTTCATTTTTTTCATTGTTTCTTCTGGTACATTATGAATAGTTTCATATTGAGTATACATATTAATGATGATTATATTGAGATTTGGAAAGATTTCTTTCAACGCAACATATCTTTCCATTTCCCAATTGGTTGTAAACGTGTTGGAGACAATTACATCCATTCCACCTTTAAGAGCTTTCATTGTGCTATAATAACACCAATTATGAGCATCTTTGATTCTATCAGCATCAAATTCATAACCATTTGGGGTTTCATAAAACATATCTGTTTCAAGTCTTTCATACATGAAGTGATTCTTTTCTTTGATTTTCTTAGCGAAAGTAGACTTACCAGACCCCGGAAGACCACGAACTAAAATTAATTTACTCATTATAAAACTCCAAAATACATTGTTTGAAAATATCTGGTGAAACCATAATGCTTTTTCCCTCTACTGTTTCTGGAAAAGACAAATAATATAATCTGTCTTGATATTCATAAAGTTTTTCAAGACTTTCTTGTACTTCAGCCACCGTCGTATCTTCATATTTTATCTTAACAACTTTTCCATAAGGCATTGTAATTTCAAGAATTATCATATTAGCTACCTATTCCTCAATTCCACAGTGTTTAAGAATTTCTTCTGCCAATCTATAATCAATAATTGAGTTAATATCAAAATCAATTCCATCAAGGTCATCGATCACTTCATCAATCCAATCTTCCATTTCCTTAATCATATTCTTTCCTAATATACTGGGTTATCATGTTTTTCAAACTGGGGATAGGGAACCTCAATACACAGTTTGGGGTCTACTCCATGCTTCTTCATATAGTCAACAGTTTTCTTCTTACTATTGTAAAGAAGAACAAAACCATAAGATCTACCATCATGAATTATTTCATAACCATACATCTTCATGATAATCTCCAAATAAATTGTTGTTTTGTTAAGATCAGAATAACAAAACGATGAGCATTTGTACATATAAAATTTAAAAAATAAATCTAATTAAACAAACTACTTATTATAAATAAGAAAATCCTACAAAAAATCAATATATTTATACATCATTTTTTGAAGGATTTCTAGAATTTCTTCTAAGTATTTAGATTCATTAGGAAAACTAAGAATTTGGAGGATTTCTAAGTTATTGATATAATTAGGCTTCCTAAAATCATCAAGAATCTTGAGTTTTCCAGACTTACCAAACATCTTCAGAAAATAAAATTGTTAGATTAGAGGCTCTATCCAAAAGTTGATTTGCTTCACGAGCAATCTTCTTTGCTTCCTTTCTATCAACAAAAGGTCTAAGATTTGTTTCAAATCCTTGCTCAGTTTTACTATTCATTTCCAAAGAAAACATCGTTTCTGGTATGATTCTAAAAACATTATGGTGTCTTGCTGGGGCTGGCAATGACCAAATTTCACCAGTTTCCTTATGTCTAATAGCCGCTGCTAAAATTCTTTCTTGCATTACCAACCTCTTGTTGAAAGATAAATCTTGGCATCTAGCCCAGTAATTCTTTTAAAATTTTCTTTAGCTACTTTAATAGGAAGTTCTAAAACATCAAGATTAATCTCTGTAGCATTATAATCTTCACTATTTTCAATCACAATTCCCCAAAGACTATGTTCTGTAGGTGCATCATAATATGGTTGAATACACTCAATGTTTTCCACTTCATCAAAATCTTTAGGTAGATACTCACTCCAAAGCCCAACAACAATAACAGCACTATAATCAATACCCATTATTATCTTCTCCTTACAAGTTTCCTCATATAAGTTTCTCCAGTCTTTACATACTCTGTCCTGAACTCAAGAACTTCTTCTTCCTTTTCATAAATTTCAAATTCATCAAAAAGTTTTTTGTGATAACCAACCAACTCTTTACACGCTAGTAGATAAAAGTTTTCATCCAAAACCAAATCTTTATGAAACAGACAGATGTCAATCAGACGATAAACATAGTTCTCCAACTCAATATGAACCAACTCAACATCAATGTCGAACAGATCTTCAAGTTCTTTACAAATTCTCTTAATGTCCATAATTACTCCAAAAGTCGTAGTTTATCTGTAATACCAATAAATTCATCATTCCAACACGGACCAATGCCCACACAAGTATATGTAGGTTTATCAAAGAATGTTAATCCACGATCCTCTACGAGAAAACATGGAAGCCTTCTATCCAATGCTTTTTCATATACATCAAGCAATTTCTTTTCAGACTTAACATATACAACAATCTTTGTAAAAATACCGTCTAACCAATCTTCTCTTGCAGAACCAATAGGTAAGTTAATAAAGATTGTATCTAAATTTCTTGTAGTAGTATCTAAAAGAGCACCCATAGAAGCGTGAGCCACTTGTGCTGCTAGTTTTCCAGTAGGCATATTCAAAGATTTATTAACAACAATAACTTGTTTAGTTTCCAACATTACTAATCCACCTCAATTGGTTGAATGATTATTTCCCACGCATAAGAACAAAAATCCTGAGCACTATAAGTTCCGTCTTTTCTTTTAAAAATTTCACTATGTTTTTTATGAAATGTTTCTAAAATTTGTTGTTGGACAAACGCAAGAGAATCTTCCAATGATTGTTTGTATCCAAGTTCAACAACGTGAATGTCATCTGGATCTCTCCATGTATCTGCCGCATTCATCTGTTTGTAAATTCTATAGACTATCATCTTATTCTCCCTCATATTCCCACAATACAGCGTTACAATACGCATGAACAGCACCCAAAGTCAATCCAGTATCATGATCATGATGAAGATGAATTGGATTTTTAAAAAATCCATCTGGGTAAAGATGTTCATGAATTTTTAATTTTAAAACTTCAATAGGTGGCTCTTCATCAAGTTTTCCGCCACAATGACAACATTTTCCCTTTTGAAGATGTACATATTCTTCCCTCACAAGACGCCTGAAAGAAGGATCAAGAGTTTCATAATTAACTGGTAATTTCATTATGCATCTTCCCCCTGCTTGGAAGTTAAAAATTTGTTACTCACAACTTTAAAACTAAAGTCTACATCATGACACTTTAGAACCCAACCTTCTACCCACACTTTATTATTTAATGTGGACTTATGTTCTACCATTTGCAATAGCTTTTCAGCTGTATGCGTTTCATCTAATATAAATATAGCATTTAAAATTGGAATATGATTATCTGTTTCATTCCCAATATTTGCAATACCCCACATACAAAACCTTTCATATGGAGTTAAATATCTTTGCTCAGTAATATCATAAATATCAAATAATTTAAAATGTTGTCCTTTTAAATTATACATATTTCCATTAATTCCCTCGCCAACTATTTCACCCTGAAGAGCATAAAATTTTCCACTAATAATTTGAAATTTTCTAAGAATTATTTCAATATTTGATTCTCTTGCTACTTTCCAATATGTATTAGTTTCTGCTTCTTTTAATTCTCTATTTCTTGAACATACACCAAAAACAATTTCATCATCTATGTTGTTAAGATAAAAGGTTGAACTTGTTCCATGAAGTTTTTCAGTAATTTCAAAAGATTCTCCATAGTAATTCGGAAGCACCCTTGTAAGGTTTTGAACTCTTTCCTGGTCCGTCTTCGGAATGAAGGAAGGAAAATCACCCTTAACCACTCCACGAAGTTCAGCAGAAATAGGAAGTTCCCACTTCTGAATACCAAGAATGTTGGTTAGGTCTGTTCCCTCTCTTAATGGCTCATAAGGAATCAAATCAACAATATCATTAAGATAATGTATTGATAAAAGAAGTCCTTGGCTGTATATACCTTTCATCCGTTTTGTCTTTAATCTCTGGCCCTCCACCTCATTATACACTTTAGGGAAATGGCCATCTTGGGTCAAAAATGGAGCAATAGTGTGAGGAACCCACGAATCAATTTCTATATAACAAGCCAAATCACCCTTGTTCATTTCCCCTTTCTTTCCAACAAGAGTCCACCCGCCCACCTTATAAAGGTCAATACGATCAGCACCTTCTATAGGCTGAACATCATCAATTTTAACCACATAAGCCATAGCTCTTTCGCCATTAATTAACATAATTTATCCCTCTTAAGAATCGTTTGTACTTCGTTGAGTTTTAAATACCTCTATAGCAACATCTATAGAGTTGATATCTTTAAGATGACTCCAATACATTCCATCTGGATATTTTGTATGTTTTCTATAAAAAGTAAAGCCGTTAATAGTTTCATCTTTCTTTGCTACATATCTTGTACCAAGAAATGTAAATTCTTTTTCTTCTACAGGTCCTATACCACTTTCTCTTGATTCAATGTCTTTGAAAATGTAATCAATAACCAAATCTGAATTAACAAATTCCTCATTAATAGTAACTTTACACTCTGTCAACATTTTTTTAATTTCATTCTCAAGATGTTTTGATTCTGTAAAAGAATGAACCCGACCTTCATTTTCAAAATTGAAACTTTCGTTTAAATTAATGAAATAGTTAATGTTTGGATAATTATGAAATGTTGAAGTCACAAGATTTTTAAAATGTTCTATATCGTAAAAGCTGTCTTTTTGAAGATAAGTATTTGAAAGAATAATAGGGCTATCCATAATAACATAGTCATAAGAATCTTTTAATCTAAAAAGTTTTCTGTTCTGATTGGCAAAGATATGAAGTTGGTCTTCTTGAATGAGTTTAAATCTTTCTTCAAAGACACATTCCTTTGCATACTCTTGAACAAATTCAACAGAAAATCCGTTGATTTTCATCATATAAAACAGCCCTGAAGCAAGTGTAGATTTACCAACTCCAGGAGCACCAAAAATATTGATTACATTTTTAAGCTTCATCGTCTTCCTCATATACATCTACCCATGTTTCTACTTTCATTGTTTTGGCAATAACCTTACCACAATCTACACAATATGCCTCTTTCCATGTAATTGGACTAGACATATGCCCCTCTTCAAAGAAGCTCTGATTTCTAATCTGCGTTCTTTTATGAGAGCATATCTTTTGGAAAATTTTAGTTTCTTTATCTAGTTCATCTTTTAAAACATTGTACTTTTGATTAAACTCCACTTCAAGCCTATTCATCTCAATGGCCAGCATTTTAATTTTTGTTTTATTCAATTTCCACTTCCTTCTTAATGATATAACTCCCATTATGAACAAACCCCTTATATGATGTTCCTGTTAATGATGAAGTTGTTTGAACTGTATAATCCATTAGTAACTTTACAGTTCTGGAAAACTGATCAAAGTCAATTTCATATTTTTCAAAAAACAAATAATCAACCTCTCCACCATTTATTAATTCATGTGCTTTATCTTCATCTCCATCAGCAAGAATCAAAGCGGCAAGCTCTTCATATTCAAAATAACTAGGCATCTATTTTTTCTCCTTAAGCAACTTTTTATAATGAGTAGCCTCTAGCCATCTTTTAAAAAGAAGCCTATAATATCTTGTTGGCAATATTTCCATTCCACCCGTATATACATTTCCAAAAGCGTATGGATAGTTGTTTATCCAAATTTTAATATAAAAATCATCACATTTAAATCCCAATGTAGGATATGAAAATACAACATCACATTTACCATCTTCATACATCAGAACCAAATTTTTCAACATTTTATTTGTTTCTTTTGAGGACCACTTATTTGACACCCACATTCTTGGGCTTAAAATAACATTAATAAAATAGTCTAAAAGTTTACACCCCTTCACAAACTTATCTAAACCTTTCTTTTCTTTCCTCTTAAACATAATTTAACTCCTAAACAAGTTTCCCACATAGTTTACATTTAAAAATATCAACGCCTTTATGATAATCTTCACTATGGAATTCGGTTTCTTCATGAGGGCAAAGATAATCACTCAAAAATGACAATTGATTTTTGTGTTCTTGTTTTATAAGTTCCCTATTATTAATACAAGATCTAAGACATTTTATCCTTGGTTCATTATTTTTAGCGGTTTTATATAGTGCCTCTAAAATAATAGTGTTTTCATACCCACTATTCTTAAGTTCCATATAAGACCTTTCAAGATTTAAAAGAGCTTCAAGTTCTTTTGTATCCCTTTCAATGTTTTCTTGATCGTTTTGAATGTTACTTTTCAACATATAATAACACTCTTTAAATTTCTTTTCGTATGGGTTCATATTATCCTCTCCAATGTTGTTCTTGAAGCTCTTCTTTTTCTTTATCAGTCATTAGCTCATTTTCTTCAAACTTTCTTATATCTTCTACAAGCTTTTCAATATATTCTGTCTCATAGTTTTCATATCCTATCATCTCAATTCTAAAAAGCTCATCAAGAGCTTCTTCATATTGTTCCATTGATTCAATCATTAGCTTTTCCTCTCAAGGTTCCTTATATTTCCCATAATTTCATTGATATCAACCTGCTTTGGTGGCTCAAAAGAAGGCATTCCCTCTTTATCAAGGAATCTTTTAAATAAGATACGTGCATATCTAGTTGGTAAAGCAGCACGATTTAGACGCAATTTTTCATGTGTAAAAACTTGTCCATAGGAATAAGGATAATTTGCAGTCCAAATAAAAACTTCAAATGATTCATCATCATAAAATTTTGTTGAGAACTCCATAACCTTTATTTTAAGTTTACCCTCGTGATATTTTTTAACTAATTCATCAAGAAGGACATCTGCGTTTTTAATAGGGGGTTCTAAAGACAACAATGTAGAGGGTGAACAAATTACACTTAAAAAATAATCCAAAGTTTTGTTGAATCTAACATAACGATAAAGTCCATTCACATTTTTCATTTAAAACTCCTAATCAAAGATTTTATCAATAATTGTAGATACATAAGCAGAATCAATTTTATCAACATCTGTCTTAGATAGCGCATCTACAAGCTGATGTAAGTAAGCTGCGTCTACGCCTGTCAAACTCTCTCTTATCACATCATGATCCTTCAAGTCCATCTCGCTAATTTGCCACATGATCTTAAGCTGTTGCCCTGCACTAATTCTCCATCCACGTTCAATAAACTTCTTCATCCTAAAGATTGAGGCAATAGGATATAAACTTCCACGATAAATCAATGTCCTACTTAAGAGACATTCTAAAGCTTCTGGATCAAGATGTAAATAATTTTTATCATAATCATAGTAGTTACAAGCATGTTTAAAATCATAGTTTGAATGAATTTCATCAGGATTTCCATAAAATCTAATAACAATTTGCATCTTATCACTTAAAGTAATAGCATTTTGAGAAAGAAAAATTGGCCTATATCTTGGTTTGGAATCATCTTTGATTTCTTCAGCGAGTGTGGATGCAAATTCTGTTGCATCATCCATTCCTCTCAATTCATAATAGTCATATTCACTTTGGGTTTCTGAAGCAACTCCAGCAGACTTCATATAAATAGTAATTCTTTCTTCTTCAATTCCCTTGATGTTCTTAATTGTTTCTTCTTTTACTTCTGGCTTGTAAGAAATTGTCATATCTTCAAATTTTTTACCATTAAGCTCAATGAATTTCTTTACATAGTATTGAGCAAGGGCTTTTGTTGCTTCCTTGGTTTTAAGGTACACGTCGTAGTCGTTCACACGTTCACCCAGTAACATTGAGGCTATTGCCCCACCAGTAACAATAGTATTCTTAGCAACTACTTGCCTAAGTTCCTCATCATCTATAGACTTAATCCAATCTTCAATTTTCTTCTTTAGATCAATCCTGATACCATTCTTCTTTCTTCCATACCTAATTTCCATTATTCTTTCTCCTTCATTCCATGTACGTTAAGAGTAGCAACACAACTGCAATACTTTAATTCACCACCATCAGCAAAAAGATAATAGAAATCATCTTCTGCCCAAAGGATACCATCCAAAATCCATTCCCTTTTATTATTATCTACAAAAGTTTTTCCAATCTTATCTTTGGTTTCCTTGATTATTTCTCTCCAATTGCCTTCACAAACACATGGAGCTACACCTTTTGGTAATTCAGATGTACGATTAGAAAATTCAGTACAAATAGGGCACTCAATTGGTTCACCTTGAAAATTACTATCACTTCCACTACAATGATTAATATGGGCAGAAAGTTCATCATATGTCAAATTTTTAATAAGTGGGCACCATGATGGAGTAACACAATCTGCTCGTTTATGATGTGGTCTGCAACTCCATGTAATAGGTCTATATTCCCATACATGATTATCTGCCCATCTGTGTTGACAATGAACATTTTTTGCCAATGTGCAAAGAACAGCCTGATCATCGTCACAAAATGAATCTGTTGGGTCTGGATCATGCTCTACACGATGATGTGGGCAATCCATACAATTTTTATATAGTTTCATTATCTAATTACCTGTGCCCTTACTGTTATATCACAGTTTCCTTGTTTATCGTAAAAATATGATACATGTTCACATCTTCCTTCATAATCTACTGTTTCAACAATATCCCCTGGTCTTGGTATACTTTCACTATTGGTTTGAAATACTCCAACATTATAATTTCCTTCATAAAATCTAATGTTCATTGTCCTTCTCCATTCTTTTTTGAATTGCATGTTCACGAAAAGCAATCATTGCCCCCACAATACCAGCACAAATAATAACTACTAAAAATATAATCCAAGATAGTAAATTAAGAAAAGGAATACTAGTAAGAATTGCGAATAAGATAATTAGTGACGAATCATCTTCACCCCAATATGGTCTTCCAGTTACAAATTGCCAACCTATAATAAGCAACCAAATGATTCCAATGATAGATACACCAAAAGATATAAATTCCATTAATTTTCACCATTTCCATATTTTTTACAAAGTTCCTTAAAAAGAGCAAATTCCCGTTCTTCACTCTCTTCTTCCAATTGCTTTTTGCGTTCCTCTTCTAATTTAAGCCTTAAAAGCAGTCTTCTTTCCTCTTCCTCTTCCATCTTTATAACCCCTTCATAAATATCTTTACCAAACAAGTCAAGCATATTATTTTCAAGTTTGAAAATTGATTTTAATTTAATTTCATTACCATTTCTAAAGACTAACCCAGAGCAATCTTTAATAAGATCGTCATAAGTTTCATATTCTTCTATTCTATCTTCCCACCATGCCCCATTATCATATCGATTATAAACTGCATAAAATAAAATATAAGACATTTTACCCTCGCTCATTAAAAATTTCGTCGCTTTTGTTTGAGATTTCTTGGTAGAATTCTGCCATAAGCTCACTAATCTTTTCAGCTTTTGCTTTCAATTCTGGTTCGTCAAGATCTACAACACCATGCCCTAAAATGTGATCATCCCACATACAAAATATTACATGAGTTGTATGTATTACTTCATGATATCCAAACTTATCATTATACATTTTATACCTCTTTCCAAAAGGTTACAAAAACACTTGTATATGTATTAAATTCAAACTCTTCTGGCGAATCTTTTGTTTTTTGGTACTGATTTCCATCCATACCATTAACAATGGGAAAAATAGAAATAATTTTAAGATCATCATTTTCAAGTTGCCAAGATTCAAACTCTTTTGGCGTGTCAAACACCCTATACGAAACAATTTTCATGTTTAATTATCTCCTACAACTAGTTCATTCCAAACTTCAATTGCTCTTGCAAGCATCTTTTCATTATATTCTTCAGTAGTTAATGTTCGAGGCCCGATATTATTAACTGGGGTAAAAGTTTTTTTACTTTTTATTTCACATTCCTTACACATGATTCGAATATGAACAATCATATTCTTTCGATTTCGATTTTCTACTACAACAGGATACTCATTTCCACAGTTTGGGCAGCATTTCATTTCCATGTTAATCCCTCTTAGTTAAGATTATTTATAAAAATTATTCTACATACACTATCGATCAATGTAAATAAAAAAGGAACCTTCGGGTTCCTTTTTTAACAATTTATTTTGTTTGGCGAGAACCCCATAGGCCTTGCTCGATCCTCTGGTTCATCCTCGTATTCATCTGCTGGTCCTTCTTCTGTTCCAACACCATCTCCGCAAGTATTGTACCCCATAACATTATCTTTTGCTCCACGTTCCGCATCCATAACCTTCTCATAATAATCATTTAACGTCTCATGAAGACCCTGAACATCTGAGACAAGATTCTTATATTCATTATAAACGAGCCATTTTTCTGTGCCATCAAGTTTTAGAATCAAATAATGTTGTTTTTTACTAATGGTTTTAACACTATATGATTCTATTTTTCCTAAAAGAAAAGAGTGTAGATTATTGTCATAAAATTGAAAAAACATAAAACTCCTTTAAACTTTTATTTTTATTTATGAAACAAAAAAGGGCCCGAAGGCCCAGAATTTAGGAGTTTATCATAAACATTGTTGCCTTTCGCCCACGCTTTCCATTTTCAACCTTTTCAACATTCTTGAGAATGTTATCATTCTTGCATTCCATTACGGCGCGATGGACAAGATATGGAGAAACCGAAAGCTTTGTTGCAACATCAACAATAGAAAATACTTCAAAATTCTTCGCCATAGTCACAATTTCACTCTTAATGAAATTATGAAGATCATTGCGAGAAGTCTTCTGAATCTTCTGCTTGGGAATCCGATTCTTCTTAACAGAGGATGGTACACAATTTGAAATTACGTTGACTACAAGTTCTTCAACACGCGCCTTTCCAATACGGTTGTTCTTAGCAAAGTCGTTGATCAGGTTGATAATGTTGGTGTTCATGGTGTTTCTCCATTTGGTTAAATTGTTGTTTTGTTAAGATCAGAATATCAAAAGCCAAAATAAATGTACACAATTATTTTCAAAAAATTAAAATTTTTATCGCCAAGGATATGCAGAATAAGCCTTCAATCCAGTTGCAGGAGAAATTCTACTTGGACGATCAGAAAGTTCAAGGTCGGAACGATCAAATTCATAATACTTATTTTCACTCATATCATAGCAAACTAATCCGGAACAATCTTCATAAAACTGTCTACATTGGATCTTATCTTCTGTTATTGAAAAGGCAATCTTCTTTCCATTCTTAATAAAGACATTTCGCCGGCCATCTTGCTCGTATTGATTTTCTTCAAGAAAATCCTTAAAAATAATTCGACTAAGGTTGTTGTTTCCAATGCTCATTCTAATTCTCCTTTTTAGTAAAATACATCTTTGCTTGCTGTACATTACACTTATACAGCTTTCCATCAATATCCTTAAAAACAAAAGGATATTTGTAAGAACTTTTATGATACTCAACAAGGGTTTTTCCACAAGGACTAGAAACCTGAAGATTATAGATATTCATTACAGATTCTAGCATAGAAGAAATTCCAGATTCAGATTTTATTTTTGAAACAAGCTTAACAGAAAATTCGTCATCATTAAAGGTAATGGTTCCAAGATTAAAAGAAACCCCTTTCGTCTCCGAACTTTTTGAGAAGAGCATCAAGTTCGGTTCTAATGGAATTAAGATTGGATTTATCAAATTTCGTAATCATAGTTAGTCTCCGAGTTTGTTAGATGTTTATTTGTTCCGTTAAGATTAGAATAACAAAATCGCCATTTCATGTAAACAAAAACTTTAGTCATTTTGAAAATAAGTTGGCTCTGGTAGTGCAATCTTAAAATTCAGGAGATCCTTGAATTTACAATGATAAACCTGTCTAACTGAAACGCCTCCAAATCTATCAAAATCATTACAAAAATTTACAAAGAAAACTAAAGGCTCATCAAACTCCAGAGTGAATTCACCATCTTCAATATAAAATGCCCCATACTCTTCTTCAAATACAACTTCATCAACGCCATAAGAGTTATAAACTGCATCTTTCATTAGCCGTGTAGTTGTAGAAACAAAATATTCTTCACCATCTTCGTCAAACATATCTTTAACAAGATCTTTTTTAATGTAGTCTCCAAAGTGAGAAACAAGATCATCATAATCTTGACAAACGGAATTCATCATCTTTAACATATCTTCTTTTGAACTAACAAGAAAGAACAATGGAAGACCAAAGAAATCTTGGTTAGTTTTAAACTCAGTCTCTGATAACATCTTATTGATTAACATGATAAAATCTCCTTAAAAAATGAATAAAGTAATTTTCCACAATAGAAAAAGAAACTATTGAAGAAGATAAAGAATGACGTATATTTTAAAGTTTCGTTAAATTCAAAAGTTTTAAATGGAAAATAATCTCTTACACTAAAAAAGGTGAACCCAGCGCCAATACAAGTAAACAAAACGGTATCTTTAGATACAAGAAATGGTCCAATGTTTAAAAGTAAAACAAAAACACCTATAAAAATTATCATATATTCTCCTATTTTAGCCTTTTAAAATTTAATAAAAAGAAATCTTTATGCTCCTTTTGAAACTCTTTAATAAATGCAGCAAGATTTTCACTCACTTCCAAATCATATGTTGTTTCAACAATTCTCCATGATCTAATGGCATTATTGTTTTTATCCACCCATTCAAAAGTCACATACCAAACATATTTGTTCAAAAACTTTTTTATTCTTTGAAACATTCTAATAACCTCACTTTAGCGTCTGAGTTCATTTTTTCAAAACATTCTTGAAGAGTCTTTCCTTGTCTTAGAGCAAACATGATTCCAGAATATGGAAGATCTTTTACTTTAAGAGCATAGTCCTTTTGAGTAAGTTCCTCGGAGGAAATGCACTCAAATTTAAAATGAATGGCTTCTACCATGACACCATATGCATCAATCCAAGGATCAAAGTACTTTTTATCTTCTGGAAAATAGCTCAAATACTCTTCTGTTTCATTTATAAATACCAGTTCACAAATTCTCTTGGGATTAAGATTTCCATTATCCCTAAGATGGTGGACAGAAATATATTGGGGGGATTTTACTTTTATTCTTTCGTCTGTTTCAGTATCCCAAAAAACATATCCTTCCAAAGAGATTCCAGATCCTTCAAATGTTCTTTTGATATCATCCAAATTGTCTAATCCATAAAACTCAACCAATCTTGTCTTCACACCCATGGTCTGAAGTTCTTTAACGCACTCATCCATAAGTCTCATATCTGCATACCAACCACGAATGTTTGATCTAATCCCCAAAAGAACAAGAAACGTATCTGTATATGGAACAACTACCCTATTCTCAGGAGAACAAAGTTCAAAAATATATGTAAAATCTTTATGGAGAAGTAACTTACCCACAGATTCCTTTGAATCCTTTGTAAAACAATCATTAATGATTTCTTCGAAGATTCTCCCAGAATTACACTCACATTCCGCAAAGGCTGTTGCACGGGTCCCAAAGCACCATTTCTTTTCAAAAGGATTCCACCAAGCAGGAACAAGGGAACCATCACATTTTTCTAAACAAACAGAATTTTGAAAGTCAAAATCTTGAGTGTTTGCTTCCCCATAGTTAAAAAATCTGTCAAATGGGCAACGAAGAACATTCAATTTCCAATCGAGAATCAATCCACGACATTCAAGGACAATTGGATGTGTCTTAGGACTTTCAATTTGATTATAATTAAGAATGAAAAAGTTATCATAAATCTTAGATTTTATTCCAAGATCCTTTTCAAGGGCTTCAAGCCCCTCTTCAACATTATTTCCAAACTGAGAAAGATATTCAATTACTTTCATTCTAATAATCCCTTAAGTATGGTTCAAGTTCCTCTTCCAAATTAACAATATCATTTTCCAATTCATCAATTAAATTTTTACTATTGGAAAGATCATTTTGTAAATCATAAATAGTGTTCCCTAAAGTGTCATTCAAATCAAATAAGTTGCTAAATTCAATTTCAATATCGTTTAATTCATCTAAAAGATAGTTAGCTAGTTGCTCATAACTATCATACGAAAAATATTCAATGCCACTTTTCCATATTTTACCATCTTCGAATTTCCAAATTTTTTTACTCACTACTTCTTACTCCATAATAGAAATATTGATTGAAATCCACCCAAGCAAATAAAATGCAACAAAGATATTGAAGCACCCACCAAAAAACGGAATAACCTTAAAAAAGATGGAGGAAGATATATTATTAGTTTTAAGAATCATAGAAAACCCAATAAAAAAGACACCAAACATCAAAAGAATAAACGAAATTGCTTCCATAATCTTTACTCCGGTTTAAAATTTATTAAGAACATTCAACAAACAAATGAGAAGCCAACACGAAGCCAAAGTTGAAACAGCAAGAATAACAGAACCAACAGAGCGAATAATGGTTCTCTCAATCGAATCTGAATATGTGTTCTTGCGCTTAATGAAAAATTTATTCTTTCTCATGATATTTTCCTTTGTTGATGTTGTTTTGTTAAGATTAGAATATCAAAACAATCAAGGAATGTAAATAACCTTTTAATAGATTTTACTAATGTTTGGAAATTTTTTATTACGATTTTGACGAAGAAATCTTCCTCTACATTCAAACTGATTTTTGCAATTATATAAAGAATTATTTACTTGATCCAACTCTTCTAATGAGTAATAGGCCTTTTTACAAATGTCACAAATATAGGCAATTCTTTTCATTTAATTTCTCCTTATTCAATTTCAAATACAAAATTTTAATTCTCCTCTTCTTCATCCCAATAATCAGAATTATAACAACCAAACCATTCCCCATCAATTTGAAATGGTCCCCAACCTTGATTTGGATCGTCTTCTGACCTTAAAGCTACAAAGTCGTCAATATTTTTGAAACAATCTACATGAAATGCAGCGATACCATTCATTTGATTTTCGTGGAACATCAATTCACACACTTCATTCCAATCCATTTCCCATTCAATTGATTCCCCCTCCCTATTGAATACTCGGCAGTAAGAATCATACTCTCCAGTCATTGACTCTACTACATTCCCATTCTTCAATAGAAACAGGTGTGCAAATTCACCTCTAGTAGAATCAGAACGTATTGGCTTACCACACTTCTTACAGAGAAATGAAAAGCATCCCATAATAATCTCCTTATTCTGTTTCAATACTCATTATCTAAATGAGCACAATACTTTTTATTGGGCTTCAGTGTCATCTACACCCTCATATTCTGCAATTATATCATCAAAATAATTAACGGCCTCTTTCAATCCAAACCCATATTTTTCACGAATATATTTGACACACATAACCTTGTTCTTGCCTTCACTATTCTTATATTTGTTATAGATGCGAAACTTAAAATCTTCCTCATCATCTCCCTTTACAATTGCATATAGTGTTTTGGGGTCTTTCTTTGCAAGCTTAAGAACAATAGACTTCCAATCTGTGTTTTCATTTCTAATAATGTCAACGATTTCATTATTAAGATTAAACTTTTTCATTTTTTTCTCCCTTATCCCATATAGTTAAGTTGATAGCAAGAAACTCTTGCAAAATAAACCTTACCCTTATGATAGCTTCTAAGCATTACAAGATTTTTATTCTTTTTAATCATCTCTCTAAGAACTTCCGGGAAAGAATCTTTTCTTCCATTAGCCACAGCAACATAATCTAAAAATTCTCCAGTTTCAAAGAAAGAATCTCTAGAAGCATATTTCTGTTCCCATTCATCCTGATTAACATTAAGAAGGTAATTTTTTTCGATAACGTCAATGTAGGTTCCAGCGGGCAATTCGTACATCTTCATGATCTTTTCCTTTGTTGATGTTGTTTTGTTAAGATCAGAATATCAAAATCTTCGGACATTGTAAACTAGAAAAGCCAAGATTTTTCAATTTTCTTGGCTTTTCTTTTAGATATCATCCCAATCATCATCTTTAAGTCTTGGGATATCTTTTCTTTCCGTATGATCATGTCTTGATCTTCCACCAGAACCAAGTTTCCCAACATACTTTGTTCCTACTTCAGCAGCAAAAATAACTGCTAAAAGTTCAGTTAAATATGAGTCAACATGAGCACCAGTAACAACTTGAAAGATTATCAACATTTGAACAAAGATAAAAGAAATCCCAACCTTTGAAATTCTTCCATCATCTCTACAAATCATTTGATAAAAAGAGACTTTCCCTCTGTTTTTATAAATGGAAAAGAAAACAACCCCCAAAAATCCAAAAGATAATATAACAATAAGAATTTGATATATCATGAAGAAATCAGCAGGAATCAACATTTGTAAAAAACTTAGAAGTCAAGCAAATTTTTCTCCCATTACAATTTCTCCACATCTCTCCTACACCATTGGATTCTATTAAGCCACCCTTTAATGAATCTATTTTGTGAAGGATTGTTTTGAACTATTTTGAGAAAAAAGTTCTTTCTCTTTTCAAGAAAAATATCAATGAATTTACTTTCATCTGCTTCTTGTAAAGCGTTGAATGTATTCTTTCCATATGCCCTATCGAACACTAAATTATATCCCATCTGAATAAGTGTCTTTTGAAGAAGGCCAGTAGCATTTTTTAATCCATGATTAACAATGGCATCAAAGAAAATAAAAGCCTTCTTATCAGAATCTAGTTTATCTAATCATGCAATATCCCAAAAATACTCTTTATAAACTTCCAATGCTTTTTCAGAATCTAGAAGTTTGATATCTTCCTTTGTAATCTGCCCATCATTATCAAGATCAAAAAGATCTAAGTCATTTGTTCCTTTTGCAAAATTAATTGATATCCCGAACTTTGTTGCCCCACCAGCATCTTCTGGAATGTCAGTAAAAATATCAAACCCTTCATATTTTAGTGTGTAAACTATTGATTTTTTAAATTCGGCCATAAAAATTCCTCCTTATATCTTATTTATAAGGAGGAATATATTTTAAAAACACTCTACTCCACCACCCTTTGAGCTAATAATTTGTTTTGGATTTCCATCTTTATCCATTACAAATTTATACCCACCAATGCATTCAAAAGAAGGTTTATCAACATTTCTCGACTTTTGTATTTGTTCTCTTCTCCAATTTGGATCTTTATATTTCATATATTGTGGATATGCTATCGCACATAACATTCCTATAATAGCAATAATTATCAAAAGCTCAATAAGTGTGAATCCATTTTTCATAATCTACTCAATCCAAATTTTTTTAAGCTTGTCAATATCAACACTGGCTTGTTTAAATGCTTCCTTAATCTTACTATAAACATAATTTGTTTCTACTAAAATATATCCATTTTCTGTGTCCCACGTTCTCCCATTATCACCCCAATTACCTTCATATTCTGTTCCTTTAAGCTCTTTTTCTAAAGCATCAAGTTCCTCCATAACATCATTAAAATGTTTGGGTGATTCAAATTGAGATTCATGAACAACAAAAGAACTGCTTGAACTATTTGAAACAAAACAATGTCTAGTTTTCACTTTTATATCCTCCTGCATTTGTAACAAACGCTGTTAGTAATTCATCATAATAAGCAACATTACAAAGTATGACACTTTCGTTAGTTTTCAAATGTTCTAATACTTCATCATACAATTCTTTAATCCAATCTGTTTTTAATAGATCTTCTAATGTGCTTCCACCCCATGGGGAATATCTTTCCCCAATAAATTCTTCAAGGTCTTCTTTGCTTCGTATTTCTGCCTTCAGTTCTGACTCCCCATATCCATTTCTAAACTGGTTAATTAATGCATAAACATCATATTCAAGAGTAAATTTTTGCTCCTTGTCTTTAATAGGGATGATGAAGCTACTACTTGAACTATTAGAAACAAAACCATTTCTAATTTTACACATACTTAACCCCCAATATATTCATAAAAATTTGAATATGTTTCAAATCTTTCTTTTAGAGAGCTTAATACAATATCATCTGTTAGATTGTTTTGTTTAAACACATATTCGATATATTCATAATCATACAACTTCTTTCGACGCTTGTTAACTGCTTTAATTTCTGCAAATACAATATCTCTAGGAATCCCATATTCTTTTAGTAAAAATCTCGCTAATTCTGATTGTGAATATTCTTGAAACTGACAAATAGGACAATGCTTTTCAAGAACAAAATTTTCACCATCTACTTCTTCAATTCCATTTTCTGTATTGATTAGGTGCTCATTACAAAAAAGATGCTCATGCTCACACATTACAAATCCAATTTCATCTATAGACATATCGTAGCCTGTTTCAGCATGGCCACAAATTTCACAAATAAAGCTACTGAACTATTGGAAACAAAACCATATCTAGTCTTCATTTTGACCCTCCAAAACAGTAATTAAAGTGTTGACTGCAAACAGTGATCTTTCAACATCATCAATAGATGGACCTATTAAAATACTATTTAAATAGTCTCTCATGTTTTTCAGATTTTCAATGTCAGATTCTTGAACTAATGCAATAAGAGCATCCAATAACTCTTCAATTGTCATTTCAAGTTTTTCAATTTTTAGAGCAGCCTCTTCAAGTAAATCAGCAATCCTATCAGGCTTACCTTCCTCAACAGACTTTCTACCTTTAGCATTTCGCCTAATCTTTGCCCTTGTACATAGTCTATAAGTTAGCGATTCTTCATTCATTTCATATTCTCCTACAAAGATAAAATTTCTTGTTCTAACTGGTCCATATAAGAAACATGAACCAAAATTATATGATTAATTATTTCAAGATTCATATCCGTGTTATAATTACCATCTGTAAAACAATGATCTGTGCAGAGGCCAGAACCATCAGAGTATTGTTGAAACAAAATACCAGATTCCCAACGTTCTATTTTCTCTCTCATTTCTTTAAGAATTTTAAGATTGGTTTTGAATTGTTTTAGCTCTTCAAGGGCTTTAATGGCCCTATCTCCATTTTCAATTTTCATTATTATTCTCCTGTAAGCTTATACATGGGGCAGTTTCTACCATTCCAAAGGAGCTTGTTTCTAAACGCCTTTGTTCTTTCGTGGAACCAAATATCTTTAATGAAGTCTTCACAATCAAGAACTGAAATTCCAGTTTGCCATTCCTTTTCTTCAGCACAGAATGAACAAGGATAAAAATCTCCATGAGTATCAATATAGACCGAGAAAGCAGAACTCTCGCACGGATCACTCATTTGAAAAAACTGTTTGTAGTTAGGATGATCTTTTACTGCATTAAGCCAATTTCCGCAAGAACAACTGTCAAAACCAAAAGTAATTTTGCTATCAAGAAGAAGATCAATCATCCCCTTAAATTGCTTTGAAGAAGCGCAATCAAAGCCTTTGCCTCTTCCTTTCTTCTTAAGAGCAAGAAATACAATAGCATTTAGCTTTGAAAGACGTGGATCAGTCTTGATGTCATTTATAATTTCTTCTGTTGTATGAATGTTCCCGGCATGATAACAACGGTGGATATTCACCTGGGTCATTCCACGATCCGTGAGCTTCTTAACTGAATCATAACAAAGATCCTTATTGTCATATAATGAGACAGCACATGCACCAGCAATAGAAGCAATCTTATCCGCTACTTCATCAGAAACATCAGCAATGGTTAGATTAGGAATAACACCATTTTGTCTTGTATATTCAAAAATATTCCACATATCAGGATTCGAAGTTCCTGTTGCATCAATACCAAAAGCAATCTGACCAATAGTCTTAGGAAGTTTTTCAAAAAGTTTCTTATATGTTTCAAATGTCATATAAGTGCCATCTAAGGTATTGGATTTATAACAAAAATTACATGGGACATTCATGCCCTTATCGTTTCTTGGACCATGACAAATAGTTGTAATTTCTATGTCAGCAATCAACGGTCCATAAGGAGAATATGTAGGATCATCTTCCTTATTCTTTCCCCATGTCATTGACAACCCAGTTTCCTTATCAAAGAAGTGATTAAAACACCCATCCTTTGAGCGAATGATCTTTGTCTTTTTCCTATCTACCAATAATGCCTTATCATTTGAATCTGTTCCGAAAATTTCCTTAATCATTTTATTTCCTCTTACATTTGTAGAACAAAAGTTCTTTTGGTTACTTTACCAGAATGGTCTTCATCCTCATCAACTTCCAATGAATGAATAGAAAAATTTTCAAATTCTCCATATCACCAGCATATGATTCAAAAACAACTTCTCCATCACCCTTTGAAAGAACTTCTTCCATGAGAAGTGAAATCAATTTACTTGCCTTCATCATAACCTAACCTAAAATCCAACTCTTCCATATAACGGGCTTTAGAACTGCGCTTGATGGTCTTCATGATGTTCTCCAATTTGATTAAATTGTTGTTTTGTTAAGATCAGAATAACAAATACATAAAGAATTGTACACACTTATTTTAAAATTTAAAATTAATAAAAGCAAATACTTAGTATAAAAATGCAAAATCTCACAAAAACTAATATAAATATACATCATTTTTGTGAGATTTCTATAAAAATCTTCTAAGTTATTAAGCTAATTAAATAAACTAAGCAATAGCAAAGTTTCTAAGTTATTAATATTATTACATATTCTTAAAATCAAGATTTTTCGGAAGATTATAATATTCATCAATTAACTTATCTATTTGATCTACGGCATCTATCCAATTTTTATTAGAAATATCGTGCTTAATTTTAACAAGACTATCTACCAAATCTCCATACAAATAATTCCCCAATCTATCGGAAAGTTGTTTTGCAAAATCTTCTTTTCTCTCTGCCATTGAAGAAAAGTCACTAAATAACTGAATTCTTAATCTATATCTATTAAGATAGTAACACTCAGTATAATTTTTAATATCTGTGTTTAATTCCCAACCACATGGATATTTTAAAAATTTTTCTTTGTTATTTGGGTCTAAGATAATTTCTAGGTGTTTAAGAATATTCATTAAATAGTTTCTCCCTTAAATTGCATATCACAAAATTCTTCCCAGTTTTGTCCATTTTTTTCAATTTGAAATTGGGCCCCTTCATAAAGTTTTATAAGTGCTTTCATAGGTATATGAAAATTTGTTTCAGATTCATCTGTAAAATCAACACCATATGACATTGGTGAAAACCTTATAACATCATCAAGAAATATTCTGTTTTTATAACTTTTCATTTATTACCTCTTCATATGAAATATTATTAGAAACCATAAAGGAAATAAGTTCATAAATTTCTTTACCGAATCTCACAATAAGTTCATCAATAACAAAGTCATTCAATAAAATTCTTTTAAGATAAGAATCTGGATAATTCATAGTAGCAATGTTGTAATGAGAGTCAATATATTCATAGAAAAAATCATCAATTGGGGTCCAACAATCTTTACCACCTTCAAGTAGTGAATAAAGCTCTAATTGATTAGCTGTGACCACAACATCATTATAAGTAAACATAATACATCCCCTACTTTATACTGATAAAAATTAGAATAGAAAGAATAAGATAACCAATACTACGCATAACACCATAACTCTTAATCTTCTTGCCTTCAAGAAGAAGTTTTAACTTTTCAATATCCTTATTCTTTCCTACTTCATGATCATACCAAAGAGAAATTCCAGCAACTAAACGAAGAGTAAAGAACGCCATCGCAACCCCAGTACCATATTTAAAAAACATAATATAATCAAACATTTACCTCTCCTGTGGGGCAAGCTGAATGTCAATGTTGGCTGGTATAATTTATTGGTCAATCATCTCATAGAAAAACTTCTCACGGGCTTCACCATAAGATTTGGCAATAATTACTGTAGTCCGCCGCCGCGCTTCAGCAGTATCCCAATACCACACATCATATTCACTTTTCATTTTAATATCCTCTTGGTTAAATTGTTTGATAGAGTTATGATATTAAAAAATTTAGCGATTGTAAACAAAAATTAAAAGAAAAAATTTAAAGTTTCTGTGTTAAGATCTAATAGTGAAAGTTTGTCACATGGTTCTAGCAGCATACTAATCTTTTTAATGAAGAATTTTTCAATCATCTTTTCAACATCTGGCTGAACACATTTTAGCTCTTTTGGATATTTGGATGAGTAAGTAAGAGTTTCAAAGCCATAAGAGTTTTGAAGCAGATAAATGACTTTTGCTTTTTCTCCTTCAATGATGTCCTGGTATTTGTCCTGTAATCCAAACTTGTTAATGAGAACATGATGGGCATATACGCCCTTTACATGCCATGGTGCACCCTTTAAAGGACCATCCTTTCCAATGTATTTGTTAATATTATTGACACCAATATTTGCTGAAATATCTTCAATTGGAAGATCTCTAATAGCTTTTTTATATTCAATAATTTTAGCTCTAATGACAGAATCTTCCTCATTTTTAAGAATACATGTCATGACATCTTTTAACATTGCTTTGATTGGTTTTGATGTTTCGGATCTAATAATATCTAGACCTGTTACCTTAACCTTATCAACAGTCTTTCCTTCTTCATTAATGATCCAACAACCATATTTTTTCTTTTGAACCAATAAAATGGATGGACATACAATCTCTTGTTTCCAGTTAATTGTATAATCTTTTTCTTGAGAAGCAAAATGATGATTTTGAATTATATTAAAAGAGTACTCATTGATGACACTTTCAATCTCTTTACATAACTTAAGAATAAAATTTACTTTTTCTTTGTTTGATTGCAACGAATTAAATTTGCTCTGTAATTTTGAACAACTATTAATATATTTTCCAATTCCCAGAAACATAGAGTCAGTATCTTGATATAATACAAAATCTAAATTTTCAGTTGTTTCCTTATTAAGATAGTCATTAATATATGTTGCGCTGTTTTTTAAAATATGTCTGCCACATGATGTAATAGCTTCAGCAATTCTTAGATTATATAATCTAAAATATGGTGTAGAAATAGCGCCATATAAGCTGTTAAGTATACCAACTTTAATGGCTAACTGAGTAGTTTCAAGTTCTGCAATTCTATTTTTATCTCCATCTTCTTTTTTTAATTGCAGCATTTTATCTTTTGTATCTTTTCTCATTTTAAAAAAGATTTTTTCAATAATAGTTACAACACCAGGCTTTGTATTTTTAAATATAGATCCATTCGGGGCAATAGAAAAGGTTCCTTTTTGCAATAATGTATTAAAAATCTTTAGTTCTTTTCCTTCTAATGTTTTAACTTCTTTATCAGGATTCTCTAATGAAATCTTTGGAAATTCTCTTTTAGATGTATATTCAATAACTTCATGCTCAGGAAGATTAACAATGCACCCAAAATAAGTCTCTGGACTCATATTTAAAGTTATCATATTATGTGGATACATTGAAGTAACGTCAAAATCAACTACCCATTCATGTAGTCCTCGCTGAGGTTCTTTAACAAATGCTGCTTCAAACCATTCTGTTTTGCCGCCCTTAAGCTTAGGAGCACAAAGATTATTTCTTCTATAATATGTTAAGAAAATGCCCTCAAGTACATTGGTAACTTTATCATAGAATTTCATTGGACATCTTGAAATCATACTAATGGTTTGAATAAGGTATAAGTATTTTAGTTTTTGTTCTAGTTTATAAATAAGTTTGACGTCCTGAATATTATAATCGATATACGTCTCCCAATCATTTTCATAAAGCTGTTTTAACGTGCCATCATATTCTAATTTTCTTTCTTTAAGCTCATTAAAAGCAATTTCATCAAGTTTATATGATTCAGGATTGGATCTTGTATATCCTTTATAGATCTGCATATAATCAAGAACAGAAATTCCAGCAAAGTCAAAGTTTAGTCCAGTATCATCTTTCTTTTCCCAAACTGAATACTCCATAATTGGAGAAAACTTTTTAAAAATTTTATTATTTTCACCAAAAAGCTTTTTACATCTATAATAGAGATATGGAATATCAAATCCTGAAATATTCCACCCTGTTAAAATATCAATATCTGCTTGAGAATACATGTAGTTGAAAAATTCTGTTAATAAAATTTCTTCTGTTGAGCAATACACAAAATTCTTTCTATGTTTGCCAATATATGGTTTAATACCCCAGGTTTTACATGACCCATTAACATCAAGTGAAATAGCTGTTACAATACCTTCTGCTTCTTCAGGAATCGGAAACCCAGATTCAATATGACACTCAATGTCAAAACTACCAATTCTAAGATCTGGTCTATATAAAGAATCATCTGGAATTCCATGATATCTTTCAGCAAGAAACTGAAGTTCTGGTTTTACATGATCCTCGTATTTTTTGATAGATTTTTCTTCATTAAATGTTTTGTACTTTTGATAATTTTGAAATTCAAGTTTCTTAACAGGAACATCATCAATACTTCTAATAACGCCTTCTTTATCTGGAACAAAAATATGGGGAACCCAATCAATCTCTGTTGATGTGCGTTCCCCATTTATTGTTTCCCAAAGGGTAATTTTGCTTGCTCTATAATCGAAATGAACATTTCTAAACATTTTAACCTCTTAAATAAAAATAAAAATAACATAGATGAGTTATTATGTAAACAATTCATCTATGTTATTTAATTTATTAGTTATTTTGTACTATATCTAGTTCTTCTACAGTATTAAATGACCGGGCCTTTTCAAAGTCAATCTCAATGATATTACCATCAATAAGATGATAATTAAAAATGTCAAGAAAACTAAGTTCTTGACCTTTCTCATATTTAAAACGAGTAACCTTAATAAGTTTCTTTAGTGCAGACACAACATCTCGTTTCTTAAAAAGAAATAATGACATATCATGATAACCAAGACCAGACGTATCATCGCCCAATTTTGAAAACAGAATAGAAGTAATTTTTTTATCTTGTGTCTCAATTTTAACATATGGATCTTCTTCAACAACTACTGGCATTAAAAAGGATCCATCATAATTTTCTAAACAGGTTTCAATTACTTTAGATGACTGTATTGAGTCTCCCCAAGAAAGGAAAATTGTATCTGAACCTTTAATAGGAAGCTCAAGTAATGATGTTAAAGTTGCTTCACCACAACCATAGCCAGACTTAATTGGTACAATTTCAAAATGGGGATTCTTAAACTTGGAAAAGAAAACAACATTTGAAAAAGAACACATTACAAAAATCTTATCAACCTTTCCCTTGTATGCATTGATGTTTTCATTTAGTGCATAGATACCTTTTGGAATGTTTGATTTGAATCGTGTTTGATTTCCAGCGGCCAAAATAATAGCATATTTCATTAATAACCACCATTAAGTAATTTAAGAATTAAATTTGTTTCTTTAATAGAGTCCACATTAACTACTGTATCGCATTGCTTTGAAATTCCTGCATCATTTCCAGATTCACATTCATCACCAATATATAAACACTTTCTAAAACTATATTGATCTAAAATGAACTTCTTACATGCATTTTTCGGTGTTATATCTATGCTGGTTGTTCCTGTAACTGTAGCAATACAGTTAATATCATTATTAAAAAAATACACATTAAGGTGCTTAGCAAATTCCTTGCGATATGTATCACTCAACGGTTTAATATTCACACATGTAATAATATCTCCAGTTCCTCTTTCAGTAAGTTTGTCACCAAGCCCATGCATTCTTAGATATGCTTTAATTTTAATTAAATTTTCAAGAGAAATACTCATAATATGATTGTAGTATAAATCATCCTTATAACATATAAGACCACCATCTGCCCAAATATCTATATTTTTATGTTTGCCAAATCTATTTCTAATGTGACTATACTTATTTCCTGATGTAATAACAACCTTTTTGTGTTTAGATAGACGTTTAACCAATTCAGCATTTTCAAGAGAAATAAAATTTAAATAATAATCATGTTTTCTTGAATAAATTGTATCATCAAAATCCATAAAAACAATATCTTGATCTTTAAGATTATAATAAAGTGAGTAAATTGCAGTAGCTAATAATTCAGGATTATGTTTGCCCTTATTATTTCCCATAGTATAAAATACACTAGAATCTTTATATGATGGGTTTACAATTCTCATAGAAATATTAGCATCATTGTTAAAGAGAAAGATTGCATTATTTAAATCAACATATTTAGATACTGTTTTAATAATATCTGCACTATTGATTCCTTTCATATCTTTATCTTCTTCATTATTAACTACAAAAATTTTCTTTCCTGTATACTCTGCAACGATGTTCTGAAATTCTGTATTTTTATATGTTGGAATTAGTGAGCTCCATTGGGTACCGGAACTAAAAATAAGAAGATCTGTTTTTTCTAAAATAAGCTCTTTGACTTTTGGATTGAGGAAATAATAATGACTTTGTGTACACTCAAGATCAATATTGTAGAAGAATACATCTTTAATTTCAATTTCTTGGTTATTTAAATCTACAATTGATCCTTCATCCATAAGTATATTCTTTGTTGTATGAGCTCTAAGTACAAGATTCTCAAATGAATTTATAACAATATTATCTTTTAAATTTAAAAATTTTCTAAAAAATTCTGCCGCTCTCTCTTCCTTATTTGGATAATTCTCGTAATAAAGGAAGACGCCTCCATATACAATGTTAGCAATGGAAAAATCCTTAAATTCAAAATTCTTTGGAACTCTTTCAAAAAATAATTCTATAGCATTATTAAAAATAGAAAGATTCCATTCTAAAAGAATGTTCTTTACACATTCTTTAGGATTATCTTTTGGAATGTCAAATCTCTTTTCATAAAAATCAAGAATATTTTGATCATGAACATTTTTATTTGTTAAATACTGCACATAATGATTCTTGCGAAGATCAGATGGTCCCAAACAAGTACAAATTTTTCTTACATCGCCAGTACTTTTTCCATCATCATACATGTTTATAAGATTGGTAATCTTGCAATCAGGATAAAGAGACTTAAGCCCCAATTGCAATTGAACTGATCCAGATCCACCAGACAAAATAGTTATATTCATATCTTCTCCTTAAAAATTTTCTTCTATAATTTTTCTAAAATCTTTACAATATTGATTTATATCTATCATAACATCTGTATATTGTAAACTTTGAATGAGAGCAATATGTTTAGGATTCTCTCTAAGAAATCTAATTTTTTTAATGACATCGTCACGTGAAGAAACATAACAAAATTTTCTAAGCGTTTCATTAGTAAATACTCGTTTACTTTTGTCATAAGAATCATCTATAAAGGTCACATTACCACATAATATAGATTCATATGTCCTTTGCGCTAAATCATCAACCTGCTTATACAGGGCGTCACCGATAATAACTGTAGACAACCCGGACTTCATCTCTTGATTGAAATTTTCATATGGGATAGCTTTTCCAAACATAGGCATATTCAATCCTTGTTTATTTTTCTTGAAGTGTTTTTCTTCAATTTTGCCAAACATATTTACTTTAATATCTTCAGGATAGCCAAAATAAAATTTTATCATATCTTCTTCACGTCTACCTGATCTGAAAGTTCCGCCATAGATAATATCCCAAGAACATTCTTCAGGATTGAGAAAATCTTTTTTCATGGTAACTAAAGGAAATTTTTCAAATGGAAAATGAATAACATCTTTAATTTGAATTTTACTCTTTTTGACATGTTCTTTATATTTTACAACATCTTTAGGCTGGCATATATAGATAATATCATCTCTTTGAATTAAAACATCTTCTTTTGTATAGGTATCTTTCCATTCTTTCTTTTCAATTGATGGCCACACCTGAGTTAATGTAAGATTGGGATCACAAAGAATATAGAAGACCTTACCTTTAAAATTATTAATGACCTCATAAATTTTTGTATCTGAGGGAGAATCTTGACCACCAAAATAATTTGCATTACCATTTAAAACCAAAAGACAATCATAATCTTCACTTTTAACTTCTTCCTTCAAAATATCCTTAATTTGAAAATCCGCAGGCACCTCATCTTTGTCCAATATTTTTGTAAATGCAGTAACATTAATTCCCGCAGTCGTAAGAAGTTTAATAATAGCAAGAGTCTCGCCATTACCACCAGAAGTAGATCGCGAATTAACACAGATTCTTGATCCTAATTTTAAAACACACACATTCATATAAGGTCTCCGTTTGGTTATTTGGGATTATTTATGCCGGAAAGTTTGTATAAAAAAGCTCCGTTAACTAAAAATAAATTATAGTTAGCGGAGCTTTAATTGTAAACAAATAAGAAGTTTTTTATTTCTTCCATGCCCACATGTGAGCTTGTGAGGGCAATGCTTTTTCATTCTTTACAACTGAACACCAGGCTTTTCGAACATCCATTCTCAAAGGAAGAACTCTTTTTGTGAGTCCCATCTTATCAAGATTCTTCTTGATCTCTTTGAATTCATCATAAGAAATCTTAAATTCTTCCTTCAACTTTTCTTCCTTGAACTCATATTCAAAACATTTTTTGTAGTATCTTGGTTCAAATCCAATGATGATCGCCAAAGCAGCAAATTCCTTAGTTGAAAGAGATTCTATTTTTTCCTGGATAATCATGATATTCTCCAAAGTTTTAATGTTTTCCGTTAAGAATAGATTAATAAAAACTCTGGAGAATGTAAACAATTATTTTTATCTACCAGATCTAATATCGTGCAATTTACCTTTGCGAACTTTTGCACATTCAGCCTCAAGTCTTTTAAGGTCCTTTCGAACTTCTGGATCTAAGTTTTTAGTAATAGGAACAAACATCATGAGCTTCTTTTCAAAATCAAAAATTAAATCACTGATGAAGTTGTATGGATCTGATTCTACCTCATTAATCTGTTCCAGTTCAGACTCATTCATAACAATTAAAGATTTTGTGGATGTATCAATTTTCCAAAGATTATTATCTCTGCTTAAACGATTAGTTTTCGAATCTACAGAAAATCCATTATCTGTATACCACTTCTTCCATTTTTTCGGATCGTGTCCTAAAGAAGCTCTATAAACATCTGCTGGAATATCGATAGATTTTGTTGCTTCATCTAAATCTTCCAGTTCAGACTCATCAAAATCTTCATTCATAACTTGATGGATTTCATAATCACCAGCTTCATCAGTATCCTGCCATTTATCAAAGGCGTCCATATTCCGGAACTTTTTTGTAAAGGGCTTAGACTTCATTCCTTTAACACCCTTAACAACAATTTTCTTCTTAGGATCAAGATCCTTTTCATAAGAAGATTCAGTAAGTGCTTTAGGATTTTTCTTAAGATATTCTTCTAGCCATTCAGCAATTTCTGATGCCATCATATCTTTGCCGCCAGGAACAGCAATTCTATTTTTGTCGCCGTCTTCTTTATCAATCATAACAAAAACATTATTGCCAACCTTTTCTATTTTTGCAATAGATTTACCATTAATGGAAAGTGCGCCTTGAAGACCAGTCTTGACTTTGAATCCTTCATCAAGATCTTCTTTTAAAAATCCGCCCTTATCAAGATGAAATTCGCCTTTAATGTTTCCTTGCTTATCTTTAGCATTCCATAGTTTGTTAGATTCACCTTCAGAATCTGTTGCTGGCTTAATAATTAGTCCCATTGTCTTTGCTTGTTTTTCCCATGAAGATTTATCCTTCTTGGTAAATTTAAGTCCAGTAGCCTCGTCAAGATCTTCCGTGATGTAAATTGTCATTCTTTTATTAGTCTTTAGATCTCTAACCATAGCATGTTTTCCTACTTTAAGATCTTGTTCTGCTTCCCAATAACCATCCTTAATTTTTTTTTCTACTTTCTTAAGAGTCATTTCTTTTGTCTCGTTAACAAAGGCTTCAATTTTATCTACAATACTCATTTTATCTCCTTATTTAGAATCCTTATAATTTCCGGTTTTAATAAATTTATCTTTTGCTTTTTCTGCATCATCAAGAGTTTTATGTTTAGAAATTTCAATGCTCTTTTTCGTCCTGACTCCACCCTTCTTATCTGGTCTAAGAACTACAGTATACTTACCATCATCGCCATCATTTTTAGAAGGATTGATTAAAATTCCTACTTCACCATCTTCAGGAAGTTTCTTTTCATCCAAATATTCATCAATCTTTTCAATCAATTTCATCTACTTTACCTTCCTTAATATAGTTTCTCCCCCATTTTCTGTGCGGACATAGAATGGTCGATTAATTTGGCTATTTCTAGCATACTGATAAACGGAGGAATCCTCAGGAGCAGAAATCTTTCGTCTATCTTCTTTAGCTGTTGCTCATGTGTTATAATCCACGTCAAATACAGGAAAACTATCTGTCCCATATTCAACCGTATCATCAGCAAAAACACCACTTACATCTGTTTCAATATTACTCATCTTTTATTTCCCCTTTTATATCTACCAAACTGTCAGACACACTTTGACCTTTAAAAACTTTCTTTACGAAATTGTACTTGTTTCTTGACAAGATAGGAGAAGCAAGTTTGTATCTCTTTAATTCTCCTAACACATTTCTACTCTGTAGTAAATCTAAAATTTTCTCCCTGTCCTCGGAAAGTTTCAAATATTCACTAGACTCTTCATCTGTTGATTTTCGTCTTTCTTCAAGTCTTTCCAAAAGATAAAGAACGGCGAAATCAAAAAATTCATTTAAATCTGTTCTAATCTTCATTATTTATTCCTTTAAGGTTATTCAACACTTCTCTCAAAATTTTTGTTTCTTCTGGTTTTACCCAATTTCTGTAGATTTTACTTCTAATATTTTGATTTAATCAATCATCAGATTCAAGGACCCCTAAAGAATATAAAAAAAATTCTTCGGCGTAGGCGAGCATTCCTTTACTTGAAACAAATCCTAAAATTTCCTTTGTAAAATCAGAAGGGCCGCCAGCAGCCCTAATTCATTCTTTAATTTGGGGAGAACTAGATCAATATGTTAATCAATCACTAGCAGTTCTAATTTTTTTCTTCTTTCCCTTTACTACTTTAGATGAAGCTTTAGTTAAAAGTTTTCTGCCAATATATCTTTTGCCAGTAGATTTTTGAGTTATTATATAAACAAATCCTATTGCATTATCAATAGGAATATCATCTTCAGATAGAATTTCTTTACCTTTGAAAGTTCAGTTGCTCATTTCTTTTCCTTAAAACAATTTGTTATAAACTATTTATAGAAAAAGAAACGGGAGCATTTAGCTCCCCTATTTTTTTATGAAATTTTTAATTTCTTTTCAATTTTTAATTTAAGCTCTTTTGGAAACTTAAAGAAAAGTACCCCTGCTTTATATTCTACACTAATATCTTCTTCTGTATATGTTTCATTAACAAGAAAATTTGTTTCTAATGAAAATTGTGTGCCATAAACTTCCTTGTCACCATATATATAAATTCTGTTGTTTTTAAATTTTACTGTAATATCTTCCTTTTCAAAGTATGGAACCTCAAGACTATATACATGAAACTTATCATCTTTTAATACTGTAAGTTTATGCGCAGCATTTGCTTCCTTATAAAGGTCTTCAAAAGTTGATTTGTAAGTAAACATATTATCCCTCCAAAAAATAATTTTTCTATAAAATAATCATTTAGATTCAAATGTAAATAGGGAGTGTTTGCTCCCTATTTTATTCTAAGTTATTGAAATAATTAGATTTTTAGAAGTTTTCAAGTTCGGCGAGAAGATCCGCCTCTGATAGGTCTTCTGTTTCATCTTTTTTACATTCCGCTTCTTTTTCAGGTTCCTTTGTAGTAGGCTTAGATTCTTCCTTGGGGGTCTCAGTCTTAGGAGATTCCTTCTTTTCTGTCTTAGGTTCATTCTCATATTTTTCAAAATCACGAGCAACTAGATCCCAAAACATTTCATCCTTCATAGCCTTAATAAGATCAGCCATTGACTTCTTGCTCTTAGAAAGATATTCATTAAGATCTACACGAGTTTCCATAAGCTTTTCAATTTGTTCATCTGTACCAATCGCACTAGGACGACGAGCAAATGTACTCATCGAATATTCAGGAAAACTCTGATTCTGGCCACCAGATTGAGTTCCTACCTTAATAATAAAATTATAACCATCTTCACCTGGATCAAAAATTGCTGCGCCAAGTCCATTACGGGTATCCTTAATTTCTTCAGCAAGTTTCTGTTCAAGTTTAGAAGGAAATTCATAAAGAAGAACCTTGCCTTCCTGCTTAGAATCATCATCTGCTGCTTTACCAGCATCTCTAGGATCATAAGCAACGAACACATTAGAAACAAACTTTTCTTTACGCTTTAGCTTACGAGCTTCTGTTTTATCATTTTCAGATCCCTGAAAAAGCTTATTAACTACTGCGCAAATTGGGCATGGATTATTAAAATCTTCAGTCTTAGGACATTGAAAATAAACCCACTTTTCACCCATCTTCCACATATGATAAAAAATCTTCTGATAAAATCCCTTAGTTGGATCCGGAAGAAATCTAACTTCATATGTTTTGGGATTATCAGATGGACCCTTTTCAAGGGCTTTTCATTTCTTATCTAAAAATGCACCACCAGATGTAGGCTGGGTTTCATTGCGTTTTTCCTCTACGAATTCTTTGAACAAATCCTTAGTAACTCATTTTGACATAATTCTTTCTCCTTTTTTATTTTGTTTTAATTCTAAAGCACACTGTCTTCTAATAAATGTTAACTCATATTGTTATGTCTTCCTCCTTGTTCAAATTATTTATATGTTCATTATAATTGAACGAGACTGGATTGTAAACAAAAATCTACATCCATTTTTCAAGTTCAAGATAATCATAGGGGGTAATTCCTTTATCCAAATCGAAAACAATATCTGCCTCTTCTGGAGTTTCAACTTCTTGTCCATTTCTGGCATTAATATGCAAAGAAATTAAAGCCCCTAATGTTAGGGATTTCTTTTGAATCATACTCTTAAACATTGCAAATTGATTATACCCAGGTTGTCCAATTGTATAAGCACCACCTGTTGTTGGTTTCCCATTCATATCAACAAAACATACAGTTTTTTCTTCAATATCAAAAACAACAGGTGTATACATCATCGATTTTCCAACCAAGTCAATATATTGTGAAACTGTTCGTGGATCATAAACTTCATTACTTTTTGGACGATCTCTTTCCATCCACCCAATACAACATTTTTCAAGCTCATCAAATGTTTGCCCAGAATATACAAAGATATGCATACCAATATATCTAACACCAAAATATTTTGCTTCTTTTAAATCTATATCAACATACTCAGACGCACCTTTAGGACGTGGGGCATCCACAATATCCCCGGAATGTTGAGAGAACCCATTAGATGTTTGTCTAAAAGAACATTCCCCAATCACTCTAAAATTCTTATCCATAAAAGATATAGATAAATCTAAATCTCTTCCAATCCAATGCATAAACATTCTTAAAGTATTATTGCATTTAAAAGGAACCTTACATCCTCTTGAAACAATCTTCTTACCCGATGTAACATTTCTAAGACCATTATTTATGGTTGCATTATATAGAGAATCATCAAGATAAACCTTCCCTAATGGATCAAGAGTTGAAAATCTCCTAAACAATGCTGTTAAGATAAATTTTTCAAGAACATTTTTATACATTCTAAGCAATGGTGGATATTCGTTTGTCTTTTCAGATACCCAATGCTTTGTCTTCATTCCTTTTGGAAAGAATATTCTATGTTCAACAGAATCACTAACAACATATGAATATAGTTGATAAAGAACTCTATTTGGAACTTCTTCACTAAGAATGTTAACTTCAAGAGCATTTAAAAATGAAATAATAAGATTTTGATCACATCCTTCAAGGAGTTTAAACATTCTTCCCATATTTCTTAGAAAGACACTTGGCTTCTTTGAAAGATGATACAACAATGCTCCCAAATCTAAGAAATCTTTTGCTTCAGCAAAATCTGAAAAACATCTTTCTGTTACTGAATTAAAAGTTTCGACTTTAACATTTTCACGCACAACCATAGCCAATTTATGAAGCTTCATTGAATGTTGGCCAGGATGAACACAATGGAAAAGCTTTACCCACTTATTCTTATATTTAACAAGATCCTCAAATGAAAGATTACAGTTATTAAGTAGAAGTTTACAAATCATCTTCTTTTGCCAACTTCTCAACTTAAATTTTGTATTTTCAGCAAGAGAAACATCACCATTGCACATGGCTGTTGCAATTCTAAGAATATCAGTTACTGTGAAATTCTTTTCAAATGCTAAATCTCTATTATATTCTAATATTTGAGAAATAACATGAGCAAGAATTTCCTTGTTAACAATAGTTGGAAGAACATTTGAAATTAGAGAATTTGCTTCACCCCATGTTTGGAATATACAATCAAATGAAATTTTAGTTACTTTTTTAATATATTCAACATCATCAACAGGAAGAGAATTCTTAGAAAGAACCATTTTATTGAATACATGGTCAAAAATTGTATTATATGAAGCAAAGGAAAGTTCCTTATAATGAAACTTTTCATCAATATCAACTTCTCTCTTTTGCTTTTCAGTTAGACCAACAATATCGATGTGGTCAGGAAAAAAAGAACCATAAGAATAATAATGAGCAATGGCAAGAAGCCTCTGTTCAAAAAGATTAAATGGAACATCAGGAAAATTTTCATAAAATACTTTCGAACATTGAATATCACTATTGGAAGTGATCTCATCTAATGTCGATTTAAGATTGTTAAAAATTTGAGTAATGTCAAGTCTATCAGTTTTTAGGATATCATTGAACATCTCTTTAGAAGGAATGTAACCATACTCCATCATCATAGATGCAAAAGTATAAGCAATATTTGGAGTAGTTGGATGAAAACTTGTTGTGGGACTAGATGATCTAATGCTATCAATAGCAGGACAAACAACAAAACCATACTTAATAGAATCTTTGAACAATGACATTTTTACCTCACAAAATTAAAGAATTGGAAAGAGGGTATAGTAAATTTTATCACATATAAGTTAAGAAGGAACTACACCCATAGCCAACATAAAATGGGAAAGTGTTAAAACTAATTTTTCCATAAAATAAGAAGGAAGTTTTAACATAGCCCACAAGACATTTGAGAAATTAAACACACTAAGGCAAATTAACGGTTTGTTTTTAGAAGGAAGTGTGTCCATAGCTCAAAAATTTAATTTTTCAGAAAGAGAGGAATTGAACCTCTTCCACATGATTCCAAATCATGGATGCCACCTTTACACTACATTCTGTTTGATAAGATTATTTATAATAACATTCAAAGAACATGTAAACAAAAAAGTTTTGACTAATTATCCTTCATGTTTGCTGACTCTTGGATAATGACACGATCTTGATAAGTGCCGCAAAACAATCCGCACTTATCTACGTTCCCTCGCTAAAGGTAGTCAAAAAGTTAAATTTAGGGATGGTAGCAGCCATCCCAAGGTATTGCAGCACCTATATAGTATTGTTTTACTCACTGAAAATTGATACTATAAATATGATTTGAACCTCTAAACCCACAACGCCCACTTATCCAATTCATCAATAGTTTCAAAAACAGGAATTCCTTGTTCTTTAGCAATTTCAATCTCTTTTAATGTTCCCTTTGATTCTTTCCAATTAGGAAGAAGAAACATAGCATCAGATACTTTTAACCATGCTATAGAATAATCATAAAATTGTTGAACACTAAACTCAAGTTCTGGATTTAGCATTACATAAGACTTATCATGCCATGGACAAAAAGGAGCATATCCAGCTACAAACAAATCAGCACAAACTCTTTCACCCATTCCAATATTTTTTAAAACATCAACAACATTGTTATCAGAATATTTTCCTGCAACATAAATTCTTAACATTATATACCCCACAATTTAATTACAAAATTATTATGTTAAATTTTTGAGCCGATAAAGAGATTTGAACTCCCGACATCTTGATTACAAATCAAGCGTTCTACCAACTGAACTATACCGGCATTTTGTGGACGTACATGGACTTGAACCACGAAACCCTTGCGGGCGGCAGATTTACAGTCTGCTGCATTACCAATTATGCTATACGTCCTTTATAGTTTTAGCCCCAGTAGGATTTGCACCTACACGCAGTTTCCTGCCAGAGATTTTGAATCTCTGTTGTCTACATTCCAGCATGAGGCCATATTTCAAAAACATCGGCGGGAGAGGATTGAATAATAAGAGTCGTTTACGTTATAACCCTCACTGCCCCCATCTTAGTGCCTTCTCCGATTAATAATCTAGAATCATAATCAGTACATCGTTGCTCTACGCTCTTAACTTAAGCTATCCCGTCTTAAATTTTTATTAAAAAGGACCATCACTAAAGCTTTCTAAAGATTCCTTATTATGATCATGTATATCAAGCCATGTATAAGGAAGACCATCAACACCAACAGGCTTATTATAACGATTATCTAATACAAAATATTGATCACCAATTTCACACAAAAGAACTACATGTCTTTCGCCAATTTCAGTTATACATTTTGCAACATGAAGCCTCTTCTTATTCCACCCAATTGAAATTAACTTTGCCATTTTGGTCATTGCATAATCATCACAATCTCCCTTCCAATCAAAAGGAAAAGCTACCCAGTTATCTTCACCTTCTGGTTCTGCTTCAAAGATCATCTTTTCATTAACAAACCTATTAACCATTTTAATTTGCTTATAATCTCTCCTATCTTCATAGGAAAAACCATTTTTGCTTGATTCAACAATAGGATAATTGTTTTTTCCTGCACAAGCATTTAAAAAAACACACAAACTAATGATCATAATAAAATGTAAAGTTTTCATCTTAAATCCATTTGTTAATTGTTGTTTTGGTGGAAACAAAGGGAATTGAACCCTTCCAGTCGGCTTGCAAAGCCAACTCGCCCCCTTGGTACATGTGCCGCCAGTTGCTCCGAGAGTTAAGCTATATACCAATAAAGTTATTCAACTTTTCTATTCAATCTTTTGTATTATTGAAGAAGTCTTTTCATTCTACACGCATAACTTCCCAACCATTTTCTTCTATACATATATCTTTTCTCTTATCTCTTTCTCGATATTCTTCAAATCTTTGATGTTGTTCCCCATCAATCTCAATACACTTTTTTTATGTTCTCATGCAAAATCTAAAGAATATATGGATAGAGAATACTCTCGTATATATTCTTTATCATCAAACTCATTTTGTATTACCAACATAAAAAACTTTTCAGGGTATGACGCATCATTGTTCCAGCGTGACTTTCCTATATTTCACGCTCTTCCCTCTTTATGCGCTTTCTTCATAGAAAAAGATATCTTTCTTTTGGTATCATCAGGAAGTTTTTTACCTGTTCATGGTGGTATTATATCACCGTTTTTACATCTTTCCTTGTATAAAAGTCCACCCCGTGCCACTCTTTCATCACTATCTTTTGTTAAACCACGATTTCATCCTTTCTTGCCTAGTGTGGGTTTCTGTTTTCTGCCTTCTTCTGTGTGTACTTTTCATATATGTGAACAAATACCCATCTTTGAATATTCTTTACCACAGTATGGACATTTATATTTTCCTGTTTTAATATTTATCCAATTTTCTTCTCGTTTAATTTTTATACTCATATTTCTATTTATAAAAATAGAAAAGCGTTTAACCAAACAGTCACCTGTTCTGCCACTGAACTACCTCGGATTATCTACTATTGTTATCGTATTAAATTCATTATACTCATATAATATATGATTGTAAACAAAAATTATTCAAAAAATTCCTTTATTTTTAAATTTTCTTTTGTTTCTTTTTTGCAAACAAAAATATAGCATTCAGCAATTTCGGGCTTCATAAATGCCATTAATGCTGAAGCTAAACCAGATGAAATATCTTTTAGTTTGTTATAGAGATTTTTCTCTTCAATTGTTAAATGTTTTTTAAAATATCTAGCTTTACCAAGCCACCCATTAACTCTTTTAATTTCAAATCCAAACCCAATAAGAATTCTTTTCATTTCATCTAATGAATACTCATAAATATGATTTTCTGGCCAAACAAAATTTTGCCCATCACATTTTTTTGGATTCGGAGAAGAGACAATTAGTACACCTCGATCACTAAGAAGGTCTTTTGCTTCCTCAATAATACTCATAACGATATGTGGATCAAGGTGCTCTAGGATCTCCTGAAGCAAAATAATATCATATTTATCATGCTGGCCAATATTATTCAAAGATTGATTATTTAGATCAAATTGAATAACATTAAATCTATTTACAGATTTTTCATTTTTCCCTTGATTTGCTTTATCAACAACATCTTGTCGATATTCTAATCCAACATAATCAACTCTGGGTCTGCCAGGAGAATCAAAATTATTCCACCAAAAATTTAAAAATGTTTTTTCTCCGCACCCTACATCAAGTATTTTAACTGCATCTTCAATATTTTCTCTTTTAATAGATAAAATTTCATTACATGCAGTAGTGTATCTCAGCATAAAGGCGGAATGCCACCCATTACTTAATTTGATTTTTCCAAGAAAATCATTTTTAAAGAACATTTCTGAACTGTCATCAAATGTATCTTTAGTCACAAACACATCCTATAAAAAATTATTTATCTAAAACCATTTCAGATTTTTTGACACTCATCGATTCATAATCTTGCATCATCTTTGTTGTTACATAGATTGTATCCTTTGTAACCTTTTTAACTTTCCCTGTAAACAAATGATTTGATGCGCCCTTGCCTTTTCCAACATAAAAAGAAATTTGATCACCCTTCTTAATCTTTTTTACATCGGTGTCAATTTCTTCAGTTAAATATTCTTTTAAGTTCATTTATTCCCCCTCAAAATTTTTCTGTTTAAATTTTCGACATTTTCGGCGATCCTTTTCCTTCTTCTTGTTTTCATGGGCAACAGAAGGATTGTTCATAAAATGACGAGGCTTAAACTTTACTTCAAGATGTCCGTCTCCGAAGATTTCTTCGAAAAGATCCAAATTAATTTTTCCCATAACTCCATTCTCTTACTTGTTTATTGTTGGTACTGGTTTCATTTCTCTTCCACCAAATATGTATTGAACATAATTTAATGGTAGAGCAATCTTCTTGTCTTTAATTCTAACAATAGCTTTCTTTTGGTTGTGATAAACAGAAACAATCATATCTAACCCCCAAAGTTAAAATTTTCTGAAAGGTAATAAAGAATTTCTTCCTTATCATTAATAAGATATTTATCATAAACAGCTTCAAGTGTAAACCTCAAAGCGTCACCAACTATTCTCCCCGGCCTCAAATTAAATCTTTCAATCAAATCATTTCCATTAACTTTCAAATCTTTGATTGAAAAAACGGAATCTTCTTTAGTAGTGAAAAGTTCTTCATATGTCAAAAGAATATTTTTAATCTCACCAAATTTAAAATTGGGTTTGTTAAGATTTCCTGCCCTATCTGCAAGCTTCAATCTTGTATGAGCACGATAGTTAATTCCATGCTCTTGAAAAGCTCTGATCATCTTCCTAACGCTCTTTTCCCCGCCATGAGTATTATTTCTCATGTGAAGTTTTACATAAGCAGCAATCTTATCAATGATTTCATTAGAAAACTTAAGATCTTTAAGTTCCTTTCTAACTATTTTTTCCCCAACATATTCATGACCAATGAAAGTTCTTTCAACTTTATCATACACATGATACTTTCCAATATCATGAAGATAACCAGAAAGTTTCAAAACAGGACATCTTGTTGAAATGAAGTCACCAGCAATCATCATGTGTTGAAACAAATCTTCCTTATGATGTGGTCCACCATCATGAAATACACATCTATCAAGAGTAGGAAAGATATCCTTTAGTAGTCCACAATCCAAAAGAACTGTAAAAAACCAAGAAGCTTTTTTAATCTTCATTGCCTTAAGAATCTCTTTAGAAATCCTTTCTTTGGCAATGTATTGGAACAAATGTATAGATTCTCTAATTGCTCTTTCAGTTTCAAAAGACAAAACAGCATTCATCTTTGCAGCGAACCTTGCAACACGAATCATTCTATTTGGATCTTCCTTAATGCGTTCAAAAGGATCACCAACAAAAGAAATGAGGTTTTGATTTATATGATTTCTTCCATTAAAAGGATCAACAATTTTTCCATCATTCTTACTAACATTATACGCCAAAGCTGATATAGTTAAATCACGTCTAGCCAAATCCTCGGTTATTGTTTCACAAAACGTTATATTGACATCTTTATTGTTACCATTTTTAGCATAATGATCACCTCTAAATGTCGCTATTTCAATACCATCACATATTATTATCCCAAAAGATTTTCCAACTTCATCTATTTTGGAAGCGGGTAACTCTTTACTTAAAATATGTTTTATTTCTTCTGGATGAAGATTTGTTGCTATGTCATAATCGTTTGGTTTTATGCCAACTATAAAATCTCTAACCGCACCACCAACCACATATACCTCTTCACTATATTTAGAAAGAGCATTAATTATAATCTTCTCTTTTTTAGGGATTGTGTAGTAAAAAGTTTTAAAATCTGTCATAATTTAAACCCCTAAATTATTTTTATAAATAGTTATTATAAACGGTGTAAGAACAATTGGTAGTTGTTCTTACACCTAAACACAACTTTGTATAGGAGTACAAAATCATGTCTATAGATATTTATTCAATTCTTTCATCAATTCCACACAATCCGCATTACTTAGAAAGATATATCAAATTCATCAAAGGATGTAAACAGAAAAATCTCATTCTTGAGGGGTATTCTGAATATCACCATATTTGCCCAAGAAGTCTATTTCCTAAATATGAATCTTTATCAAAGAACAGATGAAATGGCATACATTTAACAGCAAGACAACATTTCATTGCTCATTGGATATTGTGAAAAACTTACAAATCTGCAAAAATGTGCTATGCTTTTATGATGATGTGTAATTTTAAAAATCATAAAATATCTTCAGTGGTTTATGAAAAGTTGAAAATTAATAACTCGTTGCATACTTCTAAAAGAACTTCTGGCGAAAATAATCCTATGCATGGAAAGAATCATTCAAATGAAACTAAACAAAAAATTAGTAAAAGCAGATTAGAAGTTATATTGATAAATAATATACAAATTACAAAAGCCAAATTTTATCGTTCAACTTGGGAATATTCTGATGAGTATCTACGAAAATTATCTATCAGAATGTCTGGGTATAACAACCCATCAAAAAATCCAAATATTCTTCAAAAAATTAGAAATACCAAATCATCAACTTTTATTGATGGGAAAAATTTGGACTCGATCGGCACTGAACGAGCAGCCGATACTATGAAAAAAGAATTTATAAATGAATCTGGTGAACACACAACAATATATAAAGAAAATGGCAAAAAACTTTCTAATACTTTGTTACAGATTGAAAGTAATGGAAAAACAAAGGCATATAACAAAAACAAATTAATCCATGAAAAATTAAGACAAAAAGGTAAATGATATAAAGTAAAAAACGTATTTGATTCAACATATGAAGAAATTTTGGCTGCGGCAGAAGTTAGAAATATTAGTCCTGGACTCGAAAAATGCACAAAAGAAAAATATTTAGGAAAATCTGAATATGGTAAAACTATGTTTAGAATTAAAAATAAAGAACATCTTATAGGATTATATGTGGAATTAATAGAAGATCCAAGTATTTTGTGTTAATTGTTTCTGCATATTCAATTACACAGTTCTTATCAGAGTTTCCAAAGTAATGATCTTTTCTATAGGTAGCAACTTCAATTTCACCTACACGAACAACCTTAAAAGCTTCACCACAATAAACAACCTTATGAGAAGTTTTGAAAATTTCAAAAATCTCTTCGGGTTTTGCATTGGTTGTAATGTCATAATCGTCAGGAATGATGCCCATGATTTCATCACGAACACAACCGCCAACGTAATAACATTCAAATCCTGCTTCTATGATCTTCTGTGTAATTTCTTTATGCATTAAGGGTTCCTATCGTCCTCTACAGCGTTGGCTTCTCTTTTTTCTACCCACGCAATAAATTCTACAAGGTTCATTGTACCATCAACAATATCAGCATAAATCTCAACCAATTCCATATCCATAATATACCTCTATTGGTTATATTAGTGTTTTGATGATTAAGAAATATCAAAATTTTGAAATTATGTAAACACCTATTTTAATAATCTATTGCCGACCTCAAATACTGCCCTATATGTTGTTTACTAATTTCTTCCTTCATAGAAGTTCTAAATTTATATTCACTTGTAAAAAATTTTTCTTCCTCAGTGTAAATATTAATAACTTTGAACCATTCTTCAACTTCTCCATGATTTCCTTTCTGTCGAAAATGAGTAAAAACACAATCGCCTAATCTAAATGATTTTAACATATTTTACTCCAAATCAAAATATTCTTTAGATTCATTTTTCTTTGAAGAACATTGATGTTTTAATGAATTTTTCATTGACTTCCTCTTAATTTGAAATTTAGTCAAAAACAAAATTATTTTTCTATAAATAGATATATAATATTAAAATTAGGTTGTAAACAAATGATTAGATCATCCAAGCACATTTTGAAGTATCAGACTGGTTCCAAGACGAAAGTCTTGAACCAGCTCTTTGACGACTTCAGAACAGACTTGTCTTGGTACATTGATCTGATCATTTCTGGAAAATTGCCACTCACCAAGTTTATGTCTTCCAAGGACCTGCCTTCAGGGATCATTTCTCATTCCCAATGGAAACAAATTCTATACAAGACAGCATCTGAAATAGTCAGGTCTCAATACAAACAAGCATCTAATAGACGATTCAAGCACTACAAGAAACTATTTCATAAGTGTATTACTGCAAATAAACATTGTTCTTTCACTGGCAAAAGATTTAGTGAATTGAACCTCAAGCCAATTCATCAATCAAAATTCTTTAGTAAGCCAGATTTGAAGAATTTTTCAATCACACTAGATTCAAGACTGATTGACTTTCAATATGGTCTGCATTTCGATGAATTTGTAAGAATCAAGACTCCATTGTTTCACGAGCATAAGAAACGTGCCATTACAATCAATATTCCAATTAAACATCATAAGCATAGTAGAAAATTCGATTCTTGGGAAAGAAAGAACTCAGTTCGATTGACACTAAAGAATGGGGTCATGAATCTTGAATTGATCTATGAGAAAGATGCACCAGCACTAAAGACTCAGGGCTCTGTTCTTGGAATTGATCAAGGCTACAAGAAACTAATGTCATGTTCTGATGGAACATTTCTGGACTCCGAGATGGAATCAATCTATAAATTCATTTCAAACAAAAAACAAGGCTCCAAATCCTTCAAGAGAGCGCTGGTTCATAGAACAAATGAAACGAATCGAATTTGCAATTCACTAGATCTTTCTGGTGTCAAAGAGCTTGTGGTCGAAGACCTCAAGAACCTAAAACATAAGACAAAATTGTCAACAAATTTTATGAACAAGATGCAGCGCTGGGTTTACCCAGCAGTATTAAGCAAATTGGAATCCTTGGCTGAAATGAACGGTGTTCATTTCACTAAAGTGAATCCTGCTTATACTTCGCAGACGTGTTCTAATTGCGGATGTGTGGACCCTGAGTCTCGCCAAGGCGAAGACTTCAGGTGTCTTCACTGTGGCCATGAAATTGATGCTGACTGAAATGCATCAATCAACATTGCCCGTTTGGGAATTTATAGTTCCCAAAGTCCAAAAAGCTAATTTCATTGTTCTTCATTGAAATTAGTAACTATATGCACATGCAGGGCAATCAATTTCTAGCAATGCTATTTCTTCTACAACATCTTCAATGTAGTCGTTTATCATAATGCTTCTCCAATAAAAAGAAGGGGAACTTAATCCCCTTCCATTAACGAATCTTTACCAAAACTCTTACATGAAGTCTCTGGATATTATATCCACCGGCAAGAATTGTTTCTATTTCGATGTACTTTGTTCCCTTATCTGTGTTGATGATATAAGTTCCATTATAACCATCAGAAGTCTGACTCCACTTTTCTTCAAGAACCTCAGTTACTTCTACCTTGGAAAGCTTGTTTGCAATTGAAAGATTTCTCTTCTTTGCTGTTACTTCACAATTCTTGGTCATCATCTCAAGAATATCTGCTTCAGATCTTCCATCAATCATATTGTACCAACCCTTACCACCAGCAATAGCATGAAGCTTTTCATACTTCTTCCAAAGATTCATGCCCTTAACTTCATCAGAAGCATAAAAACTTCTAATAGCATCTCGGCGTTCAAGGATCCATCTCTTAGAATCTTCGAGAATCTTTTCATCGATAGGAGCAAGGATTTCTTCAAGCTTTGTAATGATGGAGTTAGTAGACATTTTGTTTTCCTTGGTTATTTTGTTGTTGTGTTAAGATCAGAATATAAAAACAACCAAGGAATGTACACTACTTTTTTAATTAAATTTTAACTTTTGTTCTTTTTGTAGTAGATGTGGTCCTTAATTTTTTGTTTACAATAGTTTAAATTGTAGTCCTCACCGTCTGAAGATCAAATTTTTATTAAATAAAATCCTCTATTTATAGCATGAGCAGTCTTTTTCATATCTTTGTGATACACGGTATTAGAATCTTCTTTTGAGAACGGAGATTTCCACATATCCCATTTTTCTTTGTCTTCTTTTAACCACTTCGGGTTTGGATGAAAGGCCTCCCCATTATATTCTATAATGATTTTGAATTTTGGAATAGTGAAATCGTAAAAATATATTTCTTGATCCCGTATAAACCACTCCGTACTTCCCTTTATTCCCACATAAATTTCATCAAATGTACAAATTTCTTCTTCTAACAACCAATCCATTAATGGAAAGAACACATTCATTGATTCCTTTGATGCATCATTGAAGTTTACTTGTGATTTTTCTATTCATAAAAAGTATTTTTCTTTACCTTCCTTCTCACCATACTTATCTATGAAAAAATTTAGATCATGTGAACACCCATCACAGTACTTTTTATATTTTTCTTTACCTTCCTTCTCACCATATCTTTTAATAAAATTCTCTTGTGTGTTTCCATAACTTTTACAATTTTTATTGTATAATTCTGTTCCTTTATCTTCACCATATTTGTTAATATAGTACTCAAGATTCCCATTGCCTTTAGTGTTTTTGGATATATTTTCACATCTTTTATTATATAAGTTCACCCCTTCTTCTTCTCCATATCTGGCAATAAAGGACTCCTTAGAGGTTGAAGATTTTTTACAAATTTCTATATATTTTTTAGTCCCTTCTTCTTCACCAAGTTTTTCAATTTGGTATTCAAGAGTGCCCTTTCCCTTGCGACCTTTTGATACATTTTCAGAAAATGTATCAAAACGTATAGTACCCTCTTCCTCTCCATATTTTTTAATGAAGTTTTCTAAAGATGGACAGGGCTTTCCTTTAACAGATTTAGAAATATTTTTCTTTCTTTCTAAATATAATCTATTTCCTTCTTCTTTGCCATATCTAATTTCATAAAACTCTATTGTTGATACTTTAGTGTTATTACATATTTTGCAAATTTTTTTATATTCGAAATTCTTTGGATCAAATTCTGTAAAATTTTCACAGTTGCTCATTGAGCAACAATTTTCATCATGTTTCAAAATAAAAGCATCATAATACTCTTTTAATG